>Ga0073934_10000498_pt1 | contig 110936 bp, 100 predicted proteins | sample LarsenN4metaG_FD_76834 | JGI IMG/M metagenome (GOLD analysis project Ga0073934, IMG submission 76834) | Hot spring sediment bacterial and archeal communities from British Columbia, Canada, to study Microbial Dark Matter (Phase II) - Larsen... ...
ACACCCGATCCCAACAGCTCAGCACTCCGGCGATCTGATCGTGGAGCCGCTCGGTCAGTAGCTCGATGCCCATTACGGCATCATACCCGGACCTCTTTGGTTCCGGCTACGCCGGGTTAGGTATCACACTGCCGTTTCGATCAATGGCGGCGCCTCCTTCTCTCAACCTGCGGAGCCCAACAGCGTCTCTCATCCCTGGGCAATAGTTGGAGCACTCGCGCGGGTAGCAGCTACAAACTCCGAGTTCCACGTATTCATCCCAGTCCTGCACCCGGCGGCCACGACGGATGGTGCTGGTAACCTTTTAGAGTTCTTGCCCTACCGAATTGAATGGCACAAGAGTGGCAGCGGGTCCAACTGGACCTCCCAGGGCAACATCATGTGGTTTTGGACCCCACGGGACAAGACTTCCCCGACATACTGTTCAAGTCAGGGGTGCTTCCCCCTGTTCACGGCGCCGTTTCTCGACGTAAAGGCCGCAGGCAATCGGTGGGTCGTGTCGTTTCAAATCGATTTCTACGGGAAAAACAATTTCGCTTCGTGCAACAATGAGCAAAATCCGGCTCCGTGCGGCGTATTCGACGCGGACCCCAACGAAGATCAATTCCTGACTGGAACATCGGCAGTGACTGTGAGCACAGATCCTCTGCTTCAGGAATACTGGCACTCGCACTATACCTACCATCCCACAGATCCGACGAGGCTCATCCAACGGGTCTTCTATCAGACACCGGGCGGCGGTTGGCCGCCTGTGTCGTACGAGCTGAAGGAGGCGCCCGGAAGTTCGAATTTGGCTTCCATTAATCCGGCAACGTGGTCGCTGGGCGCGAAGTGCGCGGGGCAGCTTCTGCCAGGCCCGTATCAACCTCCTCCACCTGTGTTGTGTTTCGATCCTGGTGACTACGGTCAGATTAGCGGCGCGGCGCCGGCATTCGCCATGGATTTCCATCAGAACGCGAAGCCAGGCCAGCAGTCTTCACGGCTTTACAGCGCGTTGCTGAGGGACCCGCCAGGGCCGACGCCGAAGCAGCCCAATACCCTGCGCTTTCCTCTCGGAGCCGACCTGCGTAAGGTCTTTCCGGAGCCGCGCGGAATTCTCTCGGGAGGTGTCTCACCAGCCGAAAAGCTTCGTCGAAGTGCTGAAGCTGCAGTGGCGGCTGCTCGGCAGAAGGGAACTCCACAGTGATTCTGGTGGTGACAATCGCCGCTCTAACGGCGCTGCAGTGCAACGCGCAGCAGGTCGCGATCTCGGGTGTCAGCAATTTCACCTTTCCCACTAACCAGTCGCCCGGCTATCCGCGCATTGCAGTCGGCGAAGTGTTCTACCTCTTCGTCCAGGTGGACTCCGAACGCCTGCTGGAACAGATCTCGATCGAGCAACCGGTCAGGACGGGTGACGGATGGAACACGTCCGTAGCGGGTGTTTCGGCGAAGGTGACAGTCAGAGGCTTCGGCGACCCAACCGAGTACCGCCTGCCAATCGGCAGCGTCACGAAGGTCGGTTGCGGCCTGTTTAATTCGACCTGCAACATGTTGCGGGTCCAAGCGCAGTTCCCCGTGGAGGCAGAGGCAAACAATCCAGGGCCGTTTGGCCCGCGCCCTGCGATCATCGGCTCGATAGTGGTGGAGATCGATGGCGCAAGAAGCCTTCCGGCTGACGCATACATCGTGCCCGCTCTTGGACGAGTCGTGGGCAGATGCACGGGAACAGTATTCCCCGGCGACCCTTGTGGACAGGTCTTCCACGCCGACGGGACTGAGGTCTCGCCTGCCCGACCGGCGAGAGCCGGCGACAAGCTCCACTTCTTCGCATACGGATTGGGGCGGACTGAACCTGCGGTTGCGTCAGGGGAAGTAGCGCAGGAGGGATTACGGCCGGTCTCTGGAGTGGCGCTCATCCTCGACTTCGCCAGGCCATTCCTGCCGTTGTTGCCGGGAGCCTCTTCACTGCAGCCGCAGGTCCAGGCTGACTCCGCCGAACTCGTGCCGGGCGAGGTCGGAACGTACAGAGTCACGTTCACCATGAGCCAAGTTCCTCGTGACACCGGCGCCTGTCCGTCCGGAGGACCGCCGAACTCTCCGGCGCGCGCGAACGCAGCAATGACGGTCTATACCGCCGCATCGCGGCTGCTCGGCGATGTGGCGTACTTCTGCGTCCAACCATAGATGTGGGCACGGCGCGCTGCGGGCTTCGGCATGCCGCGGTTGAACACAAAGAATGAGGCCGGCAGAATGGCGGGCGATGCTGCGCCATGCCCAGAGCGACTACGAAGATCTCCCTGCGTGAACTCCACCCCGGTCCACCATCAGCCCGCATCGGCCCACCTTGGACAGATCCCGTCTTCGCGGATCCGCGGCCCGCTGCCCTGGCCGTCACGAAGCCACCCTCCCCGCCGACATTCCGATGCCGAACCTCAGCTTGCTTTCGCGAACCACCGGATCTCGTCGCTCACGATCAATTTCAGCAGTTTCACACTCACCTCGCCAACCCCGCCAGCGGCAACACCATCTGAATGCTTCCCGGGTTCGTTTTCTGCTGAGAACGGAAACACGCGATTGCTTTCCGCTCCTCGATCTGGCAGGCTCCCTTCATCTGACGGCTCCCCTTGACTGGATTTCCCGGGATCCTGTCACAGATCTCGGCGAGAGCCGTCATCCTCAATGCTCAGTTTTCAACAAACTTCCAGACATCCTGGGATCAGAAAGCCAGGCGCAGGCCGAGCCGGAACTGCCGCTGGTCCGGCTGTGCGCTCGTGATGATCATGAAGTTCGCCGCGTTGATGTTCGACGCGGGATTGTTGAAGTGCGGCGTGTTGAGAGAGTTCGCCGCTTCCGCCCGGATTTCGAAGGTGTACTTTTCCTTGAAGTAGATCTTCCGGAATAGCCCCAGGTCCAGGTTGACCGTCCCCGGACCTCGCAACAGGTTGCGCCCCGTCGTTCCGAACCGGACGCCCGTCGGAGCGGCGAAGGCCGTCGGGTCATAGAAGGGACGTCCCGGACCCACTCCGCCGAGCTTTTCGACCTTTTCCTTCACCTGGTCCGCCGTCTGGATGTTGCCCGGAGCGTTCAACGCCCCTGCCGCTGCGCCCACGGTAAAGGGCCGTCCCTTGAAGGAGGCGAACACTCCGTTCAACTGCCAGTCCCCCAGAATCCAGCGGCTCGGTCCGGAACTGGCGAACTTCTTCCCCTTGCCCGCCGGCAGCTCGTAGACGAATCCCATCTGGAGGATCTGCGGGATGTTGTATCCCGCCTGCGCGCGGTTGCGGTGAAAGACGGGCGCCCAGTTGAAGTTGATCGTGCCTGTCCAGCCGTCGTCGTCGGTCTGGTTGATTGCCTTCGAATATGTGTAGGATCCCTTCAGCATCAGCCCATCCGCCGCCCGCCGGTTCACCGCCACCTGAAGGGCGTGGTAGTTTGCGTTCAGGTATCCGTCCCAGGCCCACGTGTCCACGGTCCGCCCGAACCGAACGTTGAGCGGCCGGCCAGCCGTCCCCGCCCCCGGCGCAGCCGCGTTGATCTCGAAATCGCCGAAGCTGTGAACGGTCCGAGTCCCGACGTATCCGGCCGAAACTACCGTTTGCCCGGGGAGCTGTCGCTCCAGCATGAAGTTCCAGGACTGCACATAGCCTCTGGTCAGCTTCGACGTCGGAATGAAGCGCATCTGGGCTGTCGGCGGCAGCGCCACCCGTCCGGAGCTGAGGTCGGGAAGAATCAGCGGCGGGATCCCCTGCTCGATCGTGCGCACCGGCTGGAATGTGTTCGGCGAGTTGAAATTGCTCGCGAAGATCAGAGGGAAGAAACCGCGTAGCGGCCGCGCCATCGGCATCGGCATGTAGGTGAGGCCGTATCCGCTGCGCACAACCGTGTTCTGGTTCAGCCGGTAGGCGAAACCCACGCGTGGCGCAAACAACTTGTGGCTCGTCGAAATGCCGACTCCCTTCGGTATGCCGCCCACGCCTCCCAGACTCACGATGTTGGTGTTTGGATCGTAACCCTCGATTCCGCCCCGCCCGGACCGGGTCTGGAGCGGATACAGTTCGTAGCGGAGCCCCAGGGAGAAAGTCAGCTTCTGCGACACCTGCCAGCGGTCGCGGATGTACCATGCGCCCTGGTTGTTGTAGGCGGTCATGACCTCGAACTGCGACGAACGGCGCATGGTCTCGGGCAGGCCCAGGAGATAGGCGGCGTAAGCGTTGAACTGGTTGAGGGTCGCGCCGCGCGTTGACGTGATCCCCTGTGTGAACAGGAGGGCGCCCTGCGGGCCGCCGTTGCCGCCTCCGTCCGGCGAGTAATGGTTCAAAACGTGCCGCACGGCTTCGAAACCGAAACGGATGTCGTGCTTTGGACGGGTGAGCGAAAAGCTGTGGCTGGTGGTGAACGACATGTCGTGCATGAAGAACGGCCGCGTGTCGGTGTCGCTCAGGTGGTTGGTGAAACCGGTGATCGTGATCGTCGGCGCGCCGCTTTCACGGATGTCTCTGCCGTTGGTTCCCGGGATTCCGTAGGTTTCCCTGCCGAGATTCGTTCCGTATCCCAGGCCGGTCACGGCCTGCCCCTGGCGCGTCCACCCGAATGTTCCGTCATACAAAAACGTGGGACTGAAAATATAGGTCGTGCCCACCGTCGCGACCTGGGTGCGCAGCTTTCCGTCGCCGATGCTCGACCCGGCTGGACATAACGGCGCGCCGCCGCCTTCCCCGAAGGCGGGGTCGCAGCCCACCACCGCGTTCATGGTCGAGTACTTCCCCCAGACCGAGTGGCTCGCGTTCCGGTTCCAGTTCACCTTCGTGTCGAAGTGGTTCTTATCCAGCCGCTGCGATCCGTTGGCCAGAAAGTTGGCCGCGGTTCCAGGACGGTTGGGCAGCGGGATCAGGCTCTGAATCCGGCGCGTGATGGCGCTCTGGCGCGCCAGCGGCACCTGGTTGCCGGGAAAGGGCGTCCGGTTCGATCCGTCGGGCGTTCCCGTGGCCGGATCGTAGATCGTGGTCGGCAGCGAGGCGAAGTTGCCGGCCTTGATGTCGGCCGTCGGAACCGAAAGCAGTTGCGTCGCTCCCAGCCGTTCGTGCTCGGCCTCCCAGCCGAAAAAGTAAAAGAACTTGTTCTTGACCACCGGCCCGCCCACGGTCACCCCGAAAATATTGTTGATGTTCTTCGGCTTATCGCCCGTGTTGAAGTAGTTCCGCGCCTGGAGCGACGCGTTGTCGTTCAGTTCCCACGCCGAGCCGTGCAGCGTGTTGGTCCCGGACTTGGTGATCACTGTGATCGCCGCGCCTCCCGCCATCCCCTGCTCGGCGTCGAAGTTGTTCGTGGACACGTTCACCGCCTCGATCGTCTCCGCCGGGGGGACATAGGCGGCGTGGTTGGGCAGCCACAGGAAGACACTCAGCGCGCCGTCGATGCGCGTGGCGTTGTTGTTCCGGTTCACTCCGTTGACGTTGGTCTCGAGCGCGCGGCCCGGCGCCGCCTGAATCGAGTTTTGCAACCGGCCGGGCGTCGCGCCGGGAACCAGGTTGATCAGAGTCTGGTAGTTCCGGTAGCGGGGAAGAGGCAGATTGAGCACCTCCTTGGAGCCCAGTTCCGTGTGCAGGTCGGTCTTGTCGGTCTGGAGAGTCACCTGTCCGGCCTGCACTTCCACCGTTTCCGAAACCTGCCCGATTTCGAGCGTCGCGTCCTCCCGGCGGACCGTGTTGACGGTGATCGGCAGCCCTTTCCTCGACACCGGGCGGAATCCGTTGGCGTTGATCGTCAGGTCGTACACGCCGGCCGGCAGGTTTGAAAACGTGTAGCTACCGACCTCGTTGGTCTGCGCCGTGAACTCCTGCGCCGTGCCGGTGTTGCGCACCGAAACCGCAGCACCCGGTACCACCGCGCCGCCGCTGTCGCTCACCGTGCCGGTCAGCGATCCGTACAGAACCTGCGCAGCCGACGGAGTCGCCGCCGCTGCTGCCGCGAGGATCAAAGCCAGAATTCGAGTCATGACAAGCACACCTCTGAAACGAAGTTTTGCTGAGTCTATCAGCTATCCGTGCCAGAGTCAAAATGACGAGCGCTCGGAAAGCTGCGACAGCACGAGGCCGGAATCAGCTGGTCGGTGGGCTGCTCTCCCTGGCGCGATCGAGGCATGCGGGGCAAAGGCAGTCCTTGTACCGCCGGCGCAAGTCGCCGCGAGTCTCCTCCGGCAGCTTCACTTCCGAACACCAGCATCCGCGCAGGAATGGTCCGCACTGGAACGGACTGCCGCACGCTTCACACACCAGTTGCCGCCCGCCAACCGCCAACCGGACGATGTCGCCGATCTTCATTCCCCGCCGCGCGCCTCCGCCACCCAACCAAGCTACCAGGATTCGCCGCGCCCAGGGCGGGCCGGGGCCCGTGTGGACCGCGCAACTGGACCGCACGGTCTTCCCCTCGCCCGGCGCCAGCGCCCACTCCACGAAGCCAACGACGGCCGGCGCGGGTTCGCCTGCCGTCTCCAGTTCCGACGCTCGCCTGGTCACCGGTGGTCGCCTCCGGCGGCCACGCTAAGCGGAAGGCGGCTCCTGGAACAACTGACTGCGTCCTCTTAAGTCCGGCCGCAGGGAAGTCAGCGAGGAGGAGACGAACTGGCAAGGTCCACTTACTCGGAGAAAGACGTGGATCGCGCGGACGGCCGGAACAACTTACAGAAACACCTGACTGAATCCGAAAATCGCAGGAGTCTCCCGCGTGATGCGGGTCACGACAAATTCTCAGAAACGGAAATAGCACCGGGAGACATATCAGTGCGGAGGTTGATTACACAATGAATAAGGTTATGTTCTTCGGCGCCGGAATTTGCGCCGCTGCGGTCCTCGTGCCCGGTCTTTTCGCGCAGCCTAGGGCGGGCGCGGTCGAACTGTTCGGTCAGGGAGGCGTCGCGTTTCGCCTGCCCGAGGTGGACGAGATCTTCAGTGAGGGCATCGTCACGGGTCTTCGGGCCGCCGGGGCGACGAATATTCGCGTCGACTCGGGAGCGAAAACAAAGTGGTATGCCGGCGGCGGCGCCGGTTATTCGTTCAGTCGGAACATACAACTTGTTGGCGAATATAACAGGGCCCAGTTGGCCAAAACACGGGTCACCTTCACTCCCAGAGGCCTTCGCACTGAATCGACCGCGACCCTCTCGGCGAGGATCGATGAATTCAACGTCGGCATGCACTATCTGTTCGCCTCCAAGTCGCGCGTGACGCCGTATCTGGCCGGCGCGGTCGGGATCGCCCGGCTCACCGGCAGCGGCTCGGTTCAAGGTGCGTCGAGCTTCAGTGCGAGCGAATCCGATCTCACGGTCAACTTCGGCGGCGGCATCCGCCTGTACGGCGGCGAAAAGTGGGGCTTCCGCCCGGACTTCCGGGTTGTGCGGCTTCCCGGGCAGACCTATCTTCGAGCCGCTGGTGTGTTTTTCTTGCACCTCGGCGGGAACTGACCGCGTCCCGCCGCCTGCCCGAACACACGGGCCGCGTCAAAGCGCCGTGCGGCCGGCGAAGGTGAAGATGGTTACCGCGGCCGGCGTCCCGCCCACGGCGCGATAAAACTCCAGTGCGTGCGTGTCTTCATTGTCGGCTGGAACGAACACGACGTTGATTCCGGCCGCCATGGCCTGCTCCCGCAGCGCCGCCACGAGCGCGCGGCCCACCCCCTGGCGCTGGAAGTCCGGCCTGACGGCAAGGTCGTAGAGGAAGACTTCCGATTCCTCGGAACGCGTCAGCGCCAGGGTATGGGCCGTCAGGCCGCCGGCGATCTCGCCGTCCACCGTCGCCGCCAGCGCCCAAAACTCAGCCCGGGCGAGTAAGCTCCGAAGGTAGGCGTCGCTCAACCGAGTTGGCGCGAGTTCGAACACATCGGCGATCACCGCAAACAAGGATCGCGCCCGGTCCACGTCGGTGACGCCGAGCCGGTCCACTTGAATCGCGCGCACCCGTCGATTATCGCGCACTGCTTGCCGAGCGATCAGCCGGGTTTTTCCTCGCCCACGGAAACAGTGGGCTGCGGGTGAAATGGTAGACTTGAATTTCTCCCCATGAAAATCGCCATCGCGTCCGACCACGCGGGATTTCAGCTGAAGGAAGCCCTGCGTCAGCGGCTGGTCGAACAGGGGCATGACGTGCAGGACATGGGCACGCATTCCACCGAGTCGACCGACTACCCTGACTACGCCGCCCAGGTGGGCCGCCGCGTGGCCGATGGCTTGGTCGATCGCGGCGTGCTCGTCTGCTCGAGCGGCGTCGGCATGTCGATCGCGGCGAACAAAATTCGCGGCGTTCGCGCCGCTCTGGCGTCGAGCCGGGAGGAAGTCCGGCTGACCCGTGCGCATAACGACGCCAACGTGATCGCCATCGGCGCGAACTTCTCCACCCGGGAGCAGGCCGAAGAGTATCTCGATACGTTTCTGGCCACCGAGTTCGATGGGGGGCGGCATGCGCGCCGGGTCGCCAAAATCGCCCAGATTGAGGAGCAGGAAAAGCAACGATGACAGAACAGCAGCGAATGGGCCGTTCGCTGGAGGCCGTGGATCCGGAGGTCTTTCAGGCGATCCGGAGCGAACTCGACAGGCAGAATACGCGGATCGAACTGATCGCAAGCGAGAACTTCACCTCCGAGGCGGTCCTTGAGGCTACCGGCAGCGTGCTGACCAACAAGTACGCCGAAGGCTACCCCGGGCGGCGCTACTATGGGGGCTGCGAACACATTGACGAGGTCGAGAACCTCGCCCGCGACCGGGCGAAGAAACTGTTCAAAGCCGAGTACGCCAATGTGCAGCCGCACTCCGGTTCCCAGGCCAACGAGGCGGCCTACGCCGCAGTTTTGCAGCCCGGCGACGTCATCCTCGGCATGAACCTGTCGCATGGCGGCCACCTCACCCACGGCCATCACCTGAACTTCTCGGGCAAGCTGTACAAGGTGGTCCCGTACGGAGTCCGCCGCGAGGATGAACGGATCGACTACGACGAACTGGCGCGCCTGGCGCACGAGCACCGTCCGAAGATGCTGATCGCCGGCGGCAGCGCCTATCCGCGCTACATCGACTTCGCCCGGTTCCGCGAAGTGGCCGATTCGGTTGGCGCCTGGCTGTTGGTCGACATGGCCCACTTCTCCGGCTTGGTCGCCGCCGGGCTGTACCCGAACCCCTGCGAGTGGGCTGACATCGTCACCTCCACGACGCACAAGACCCTTCGTGGGCCCCGCTCAGGGCTGATCCTGGCCCGCAACCGCCCGGTCGGCAAGGACGCCAAGGGAAAGGATGTCCTGCTCGGCGACCTCATTGACAGGGCGGTGTTTCCCGGCGCCCAGGGAGGGCCGCTGTGCCACGTCGTGGCGGCTAAAGCCGTGTGTTTCCTCGAGGCGTTGCAACCCGAGTTCCGCGTCTACCAGGAACGCGTGAAGGCCAACGCGGCCGCGCTCGCGGCGAGTCTGTCGGATGCCGGCGTGCGCATCGTCAGCGGCGGTACGGACACGCACCTGGCCCTGGCGGACGTCTTCTCGAAGGGTGTCCGCGGCAGGGAGGCCGAAGCGGCGCTGGACCGCGCGTTCATCACGGTCAACAAGAACGCGATTCCGTTCGATACGAATCCTCCGCTCAATCCAAGCGGCATCCGCGTGGGAAGTCCCGCCGTGACCACGCGCGGCTTCGGCGTGGAGGAGATGAAGGAAGTCGGCGTGCTGATGGCGGAGATCCTCGTTCGGCTGGCCGACGATCCGGCGCGGATCGAGAGCGTCATCGCCGGCGTCCAGCGGCGGGTCGCTTCTCTCACCGCAAGGTTTCCGCTGTATGCGTGGAAGCGCTAATCTCCGCCGGCCGGGTCGGCATGCGAATCGTCCTTGACGCCCGCCACATCCGCGACTACGGCTACGGAACCTATATCCGGAACTTGGTCCGCGCCCTGGCCGGCATTGACCGCGACAACTCGTACGTCCTGGTTTGCCTAGGCGAACAACTCGGCCAGTTCTCGAACCTGCCGCCCAACTTCACCACAGCCACGTATTGGCATGAAGACAGGGAGCGTATCGATCACTTCGCGTTTCCGGCGTTCGTCCGCCGCCTCCGGCCCGACCTGGTTCACATCCCTCTCAATCGCGTGCCCTGGTTTCTTCCGCGTCCCTACGTCGTCACCGTCCACGACATGAGCCGGCAACTTCTCTCGGGCGGCGGATGGAGAAACCAGTTGAGCTTGTACCGCGCCCGCCGGGGACTGATGCGCGCCTCGCGCGTCATCGCCGTCTCCGACGCCACCCGGCGGAACGTGGAAAACGTGCTCGGCGTGCCGAGCGAACGTCTCCGGAGAATCTTCAACGCCATCGACCCCGGCTTCGTCGCCCACGCCACCTCGGCCGACAAGCGGCGCGAGATCCTTCAGCGCTACCAGGTCGACTACCCCTACATCCTCTACGCCGGCAAGATCCAGCCTCAGAAAAACGTCCCCCGACTCATCGAGGCCTTCTCTGTCCTTCGCTCGCACATCGAAAATCATCCCCGGTACCGTGAACTGAGGCTGATCGTGATCGGCGACGAGATTTCACGGAATCCCGCCGTACGACGCGCGGCCGTGCAGAGCCGCGTGGAAAACAGGATCCGGTTTCTTGGATTCGTGCCCCTTGAAACGCTCCGCGCCTTCTACGAATCGGCGGACGTGTTCGCCTTCCCATCCCTTCATGAGGGGTTCGGACTCCCTCCCTTGGAGGCGATGGCGTGCGGCACGCCAGTGGTCACCTCGAACGTGAGCTCGCTTCCGGAAGTCGTCGGCGACGCAGCGATTCAGGTCAACCCGGACATCGTGTTCGACATCGCCAGCGCCCTCGAAAGGGTGCTTCTTGATGATCAGTTGCGGCGGGATTTGATCAAACGCGGTTATCAACAGGTCAACCGGTTCAGCTGGGAAGCCACGGCGCGGGAGGTCCTCGCTACGTATCAGGAAGCCATCTCCGCTGGCGACCGCTAAAACAGGGTCTATTTTCCATAAATTAAACAAAATTAACATCTCAATATCGCGATTGTATCGGCTTGATAAAACGACTGAAGAGCCGGATAATCCGAGGTTAATGTCGCTGCAAAAGTTCCGCATTATTGACAATTGATCTGGCCCAATAAATCATGGATACAAGCTAGGCCACCCGGGCAGCGGTTCCGACCCGGGACAGGCCGAAAGCGGGGAGGATCAGTGAAAGCTGGAGAATATCGCCAGTCCGAGTACCTGGCGCTGGCGTCGCAGAAATGTTCGTTCTGCCACGGGTTGGGAACAACCTGGGGAAAGAAGGGGACGGTGCACGCATGTCACTGTGTGTACCGTTCCGTATTCAGAGCCTGCCACGCTCGATTCATCGTCTGTGCGGAGAAGGAGAGGCACATGACGCAATCGAAGATCAGCGAAAGCTACGGCGGGGGCCGGAAGCTGAGTTGGGGAAGGAAGGATGAAGAGTACGCCGCCGACTTCTGTCTTGTTAGCAAGCGCCACCTGGATGAGAGGGAGTACAAGGTATTCTCGTACTTCTTCCTTCTCGGAGCGGACTGGAAGGCGTGCACCGCGCGGCTGGGCATGGATCGCGGAACGTTCTTTCACATCGTCACGCGAATCCAGAACCGGCTCGGCCGCGTCTTCCTCGAACTTAAGCCGTATCCTCTGTTTCCGCTGGACGACTACTTCAACGGGAGCTTGCGGCTTGAACCGTCCGAAGTCCGCGCGACTGTGAACAGGCCGCCGGCATCCAGCAGCGGTGTAGCGCGCCCGCCCGTCCCCAAGGCTGCCTGACGAACCGGGCAGCGGCAGCCATCACCGGCCGCCGCCGGAACTGACCGAGCCGGCGGCGGCCCCGTTCTGATTCAACCTCCCGCCGACAGTCTCCGCAGCGATTCCTCGAACGGAGCGGTGGCGACGCCCCGCTCGGTGATGATCGCCGTCACGTACCGGTTCGGCGTGACGTCGAAGGCGGGATTCTGCACCGCGATGCCCGGCGGAGTCACGGGAACGCCGAACACCTCGGTCACCTCCGAAGCCGGCCGCTGCTCGATTGGAATCAGGTCTCCGGAGGCGAGCGTCAGGTCCAGGGTCGAGACGGGCGCGGCCACGTAGAACGGCACTCCGTTCTCCCGGGCCAGCACGGCCACCGGGTAGGTTCCCACCTTGTTTGCGACATCGCCGTTGGCAGCGATGCGGTCGGCGCCGACCACCACGCATCCGATACGGCCTTCCTTGAGAAAATGACCCGCCATGTTGTCTGTGATCACCGTGGTGGGGATACCGTCCTGCTGGAGTTCCCAGGCGGTCAGGCGCGCCCCCTGGAGAAACGGGCGGGTTTCATCGGCGAACACGTCGATCTTCTTGCCCATCTCCACGGCGGCGCGGATCACGCCCAAGGCCGTCCCGTAGCCGGCCGTGGCCAGGGCTCCCGCGTTGCAGTGCGTCAAAACCGTGCGCCCGTCGGGAATCAGCGGGGCGCCGTGGCGCCCCATCGCCCGGTTGACCGCGATGTCCTCTTCCTTCACCCGGCAGGCTTCCGACACCATCGCCGCGCGGATCTCGGCGGCGGGGCGGCCGCGAAGGCTCTCATAGAGCCGGCGCATCCGGTCGATGGCCCAGAACAGATTCACGGCTGTCGGCCGCGTCGCGGCCAGCGTGCCGCAAATTGCCGGAAACTCGGCGTCCAGCGCCGCTGGATCGGTCTTGAGCACGCCGATGGCGACGCCCATGGCCGCGGCGACGCCGATCGCCGGCGCCCCGCGTATGATCATGGTGCGGATGGCGTGGGCTACCTCTTGATAATCCCGGCAGGTGACAAAAGCGGTCTCCCTCGGAAGCCGCGTCTGATCGATCATCACGACGCCCTCCGGCGTCCATTCGATCGTTTCAATCATGGTGGAAAGGTGTCTCCCCGGAAAGCGTAAAGAAGGACGAACGTGAGGTTGTAGGTCGCATGGAACCCGGTGGCGGCGGCCGTCGATCCGCTGCGGAACCGGGCCCAGCCGAACGCCACTCCGGCCAGGCCGATGAGCGTGATATGGCGCCAGGACCAGGCATACTGCGGCAGGTGGGGCACGGCGAACAGCGCCGCGGGGATCACGATGCCCGCCACCGGGCCGAGCGAGCGCGTGACGATCGGTTGCAGGAATCCGCGAAAGGCCAGTTCCTCGCTGAGCGGCCCGAGCGTCGAGGCAAACACGCCGACGAGGACCAGGGATGTGCGCTCGTCGAGCAGTTCCTCCATCGGCGTGCGGATTTTCGGTGTGTCCAGAGCCGAACCGGCCAGTCCCACGGCGAAGGCGAGTGCGGGTCCCAGCATGGTCCAGGTGCCGATGGCGTCCACCGAGGCGTTCCACCGCAGCGATTGCCAGAAATCGCGGTCGTACTTGAGCTTGAACAGAGCGCTCAGCGCGAGAAACCACAGCAGGTAGGTGACGAACTGGAGGGAAAGCAGGTCCACGGCCTTCGGCCAGGCGGCCGCGCCGGAGATCCGCTTCACCGCCCACAGCGAACCGTACGCCAGCACGCCGGACGGCAGCATCGCCAGGAAAAACAGGAGCACGTCCAGGTAGGTCCAGAACGGATAACCGCGCTCGGCGGCCGGGCCAGGTTGGGACGTCTCGATCATTCGGCGAGAACCGCGGCGAGCAAAGGAATCATGATCTCGTGGTGGCCCGTCAGCGCGTAGCCCTTCCCGCCCGCGCCGGCATGGGGCCGCTCGACCACGTTCACCCTGGGGCGGTAGTGTTGCAGGAAATCAAAGTTGACCGTCGTGAAGGCGGCCAGCGGATGGCCCAGGTTCCGCACCGCCGAGACGGCCTTCAAAAAGACCTCCGGCAGGACCACGGCCGATCCGACGTTCAGGTAGACACCTCCGCCGTCGAGGCCGCGCACCAGCGAGCAGAACAGCCGGAAGTCGTGGTGTGTGGCGGCGCCGATCGCCTCGCCGTCGGCCGCCGGATGCGTGTGCGGCGTGTCGGTTCCGACCGCGATGTGCACCGTGACCGGACAGCCCGCGGCCCACGCTTCCCGCAGCAGGCTCTGCGAGGCGAACCGGGGATCGGCCAGCCGGTGCGCGGCCGCGCCGAGCGCCTCCCCGGCGCCGATGCCGCCGGCCCGGGCTTCCGCGAGCGCCCGGTTGAACTCGCGGCCCGTCTCCTCGGCGGACCCGAACGAGCCGTCCGGCAGCACGGCTTCGACGTCCTCGCTCGTGTGGCCGGCCATGGCGATCTCGAGGTCGTGAATGGCGGCCGAACCGTTCAACGCGAAAGCCGTCGCATAGCCGCGGCGCATCAGGCCGGTCAGAACCGGCGCCAGGCCGCACTTGATGACGTGGCCTCCCATTCCCCAGATGATCGCCCTCCCGTCCGCGCGCGCTGCCTCCACCGCCGCGGCGACGGCCCGCAACGAATCCGCGGCCAGCAGCCGGGGCAGGGAATCGAGCCACGCGCCGAAGCCCGCCCCGGAGGGCGTCTTCGCGAAATGCTCCACCCGGACTTTTCCTCCCCGGGCGTGCAACGACACCGTCTTCAGCGGACTGAGATCGATCGGCGAAACCGAATACTTGGTCACTGCGGCAGCACTTTCGCGAGGGCTTTACCGGTGTGGCTCCGGCGGTTTTTCGCAATCTCCTCGGGCGGCCCTGAGGCCACCACATAGCCGCCCCGCTCGCCGCCCTCCGGCCCAAGGTCGATCACCCAGTCTGCGGTCTTGATCACGTCCAGATGGTGTTCGATCACGACGACGGTATTCCCTAAGTCTACCAGTCTCTGAAGCACGTCGAGCAGCTTGTTGACATCGTCAAAGTGCAGACCCGTCGTCGGCTCGTCAAGGATGTAAAATGTCCGGCCCGTCTGACGGCGGCTCAATTCGCGGGCGAGCTTGATGCGCTGCGCCTCACCCCCGGACAGCGTGGTCGAAGACTGCCCGAGGTGGATGTAGCCGAGCCCCACGTCCACGAGCGTCCTCAGCTTGGTGTGAACCTGGGGAAAGTTCTCGAGCAGCGGGGCGGCCTCCTCGACCGTCGTTTCCAGCAGGTCGGCGATCGACTTGCCCTTGTAGCGGACCTGCAAGGTCTCGTGGTTGTAACGCCTCCCGCGGCAGCCGTCGCAGGTGACGAATACGTCGGGCAGGAAGTTCATCTCGATCCGCTTGAGGCCGTCGCCCTGGCAGGCCTCGCAGCGGCCGCCCTTCACGTTGAAGCTGAAGCGGCCCGGCTTGTAGCCGCGCTCGCGGCTCTCCGGCAGCATCGAATACAGATCGCGGATCGGCGTGAAGACGCCGGTGTAGGTGGCCGGATTCGAGCGCGGCGTGCGCCCGATCGGCGACTGATCGATCTCAATCACCTTGTCGACGTGTTCAAGCCCCTCGACCCCGGCGTGCCGGCCCGGGGCGGCGTGCGACCCATAGATATGGCGGGCGAGCACACGGTAGAGAATGTCGTGAACCAGCGTCGACTTGCCGCTGCCGGAAACGCCCGTGACCGCGATCATCATGCCCAGGGGAAACGGAACATCGACATTCTTGAGGTTATGCTCCGCTGCTCCGCGGACCACGATCCGCTGCCCGGTGCCGTGCCGGCGGAACCGCGGCACGGCGATCGACCGCGCCCGGCGCAGGTATTGGCCGGTCAGCGATTCGGGCGTCTCCTTCACGCGTTCCGGGGCGCCGGCCGCGACGAGGGCGCCGCCCAGGCGTCCGGCGCCGGGTCCGAGGTCGATGACATAGTCCGCGCGGCTGATGGTCTCCTCGTCGTGTTCGACCACCAGGACGGTATTGCCGAGATCGCGCAACTGCGTCAGAGTCCCGATCAGGCGCTCGTTGTCGCGGGGGTGGAGCCCGATCGAAGGCTCGTCGAGGACGTAGAGCACGCCGCGGAGCCGCGAGCCGATCTGGGTGGCCAGGCGGATGCGCTGCGCCTCGCCTCCGGAAAGGGTCGCGGCGGAACGGTGCAGGTTGAGATAGTCGAGGCCCACCGTGCACAGGAAGCCCAGCCGGTCGGCGATCTCCGCCACCACACGGCCTGCCACGCGCTGTTCGCGCTCGGTGAGGCGCCAGCCGGTCACCACCTCGCGCGCCTGGTTGAGCGGCATCGCCACGAACTCGCCGATGGTGACCCCCTTCACCGACACCGCCGCGCTCGACGGCTTCAGACGCCGGCCGCGGCAGACCTCGCATTCCGCCGGCGACATGTAGTCCATGAGCCATTCGCGGTAGCCCGGGTTCGCCTCATGGAACGTCTCTTCCAGGATCCTGAGGATGCCCGGAAAAGCTCCGTCGCCGTCGAGCAGTGCCTGGCGCTGCCTGGCCGGCAACTGCTCGAACGGCGTCGACAGTTTGATGCGCGCGCGCCGGGCGTACTCCTCCACGCGGTGCGTCAGGTAATGCGAACCGGCTCCGGGTCCGAGGCCGCCATCGAGCAAGGGGCGGCTGGGGTCGGCGATCACCTTGCCGGCGTCGAAGCTCCATGTCGACCCCAGTCCGCTGCAACCCTCACAGGCGCCGTACGGGCTGTTGAACGAAAACGAACGCGGCTCAAGCTGCGGAATGCTGCCGCCGCACTCCGGACACGCCAGCTTCTGTGAATAGAGTTTTTCGCCGCCTCCGACGACCGCCACAATCACCAGGCCGTTGGCCAGCCTTGTTGCGGTTTCCACTGTCGCCTCCAGGCGCGCCGTCATGCCGGGCCGGACGACAAGCCGGTCGACCACGACCTCAATGGTGTGGTTGCGCCGCTTGTCCAGCACGATCTCCTCCTCAAGCGAGCGCAGAACACCGTCGATCCGCGCCCGAAGAAATCCCTGCCGGACCAGCTTCTCGATGTCCTTCCTGTACTCTCCCTTGCGCCCGCGCACGATCGGAGCGAGGATCATGATCCGCTCGTCCTGGCGCATCTCGCGGATCTGCTCGACGATCTGCTGCGTCGATTGGGGAATGATCTCGATTCCGCACGCCGGGCAGTGCGGTACCCCGATCGCGGAGTAGAGAACGCGCAGGTAGTCGTAGATCTCCGTGATGGTTCCGACGGTGGATCGCGGCGACCGGCTCGTGGTCTTCTGCTCGATCGAGATGGCCGGGCTGAGCCCGTCGATCGAATCCACGTCGGGCCGTTCCATCTGGTCCAGGAACTGCCGCGCGTACGGAGACAGAGTCTCGACGTAACGCCGCTGGCCCTCGGCGTAGATCGTGTCGAACGCCAGCGAGGACTTGCCGGATCCGCTCAGTCCCGTGATCACCGTGAAGCTGTTGCGCGGGATTTCGACGCTGATATTGCGAAGATTGTGCTGGCGGGCGCCGTGCACGGAGATGCTGCTGAGCATGGGGACGGGCGGACTTCCCTATTTTCCCACGGCGGCCTTATTTCACGTTTTCCCGGGGCGCGGCCTGCCGCCGCGCCGCCACCTCGGCGATCGCCACAACGTCGCCCATGCTGTCGAACACCGGCGTCAGAATCGAAACCATGCCCGGCTTTTCGCTGACCGTCACACGCGTGCCGGAAGCGAGCACCTGGCTCATCGACGGATGCGCGTCCTGGTGCATCGAGCCCCATGTCCAGAACTGCGAGATCTCGTTGGCGTTTCGAATCACCAGGTGGACCTTGCCGGGCCGTCCCTCGATCGGCATCCACAGGTTGACGTCGTAGGTCAGCGGGGCCAGCCGCCCCAGGCGAAGCAGCGTCTTCTTGATCTGGATAAAAGCAGCCTGGTTGACATTGTAGTTGTCCGAGCCGATCCACGGGTCCCGGGGATGCCGTGTGAAGAGCTGGTCGGTGACGGCCTTCGACACGATCCGGCGGCAAACGTCCCCGTCGAGCATGATTGAGGCGACCCGCGCCACCTCGTCGAGGCTCCGCACCAGCGCGTCTCCCCGCGGCTGGGCCGCCGCCTGCGGGAGGGCGAAGAACAGCGCCACCGGAACACAGAGGAAACCGGACCAGGCCCGGGGGACCCCGCGATTCCGGCGGGCCGTCACTTGGTCCTCCTGCCCGCGCCGGCGTACAGCAGCTGGCGCACCCGCTCCCAGGCGGCCGCGTCCGCGGACCGGAGCTTGTCCTCCACCGCCTTGACCGCGTCGTCGATGTCCGGATTCGTCCATTCGTGCGGCGGCCGGGCGGCGATGCCCGGACGCTCGCTCCACCACTCTGACGGCTGCGTCGAGTTGTAGGCCATGGTGACCTCCGCCCGATTCACCTTCCGTGACTGGAGCAGGGCGATGTCCTGCACGCAGTTGCGCTGGATCTTCAAACGGATGCTCGGCATCGGCTCGCGCTGCCCGAACAGGTCGCCCGGATAGACGAGCGCCGTGCCGCCGCCGTCGAACTTGAACCAGGGGTCGGCGCCGGCGTTCACTGTGAGCCAGTGTATGTAGCCGTCGATTCCCCAGACCCACGTCCGCAGAACCGGCCTGGTGATCGCGGACGCGGGCTGGGTGACTGGCGGCGGACCCGAATAGTGCCACACGATCTCGCCGCGCGATCGCGCCTTGGCGGCCTCCTCCTTCAGCCAGCTCAGTATCCCGCCTGAACACACCCACATGTTCACGACCCCGGCCAGGTCACGGAACTGCTGCTCGAGGCTCCAGGAGGCGTCGGTCCGTAACACGAACCGGACCGGGCTTGCGGCGGGGATGGCCTTCTTCATCAGGCGCGCATACTCGCGCAGGTACTCGTTGTCCTCGGCGAAGCGGACTTCGTCGCCGTCCCAGGGGAACCCGCGGTATCTCTTCTTGTGATTGAAAAAGACCTCGAATCGCGTCGACGTCCAGCCTTTCTCGCGAAAATGCTTCTCCATTTCCGACAACACGTTCACGAACTCGGCTTCGTAGCCGGCCTCGCCCCACCACAGAAACGACGCCGGCCATTCCGGATTCACCGGCAGGTAGACGAAGGGAATCGGCTTCGGCCCCCGGCGCGTGTTCCGAAAGGCGGACCCGTCGAGCAGCGCCCCGTAGTGCCGGTCGTACAGGCTCCAGTCGATGATCCGCTTAGACCGTCCCGATCCGGCCAGGACCGGCGCGAACTCCGGCGCCACCTTGCCCGCGTGGCCGTAGCCCAACTGGTGGAAGGTTCCGCGGTGCTCATAAAAAATCCGGTGATAGGCCTGAACCAGCCGGAAGAAATCGTCGGACGTGAAGAAGTCGTCGCCGTACTGCCGGGAGAGCTTTGGATACTGTTCGGCGAGCCAGGAACTGCCATAGGAGTTGTGGTCGATTATCACCGGATCGTCGGCGGGGATCACGGACTCGGCGACGTTCAGCCGCAAAGAGGCCCTTCCTCCTCCTCCGGCCCCCGCCGCGAGAGCCGCGGTGACCACATAGGCGCCGGCCGGCGTGTCGATCGGAATCCAGATATCCAGCCAAAAGGCGGCGGCCCGCTGGTTCGGGTTGCCCGCGTCGGGCTCCGGCATCTGGGATGAGTATTGAAGCGGGATCGGAATCAACGCGTCCGGGTAATAGGATTTGTCCCACTCCGTGAAGTGGAACCATTCCCGGTAGAGCGTGAGAGCGATCTTCCCCGAACGGTCCGCGATGGCGACGCTGATCTGATAGGGCTGGGGCCGCGGCAGCGTGACCACGATCTGCGCCGAGGCCCATCCCCCGCGCGATGCGTTGAGAGTGGTGATCCGCGGGCTCCTGCCCGCCGCGGGACGATCCGGCGCCACTACGCCGCCGGACGGGTCCGGCCGGATGTGCTCGGGCCACCATGCCACGTCCGCCGCCGCGGCGGCGGCGTAGAAGGCTAGGCAGAGAGCGAGGCGAGTTGATCGATGACTTGCCGGCAATTCAGCACTTTCTCCACCAGGTCGAGTGGCGTGTAGTAGTAGTGGTTGGACGCTTCGTATCCGATCGTGGTCCATTGGCGGGCGAGGGGAAACTGGCGCCGCGCCAGATCGATCTCCGCCTTGGCGAGCGCGGCCAGCCTGCGGCGGTTGGCCCGCGGGTTCTCCCGGAGTAAGCAGAACTCCACTTGATTCGCCACGCTCTGGAAGTGATGGTAGCAAGTCCGCGCCACCGCCAGATCCGCATGGATCGTGGAGCGGCGGGAATCCGGGGCCATTCGGGCCGCCCTTTCCATCACGGCCAGGCCTTCTTTCCATCGCGACGCCAGACGGGTCATCTGCGACTGCACCACCGCCGGAGGGTAGGCGGCGCACCAGGCCCGGACGGCATCGTGCGGGAACAGGATCATCCCCGGCTTGTGGCCGGTGGGCTTTAGCCGGAGCAGGTTCGCCGGGCCATGCTGGACCGGGAGGATGTAGATGGCCACTCCGAACGGGAACTCCTGGAAAGCCTCGCTGAACAGCCGCCAGGCCTCCACCGCCGCCGGAGCGGCCCGCCGCCCGTACCGCCTGCGCGCCACTCCGAGAACGGCCTCCTGCCGGGAGATCCCGGCATCCGTATAAAACGCTTTGGCGACATCCAGGTTGGGACCCGGGTAGCCGCCGCAGGTCCACGACGCCATCAATTGGCTGACGCCCGCGTTCCGCAGGTTCTCCATGTGCTCGGCGATCAGTTGCGGAACCGGTACGTAGGGAACCGCGGAGATCTCCCAGGTGTTGTTGAACTGGACCTTGGCTGCCCGGGCCAGTCCCGCCTTCGCCGCGCGGTCCCAGTTCGCCGTGGCGCGCGGTCCGGGCCCGACCACCGAGATGGAGTACTCGCCGACCCGGGTCTTCACTCCGCCGCGCTCCACCGGCTTGCTCCACTCGCTGATGCTCAGGACGCTGACGTCTTTGTCCAGCATCGGAATCATCGCCGCCGACAGGTCGTCCGGCCAGCCCCAGTCGTAATGGATGATTTCGGCCGAGGCGGAGGACCGTCGAACCCCCTCGCGCATCGCGTGAAACAGTTCGGCCAGCACTTCGGCCGCCCCCCGCCTGGCGCACCGTGGACAGTCACCCGCGTTGGGCGCCTCCTTGCGCCAGGCGCCGCCGTGCGAGAAACAGTTGGTGTGGTTTTCCGACATCGAGATCGTGAAGATGCCGCCGAGGTCCGGCACGGCGGCGAAGATGTGCGAGAGGGATTCGGCAATCCACTCGCGAACCTCCGGGTGCGATGTGCACATCGCCCAGAGATCCTGATGGCGCGATCCGCGGACGTCCGGGTGGGCGCGGAAAAAGGGATCGGGCTGCGCCCGCGGTTCGTTCAAATACAGGTACACCTTCACGCCGAACCGCGCCGCGCGCCGGGCCAGCGTGTCGAGGTTCCGCAACCGGCCCTCGCAGCCGTCGCCAAATTCGCGGAACCGCCGGGAGGGCGCCAGGTTGTTGAGGAGTCCCTGGAGCCAGACGCCGTTGATCCCCGCCCGCGCCAGCTTTTCGATGTATCCGTCCGGGAAAGGATCCGCCTCGGTGTCCGCCAGAGGGTCGCCGTAGAGAGCGAAATAGGAGTACAGGTAGCGGAGTGAAAACAGCGCGTTGCGCCGCCGTTCACCGGGGACCGCAAACGGACCTCCGTTCTCCTCCATCTCGTCCTGCAACGCGGAAATGCCTTGCCAGACGTCGCCGGAGATCGTGATCGACTTCGCCTGGACCGTGGTGTGGAAGCCGCGGGCGCTTTTCTCCGGCACGAGCGTGATCACGCGGTCTCCACCTGCCTTGACCGGAACATCCGCCCGCATCGCTTCTTTGAAGTAGCGGGACAGGCGCAGCGCGGCCTGCATGGCGAACGGGTCCGCCACCGGGGCGATGGTCCACCCGTGAGTCAGGTCGGCGGCGCCGGGAGGCGGGGCCGCCTCGTCGCGGACGGAAGCGTAGCCGGTCGAACTCAGTTCATGGACGAAGTGAAAGAGTTCGGGATGCGGCGCGTCCAGAGCGCCGCCGAACAGGGCGCGCACCGTGCGGCGGATGCGGGCGGCGTGCGCGCGTTCATCCGGCGATGGCGGCGCGTAGCGCAGTTCCGCGAGAGCCGGTTTGGCGCCGAGTTTGTGGTCGAGGAAGTCATCCTCTTTGAGCGTGAAGTCGAACCGCTGCCGCGTCCAACCCAGCAGTTCGATGATCTGCGAATTCGGGATGACGTGCCAGTTCTGGCGGATCACGGTAATGTAGATGCGCCGCAGCTGATCTTCGGTGAGCTTTGGCTTGGCGGGCAGGCCGAGGTCGGCTCCGGCTTCGAGCACCTGTTCCGGCGCCGCCCCGATCACGGCGGCGATCCGGTCCAGGTTGGCGATCTCCCAGTTGCGCCAGATGAACAGGTATAGCCGGCTCGGAAAGTGCGGTTCGGCGATCGGGGGCGGCGGCCCGGCCGTCTGCCCGAAGACGACCGCCGCGGGCAGAGGCAGAAACCCCCGGCGCGTCAGGTTCATGGATTCAACCGCAGGATGCGGTGGTTGTAACTGTCGGCGATGTAGAGCGCGCCGCCGGGATGGGCGAAGACGCCGTGCGGGCGGGCGAGTTCGGTGGACAGCGGGTCGGCCGGCGCGATCCGGTCGCCCCTCCGGGCGGTCCCGGCGAGAGAGACCGTCTTTCCAGTTTCCGGCGAGTACCGCCGGACGAGATGGTTCTCAGCGTCAGCGATGACGACGCCGCCGTCCCGGTCGACACAGAGATGCTTGGGACCCTTCAGGCCGGGCTCGAGATCGCGTGGTCCGATCAGGGTCCGGATGGTCCCATCTTTGCCGACCACGCGCAGAGCGTTACCCTGGCGCTCGAGGATGTACACATTGCCTTTCCGATCCGCGGCGACGGCCCGCGGATCCACGAGCGGGCTCGCCGCGGCGCGGGCTCCGTCCTGCGGCACGCCGCTCGCGCCGTTGCCGGCCACGGTGGTGACGATGCCGGTCCTGAGGTCCACCATGCGCACGCGGCGGTTGGAGAGATCGGCGATGTAGAGACGGTCTCCCCTCGGCGCGAGGTCGATGGCGAAGACGCCCTTGAAGCTGGCCCGAACGGCTGGACCGCCATCGCCCGAATAGCCCGCCTCACCGTTCCCGGCGATCGTATCGATGATGCCCGTTCGCAGGTCGACACGCCGCACCCGGTTGTTGTGGGTGTCGGCGATGTAGAGCTTCTGGTCCCGGGAAACGACAACGCCATGGGGCTCGTTGAGTTGCGCCGCCGTGGCCGGACCGCCGTCCCCGGAGAAGCCAGGTGTGCCGTTGCCGGCGAACGCGTGGGTGTTGCCCTGCGGGTCGATGCGGACGACGCGGTTCCCCTTGAACTCGACGACGTAACCGTTGCCCCGCTTGTCGAAGGCGACGCCGAACGGCTCGACGAACCGGATCTCCCGCGCCCGGGCGCCCGGCGCTCCGGTCCCGCCGCCGGCGATGTGCTCGACGGTGGCGGGGAACACCAGTGGAGCGAGGCAGAAGACGGGGACGAGGCAGGGGCCCGTTCTCATCAGTATCAGTATGCCTCATCGCTGTGCTTCCGGGTGCGTGCAGGGAGCGCACCTCCGGGCCGGGGAGACTGTGTAAACTGAGCGTTATGAAGGCTGCTTTCCTCCTCAGCATCGCTCTGGCCGGCCTGCTGCTGGCGGCCTGTAGCGAGTCTCATACCGTGAAGACTCCGGTTCCTCCGGCGCCTCCCCGGCAGCTTGCCCCGCGGTGATCCGGAGCGCCCCTTCTCAACCGGCGACGCGAAGGATCCACGACGCGCTCGACGGCGCATCCGACGACACGAGCCGAACGCGATACAGATGGTCTCCCCACACACTGCGGAGACGGCTGTCGGTGACCGGGATTTCGTCCACTTTCGCCTCGATCCCCGGCCCCTCCCAGCGGAGCCGGTTCATGATCTCTCTTGAGGGCATCATGAGGTTCAGGGTGACTTCGGTCTTGCCGGACGGGCCTCGGCGGGCCATCCGCGCTGAGTCGTGGATGATCACCTCGTTGTGAGCGCGGTCCAGGCGGATCCGCCGCCGCCAGCTTTCCAGCCTCGCTTCGGCCGGGTATGCCCCGGCGATCTCCATGTCCAGTTCGACGCCGGCCGCGTCGCGCCTGAACTCCACCTGGCGCGCCTGGAACTGCCGTCCGGCTCCCTGCATCACGCCGTTCACCGTGGGGCAGTTGTGATAGGCGGACTGCATCGTCCAGATTTCGTAGCGCCGGGAGGAGAAGGTCTTCGCTGAATAGGTCTCGACTCCGACATCGATCAGCAAAGGCTCGCCGTCGCGAAAGACCACGAAGTTGCCGACGTCGTTGTGATTGTGGCTCTCGGCGTTGTGGCCGCCCTGAGCCGCGACATAGGCGCCTTCGGCGGAGCCCTCCCGGAGGCGCGCGGTCATGACCTGAATTCCGGGAAACCATGCCTCGCCGACGAACGGCTGCCGGGGCGCGATCCGCTCGAGTTCCCGGGCGTGAAACATGGACTGGATGCGGCGCGGGAGGCTGTCGCCGCGGGATCGGCCGGGCTGGTTGCGGGCGGCCCAGGCGCCGAGCGACTTCATCCGTTCATCCCCGATTCGCTCGCCATACCGGCTGACGAGATCCGCTGCCAGGCCGGGCTTGGCCGACGCATCGGCGAAATTGACGAACCAGTCTCCCGCGATATGGACGCGATAGATGTAGCGGCCGATCTCGCGAACCAGGGGCATCTCCCAGAACGGCACGGCTCCGCCGGTGGCCGAGTCGAGCAGTTCGAGGTTCTCAAACAGCGAGGCGCCGGCACGCCCCCAGTATCCCGGACCCTCGTCGCAGCCGCCGTCCTCGTGGTAGCCGTCGAGGAACCGGTCCAGGCTGCGCAGGATCTTGGCGGTCAGTGCGGCCCGTCGCGCCGGCTCCGGTTCGATGATCAGCGTGCAGGCGAGGCAGTTGGAGTTGATCCAGGGATTCCAGTTGTTGACCGCGCTCCGGGAGGCGAAGCCCATCCAGCCGAAGTCGTCGCGCTTCTCGTATGGATCGAGGATCCGGCGCCCGATTTCGATCCGTATCCGTTCGCGCAGCAGCGGCGAGACCTCGTCCAGTTTCGGGCCGAGGACATGCTCGATCCATGCCAGTTGCGCCCCGGTCTCGGCCGCGAACAGGTCGATGACGGGTTCGGTCACATCGGGCAGGCCGATGCCGCGCTTCTGCGCGCTCAGGTGCGCCGGGACGCCCCACCAGGTCTCTTCGCACGTCAGCCAGACGCCGTTGGCGATCTCGTCGAGAAAGCGGCCCTTCCCCTCCACGCACTCGGCAGCCGCCAGATCGCTCAAGCGATCCCGTCGGGCGTTTCGCGCCGCCTCATAACGGGACCGGTTCCCCTCGCGCCGGTATTCGAGAAACTCGCTCGCCCGCAGGATCCGCCAGTCCCCCTTCCACGCCTTTTCACCCCGGTCGAGCGCTTCCTGGCGCACGGGGTCCGGGAGGGATTGCCAGGCGTCCCGGTCCGTCGCCGACGGGCAGGGTCCCCAGTCCTTTCGGGATTTCAGGATGCCGGCCAGTCTCGCGGCCGGCCAGTCGCCGCTCAGGCGCCTGTGTTCGGCTACGTCGTCACGCCGTTGGAGCGCGCCCGCGGGCAGGGCGGCGGCGAGGGCGAGGCAATCCCGCCGGGTCGGAAGTCCTTGGCTCATGCGAGGCTCTAGAGCAAACGACAAACCATTCGGGGAGAGGGCACGGGGACATCACGGAGGGACTGGAGCGGGAGACGGGAATCGAACCCGCAACCAACAGCTTGGAAGGCTGTGACTCTACCATTGAGTTACTCCCGCTCAACGGCGCTTTTCTATTCTACCAAGGTCACTGCGAGCCCCGCGACAACAGCATCACTTTGATGGTGTGGAAGAGAATGTAGAAGTCCAGCGCCGGCGTCAGGTTCTTGATGTAGTAGAGGTCGTACTCGAGCTTGGTGATCGTATCTTCGATCGTGTCGCCGTACTTGTGGTTGATTTGCGCCCACCCGGTCACCCCCGGCTTGACGAAGTGCCGCTGCCGGTAAAACGGGATCTTCTCGGAAAGCTGGCGGACGAATTCGGGGCGTTCCGGGCGCGGCCCCACGATCGACATCTCCCCGCGGATGACGTTGAACAACTGGGGCAGTTCATCGAGCCGCGTTCTTCGGATGAACTTCCCGAACTTCGTGATTCTCGGGTCGTCTTTGGCCGCCCAGACCGCGCCGGTCACCGCCTCGGCATCCTGCCGCATGGACCGGAACTTGTAGATCGTGAACGGGACGCCGTTGAGCCCGACCCGTTCCTGCCGGTAGAGCACGGGTCCGCTGCTGGTGAGTTTCACCAGCACCCCAACGATCGCCATGACCGGCGCTGCGAGAACAAGGCCGGCGGCCGCCAGCACCCCCGAGTACACGTTCTGGAGATTGCGGTTCCACGCCCGCACGCCGATCTCCCGGGAGAAGATCAATTGCGACGGCCGCAGTTGCGGCACGCAAACCCGCAGAAACACCTGCTCGAAGGTCGTGGCCGCGTCCTCCACCAGCGTTCCGGAGAAATTCAGGTCCATCAGGTCCAGCACCGGCAGCTTGTGCCTCCGCTCCGTCAGGCCGACGACGATCCGGTCCGGCTTCTGCGCGGCGACCACCGCTCGAAACGTGTCCAGCGTGCCGAGCACCGGCAACCCGTCCACCGGCCCAGCCGGCTCCTCCTCTACGACGAGCCCGATCGGGTTCATGCGCAACTCCGGCCGGTCGCGAATCGCGCGGGCGACGGCCAAAGCTGCTTCGTTGGCGCCGAGAAAGAGGATCTTCTCCGCCTTCTCCGTCTGCGTCACCATGTGGCTGTACAATACCCGCCACGCCGGCAGCACGACGAGGACAATCATCGACCCGACGATCATGATCCAGCGGGGCAGCAGGAGAGCCGGCTGCCCGTATGCGATCGCCGCCTGAAACAGGAAAGCGAGGCCCACGACAAGGCAAACCTGCTGGAACAGGTAGAAGCGCTGCCGGACGGCGAACTTCGAATACAGATCCTGGAGGTAGAGGCCGAACATCAGCCCCGCCACCAGGAACCCGATCCGGATGAAACCGTTCTCGTAAATGAGCCACACCAGCGGGTCGATGTCGGCGACGATGTAGACCGTGAATATGTAGATGCTCGACAGCAGGACCAACTCCGACGCTACGAGGAGCAGCGTCGTGGAAGGAACCACGCGGCCTAACAAGCGCCTTTCCCCTCACCGCTGACCGGCCGCCCCTGCGCGGCGGCCTGCTCGGCTGAGCCGTCTTCGGGCGGTCTGCGCAGCACGCCGATCAGGTTGTCTCGGAATCGGCCGCCAAACATCGCCGCTTGCGCCTTAAGCACGAAACATTCCAGCCATCCGATGAACCATAGTTTGCCCAACGACCCGCTCGAACCGACGATGTGGAGTTCTTCCACTTCGAGTCCCGCCGCCGTGGCCAGCCGCCGCACCGTGGTCGCCGTGTTCAGCCGGTAGTAGGTCCGAAATCGGTCTTGACTCTCCCGGTTGTCGAGAAACAGCACAATCGGATCCTTCAGCCAGTCCGGCGTCAGGCTGGCCAGAAACGTCAGGTAATTGTGGTAGTTCGGCGTGTGGAAGACGAACCGCCCGGCTGGTTTGAGTACCCGGCGGATCTCCCGCAGCACGGCGAGCGGAGCTTCCAGGTGCTCGACAACCATGTCCGCCGAGACCAGATCGAACGTCCGGCTGGCAAAGGGGAGGCGTTCCCCGAGTCCGAACACCCGCGCGTGCAGGAGCGGATGTTCGCGAATCGCCTGGTCGACGTCCACGCCCACCAGCAGCCGCGCCCTTCCCGCCATCGCCCCCTGGGTTTCCCGCGGCATCGAATGATAGGGCACAAGATGCCGGCCGCAGCCCATTTCGAGCCACGAGACCCCGTCGGTCACATTCCTCTCCAGTATCCGGCCATACTGCACTTCGGCATGCGTCAGGTCGAGGGCCAAAGCGTTCGCAATCGCCACTTTACCCTTTTGCCAGAAGTTCATTCCTGTCTGTTGAAGCCATCCACCCGCCTCCGGAACCCGGCCGAGCGCGTACTTCTTTTCATAGTACCTCAGGCCGTGCGGCGGGCCCCGGACTCCCCGTTCCCGACCGGATCTTTCGTCCGGAGCTGTCTGGAAAGCTCAATTGAGTTTTTCCTCAGATCTCCGCCCTACTGCTGCTACAATCGAGAGCACCCGCCCAATTTATTCGGGTGCTGGATAAGGAGAACCCAATCGCAATGGAAAGACTCGACGAGCTGAAGCTCAAATACCAGGGCGCGATCAATCTCGCCAAGCAGCAGGGGGTGCGCCTAGCCCACGTCCACCTGCAAGACAACAAACTCTTCATCCAAGGCGCCTGCGCCAGCCAGGACGTGAAGAACAACGTCTGGAATCAGATCAAGCTGATCGACGCAAACTGGTCGAACGACCTGGTCTGCGACCTGTCGATCGACGAAAGCCTCGCTCCTCCGGTCCGTACCTATACGGTAGAGAAGGGCGACTCTCTGTGGAAAATCGCCCAGGAGGTTTACGGCAACGGGGCCCTTTACAAGAAGATCATCGAAGGAAATCCGGACCGCCTCAAGGACGAGAAGTCTGTGATCCACCCCGGCGACGTACTCGTCATTCCTGACTGAGCCTGACCGCCTGCCTTTCGGCGGCGATCCCGCGGATCCCGGCTACATCGAGTACCCGGGACCCGTTTTTGTTTGGATTTTCAACGCTCCACTCGAGCGCGTCCAGCATCTCGTCGTGCGACACCAGGCCGAGACGGAGGGCTTGGTCCCGCGTCGCCGGGACCGCCTCCATCAGCCGGTAGGCCGGGATCAGGACGGAGGGCCACCAGTGCCCGGGGCCCAGCACGTACCAGGGCCGAAGAACGGTCGCCGCCAGACCGGACGCGCGCAGGGCATCTTCACAGGACAGCCGCACAGCGATGTAGGACTTCATCACCGGAGCCGGGTGCGCCACGCTGACATAGACGAAGTGGCCGGCGCCGCCCGCGGCTGCCCCGGCGATCGCGGCGGTGGCGGCGGGCAGGTCGACGCTCCGGAACTGTCTGCTCTTCCACGGCGCCGGCCGCGGTGTCCCAAGCAGGTGAACAACCGTGTCTCCACGATCGAGCGCGGACTGGTAGCCGGCCTCGGAAAAGAGATCCACGGCGACCGCCTCGGCGCCGGCCGGGACCTTTCCCTCGGAGCCTGCCCGGACCAGCGCCCGAACCCGGTGCCCGCGCTGCGTCAACCGCCGGATCAGGGGCCGCCCGAGATATCCCGTCCCGCCTGTGACAATGACTCGCATGCCGTATGCTACAGATACGGCTTCGTCAAGGAAACCAGATGCTGACCAGACGCACATTCTCCGCCGCCCTGTCTTCCCTGGCCGCGCCCCGGACCCAGCCCAAAAATATCCTGCTGATCACCGTCGACAACCTCGGCTACGGCGACCTCGGCTGTTACGGAAATACGCAGATCAAGTCCCCCCATCTCGACCGATTGGCCGCCGGCGGAGTCCGTTTCGTCAACTTCTATTGCGCTTCCCCCACTTGCACGGCCTCCCGGGCCGGACTGCTCACGGGACGGCACCCGATCCGTTACCGGCTCAACTACCAATTGCGGCCCGAGGAGAACAAAAGAGGAATCGGACTGCCCCATTCCGAGAAGCTGATTCCGCAGTACCTCAAGCCGTTCGGCTACGCCACAGGCTGCTTCGGCAAGTGGAACCTCGGATTCGCGCCCGGCAGCCGGCCGACCGAGCGCGGCTTCGACGAATTCTTCGGACACCGATCCGGAAACATCGACTACTACTCCCACATCTACAACGGCGAGATCGATCTGTACCGGGGCACGCGGCCAGCGCGCGTGAAAGGCTACTCGGTGGACCTGTTCGCCGGCGAAGCGATCGGATTCCTCCGCCGCAAACGGTCGCAGCCTTTCTTCGCCTACGTGCCCTTCAACTCGCCCCACTTTCCCAACAAGGCGAATCTCAGTCCGGGCGAAAGTCCCGAGTGGCAGGCGCCGGAGAAGTACTTCGCCGAATACGGCTACTCGCCGAAGGAGACGGACGAAGTCAAGCGCTACAGGGTGGTGGTCACCGCCCTCGACGATGCCATCGGCCGGATCCTCGGGGCCCTGGACGCGCTGCGGCTCTCGGGTTCCACCGTGGTCTACGTCGGATCCGACAACGGCGCGTTCATGCTGCCGCAGCGCGGCCTCGAGGTGCAAACCAACGCGCCGTTGCGCGACGGAGGCGTCACCTGCTGGGAGGGCGGCATCCGCGTGGCGGGCATGGCCCGCTGGCCCGGCGTGACGCCGCGCGGAGCCGTCTGCGGCGTCATGCTAAGCGCCATGGACCTCCTGCCGATGTCGCTGGCGGCGGCGGGTGCGCCTCTTCCGGCCGAACCGGTCCTCGACGGCCGTGACCCGACGTCCGCCCTGCGCGGCGACTCAAGGCCGGTGCACGAAGCGCTGTACTTCGAGTATCAGAAGCACCAGGCCATGCGGACCGGCAAATGGAAACTGGTGCGTCCGGATCCTGGCCAGCCATGGCAGCTCTACGATTTGGACGTCGACCAGGGTGAGCGGAACGATCTGGCCGCGACGCAACCGGAGCAGGCAGCACGGCTGGCCGCGCGGTTCAGCCAGTGGAGATCCTCGGTGGGAGGCTGATAGCATGACGGGGATGAGAAGACGAGCTTTCGTGGGCGGCGCCGCGCTGGCGGCGTCCGGCCTGGCGCAGCAGACGCGCCCGAACATTCTGTGGATCACGTGCGAGGACACGGGCCCGCAACTGGGCTGCTACGGCGACACGTTCGCCGTCACGCCGAATCTGGACGCTCTCGCTGCGCGGAGCCTTCGCTACCTCTACTGCTGGTCGAACGCCCCGGTCTGCGCCCCGGCCCGGACCACGATCATCTCCGGCTTGTACCCGCCGTCCACCGGCGCCGAGCACATGCGGAGCGAATTGCCTCTTCCCGCCTCTTTCAGAATGTTCCCCGGCTACCTGCGCGAAGCCGGCTACTACTGCACGAACAACTCCAAGGAGGATTACAATCTCACCAAGCCTCCGGGCACGTGGGATGAATCGAGCAACCAAGCCCACTGGCGCAACCGGAAGCCGGGTCAGCCGTTCTTCGCGGTCTTCAACTTCACCCAGTCGCACGAGAGCCAGATCCGGAGGCGTCCGCACAAGCTGGCAGGCGATCCGTCAAAGGTGCGGGTCCGCGCCTACCATCCCGACACGCCGGAGGTGCGGCACGACTGGACGCAGTACTACGACAACATCCGCACGGTCGACGGGCTGGCCGCCAAGGTGTTGGACGAACTCAGGCGGGATGGACTCGACCAGGACACGATCGTCTTCTTCTTCGGCGACCACGGGTCCGGCATGCCGCGCAGCAAGCGCTGGCCCTTCAACTCGGGCCTTCATGTCCCGCTGCTCATCCACATTCCGGACAAGTTCCGCCGCCTGGCGGCGCCGGAATACAGGCCCGGAGGCGTCTCCGAGAGGCTCGTCAGCTTCGTCGACCTGGCTCCGACCGTGCTGAGTCTGGCCGGTATCAAGCCGCCGGAGCACTTTCAGGGTTTCGCGTTTCATGGCCCGCACACCGCGCCCGAGCAACCCTATATCTACGGATTCCGGGGGCGCATGGACGAGCGTATCGACATGGTGCGGTCGGTCCGCGACAAGCGCTACGTTTATCTGCGCCACTACATGCCGCACCGCATCTACGGCCAGCATGTGGCCTACATGTTCGAGACGCCGACGACGCAGGTGTGGCATCGCCTCTACCACGAGGGCAAGCTCAACGCGGCGCAGAGGAAGTTCTGGGAAACCAAGCCGTCCGAAGAGCTCTTCGACCTGCAATCGGACCCGGACGAAACGGTGAACCTCGCCTCCAGCCCGGAGCACCGGGCCACGCTCGAACGGATGCGCAAGGCGCAGCGCGCGCTGGCGGCGCGGATCCGCGACGTCGGCTTTCTGCCCGAAGGCGAAATTCATTCGAGGTCCAAGGGATCGACTCCGTATGAGTACGGCCACAGCGCCGCCTATCCCTACGCCCGGATCGCCGCCGCGGCGGAAGCGGCGGCTGATCCGGGGACGAGCGTGGCCTCGCTGTCGAAGGGCTTGAAGGATCCCGACAGCGCCGTGCGCTACTGGTCCGCGCAGGGCCTGCTGGCGAAGAAGGAGGCGGGAGTCAACGCGGCGCTCCGGGCCGCGCTCGCCGACTCCTCTCCGTACGTGCGTGCGATCGCCGCCGAAGCGCTTGGCCGCTACGGCGGCAGCCAGGACGTCGAGAAGGCTCTCGATGTCCTCCTTGAACTCGCCCCTGCCGACCGCCATGGGGTCCATGTCTCGATCCTCGCGCTGAACGCGCTCGACGCGCTCGATGGGAAGGCCGCGTCGCGGAAGGAACTCATCGGGAAGCTTCCCCGGGAAGCGCCTCCCGGAACTCCGCAGCGGATGACCAGCTACATTCCCCGCCTGATCGAGAAGACGCTCAAGGATCTCGGCTCGTAAGGAGACCTGCTCATGTTCCTCATCGCCGCTCTCACCGTCGCCGGCAACCTGACCGGGATGTTCGACGCCTACCTGACGGAGATCGCGCGAAAGCACTGGGCGGACCGCAGGGCCGCGGTCGCCGCGTTGAAGACCCCGGAACAGGTCCGCGCGCGGCAGGAATACATCCGCCGCACCATAACCGACTCGCTCGGCGGGTGGCCGGACAGGACTCCACTCAACGCTCGGGTGACCGGCACGCTCCAACGCGACGGCTATCGTGTCGAGAAAGTGATCTACGAAAGTCTGCCGGGATTCAGGGTGACGGCGAATCTCTACGTCCCTTCCTCCGGATCGGGCCCGTTCCCCGCCGTGTTGGGAACAGCCGGACACAGCAACGAAGGAAAGGCGGCCGAGATCTATCAGCGCGGCTGGATCGGCTTGGCCCGCCGCGGCATCGTCGTGCTGGCCTACGATCCTCCCGGGCAGGGCGAGCGCAGCGAATACTGGGACGCGAAAGCGAACCGGTCGGCGGTCGGAATCGGGACGCGGGAGCACACGATGGCCGGGTTGCAATGCCTGCTGACCGGCTCCAACGTGGCGCGCTACGAGATCTGGGACGGCATACGCGGATTCGACTATCTGTTGACGCGAAAGGAAGTCGACCCGGCGCGCATCGCAGTGGCCGGCAATTCCGGCGGTGGAACGCAGTCGGCCTACCTTGCGGTCGCCGAGCCGCGCCTGGCCGCGGCGGCGCCGTCCTGCTACATCACGTCGTGGGAGACCCTGTGGTCCGGGCCGGGGCCGCAGGACGCCGAGCAGAACTTCCACGGGTTCATTGCCAGCGGGCTCGACTTTCCCGATTTTCTGATCGCCTTCGCGCCGAAACCGATCAAGATGATGACCGCGGTGAAGGACTTTTTCCCGATCGCCGGCGCGCGGGCGACCTACCGCGAGGCCGCCGACGTTTTCGAGATCCTGCGGGCGCGCGACAAGGTCGATTTCTTCGAGTATGACGACACCCACGGCTGGTCCCGGCCGCGCCGCGAGGCGACCTACCGCTGGTTCGAGAAGTGGCTGCTCGGAAGGGAAACCGATGGAATCGAGGCCGAGTCCACCGTCGAGGCGCTGGCCACGCTGAACGCCACCGCGACGGGCCAGCTGGCCACCGACGGAGGAAGCGAGACGGTGGCGTCCCTCAATCGCAAGGCGGCCGAGGAGATGTACCCGAAGCGCCGGGCCGCGCAGCCCGGCGCCGACATCCCGAAGCTCGTCGAGGAGCGGCTCGGGATCAGGCGCCCGGCGAGCCCCATCAAGACGCGCGGGATGGGCGAAGTGGGCCGCGACGGATACCGGATCGAACGTGTGGCGATCGAGTCCGAGCCCGGCATCACGGTTCCGGCCTTGTACTACCGCGGGCAAGGGCGGCGCGCCGAGACGCGGATCTGGATCGACCCGGCCGGCAAGTCCGCCGATGAGCGGCGCATCGTCGAAATGGTGGCGGGCGGAGCGGATGTGCTCGCCATCGACCCGCGAGGGTGGGGCGAGAGCGCTCCGCCTAAGGGATCGCGCGGCGGGTACGGGCCCTGGTACCAGACTTTCATGCGCGCCTACCTGCTCGGCCTCACGATTCCCGGAATGCACGTGCGGGACGTGATCCGCTCCGCGGATTTCCTGGTGGAGCGGGGCGCCGCAAGGATCACGGCGCACGGAAAGGGGCTCGGCGGCGTGGTCGCACTGTACGCGGCCGTGGCCGACCCGCGCATCGCGCGCGTGACCACGGAGGGCGCCGTGCCGACCTATCTCGAGATCACCCGGATGCCTGTTCACGAAGGCTACCTGGAGATGCTGGTTCCCGGAGTTCTCAAGGACTTCGACCTTCCCGACATCATAAAGTTTCTGGGGGACCGCTATGCGCGCTGAACGCATTCTCGGCTTGCTGGCCGCCGCGACGCTCGAGGCGCAGTCGCTTCCGGGCACCCGGCCTCTGACGCGCGAAGGCGACCTCGCCATGCAGATGGTCGCGTCGATCGACCGCTACCTGAGCGGGAAGCTGGCCTCCTCTCCGCAACGCCGCGCCCGGCCCGGCGCCGGCTCCCGCGAGCGCCTCCGCAAACTCATCGGCGTGGTGGATCCCCGGGCTGCCTTCGAGGATCCGTTGCTGATTTCGACGCTGGACCGCCCGGGGAAGGTGGGCGAAAGCGTGGCGTTCGAGGTGTTCGCGGTACGCTGGCCGGCGCTCGACGGCGTCGACGCGGAAGGACTTCTCCTCAAGCCCAAGTCCCCTCCGAAGGCGTATGTCGTCCTGATTCCCGACGCCGACCGGCAGCCGGAGCAACTCGCCGCCGACCCCGGCGGCGCGCTCGCCTCGAGCGGATGCCTGGTCCTGATTCCCTCTTTGATCGACCGGTCGGACCGGCTCTCGGGCAACCCGGCGATCCGCTTCACCAACCAGCCGCACCGTGAGTTCATCCACAGGATGTCCTACGAGATGGGGCGGCACATTATCGGCTACGAAGTGCAGAAAGTTCTGGCCGCGGTCGACTGGTTCGGCCGGCTTCCGAAAGCCCCGGTGGGCGTGGCCGGTTACGGCGAGGGCGGACTGCTCGCGCTGTTTGCGGCGGCCATCGATGAGCGCATTGACGCCGTGTCGGTCGCCGGATATTTCCAGAAGCGGGAAGACGTGGTGTGGTCCGAGCCCATCTATCGCAACGTCTGGTCGCAACTGGAAACATGGGGCGACGCGGAACTCGCCGCGCTGGTGGCGCCACGGGCGCTGATTATCAACCCCGACGCGGCCCACTACCCGGAAGTCGACGGACCGCCCCCGGCGCGGGACGGCCGGCGCGGCGCTGCATCGGGCAGACTGGTCAAGCCCCGGCCGGAAGCGGTGCGCTCCGAGTTCGAGCGGGCGAAACGCTATCATCCCGGCGCACAATTGGCGGAAGACTCCACTCGGGCGCTTCTCGCCGCGTTGAAAGTAGAGCCGCGGCCCGGCTCAGGGGATCTCCGGATCCAAAGCGATCCCGCCGGCCGCATCGACCGGCAGTTCCGCCAGATGGTGGACTACACGCAACGGCTGATGCGCCTTTCCGAGTTTAGGCGCAAGGAGTACTTTGCCGGTTTAAACACCACCGACATGGCCAAGTTCGCCGCCGGCATCGAGCCCTACCGGAAGTACTTCTGGGAAGAAGTGCAGGGGAAGATGCCGCCGCCCGAGCATCCGCTCACGATGGCGGAGACACGCAAGGTCTACGACACGCCGGCCTACACGGGACACGAGGTCCTGATCCCGGTGTGGGGCGAGGTATACGCGTACGGCATTCTGCTGGTGCCCAAGAGTCTGAAGCCCGGCGAGCGGCGGCCGGCCGTCGTCGCGCAGCATGGACTCGAGGGACGCCCCCAGGACGTGATTCAGCCGAAGGACGAACGCACGGGACAGATCTACGCCCGATTTGGCGAGGAGCTGGCCAGGCAGGGATATATCGTCTTTGCGCCCCAGAACCCCTACATCGGCATGGAGACCTTCCGGCTGCTGATGCGCAAGGCGAATCCGGTGAAGCTGTCGCTGTTCAGCTTCATCATCGGGCAGCATGACCGGATCCTGGATTTCCTCGAGACGCTTCCCTACGTGGACAAGTCGCGGATCGGCTTCTACGGGCTCTCCTACGGCGGCAAGACCGCGATGCGGGTGCCGTCGCTCGTCACGCGGTACGCCCTGTCGATCTGCTCCGGCGATTTTAACGAGTGGGTCTGGAAAGTGGTCAGCACCGACGCGCCGTTCAGCTACATGTTCACGCAGGAGTACGACATGCTCGAGTTCGATCTCGGCCATACGTTCAACTACTTTGAACAGGCGATGCTGATCGCGCCGCGGCCGTTCATGGTCGAGCGCGGACACCGCGACGGAGTGGGGATCGACGAGTGGGTGTCGGCGGAGTACGCCAAGGTGCGGCGCTTCTATACTTACCTGGGGATCGGCGACCGCACCGAGATCGAGTACTTCGACGGGCCCCACCAGATCCACGGCGTCGGCACCTACGCCTTCCTGGCGAAGCACCTGAAATGGACGCCGGAGAAGTGACTACTTCCTGGCGGGCGCGGCCGGCTTTTTTGCCGCCCCGGCCTTGGGCGCGGCCGGCGCTTTCGCCGGTCCCAGCAGTTCCTCGATTTTCTCCCGCAGGGCCCGTTCGGTTCCGAACTGGAAGAACGGATCGCCGCCGTCGTACTGGTATCGGATGACGCCGGCGCGGTCGATCAGGACGAGTTTCGGCACGTAGCCGGGGTTCATGACCGAGATTTGCAGGTAGCTGTTGGCCGCGTCCCGCGGCGCGAAGCCGACGGGGAACGGCGGCTGGAGCTTTTGAAGAAACCCGGGAAGATTCTGGAGGGCGTCCTCGGTGAAGTCGCAGGCCAGCGCCTGGAGTCCCCGGGCTCCAAACTCCCGTTGCATGCCACTCAGGACCTGAGTGAACGACTGGCAGTGTGGTCAAGTGGCGCGGATAAAGGCGAACGCGATCGCCTTCCCGCGGAACTGCCGCACCGTCACGCGCTGTTGGTTGAGCAGGGTGTAGGTGAAGTCCGGGGATTCCCTGGGCACGACGGCGCCGGGCGCGGGAAGCGCGGCGAGGAGCGGAAGGCCCAGGGCGGACCGGCGGCTGATTCGTGACATGTTCTTACAATTCTCAGTCTAGAACAGTTCCAATCCGCTTCACGGGACCGGCGGCCTCCGGACGGCCTTGCCGGGCAGGACCCCTGGAACCAGGTTCCCGGCCTCGACAACGGGTGTTCCGGCGACGATCACATGGTGCATCCCCATGGGCGGCAGGGAAGGCTGGCGGAACGTCGCGCGGTCTGCGACGGTCGCCGGGTCGAAGACGACCAGATCCGCGTCAGCGCCCGCCTTGATCCGCCCCTTGGACTTCAGCCCCACGCGGTTGGCCGGCAGCAGGCTCATCTTCGCAATCGCGTCCATGAGGGGCAGCGCTTTTTCCTCGCGAACGTAGCGGCCGAGGACGCGCGTGTAGGACCCCGCGCCGCGCGGGTGCCCCTTGCCGTCTTTCAGGAAACCGTCGCTGGCGATCATCACGCCGGGATGCGCCACCGCCTTGCGGACGACGTCGTCGGGGATCATGTGCATGATCACCAAGCCTCCCACCTTGCGGTACCTCTCGAACGTGGACCTGGTCAGGCGCTCGCCGGTGGCGACCCACTCGACGCGATCGTAGTCGATGGCGAGCACCTTCTGCCATCCGGGATCGAACATCGCCGACTGCAATTCGGTCATCGCGGCGTTATAGGGGTAGCACTCGGTGGTCACGTCCATGCCCCGGGCCCGCGCTTCGTCGATGGCCTGGAGCAGCTTCGGAGTCTGTGTGAGCCCGCTTGAGGTGATGTGAACGATGTGCAGGGACGCGCCGGTGATGGCCGCGTTGGCGATCACCTCCCCGACGGCGTTCAACGCGTCCGGCTCCGCGGACCCCATGTGACGGATATGCGCGAATACGGGCGCTTTCTGGCGCGCCGCTACGCGGAACATTTCCTGGATCTCCCACCGGGATGCGGCGGGCGTGTACTGAATGCCGAATCCGAGGCCGAGGGCGCCCTGCCGGAGACCGCGTTCGACGGCCTGCTTCATCACGGTGATCTCTTCGTCCTGCGCGGCGCGCCGGGCGGCGTCGCCGGAGGGAACGAATCCGTCGTTGGGATCGCGCATGGTCTTCATGCGGGCGGGAACGTGGCCCACGCTCACCCCGGAGTGAATCAGGCGCCGCCCCTCGCGGTCCCGGTACCAGGCCTCGACGTCGTAGGTTCCGATCTCGAGTTCGAGCGCCGTGGTCACGCCGTCGCGCGCCTGGTGGCGGTGGTTTTCGGCGTCCTGGCCGTGGGCGTGCAGATCGATGAAGCCCGGCGCGACCACAAGGCCCTTCGCGTCGATCGAACGTTTTCCCTTGAGGGGCGCGGCGCTGACCGCGGCGATGCGGCCGCCGCGGACTCCGACGTGGCGGATGGCGTCGGTGCGCGACTCGGGATCGATGACGCGGCCTCCCGCGATCACAAGGTCGAAAGGCTGGGCCGAGGCGGCCGCCGCGGAGAGAAGAAGAATCGCCGGTATCATCATGCCACCCTGTACTTTCGGATTGCGTCGTCATCGAGATCGATCCCAAGGCCCGGTTCCTGGGGTATGTCGAGGTATCCGTCGCGGGCGCGGAACTTCTGCTTTGTGATGGCCTCCCGGAGGTTGGTCTCCTCCTCGGCCACGAACTCGCAGATCAGCGCGTTCGGGATCGCGTTCAGCCAATGGAGGGCCGCGGCGACGTTGATGTAGGTGGTGAACCCGTGGTTGGCCACCGGAAGTCCGCGGTCCCAGGCGAGCGACGCGATCTTCATTGCTTCGGTGAACCCGCCGCAGCGTGTGAGGTCGACCTGCACGACGTCGATCCTGCCGCGGTCCATAAGGTCGAGGAACATGGGCCGTCCGGACTCCTCCTCCCCGGCCGCGATACGGATGTGGGTGGCTTCGGTGAGCTTGCGGTATCCGTCGTAGTCGTCGGGGCGCAGCGGCTCTTCAAGCCAGAAGATGTTGAAGTCGGAGAAAGCCCGGGCCCGCTGAATGGCGGTTTTCGCGTCCCAGACGAGGCCGGCGTCGATCAGCAGGTCGGCCCGTGCGCCCAGGCCCCGGCGCGCCTCGCGGACGAGCGCGATATCTGTGGCTTCGTCCCGGCCCATCGGGTCCCATCCGAACTTGACGGCGGTGAAGCCCTGGTCGCGGTAACGGCGCGCCAGCTCGGCCGTCTTCTTCGGGGTCGCGCCGAACAGAGAACTGGCGTAGCAGCGCATCCGCTTGTGGAAGCCGCCGCCGAGCAGCTTCCAGACAGGCTGGCCGAGCGCCTTGCCTTTGATGTCCCAGAGCGCCATGTCGATACCGCTCATGGCATGGAACGCCGCGCCACAGCGCCCCCCGTAGATGTTCCCGCGGTACATCTTGTACCAGATCCGCTCGGTTTCGAACGGATCTTCGCCGACGACGAGCTGGGCCAGCCCGCAGGCAGCCGAATGGGAATAAGGACCTTCGATGGCTCCCTTGGCGGCGAGCGGATTGGAGTCGACTTCGCCGATGCCGGTGATGCCCGCATCTGTCTCGACGCGCACGAGCAGGGCGTCCTGGCCGCTGTCGCACTGCCACTTCACTTCCGGTAGGCGAAGGTAAATGGCTTCAACCTTGGTGACCTTCACAAGGGATCGAGGATATCACACGCGGAAACACGCGGACCGGCGCTGCCGGAAGTGGGGAACATGCGCCCGGAAGATATACTAATCATAGATGCTCTTTCGCGCGGCGTTCGCCCTGCTGGCCGTTGCCGCGGCCGCCCAGCAGCCCGGCAGGGACTTGGGATCGGTTCACACGGGCGACACCGTGCGGGTGGTCGCCTTCGGCGACTTCGGCTACAGCGGAGGCGGTTCCGGACAGAAACAGGTGGCCGCCTCGATCGCCGCGCTGCACAGGGAGAAGCCCTTCCACCTGGGCATCACGCTGGGAGACAACTTTTATCCGCGTGGAGTCTCGAGCGTCGATGATCCGGCTTGGAAGACGATGTGGGAGGACAACTACGCCCCGCTCGGCATCCCCTTTTACGCCGCTTTGGGCAACCATGATTACGCGGGCAACGAGCAGGCCGAGGTCGACTACACGGCGAAAAGCAGATCCTGGCGGATGCCGCATCGCTACTATGATTTCACCGCCGGGCCGGCGCATTTCTTCGCGCTCGACACCGACGAAGGTAACGCGGGGGGATTCCTCGGGCTGTTCCGCCCGCCGTGGTCGGCGGCGCAGAGGGACTGGCTCGACCGGCGGCTCGCCGCGGCGACCGCGGGTTGGAAGGTCGTCTACGGCCACCACCCGGTTTATTCCGACGGCCACCACGGCGACGAGCAGCGCCTGCGGCGCCAACTGCTGCCTCTGCTCCGGGAGCGTAAAGTCGACGTCTACCTGGCCGGACACGACCACGACCTACAGCACTTTCGCGCCGATGGAATCGAGTTTCTGGTGGTCGGCGGCGGCGGCAAGGACACCCGGCGGATCACGCGCCGGCGGGCCCTGTTCGCCGAAGGCGCGCACGGATTCCTCGAGATGGAAGCCAAGTCCACAACCCTGACGATGACGATCCGCTATGCGGACGGGCGCGTGGCCCACGAGGTGAGACTGTCCCGTTGAGGGCGCGGGGGCGGACCGGGCGGTCAGCGGCCGTTGCGGACGAACTCGTAGCGCTCGAGCGTGGCGGCGACGTTGAAGGGCTTTTCCTTGTCCTTCGGCGTCCGGGGCGGCCGGGCTTCCAGCCGGATGACCGTCCCGACGCAATGCAGCCGGACTCCGCCTTCCTTGCCGGTCGGAAGAGTGATGAAGTACTCGATGGGTTCGCCGACGGGAAGCTGCAACTCAGAGCTGAAGAGAACCCCGCCCGAGCTCACATTCCGTGTTTCCGTGAGTTTGCCGAGCGGGTTCGGGCCGGTCCGCACGAGTTCGATCGGCAGGCGCAGCTCGAAGCGCTGAGTTTTGCGGTGTTCCAACTGGTTCATTACAATTTCAAATGTATAAGCGCTATAGCGTAAGGTCAATAGCTGAGGGCAGGAAAAATAGTCTACTCGTCCTGGTACGCCTGTCCGCCGCCCCCACTTTCGGGGGATCGGATTGAACTGTTTGAAAAGCAAAGCTTGCGGCGTGCCGAGTTCGGAGAGGCGGAACAATCCGGCGATTCCCTCCGTCGGATTGGTGAAGCCCGGGCGTACCGTATCGCCAATTGCCGATACTAGAAGGGACGGATCGCGATGACACAGGCACTGAAACGGATGTTGCGGCTGGCGAGCGGCCTCGCGCTGGTCGTGTTGGGTCTGGCGGGACTGGCCTTGCCGATTCTGCCGGGGTGGATCTTTCTGATCCCGGGCCTCGTCATCCTGGGGGACTACTTCCCTCCGATCAGGCGGCTCGTTGACTGGGCCAAGCGGAAAGCTCGGACGGCGCCGGCGGGAGGGGCTGAACCGGTACTCAAGGATGGCGCCGGTCCACACAATCCGTAGGTGCATCCGCATGCCGCATGCAACAGATAGTACAAGGGTTTTCGCCCGAAAACTCTTGCCGATTCGTTCTTGACGCGCTCCCCCGGCTGCGGTCACAATTGATTGGCTGTCCGAGCAAAAACGGATACACCTGACAATGTTCAAAACAAAAAAGAGCCGTCATGAAGGCGCGCCGGAGCAGCCGGCCCATTCCTCGACGGAGGTGGCGCAATTGGCCGGCGTCAGCCTGCGGCAGTTGCAGTGGTGGGACGAGCAGAAGGTCGTCTCGCCGCGGCACGAGGGCCACCGGCGGGTCTACGCCGCCAGCGAGGTGGTGGAGATCACGATCATCGCCGAGCTGCGGCGGAAGGGCTTCTCGTTGCAGAAGATCCGGCGGGTGTTGCGGTTTCTCGAGCGGGAGATGGGCAAGCGGCTCAACGAAGTGCTGGCGGGGAACTCGGAAATGCACCTGCTGACGGACGGACGGTCCATCTATCTGGAGGATACGCCGTCGCGGGTGGTGGACGTATTGAAGAACGCCAAACAGCCGATGTTTCTGGTATGCGTCAGCGACCAGGTGAAACGGATGCAGGTGGCCCAGAAGAAGCCGGTCCGGACTGAAACGCAGATTTCCGTCACCAAAAAGTCACGCGTCGCCGTCTAATGAGCAGGCGGACAGAGGCCCCGTCGGGTACGGGGGAGCCGCGTCCGTCGTGAGGTATACTGAGGTTTTGCCGAGGAGGTTCGGCTTGAGGAAGAACTGGCGTACTTTCATTATCCTGCCTGCTGTCGTGGCGCTGTCGTCGGTGGTGGGAGGTTTCCTCGGCGGCGGTCTGCCCCTGGTTAAGGCGGCGTCGAGCGAAAGCGAGATCAACGACGCGATCAAGTCGTTCAGCAAGGTCTACGATCTGGTCGAGCAGAACTTCGCCGACAAGGTGACGCCGGACAAGGCGATCTACCGGGGGGCCATCCCCGGCATGCTTCGGACGCTCGACCCCCACTCGAGCTTTTTCGACCCCAAGGATTACCAGCAACTACGGGAGGACCAGCGGGGCCACTATTTCGGGGTGGGCATGACGGTGGCGCCGAAGAACAACCGCACAATGGTGATCGCGCCGTTTCCGGGTTCGCCGGCGCAGAAGGCGGGAATCCGGCCCGGCGACGTGATCATGTTCGTCAATGACAAGACGACCGAAAACCTGCGGACCGACGAAGTGGCGGACCTGCTCAAAGGGCCCAAAGGGACGCCCGTGCAGGTGGTCATCGCCCGGGAGGGCATGCCGAACCACCTGACCTTCAACATCATCCGTGACGAAATTCCCCGCAAGAGCGTGCAGGAAGCGTTCTTTGTGAAGCCGGGCATCGTACACCTCGACATCGAGCAATTCAACGAGAACACATCGCGCGAGGTGGAGGAGACGCTGAAGAAGATCGGCGAGCACAATATTAAGGGACTCATTCTCGACCTGCGCAGCAATCCGGGCGGACTGCTCAACGAGGGCGTGGCGGTGGCGGACCGGTGGCTCGAACGGGGCCAGACGGTAGTCAAGCACAGCGGACGGGCCTCGCCGGAGCGGAAGTACGAAGCGCGCCATGGCGGAAGCGGCCGCAACTATCCAATCGTGGTCCTCGTCAACCGCTATTCGGCTTCGGCGGCCGAGATCGTGGCCGGCGCGCTCCAGGATCACGACCGGGCCTGGATCTACGGCGAGAACACGTTCGGCAAGGGGTTGGTGCAGACGGTGTTTCCGATGACGGAGAACACGGGCCTCGCGCTGACCACGGCCCGCTACTACACTCCGAGCAACCGTCTCATCCAGCGGGACTACCAGAACACCTCTTTCTTCGACTACTATTACCGCAAGAATCTGGAGTCGAAGAATCTCAACGACGTGGGCATGACCGACACGGGCCGCAAGGTGTACGGCGGCGGCGGAATCGCCCCTGATGAGAAGTACCAGGCGCCGAAGTTCACGAGGCTCCAAGGACAACTTCTGCGGTCGTACGCATTCCTGAATTTCAGCGCGCAGTATCTGACCCGGCACGACCGCAGCAAGATCGCCAAGGACTGGACGCCGGACCCGGGTGTGATCCAGGAATTCAAGCAGTTCGCGCTCAAGGAAGGCCTGGAGTTCAACGAAGCCGAGTTCAACGACAACATCGAGTGGATCAAGACGCAGCTTCGTAAGGAGTTCCTGATCAACGTCTTCAACATGGAGGAGTCGCGCAAGATGGAAGTCGAGACCGACCCCATGGTGCAGAAGGCCATCGAGCAGCTTCCCAAGGCGAAAGAGTTGCTGGACCGGGCCAGGCAATTGCTGGTCCAGCGGCGGACGCGCGACTAGGCGCCTTCGAGAGGACCTCTGGAGAAGGACCGGCCGAATCCCCAGATCACCGTCCTTGATGCGGGCGGGCAGTATTGCCACCTGATCGCCCGCCGCGTCCGGGACTTGGGTATCTTCGCCGAGGTCAAGCCGTCTGAAACCCCCGCCTCTGAGCTTGACGGCCGCCGCGGACTGATCGTTTCCGGCGGCCCGTCGAGCGTCTATGAACCCGGCAGCCCGACGATGGACCCGGCCGTGCTCGAATCGGGAATTCCGGTGATGGGGATCTGCTACGGACAGCAGTTGATCGCGCACCTGATGGGCGGGTTCGTGCGCAAGGGCAGCAAGGGAGAATACGGACACGCGGACGCCGAGATTCTGGAGTCCGGGATCCTCTTTGCCGGGCTGGACAGCCGCGAGCCGGTCTGGATGAGCCATCGGGATCAGGTCGAGCGGCCGCCGTCGGGGTTTCACGTGCTGGCGCGCACGGCGACCTGTCCGGTGGCCGCGATCGGGGACTTCGCACGCAGGCTCTACGGTGTCCAGTTTCACCCCGAGGTCGTGCACACGCGGCGCGGCGGCCGCGTCCTTGAAAATTTCCTGTTCACGATCTGCGGCTGCGTGAAGGACTGGGATCCGAAGGGGCGGATTCCGCTGCTGGAGGCCGAGATCCGGCGCGTGGCCGGCGGACGCAGCGTCTTCTTTTTCGTTTCCGGCGGCGTGGACTCCTCGGTCGCCTACCGGCTCTGCCTGGACGCGCTCGGTCCGGGGCGGGTCCACGGCGCCTACGTCGATACGGGCCTGATGCGTGAAGGGGAGACGGAGTTTGTGCGGGACGCGCTCGGCGTGGAGGTCGTGGACGCGCGCGCCGGTTTCCTTTCGGCGCTGGCCGGCGCCGTCGAGCCGGAGCGGAAGCGCAAGATCATCGGTGAACAGTTTGTGGCCGTGCAGAACCAGGTGCTGCAATCGGGGCGCTACCTCGAAGGGGACTGGATTCTGGGTCAGGGGACCATCTACCCCGACACGATCGAATCGGGCGGAACGGCGAAAGCCGACGTGATCAAAACGCACCATAACCGGGTCGAAGGGATTCAGAGGCTCATCGAGGAGAACCGGATCATCGAGCCGCTGACCTCGTTCTACAAAGACGAAGTGCGGGAGATCGGAAGGGAACTCGGATTGCCGGCGGAACTGCTTGACCGGCACCCGTTTCCCGGGCCGGGGCTGGCGATCCGTCTGCTGTGTTCGGAAAAGGCCGAACCTCTCGAGCGGCTTCCGGAAGGGTGGCTCGTGCCCGTTCACTCGGTGGGAGTGCAGGGGGATTCGCGCAGCTACAGGCCGGTGCTGGCGCTGGAGAACTCGGTTTCCACCGCCGAAGCCACCGAGATCATCAACCGGAACCAGCGCGTCAACCGGGTTGTGGGCCTGGTGGCGTCGCACGCCCCATTGAGCGGGACGCAGGTTACCGCCGGCGCGCTCGACGCCATCCGGCTGGCGCGCCTCCGTCGCGCCGACGCCGTTGTCCGGCGGATCAGCCACGAGTCCGGATTCGACGCCCGGGTTTGGCAGTTTCCGGTGGTCGTCATTCCCTGTGGCACGGCAATACGGCCGGATTCGGTGGTTCTGCGGCCCGTCCACTCGGTCGACGGCATGACGGCGGAGTCGGTGGTGATGGAACGCCCCCTGCTCGACAGAATGGCGCGGGAACTGCTCGGCGTCGACGGGATCTGCGCCGTCTTCTACGATCTGACGCACAAACCTCCGGCCACAATCGAGTGGGAATAGTGCGCATTGTGCGCGGGGATCTATCCGGGCCTCCGCGCCTACGCTATGATTTGCTCTGATGTGGATTCCCGCCCTAGCCTCGGCGATCGCGATTACCGGCGCCACGGTGGTCGACGGAACGGGAGCGCCGCCGCGAAAGGCGACCGTCGTCATCGACGGCGGCAAAATTGTGGCGACCGGCGCAGGCCTCGCCGTTCCGCCGGGTGCGCGGGTGATCGACGCGACGGGTCAGACGCTGACTCCCGGGCTGTTCGACCTGCACACGCATCTGCCCTACTCCGCCGTCAGCGGACTGACCGGGGACTGGCCCAAGATCCTCAAGGCATACCTGGTCTGCGGCGTGACCTCGGTCGCCGACTTCGGAACGTATCCGGAGACGTTCGAGCCGATGCGCAGACTGATCCGCGAGGGTGTCGTCGAGGGGCCGCGCATCCACCTGGCCGCCCGGATGACCACTCCCGCCGGGCACGGCGCCGAAGGGGGCCGCGGCGACTTCTTTTCCCTCGAAGTGATCACGCCGGCGCAGGCGCGGGCCGCCGTCGCGAAGCTGCTCGCCTACCAGCCCGATGCCATCAAGGTCTTCACGGACGGCTGGCGCTACGGCGCGGCTCCGGACATGACGAGCATGGAGGAGGACACGCTGCGGGCGATCGTCGAGACCGCGCACGCGCGCGGCGTGGAGGTCATGACGCATACGGTCACACTCGAGCGGGCCAAGATCGCCGCGCGGGCCGGCGTGGACGTCATCGCGCACGGCATCGGGGACAGGACAGCCGACGAGGAGTTCATCGGGTTGATGAGAAAGAGCGGCACGACCTATGTCTCGACGCTGGCCGTCTACGAACCGAGGCGGGGAAGGCCTCCCCTGGCGCTGAAACCGCTGGTCGAACCGCAGTCCTGGGAGCACGTTTCGCGGGAGCGGACCACGCAGCCGTCCGCGCCGCGGCTGCGGCGGTGGTCAAACCTGATGGCCAATGTGGCGTTGTTGCGCGCGGGCGGAGCCCGGCTCGGCGCCGGGACGGACGCGGGCGTGACGGGTACCTATCACGGGTGGGCGTCGCTGCGCGAACTGCAACTGCTTGTCGCAGGGGGGCTCACTCCGCTCGAGGCCATCACGGCGGCGACCGGATCGAGCGCGCGGGCCATTCACGTCGAGGGCGAGCGCGGCACGATCGCGCCGGGCAAACTGGCCGACCTGGTCCTGTTTGACGGCGCGCCGCACGAAAACATCCATGACGTCGAACGGGTGGCCCGGGTGTTTCTGGGAGGGCGGGAACTCGATCGAGGGAAGCTGCTCGCCTCGATCCGTGCGCCCGGGGTGACTCCTCTGCCCGCCCGCGCGGCCCAGCCGCTCGTCGACGATATGGAGACCGAGCGCACGCGCTGCGGAACGCTGCGGGTGAACGCCACCGACCCGGGCGTGGACCACTCCCGGATGTCCTTCCAGCGCATCCTGCGCGCGCCGGGGGACCACGCGCTCTCCGTGCACGCGGAGATGGCGCACAAGTCGCGGCCGTACGCGCAGGTGTGGTTCCCGCTCAGTCCGGGCGGGGTCGAGCCGGTGGACGCCACGCGGTTCCGCGAACTGAGGTTCGAGGCGCGCGGCGAGGGGGACTATCGGGTGATCTTCGAGCGGCGGGGCGTGCGGGACCGGGCGCAGCCGGAGGCCCGATTCAGCGCCACGGGCGTCTGGACCGCCGTGACGGCGCCGCTGCCCGCCGAGCGAAGCGACCTCCAGGTTCTGAAGTTCGAAATTGCACGGCCGGCCGGCCAGTCCGGATGGCTCGAGTTGGACAATCTGAGGTTCCACTGACATGAGACAAACAAGGATTCTGACCCGGGACCGGCGCAAGCCGGAACCGTTTCCGCGCCCGGTGGCCGCGTGTGTCCGGGCCGGAGGCCGCCGCTCCGGAGCGGCGTTTGCGTTTCTGGCGGCCTGCACGGCCGCCCTGGCTCAAAGGCCGGCGCAGTTTGAAGGGCGGCCGGCGACGGTGATCGACAACGGCAGGATCGAACTGACGGTCCTCAACAAGGGCGGCGCGTTCGCCAGCCTCGTGCTCAAGGACGATCCCGGCCGGATGAACCCGATGTGGAATCCCGTGGCGCTGGCCCGGATGGCGGGGCTGCCGTCGCGGTTTGGCGACAGCATCGGCCACTTCGTCTGCGTCGACGGGTTCGGGCCGACGTCGCCGGAGGAGCAGAAGGCGGGTCTGATGGGTCATGGAGAGGCGCACCGGCAGCCCTGGGAGCAGATCGCCGCGGTGAAAGAGGGCAATGTGAGCCGCGTGAAGTGGCGCGCGACGCTGCCGGTGGTCCAGGAGGTATTCACACGGCAGGTTGAGGTGGTCGAGGGAGAGCAGGTTGTTTACGTGGAAAGCGAGCTCGAGAGCCTGCTCGGATTCGACCGTCCGGTCAACTGGGCCGAGCACGGCACGATCGGATATCCCTTTCTGACCCCGGAAAAGACCGTGGTGGACGCCTCTGTGGGGCGCTGCCAGACGCGGCCGAATGACGGCCGCCCGCCGCGGACGCTTCTCGGCGGGAAAGAATTCACCTATCCGGCGGCGCCGCAGGCGGACGGATCGGTCAGGAACCTGCGGACCGTGCCAGCCAAGCCGGACTCGATGGACCACACGGGATGTCTTTTGGATCCGGCGCGCCGGCTGGCCTTCATTACCGCGATCAACCTGGAGCAGCGGCTGATGCTCGGCTACCTGGTCCGCCGTGAGGAGTATCCCTGGTTACAGGAGTGGATGAACTACCCGTCGAATATGACGCTCGCGCGCGGCCTGGAGTTTGGTACGCAGCCGTTTGACGTGCCGCGGCGGGCGACGGTCGAGATGGGAAAGCTGTTTGGCGTTCCGGCGTTCCGGTGGCTGCCAGCGAAGTCGAAGATCGGCTCCCGGTTCCTGTTCTTCTACACCCGGGTTCCGGAGGGATTCGCGCAGGTGGATGACGTGCGGCACGAGGGCGGTCAACTGGTGATCGAGGACAAACGGTCGGGAAAGCGGGTGACGCTGGTCGCGTCGCTGCCGCTGTAGACGCCGGGCGGCCGGGGCGCCGACTAGAGCCAGAGCCCGCGGCTGCGTTTGCCGAGCAGCCACAGGAAGAACGGACCCGCCAGAATCGCCGTGATCGCCCCAATCGGGATCTCCGTGGGCGCCAAGGCGGTGCGCGCGACCGTGTCGCAAACAGCGAGGAAACAGGCGCCCGCCAGGAATGCGCTGGGGATGAGCGTGCGCAAGTCGGCTCCGAGCCACAGCCGCAATGCGTGGGGGACCATCCAGCCCAGGAAGCCGATCGGCCCGGTCAAACAGGTGACGGCCGCCGTCAGCACGGAACCCGCCAGGAAGCCATTTCGCAGCGCCGGCGTCGAGGCGACGCCGTGGGACTCCGCCCACGTGTCTCCGACGGCCAGCAGATTCCAGTCGCGTGAGCGCGCGTAGACGAACCCCACGACGGGAAGCAGGACGGCCGCAAGAAGGGCGAGCGTCGCGTAGTCCGGCGATTCGATTCCGCCCATCAACCACCTCATCATCTGGAAGGACTGGCCGTAGTCGGCCAAGCTGTGAAACAGCAGGACCACCGCGATCGCGACGCTGTTGACGGTCACCCCCGCCAGCAAAAGCGTCAGGGAGGACAGGCGGCGGCCCCGGGATGCGAGCGCCAGGTTCAGGCTCAGCACGGCGACCGCGCCCGCCAGCGCCGCGACGCCGCGGTAGGCCTCCAGGCGGAAGAAGATCGAGATCACGGCGCCAAGGGAGGATCCGGAGGAAACGCCCAGAGTGTAGGGGTCGGCGAGCGAGTCCCGGACGAGCGCCTGGAACAGCAGACCAGCCACGGCGAGGGCGCCGCCGCTCAACGCGGCCAACAGCACGCGGCTCAGGCGGAGGTGGAGAATCGTCGAATGAACCGGGTCCCCCGCGAGGGCCTTCGCCAGATCGAGGGGCGCCGAGCCGATGAGCGGCAGCGCCAGGAGGGCCGCCGCCAGCGCCGTCGCGCACAGCAAGGCGGGCCGGAGCACCGGGGCGGTCATGCCCGGGGCAGGTACCGGGTGGCCGAAGCCACGTCGATTTCGAAGACGGAGACAAAAATATCCGGCGTCAGCACGACTTCGGGAAGTCCGTCGGCGGCGAGCCGGCCGCGGTGCAACACGACGACGCGATGAGCAAACAGGGAGGCCAGGTGAAGGTCATGTGTGGCGGTGATGACGAGACTGCCCTCGTCGGCCAGCTGGCGCAGCAGGCGGAAGGTCGCATGCTGATGCTTCAGGTCGAGGTGGGCGGTGGGCTCGTCGAGCAGCAGCACTTTGGAGGACTGGGCGAGCGCCGAGGCGAGAATCACCCGCTGCCTCTCGCCGCCGCTCAGGGTGCGGATGTCGCGGTCCCGAAAGGCGGCTGAACCGGTCCGCCGCATGGCGGATTCGGCTGATGCCCGGTCTTCGTCCGTGTCGAGCAGTCCGGAGCTATGCGGCGTCCTGCCCATCATGACGACCTGGCCGGCTGTGAACGGAAAAGCCAGTTCCACCTGCTGGGGTACGAAGGAGATCTCGGCCGCCAGACGCCGCCGGCCGACCGAGGCCAACGGCTCGCCGCGGAACAGGCACCGTCCCGTGGACGGAATCTGCAACCCGGCGAGCAGGTTCAACAGCGTCGATTTGCCCGCTCCATTCGGACCGACGACCGCGACCAGCTGTCCCGGTTCAAACTCAATCCGCGGAACCTCCAGCGCGATGGTGGTGGCGTAGCGCACCGAAAGCCCTTCGCATTCGTAAACCGGGGTCAACGGAAGGCCTCCGGGTGCAGGATCCGCGCAAAGGAGCGGGCCGCGTCGATCATTCGGGGACCGGGCACGACATAGATATCGTCGGCCACAGGAAAGACCTTTCGCTCCCTCACCGCGCGGAGGGCCGGAAATTTCCCCCAAAGGGCGACGATAGCCTGCTTATGCGCTTCGGTGAAGTCTCTGGTTTGCGACATGTCGCCCATATCGATGATGACTTCCGGATTCCGCGCGAGCACTTCCTCCAGGTTGACCTTGGGATACGGCGCGATCGCATCCTCGAAGACGTTCGTGCCGCCGGCGATGACGATGAGGTCCTGAAGGTAGGTCCGACGTCCTACGGCGACCAGCCCTTCCACCTGCCCGGGGTTTCGCCCGACAAAGAAGGCCATGGTGCGGCGCGGCGATCCCGACGTCGCCCGGCGAATCGTCTCCAGGTCCGCGCGCAGTTTCGCCGTCAGCCGGAGCGACTCATTCGGCGCGCCGGCGGCGCGGCCCAGTTCCTCGATCGCGCCCAGCGCGTCGTGGATCGTATCGTGCCGGACTTCGACCACGTGGAGGCCGAGCCGGCCGATCTTTTCGGCCAGTTGCACGGGGTTCTTCTGGATGGCGACGAGATCGGGTTTGAGCGCGACAATGGCCTCCAGGTCCGGATTGATGAATCCCCCCACTTTTGGAAGCTTCGCCGCCTCGGGCGGGTACCGGCAGTAGCTGGTGACGCCCACGACGCGCGGCCCCAGCCCAATGGCGAAAAGCATCTCGGTGATCGCCGGGGTCGTGGAAACGATCCGCTTCTTCTGGGCGGCCGCGGGGGACAGGGCCAGCCCGGCTGTCAACAAGATGGAGAGGGCGGTGCTCACGGAGTCAGTCGCGATCCACGAGGCGAAGCATGCCCAGGTTCACGGTGAAGCGGCGTTCGTCGGGCGGAGCGGACCACGCCGGCGACCCGCGCAACTCGACGACGTATTCGATGGCGTCGGGCAGGTTGGTTTCGAGAACAAACAGTCCATTGCGTTCGAGAGTGAATGTTTCGATGAATTGCCCGTTGACGGAAACGGCGACCCTGACCGGCTGGCCGCTCTCAAAGGCGCGGTCGTGGGCGTGGCCGCGAATCCGAAGCCGCTGGGGAGCAGTCCGGGTGCGCCTGAGGACCGCCCGGGCCGGAGCGTCGCTGATCCATCGGTACTTGCCGCCAAAGACCCCTTCCACCGGACCCCATCCTTCGAGGAGGCGCCGCTCATGACCGGGCCTTGAAAAGTCGATCACATCGTCCCGGTCTCCGGGGTAGAGTTCGGCGCGCTCGGAGGATCGGATCAGGTTGTAGACGCCGCCTTCGTCGGGCGCCTGGAAGGAACACCGGACGCATGTCAGCGCATCCTGGCCGTCGCGGCGGAGGTCCGCGCCGCAGTCCGGGCAACGCAGGTAGGACTCGAAGCGGTCCATGGCGTGGGGGGAGGAATCCGCCGCACCCTCCTTGCGGCAAAATGCGGAGATGGTTCCGCCCAGCAGCCGGGCGGGGACCCAGTCCGACCCGTGCCTGTCGATCCTCCGGCCGATGGCGCGCACCCACCGCTCGGCCCAGCCGCGCTGCGGAAGATGGATCTCGTACTCGTGGTCGACGAAGTGCCGCCGGACGAGGCCGTGCCAGTCGTTCAACTTCATGCGGTGGTTCTGGCGGATTCCGAAGCCTTCCTCCTGTGCGGCCCCGATCACATCCTTGATGAAGAAGCCGAGCAGCCCCCAGTCGAACAGTTTCCGCTCCCAGGGCTTCATCGTCTCGTAGTAGGGGCAGCGGTACAGGCGGAGACTCAGCATGCGGCGGATCGGCTCCTCGGAAAACAGGAAGACGCCGCCGGGCGCCAGGACCCGTTTCACTTCGCGAAAGACCGCCTCGATGTCAAGAAACTGGCTGAGCGTCTGATGCGTCATGATGAAGCGCATCGAGTTGTCACGGAAGGGAAGGTTCAGCGCGTCGCCGGCCAGCCGGACCGGCGCTTTCGCCAAGCCCCATCTGTCCATCAGGAAAACGCCGTGACGCAGCGCGTCGGCGGAGATGTCGAGCGCGAAACCACGGGCGTCGAAGCCGTTTTCGAGCAGGTAGCTGGTGTGGCCGGCGTTGGCTCCGATTTCGAGAAACGGAGTCAACTCTCCGATGAAGGGCATGTGCGAATGGATCAGGTGTCCGCGGCGGTCATTCTCTTTTTCGTAGACCTGGATGCTGACGTCGGGCTGCCCGAGCGAGGCGAAGTTGTGAAACTCCACTTGTGCGCGCTTGACCGAAATCGACTGGGACTCGGCGGCCCGGTTTCTCAACGGATCCAGGCTCCTTCCCGGAGGACGCGCTCCGGCGGACGGTCGGCGCCGCGAGGGTCCGCCGCGAACAATCGCAGGTTCGCCTCCGCGCCCGGGGTCAAGTCCTCGTCGCCCTCCGGCGTGACGAATTTCCCATAGCCTTCGACCTTTTCGGCGCCCGCGGGGACCGGCGTGTCGGCCTGCGTTCCCACGCGCCAGATCCGGGTTCCTTTGACGACCACGACCCCCGGGCTGATTCGCTGGCCCGACGCGGTGACGAGGGTCGCCCCGACGATGGCCTTCACGTCCGGCTCGCCGGCGCCGCAACCGGAAAGCAGCGCGCTCAGGAGGGCCAGCGAGGCCGTCTTCATGAGTTGAGTATTACCTCCAAATCGAGATCTGTCAAAGAGTTAAGAAGAATCGTCGGCGAGCAGGAGGCCAAATCGCCGGCGCTGGAAAGCCCGGTTGCAACGGCGACAGAGTTGACCGCATTCGCCTGCGCGGCGCGGACGTCGTTCTCGTGGTCGCCGATAAGCCAGAGCCGGGTCCGGACGCCGATCCAGCCGCGGCGGCGGGCGTGGGCGAGAGCGACGCGCAGCAGTCCCGCGCGGTCGCCGGCCCGCTCGGCGAAGGCGCCGAACTGGAAATAGTGGCGGAGACCGGCGCGTTCGAGCTTCCGCCAGCCGATCGCGGTGAGGTTTCCGGTCACCAGGCCCAACGGGACACCGCGGCGGCGCAGGCGCCGCAAGGCCGACCTCGCGCCGGGACACACCTTGTCGCGCAGGCTGGGAGGAGAGCGGCGGCGGTAGAGCCACTGGGCCTCGCGGACAAGATCGGGCATGGCGCGGGCGATCAAGGCCGGCGTTGCGCCGGCGTTGCGCAGCATCATCTCGAAAATCTTGAGATCCAGCATGCCCTGTACGGGAATCCCGTCGGTCGTCGCGCAAAGCCCGGTTACGCGCTGGACCGCGGACTCCAAGGCCTGGCGGTGGTGCGGCCCCGATTTGCGCACCAGAGTCCCGTCGATATCGAAAAAAACCACGGCGGGCGCCGGTCGCGGCTGGCTTGGCATGGAGTCTTTCTTTTACGATAGCAGCATACGATGTCCGTCACGGAAGCGACGTTCGGAGACCGCCGGCTGAGAATCATGCAAGGCGACATCACACGGGTGCCGGCCGATGTGATCGTCAACGCCGCCAACAGCGCCCTTGCCGGCGGAGGCGGCGTGGACGGGGCGATCCATCGGGCCGGGGGTCCGTCGATCATGAAAGAACTGGCCGCGGTCCGGCAGCGCATCGGCGGCTACTGCCAGCCCGGAAACGCGGTGGTCACTGCCGCCGGCAATCTGCCTGCCAAGCTGGTCTTCCACACGGTGGGGCCGATCTACCAGCCGGGGATCCGGGAGCAGGAGGAGGTCCTGGCTTCCTGCTACCTGACCTGTCTCCGGATGGCCGACGAGCGCGGCGCGCGGGTCATCACGTTCCCGTCGATCAGCACGGGCGCGTTCGGCTACCCGGTGGAGGAGGCCACCCCGATCGCCGTGACCGCGGTGTCGAGCCACCTGAAGGACAGCGCGGGGAGCGTGCGGATGGCGATTTTTGTTCTCTTCGACGCCAAGACGTTCGACGCCTACCAGCGTGCTCTCTCCTCCTTGCGCCGCGAGCCGTTACAATAGGACAACGTATGCAGGTCCTGCAAGCCGGAGAGCACAAACTTCTCTACCTCGAACTGGCCGGCGAGGAAGTGACGGAAATCTGCAACCAGTTGGGGCTGACCTGCAAGATCGAGGACACCAGCCGGGCGATGATCGTCGATGCAAGCGCTCCGGGGCGCCAGGCGCCTTTGCTGCTGTTCGACGCCCGCGACCCTGGAAATCTGGGGTGGTTCGCACGCTGCCAGTTTTACGTGGACGGCCAGACGGCGAATGTGCTGCAAACTCCCTTCACAGTAGCCAACCAGAGGGATCCGGGAGGCTACATCCTGCCGAACGGCATCCGGCTGCGGATCTCGAAAGAGTTGCCGGCGAGCTTCCGGCTGCCGGGCCGGCAACCGGTGAGCGAGCAGGTGGTCTACGGGGTCTTCGCCAGTTTCCTGCATGCTCTGCTCAACACCGGGGTGGCGGTCTGCGGCGGACCACTGGTGCGGCCGCTGGCGGGCCGCGGGGAAATGGGGAGCCCGCGGTGAGGCTCGCTCTGCTGGCGTTGGCCTGTACGGCCGCGGCGCCGGGAGCGGGCCTGGTCGAGGCATTCGGTCTCAAGTGGCGGGTTCCGATCCTGGAGGACTGGAAGGTGGAGCGCCAGGACGGCGTTCCCGTGCTGGAACTGCTGGTTCCCCGTCCGTCCCTTCAGCCGCGGCGGCCGAGCCAGTACGCCTTGGCTGAGACGCCGGACTACCTCACGCTTGATCTGGAACTGGAGGTCCGGAAGGAGCCCGCGTCAACGCGGAACCGGCGCACGTCCGTCATGATCGTCTACGCCTGGCGCGATGAGAACCACTTCAACTACGCCCACCTCTCCGTGGACTCGGCGGCGCAACAACCGGTGCATAACGGTATTTTTCACGTGTACGGAGGGGAACGGGTCCGCATCAGCCCGACCGAGGGCCCGCCGACGCTGGTGGACGAAGGCTGGCATAAGGTCAGACTGCACTACGACGGCGGGAAGGGCATGGTCGAAGTCCGGGTCAATGGAAAGACATCTCCGTCGATGAAAGCCGTTGACCTCAGCCTGGGCGCGGGCCGGTTCGGGATCGGCAGCTTTTTCGACATGGGCAGCTTCCGGAACGTCCACGTGAGCGGGGTGACCCGCTGAGAAGCCCGGGCTTCCGCCACGCTAGGCGGTCGACCCGGGAAGCGAGGTGAAGCGCTGGTAGGCTTCGTCCCAGCCCGCGGCGGAGACGGGCTCGGTGACCACCAGCGGAAACGAAGCGCGGACGATCGCCCGGATTTGATCGAGTCCGGACAGGATGCCGGCGCCCATGGCCTGGACGAGGATATTTCCCGCAGCGGTCGCCTCGGTGGGTCCGGCGATGACGGTGCGGCCCGTGCAGTCGGCGACGAATTGATTGAGCAACTGGTTCCGTGAGCCGCCGCCGACGATGTGGATCCGCCGGATGGGTTTGCCGGTGATCGACTCGAGGTTCTCCACGACTTCGCGATAGCGGAGGGCGAGACTTTCGAGGATGACCCGGGTCATGGCGGCCGGGGTCGAGGGGGTTGGCTGGCCGGTTCGGCGGCAGGCCTCGGCGATTCGCTGTGGCATGCGTCCCGGTTCGAGGAACTCGTCGGGGTTGATGACGGCTGTCAGAGGCGGAGCTTCTCCGGCCATGTGGGTGAGGTCGTCGTAGGAGTAGTCGTGGCCGTCGAGTGCCCAGGAGCGCCGGCACTCCTGCAACGGCCACAACCCCATGATGTTCTTGAGGAGGCGGACGCGGCGCTCCACGCCGATCTCGTTGGTGTAGTTGAGCCGGAGGGTGCGTTCGTTGATGACAGGGCCAGGCAGTTCGACGCCCATGAGCGACCACGTGCCGGAACTGACATAGCACCAGTCGTCGCCGCTATCCACCGGGACCGCGGCCACGGCCGCCGCCGTGTCGTGGCCCGCCGTGGCGAAGACCGGCGTCGCGGGGTCGAGGCCGCTGGCCTCGGCGACATGGGCGAGAAGAGGTCCGAGCGGCGTGCCGGGCGGGGCGATGTCAGGCAGAACGGCCGGATCGAGGTCCAGGCGGCGGAGGAGATCGTAGGCCCAGGTTCCCGTCACAGGATTGTAGAACTGCGAGGTACTGGCGATGGTCAGCTCGGCCTTGATGACCCCGGAGAGAAAGTAGCTGAACAGGTCGGGGGTGAACACCAGCCGCGACGCGGCCTCGAGCGCCGGCGCGGCGGCCAGTTTCATGGCATACCACTGATAGAGCGAGTTGATCTGCATCACCTGGATGCCGGTTTGCGCGAACACTTCGTCGCGCGGAACGACGCCGAACAACCGGTCCGGGACGCCGTTGTTGCGCGAGTCGCGGTAGTGGCGGGGGTTGTCCACGAGCGCGCCATCCCGGCCGAGGAGGGCGAAGTCGACTCCCCAGGTGTCCACGCCGATCCCGTCCAGGCGAAGTCCGCGCTCGCGGCCCGCGATGGTCAACCCCCGCAAGATGTCATCCCATAGCCGGAGGCTGTCCCAGTAGAGGCCGGTGGGCAGCCGGACGGGAACGTTGGGAAATCGATGGAGCTGTTCGAGGAGGAGGCGGCCGGCGTCGAGTATGCCCAGAATCGCCCGGCCGCTCTCGGCGCCCAGGTCGATGGCGAGGAAATTCCGAGTCATTTGGTCAGACCTGGTTGAATTCGATGACCAGCTTGCCGACGCCGTCGCGGTGATTCGACGCGATGTCGAAGCCTTCCGGCGTGCTTTCGAGAGGCAGGCGGTGGGTGATGATCAGATCCGGAATGCGGCCGGCCTGGATCAACCCGACGGCTTCGAGACCCTTGTGGTTGCTTCGCTTGACGGTCTGAATCCGCAGTTCCTTGTTCATGGCGGCGTGAACGTCAAATGGCGCCATCCTCTGGCTGGAAATCCCGATGAGGACGACGGTTCCCGATGGCCTCGCGATCTCGATTCCGGCCTGGAGGGTTTCCGGGGCGCCGGCCGCGTCAAATACGACGTCGACCCCGCGGCCGTTGGTGGCATCCAGGACCGTTTCGGTGATCTTCATCGCCTGGGTGTTGATCGTGACGAAGTGTTCGTCGATCTGGCGCGCGATGCGCAGCCTGTGGGCGACTTTGTCGGCGAGGAAGACCCGCGCGGCGCCGGCCATCCGCGCCATGTTCGCGCACAGCAGGCCGATCGGGCCCGATCCCAGGACGGCGACCGTGTCGCCGACGCGCACCGGGTGCAGTTCGAAGACATGGACAATCACGGCCGTCGGTTCGATCAGGGTCGCGGTGAGGAAATCGATCTCTTCGGGGAAATGCTCGGCGTTGCGCGCGGGAACGACGGCGTATTCGCGGAAGAAACCGGGAGCCTGGGGTCCCCCCATGAACACGCAGGAGGGGCAGTTATTGGGCCGCCCGGACCGGCAGAACTCACAGTGGCCGCAGGTGATGGACGGCTCGATGGCCACCTTGTCGCCTTCCCTGTGGGAAGTCACGCCTCGGCCCACGGCCACGACTTCGCCGACCGGTTCGTGGCCGAGAATCATGCCGCGCGAGGCGGGCGTGGCGCCGATGCCGAAGTCCTCGTACCAGTGCAGGTCGCTGCCACAGATGCCTACGGCGCGCAGCCGCACCATGACCTCGTCGGGACCCGGACCGTCCGGCATGGCGCGTTCACACACCTCGAGGCTTCGCGGGCCCACCAGTTCGACGGTTCGCATAGGGAATCAGGGGTTGAACTGGTAGTATAGCTGGTACAATCGAGAATTCCGCAATGGCGAAGACGGAACGGGAGTTGCGTGAGGATATCGTCCAGATCGGGCGGCTGGTTTACCAGAAGGGCTGGGTCGCCGCCAACGACGGAAATATCTCGATTCGCCTGGATCAGGACCGGGTGCTGTGCACGCCGACCGGCGTCAGCAAGGGGATGATGGCGCCCGACGACCTGATCATCTGCGACATGCAGGGGCGGAAACTGGAAGGCCGCAAGGAGCGCACGTCGGAGATCATGATGCACCTGACGGTGTACAACATGCGCCCCGACATCCGGGCGGTTGTGCATACGCATCCTCCCGTGGCGACCGGGTTCGCGGCGGCGGGACGTCCGCTGAACGAAGCCCTCCTGCCGGAGGTCGTCATCGGGCTCGGCTGTGTGCCGCTGGCCGCCTATGGGCTTCCCGGCACTCCCGCTCTCACCGATCCGATGCTTCCCTACATTCCCAAGTACGACGCGATTCTGATGGCGAATCACGGCGCCGTCTGCTACGGCGAGGATGTGTGGAAGGCGTTTTTCAAGATGGAGACAGTCGAGCACTACGCGCGGATCTCGCTGGTCGCCGAACTGCTGGGCGGCGCCAACGTGCTTCCGCGGGCGGAGGTGGACAAGCTGCTCGATTCCCGGACGCGCTACGGCGTCAAGGCGAAAGTGGCCGGGGAGCCCGGCTGTCCCGTTGCCGCCGAGGAGTTGGAACAGGGCGGCGAGAGGTTCGTTGTGACGCGAGAGGAACTGATCAGCCTGGTGGACGAGGCCCTCCGCGCCCGAGGGTTCGCGTGACGCCCGGCGCGGGCGCGCCATGGTACAGTCACTAGTTTGGAGGTTCGATGGGCGAAGCACTTGGAATGATTGAAACCCGTGGCCTGGTCGCGATGATCGAGGCCGCCGATGCGATGGTCAAGGCGGCGAAGGTCACGCTGGTCGGCTGGGAGAAGATCGGTTCCGGCTATGTCACGGCGCTGGTCCGCGGAGACGTCGCGGCGGTTCGGGCGGCCACGGACGCGGGCGCCGCGGCGGCGCGCCGCGTGGGTGAACTGGTCGCCGTGCACGTGATTCCGCGTCCCCATCCGAGCCTGGAAGACGTCCTGCCGATCGGCAAGGCGCAATCGGGCGGCAAGTAGGGCATGATTCTGGCGCGCGTCGTCGGCACGGTGGTGGCCACGCGCAAAGACCCCCGGCTGGAAGGCAAGAAGCTGCTGATTCTGAAACCCGTCAGCCCGCAGGGCAAGGAAGAGGGAAACTATGTCGTCGCCGTCGACACGGTGAGCGCCGGGTTCCGCGAGCTGGTGATCGCCGTGGCGGGCAGCTCCGCGCGCATGGCGGAGGGGTGCAAGGATACTCCGGTCGACACGGCGATCGTCGGCATCGTCGACAGCCTCAGCCTGGACGAAGGGGGATCGTAGCGATGCAACTGGGCCGCGTCGTCGGGCGCGTCTGGTCCACGGTCAAGAACACAACCCTGGAGACGCAGCGGCTGTTGGTCGTCCAGCCTGTGACGCCCGAGCTCCAGCCGGCGGGCAAGCCGTTGATCTGCACCGACGCGGTGGGATGCGGCGCGGGCGAACTGATCTATTGGTGCCGCGGCAAGGAGTCGAGCTTCCCATTTCTGCCGGTGGAGGTTCCCACCGACAACACAATCGTGGCGATCGTGGATGAACTCCACGTCGACCGCCGGGCGCGGCGCGGGGAACGCTGAGAGATGCTGATCGGCCGGGTGATCGGGGAAGTGGTGGCCACGCAGAAGCATTCGAGCCACGAGGGGCGGAAGGCGCTGCTGGTCCAGCCGCTCAACCTCGACGGCAGCGACCGGGGTGTTGCTGTCGTGGCCCTGGACGCCGTCGATGCCGGAATCGGCGATATGGTCCTGCTGACCACCGAGGGCTACAGCGCCATGACCAGCGTGGGGCGGCCGGAATCACCGATTGACATGGGTGTGATCGGCGTCATCGACCGCTTCGACGTGCTTGCGTCTTCGCCGCCGTCCTGAGGTCGCGGAATGACCGAATAGCAGGCGTACCGTCAGACCGGCGAGCACGAGTAGTTTCACCACATCGAGCCAAAGGTAGTAGCTCTGAAACCCGCGCAGGGTCCGCCGCTCGTCGAACATCTCGTCGGGCAAAGCGAAGTCAATTCCGCGGCCGAGCTCGATCATCTGCGGGGTAAAAGTGGTGTGCTGAATCGCCGTGAGGGCGAGGAGCGACACACACAGCGTCATCATCAGCCGGTTCCCGTTGGTGGCGAACAACAGATTCACTGCCAGGACGACTCCGAGCGCGAGTTGGGCCAGTTCCCAATTGTAGGAGTAATGACGGTTCAACTCGGACGCCTGGTGGAGCAGAAGCGTATGCGCCCGCTTCCACTCCGCGATCTGATACTCGTTCTGGGCCTTGGGGCCTCCTCCTTTCATGAGCTGATCCACCTGGAGGTTGTGCCGGGAGATCCAGAACAGGAGAACGAGGCCCGCCACCCAGATTCCGATCAGAAAGGTCGAAAAGCGCCTCGGGTGCATGAAATAAAGGTCTTAGTGTAGCAGTTTCCCCGGGGCTTTCCACGGACTGGTTCGGCTGGAAGGAGCGGGCGCGGGCCGTCATCGGAACTGAAGCAGGACGTTCGGCCGCACCGTCACCCAAACACGCGGGCCAACCTGTCTGAAGTATGCAGTGTTCCAGCGGTCCGTCAGCGCGTCTGGCGGCCGGGTCGGAAGGTCGCGGCCGTCGGCTTTGACGGCCACGGCTCGCCTTGATCCGGCCTGAAACTCGAGAGTCACGGCGCCGTCGTAAACCTTCGCATCGAGCGGCGAGGAAACGCGGAAGCGGTTCCGGCCCGCCGGCTGGACCTCGACGCTGTCGCGCAGCGTCCGGTAGGCGTAGAGGGGGCCGAAAGGCACATACCAGATGTCGGCGCGCCGGGCGATATGCGCCAGGTGGCGTTCGTAGAATGCGTCGGGCCCGAGATCGAGCCAGGCCGGATGAGAGACGAAGTGATAGATGCCGCCTTTGCCGTAAACCTCGTCGAACTTGGCGTTGAGTTCGGGAACCGAGGTCCGCCCGCTCTTGGCGATACCTCCCTGCTTCTGCACGACCTGAGTGTAGGCGGCGGCCATGGGGTTGTCGGCCCATGCCTGAAGATCCGGCACGTTATGGCGATCCTCCGTCTCCCCCGGATAGGTGCGCGCGGCAAGATAGCCGTGGCCGGCCAGCCGGCGCCATACGAATTCGTACTGGGCGCAGTTGCCGCAGGGGTAAGCCCAGGACCAGACATACGCCTGGCTGGTATTGGCCAGTATGTCGTCGCGCGACCCCTTCACTTCGGCGTCATCGTAGAACCGGTGGCAGGCGTCTTCGGTGTCGGGCCACTGGCACTGATGGCGCCGCGAATGAGAGCCGACCTCGTGTCCGTCGGCGACGGCGCGATTCAGCCGGGGCCACAACTCGCGGATCGGGCCGCGCTCGGTGCTCACAAACGCGGTGGCCTTGACCCCATATTTGTCAAGCAAGTCGAGCGTCGGGGCCACCGCCGGAGACGAATCGTCGAAGGTGTGGGTCACCACCGCGCGCACATTGTTGAGATAGGTCGTCTTGCCGATGAAGCGAACCTGTCCGGCCAGGGCCACGGCCGTCCCGATCAGCGCCGCCACGACTCTGCGCACCCGCATCCCTTTGTTCTACCATCAAAGTTCCCGATGCCGGCTCCGGACAAAACGGTGCGCACGCGCCGCGTCGACGAGTGTGGAACGCTCGATGAACTGTTCCGTCACGCGCTGCCCGCCTTCGGCGGCGCGTTCCTCCGCCGCGTCTACACAATCCTGGACGCGGCGATCGGACACGGCTGTCCGCTGACGCTCGCCATCGCCGGACCGGTCACGGTCTCCGGACAGCACCAGGCATGGCTGATCCCGCTGCTTGAAACCGGATGGGTCGCCTACCTGAGCACGACAGACGCGGTCTGCTACCACGACGGCCACCGGAGCCTGCGCGGCTATGAGCGCGGTCCGGTGTCGGAGGTTCCCCTGTTCGGCGATGACGGCCGCCTCCGCGAGGAGGGCACCATTCGCGTGGCCGACATGGCGTTTCCCGAGCAGGTCCTGTTCGACCAGGACAGGTTCCTCAGCGCTCTGCTGACGCGGCCGGAGTTCCAGCGCAGGATGACGGGAACCGAATTCCGCCATCTTCTGGGCAAGCATTTCGCGGAGATGGAAAGGCGGGGAGGGGTGGAGCCGGGCCTGCTGGCGACCTGCCATCGCATGGCGATTCCCGTGTTCGTCGGCGCGCCCGCCGACGGCAGCGTGTTTTTGAACTCGATGAAGCTCTGGGCGATGCGCGAGGCGGGAATCCTGGACCGCTACGGGTTCGAACTGGATCTGCACGCCGAGGTCTTCGAAGCCTGCGCCTACCACAGGTGGGGACTGTTCGACCAGGAGCCGAAAGCGCTCGCCACCCTCATTCTCGGCGGAGGCGTGCCGAAGAATTTCAATCTTCAGCCGGAGCCGGCGCTCGGCCAGATTCTCGGGCTCGAGAACGTGCGCGGCTACCAGTTCGACGTCCAGATCGTCACCGCGCCGGTTACCGACGGGTCGCTGTCCTCCTGCTTTCCCGCCGAAGCGGTGACCTGGGGGAAGGTCGACAAAGACCACTATCAGCAGACCACGGAGAGCCTTTCGGCGGACTACAGCATGGTGATGCCGTTCCTCGTAAAGGCTCTGCTCGACAACCGGCGGCGATACGAATCAAGGGCGGCCGAGATCGGAGAGCCAGCGCTGTTCGCCGAGGATCCTCGGGCGCGAGGCTACCTGCGGCCGCGCGCCGGATACCGGCTCTTTGATGCGCGCGAAACGCTGACCAGGTCGCTTCGCGAGGCGGTGAACCAGAACGCCGCATGGCTGCGGGATTCGCTCAACTACGCATTCCCCTCGGCTACATGACCGGGACGGCCGGCGTCAGCACCTCCACATCGGTCAGCACCATGACATTGTCGCCGACCATCGGCTGAAGAACGGGCATCACCTCCCGCAACTTCTCGCCGGTGTCGACAGACATGATCGCCACCGGTCTCTCATCCCCGGCCACCCCGAGCGGCCGCCTCAGACGAATCGCCCTGTTGGCTCCGTATCCGGCCAAACCGTGCAGCGCCGTTGCGCCCGCGACATCGTAGTCCGCCAGCCGCTCGACGATGGCCATGTAAAGCGGCGCCTCACCCCATTTGTCCCTCTCATCCACAAAGATGATCAGCAGCTTAGTTTCATTCATCCCACGTTACCTGTTTCCGCCGGCGAACGCGGACGCTGTTCGTTCAACGGCAATGCGATCATATACCCATCGGCCATGCGCAAGTCAAGTCGGTCTTTCTTAGCATTCTTAACAATTCTTCTTATTCCGGCGAATCCCGCCCGCGCGGAGATTCGCACGGAGAGAATTTTTGGTCCGGAGGTCCGAACCGGTCCTTACAAGCATCCGGCCTCGATCACCGAACTCGACAACGGCGACCTGTTCCTCGTCTACTACGGAGGCGGAGGCGAGTACGCCGAGGCCACTGCGGTCTTCGGTTCGCGTCTGAAGAAAGGCGCCAGTGAATGGAGCCAACCGGTCAAACTGGCGAGCGACCCGTTCCGTTCTCTTGGAAATGGCGTGCCGTGGCAGGCTCCGGACGGCGTGCTGTGGCTGTTCTACGTGGTCCGCTATGGCGAGACCTGGTCGTCCTCCCGGATCCAGGCGAAGATTTCGGCCGACCGCGGAGAGACGTGGTCCGACCCGTCGGTAGTCTCCCTCGAAGCAGGGATGATGGTCCGCGGCCGGCCCGTTGTCCTGTCCAACGGCGACACCCTGCTTCCCGTCTACCACGAAACGGGAGAGGACAGGGAGATGGTAGGTCCGGATTCCACGTCGCGATTCCTCCGTTTCGACCGGAAATCGAAAACCTGGACTCCCAGCGGCGTCATTCGCTCCGCCACGGGAAACATCCAGCCGGCCGTGGTGGAGATCGCACCCGGCCACCTGGTGGCCTACTGCCGCCGCGGAGGCGGTTACGGGCCTTCAACGGATGGCTACATCGTCCGGTCCGAGTCACGGGATTATGGCCATAGCTGGACCGAGGGCACGAACACCGCTTTCCCGAATCCGAATTCGGCGGTGGACTTGATCGGCCTTCGAAGCGGAAATCTCCTGCTGGTCTACAACCACTCGATGACGAAGCGAACTCCCCTGCGGGTGGCGATCTCACCGGACAGGGAGAAAACATGGCCGTACTGGAAGGACATCGCCTCGGGGCCGGACTCGTTCGCTTACCCGGTCGCGATCCAGACCTCCGACGGCAGGATACACGTCGTCTACACCTCCGACCAGCGGAAGCAGATCAACCGGGCGGTTTTCGAGGAATCCGACATTCTTCCCCGATAAGGCGCCGCCGGGGCTCGCTCGCCGCGCCGAGCCGGGCTAGCGCGCCCGAATGCACCAGAGCGCCTCGTGCGTTCGCAGAAAGATTTCGCCTCCCGACAGGACGACCGAGGAGTTTGTGGCTTCCCCCAGCGAATTCACGGCGAGCAGTTCGAACTGCGGCCTGGCCTGATAGATGAACGTGCTGCCCGACTTGTTCATCACATAGATGCGTCCTCCGCTCAGCACAAGCGAAGACCAGATGCCGTTGTCCTCGCCGTCCCCTTTGAGGCGCTGCGAGTAGACGGTCTCACCGGTAAGCAGCTTGATGCAGTGGGCGATGCCGCCGTTATCGGCGAAGTAGAGGTGCCCGTCCCGGATCACGCCGGACCCGATATGCGGTCTGCTCTTGTCAAGCCTCCACAGGACCTTCCCGTCGGGCGTCAGCGCCAGGATGGGGCCGCCAAATCCGCTGGCCGCCACCAGCACGCCGTCTCCGAAGATCGGGGAAGGATAGACGAGGTCGCCGAGTCCTTCCGCACTCCAGACGACCTCGCCCGACTCCGGCCTGTAGGCGACCACCTTGCGCGGATGCGACACGATCAGTTTGCCGTCATGGACGAGGGGCGTGCTCCAGGACCCATACATATCCTTCGGTTCCCACTGGTTGAACTTCGCGCCCTGACCCGCGGGCACGTCCACCTGCCAGTCGATCCCGCCGGTGGTCTTGTCGACGGCCACGAGAAAGGCGCGGTCGCCGGGACCGAAGTTGAGAAAGACGCGGCCGCCGTGGATCACCGGCGACGCGCCGTATCCCCACACGTGCCGTTGGACGCCCAGGTCGCGGGTCCAGAGTTTGCGGCCGTTCATGTCGAAGGCCACCAGTCCCGCCGAACCGAACCAGGCCACGACGCGTTCACCGTCGGTGGCGGGCGATGCCGAGGCGTAGGGATTGGTGGCGTGGGTCGGCTCCTGCTTGTCGTAGGAAACCACTCCCTGCCAGCGGACTTTTCCGGTTTCGCGGTCCAGGCACAGCAGCAGGCGCTCGCCGGCGTTCTTGCGGGCCTGCGTCAGAAAAACCGATCCTCCCCAGACGATCGGAGTTGAATTTCCGGGCTCGGGCAGCGGCGTGCGCCACCGGACGTTTTCCGTCCTCGACCACGAGGTGGGGATCTCGGTTTCGGAGGACACGCCGAGGCCGTCGGCGCCCCGCCACATCGGCCAATCGGCAGCGCCCAGCGTGCACGGCCACAAACGGGCGAAGAATCGTCGGGTCATAGTTCTCATGTTAGACGGGTCCTATAATGTTTGTATGCACAAGCCCCATATCTTCCTGGCGGGAATCACGCTTCTGGCGCTCACGGTGGGCGGCTTCACGCTGGCGCAGGAGGCTCCTCAAGGCAACGCGGCCAAGCGGCGGAAGAAGGATTCCGTCAGTCCGCACGAGACCAAGACCTGGACGATCCAGGGCAAGAAGATCACGATTTCCTACGGCCGGCCTTATAAGAAAGGCCGTGTCATTTTCGGCGGCCTCGAACCGTGGGGGAAAGTGTGGCGCACGGGCGCCGACGACGCCACCACGTTCACGACCGCTTCCGACGTGATGGTGGGCCCGCTCCACGTGGTCGCCGGCACCTATGGCCTTTTCACGATCCCGAACGAGAAGGAGTGGACGCTCATTCTGAACAAAGTCTGGGACCAGTGGGGCGCGTTCCGCTACGACCAGTCGCAGGATTACGCGCGCACGCCGATGAAAGTGGAAAAGTCCCCCTCCCCGATTGAGCAATTGACGATCGACATCGAATCCAAGGGCGGCGACATGGGACTGCTCAAGATCATGTGGGACGACACGGTCGCGTCCGTCCCGATCCAGGTCCATTGATCCGGGAAGCCGTCGCCGCCGCGCCGGCAGCGGGGGCGGCCCGCCGTATACTGTGAAAAATGCCAGAGAATTCATTTGACATCGTATCCGAGGTTTCCCTTCCTGAGGTCAACAACGCGGTCCAGCAGGCGCTCAAGGAAATCCACCAGCGGTACGATCTGAAAGACTCGAAATCCCACATTGAGCTGAACGAGAAGGACAAGCTGCTTGTCCTCACCAGCCAGGACGAATTCAAGCTCAAAGCTGTCTGCGAGGTCCTCGAGTCGAAGCTGGTGAAGCGAAAAGTTCCGCTGAAGGCGCTGTCTTTCGGACCGGTCCAGCCCGCGGCCGGATCGACCGTGCGGCAGGAGGTGAAACTCCAGCAGGGCATTCCCATCGAAAAGGCGCGGGAAATCGTCAAGGCGATCAAGGACAGCAAGAAGAAAGTCCAGGCTTCGATCAACGCCGACATGGTGCGCGTGAGCGGAAGGGACCGCGACGTGCTCCAGGAGGTGATTCAGCTGATGAAGTCGCGCGACTTCGGCATCGACATGCAGTTCACCAACTACCGTTCCAACTGAGCCTTGCGCGCGCCGGACCCGGCGCGGTCTAATCGGGATATGCCAATGCTGACACGCCGGTCTTTCACGACTCTTGCGGCCGGAACCGCCGCCGCGGCGGTCATCCCGTCCGGCAATCTGCCGGTGTGCGGGTTCTCGAAGCACTTTCAATGGCTGAACGTCGGGGAGGCGGCGAAGCTGGCGGCCGAGATCGGCTACGACGGCCTCGACCTCACGGTCCGTACCGGCGGCCACGTGCTGCCCGAGCGGGCGGTGGACGACCTGCCGAAAGCGTTTGAAGCGGTCAAAGCCGCGGGGATCGCGATGCCGATGATCACCGCGGGGATCGTCGATGTCACCAGCCCGTATGCCGAGCCGATGATCCGGACCGCGTCCGCGCTCGGCATCCGATATTACCGCTGGGGCGGGTTCCGGTACGACACGGCCAAGTCCATTCCTCGGCAGATCGCCGAATTCAGGGCGAAAGCGAAGGATCTGGCGGCGCTCAACAAGCAGTACGGCATTTGCGCCATGTACCACACCCACTCCGGCGCCGGCCAGTTCGGGGCGTCAATCTGGGACATCTGGGAAGTTCTGCGGGATCTCGACAATTCTGCCGTCGGCGTGAATCTCGACTCAGGCCACGTCACGGTGGAAGGCGGCCTGGGAGGCTGGATCAATTCGACGCGGCTGGTGGGTCCGATGACGCGCGGCATCGCGATCAAGGACTTCCGCTGGGAGAAGAACGCCCGCGGCAAGTGGAGCCCGCGGTGGTGCGGACTCGGGCAGGGAATGGTCGACTTTGTGCAGTTCCTTACGCTGCTCAAGCAGGCTGGATTCGCCGGTCCGGTGCAGTCGCACATGGAGTACGAGGAGGTCGGCGACGCGCACACTGGCAAGACGACGATGTCCATCCCGAAGGAGGAGTTCGTCCGGCTGTGCAAACGTGACTTGGGACTTCTGCGGGGCTACATGAAGTCGGCCGGAATGGCCTGAGCCGGACTCCGCTACTTCGCCCGGAGCTTTTCCGGAACCTGAAAGTCTTTTCCGGCGTAGTGGAACTCTTCCGCCATCCGGTAGGGAGAATCCGCGGCGCCGATCTTCGCCAGCCCGGCGACGTTCAGTTCGGCCAGCTTCGCCACGGAGGCGTCGTCGACGGTGTCCAGCAGCGGCAGCCGCCGCCCGGTTGCCTCGAGCCGCTCGCGAACTCGCATCGCCATGGCGTGGTTGGAGGTTTTCAGGGCCTGGGCGGCGCGCACTTTCTTCGCGAACGTCCGGGCGATGTCCTTCACGACCGGCTGCGGAACGAACGTGGCGGTTGACTCGGGCTCGCGGCGGCGCGGATCGACGGGCTGGGCATAGTAGTACAACTCGGGCGTGTGGTGGGTTTTCAAGCCAACCGCCTCGTGGGGCGGCTGATGGTTGCCGAGTGCGGCGGCGCGGCGAGCCTCCTCGGCGGCCATCCCCACGTAGTGGCGGTCGAGCTGTTCGACGTATTCGGCGTAGGGATTCGGAATGAACATGACGTCGGGCTTGTGCAACCGGACCTGAAACAGGATGCGGTCGCGAATCTCGGTCGGCGAGACCCCGCCGAGCTCGCCGGCGCGATAGCCGAGATGGACAACTTTACCGATGCCGAGAATCCCCGCCGCCTGCTCGCATTCGGCGCGCGAGCGCAACGCCGTCTCCTCGGCTGTGAGTCCGTAGGAATCCTTGTCCTCGTTGGTGACGCGGACCAGGATCGCGCGGTCGCCCGCCTCGATCATGGCCGCGACGGCGCCGCCGGCGGCGAGGACGAAGTCCGGGGCGTCGGCGGCGACGATCAGGATCGTCTTCGCCCACAGGCCGGCCGCCAAGAGCAGGAACAGCGCGAGCATCCTCATTTCTTCACCACGTTGGCGCCGAGGTATTCCTTCAGGCCGGGCAGAGAATCGAACTCGTCGGCGAACCAGTAGATCTCGGCGTAACGGACGCCGTTCTCGGCTCCCCGCTTGCGGGAGATCCAGTCCATGTGCCATTCCTCGATCATCACCGCCGCCTCCTCGTCGCTTTTTCCTTCGAGCTCCGGAATCACCAGCCCCTGCGCTTCCAACTGCTGGCGAACGCTACGGGCCATGGCCGGACTCGCATATACGTTGCGGTGCGCGACATAGGCCTTTTGTTTCTTCCGGACCTGGGACTCGGTCAACTCCACGAACGCGTTCGCCTCGTGGCCGCGGCCGTAGTCGACGCGGGCCTTGTAGAACCGGTAGGGAACACGGTGCGGCTTCAACCCGAGTTCGAAGTGCTCGGGGTGGACGTTGGAAAGTCCGGCCATCCAGACGGCTTCGGCCTCGGCGCGGGCGACCTTTCTATGGTCGGGGTTTCGGTCGTAGTGGCCCCACGGGTCGTGGCCGAGGACGACGTCCGGCCGGTGTTTCCGAATCAGCAGGATCAGCTGCTCACGGAGTTCGTTGAGAGGAATGGGGTCCATGTAGTCGTTGCGCCAGTTGAGCGAATAGACGCCTTTCATGCCGAGTTCGCGGGTTCCGGCCAGGGATTCGCGCAGGTTGATCATGTCGTTGTGGGCGTAGCCGTTGGCGCCGTCCTTTTCGTCGTTGGAGGCGCGCACGTACCAGGCTTCCCAGCCGGCCTCGGTGAACTTGGCGATGAGCCCGCCCATGCCGTAGTCGGTGGTGTGGTCGTCGTGGTGCGGCTGAAGAACCATCAACACCTTGCCCGGCGGCAGGTTCACCATGCGCGGGGCCATCAGGAAGATCGAAATTACGGGTATGATCATAGATCGTGAAGTTTCCGCTGGCGATTCTCGTTCCCTGCCTGCTGGCCGCGCAAAGCGCCGCGCCGCGCCGGGCGCTGGTCGTCACCGCCACTTCGGCTGATTATATCTTCGGAGCCGGGGGCACGGTGGCGGAGATGGTGCGGCAGGGGTGGCGCGTCGACGTGGCGCAGTTCGGAAACGACGAGAAGCTTTCGCTCGGCCTGCCCCCGGCGCAGACCCGGCTGGCCAACGTCCAGGAAGGCCGGGCGGCGGCAAAGCTGCTGGGAGTGAAAGACCTGATCCTGATGGACCACAAGAGCGGCGAACTCGGATACGTCTCCTCCTCGGAGATGCGGACGCAGCTGTTCGCGCTGATCCGGGGCATCCGGCCCCAGGTCCTCATCATTCCGGACGGCTACTCGCATTTCGAATCCGACGGAGACATTGGCAAGGTCGGAATGATGGCGGAGGAGGCATGGGGATACAGCGGCGGGGCGACCTTCGCCGACGAACTGAATCGCATGGGGCTCAAGCCGTATGGCGCTCCCGAGGTCTTCTACTACTCCGCCTACCGCCCGTACCGGGCCAGGGAAGGCGGCGAGGGCCGGGCGAAACTGACGGTGCGCGACATCGCGTCGACGCTCGAACAGAAGATCACGTCGGCGCAATTGCTGCTGACGCGCAACCGCGCGTGGTCGGCGGTCCGGATCGGCCTTGGCGACGACGGCAACGTGAACCGGTACGTGCGTGAGTTCATCACGGAGATGGCCGCAGCGGCGGGTTCGCGGCACGGGATCCAGTATGCGGAGGAATTCAATCATGTGGGACGCGCCGGCTCGCTGCCTGCTCATATTCTCGAGCGCTCTCGCCGCCGCTAGCGCCCAGACGGCTCCAGGCCCGGTGATGGTGGTCACGCCGGCCTTGCGGCACGCGGTCTTCGGCGCCGGGGGCACGCTCGCGCTGATGGCGGCTGAGCAACGGCCCGTTTACGCCGTTGTGTTCGGCAACGACGAAAAGGAGTCCGTGGGGCTGACGCCGGCGCAGTCACGCGAGGCGGGGGAGAAGGAAGCGCGGCGCGCGGCAGAAATCCTCGGCTTGAAAGAGGTCCTCTATCTCGGCCACAAGAGCGGAGAACTCGGCCACGTTTCATCGAGCGAGATGCGAAACCAGGTGATGGCGCTGACCCGGCTGTATAAGCCGGAGATCCTGTTCTTCCCCGACTGGTACGTTCACTACCAGGACGACAACGACCTCTACCGGGTCGGCCGGATGGCAGAGGAGTCGCCCTACGGCGGGTCGAGCCTGTTTCTTCAGGAAATGACCTACCTGGGGTTCCCGGGCGCGGCGGCGCGCCAATATTATTTCTTTGTTCCGTTCCGGCCCTACCGCGAGCGGGAAGGCGGGGAAGTGAGCGCGGTCATGAAACAGGTGGACATCTCCAGCGTCCTGGCCCGCAAGATCGAGGCTGCCACCGCCTTCGCCACCGCGAACGCCGCGTGGGCGGCTCGCGTCCGGCCCAATGCGCCCGTGGACCAGTTTGTCCGCAGCTTCATCGAGGAGCTGGCTGCGACCGCCGGCGCGCGCCACAATCTCCGCTACGCTGAGGAGTTCAATCACCTTCGCAGGGAAGGGGGGCTTCCCGCGCACGTCATGGAGAAGGCGCGGCGGAAATGAGCGGGCGCGAGATCCTCTACTCGGTGGACAACCGCGTGGCGACGGTCACGCTCCACCGTCCGGACCGTCTCAACGCCTGGACGGGCGTCATGGAGGAGGAGTTCACCGGGGCCCTGCGAACGGCCGCCGGCAATCCGGAGGTGCGGGTGATCGTCGTCACCGGAGCCGGCCGGGCGTTTTGCGCCGGCGCCGACATGTCGCTGCTCGACGCGGCATCGCGCGCGGGTTCGGCGGTGGCCGGCCATCAGCGGCTCGAAGTCGGTTTCGGCCCCGAGCCCTACCGCAAACGGTACGCCTGGATGCTGGGCATTCCCAAGCCGATTGTCGCCGCGGTGCACGGCCCGGCGGTCGGCCTCGGATTCGTGATTCTGCTCTACTGCGACTTCCGCCTGGCCTCCTCCGACGCCCGCTTCTCGTCGATCTTCGCGCGGCGCGGACTGATCGCCGAGTACGGCCTGGCGTGGCTGCTGCCCCACCTGGTCGGCTGGGCGCACGCGGTGGACATCCTGCTGACCGGCAGGATGATCGGCGCCGCGGAAGCGCACCGGATCGGCCTGGTGCACCGGCTGTACGAGCCGGAGACCTACGCCGCCGAGGTGGCGGCATTCGCGCGCGACCTGGCCGACGGCGTTTCGCCGCGGTCGCTGGCGGTAATGAAAGAGCAGATGCTGAGGGCGCTCGAGGAGCCCCTCGGCGCGTCGCTCGACCGCGCGTTCCGCGAGATGCAGGCAAGCCTCGCAAGTGAGGATTTTCGGGAAGGCGTCGCGCACTTCCTCGAAAAGCGCTCTCCCGCCTTCCGCGGAAAGTGAGACAATCCGGGTCATGTGCCGACGAGCCGCGTGGGCCGTGGCAGGCGTCTGGTGTGCGCACGCCGCGGTCGTCAGAATCGAAGTGATCGAACGGGCGGATGTGCTGGCGGGCCGTGCGTTCGGTCCGGCGGGACCCTACGAAAAGATCCGCGCGCGGGCCTATATGGCGGTGGATCCGACGCTTCCCCCGAACCGGCGGATCACCGACATCGGTCGAGCGCCCCGCAATGAAGCGGGGCTCGTCGAGTTTTCAGCCGACGTCTATGTGCTCAAGCCGCGCGATCCGGCCCGCGGCAACGCGACCGTCTTTGTGGAGTTCCCCAACCGCGGCGGCAAGAGCATCCTCGGCGTATTCCAGAATGGACGGAGCGCCGCCGATCCTTCCGCTCCGGATCACTTCGGCGACGGGTTTTTGATGGAGCAGGGGTACACGCTGGTGTGGATCGGCTGGCAGCATGATGTGCCTCACCGGGAGGGCTTGCTGCGCCTGTACCCGGCGGTCGCGCGGGGCTTGAGCGGGATGGTGCGGTCCGAGTATACGGCGGATGAGGCGGTGTCGGGATTTTCGCTGGGCGACTCCGGCCACATTCCGTATCCCGTGGCGGATGTCGTGTCGGTGACGGTGCGGAACCGCATCCACGGCCCTCGGCGCGCCTTGCCGTCCGGTTCGTGGCGAATCCGGGGTGGCGCCATCGAACTGGACGTTCCATTGAAGCCGGGCGAGATCTGCGAAGTGGTCTACCGCTCCTCCGACCCTCCTCTTGCCGGCCTGGGAGCAGTCGCCATTCGCGACGTCGTTTCCTTTCTCAAGTACGGCGGAAACAACGTCACCGCGCTTGGCGACCAGAGCCGGTTCTTGAAACGCGCGTTGAGTTTCGGCAGTTCGCAAAGCGCCATGGCGCAGCGCGGATTCCTTTATGAAGGATTCAACGCCGACGAGAAGGGCCGCCAGGTTTTCGACGGCGTGCTGGCGCATGTGGCCGGCGGGCGGCGGAGCGTGTTTCCCCGATTCGCTCAGCCCTCGCGCACCGCGGGTCCTTTGCGGGACGCCTCGTTCTCGCCGACGGACCAGTTTCCCTACGGCGACCTGGCGCAGCGGGACCCGGAACTCGGCCTGACCGACGGGGTGCTCGCCCGCGCCATCGCGTCCAACACGGTTCCGAAGATCTTCTACACCAACTCGACGTACGAGTACTGGGGCTCCGGGGCGTCCCTTCTGCACACGACGCCGGACGGCGCCGCCGACGTACCCGTGGCGGCAAGCACGCGGATCTATACCTTCGCGGGCGCGCAGCACGGCCCGGCGGCATTTCCTCCGCGGTCGCGCACGGCGCAGCACCCGCCGAACTTCAACAACTACCGGGTGTCGCTGCGGGCGCTGCTCACCCGCCTGGAAGCCTGGGTGGCGCGGGGCGTGGACCCGCCTCCCTCGCGATATCCGACCATCTCCGGCGGAACGCTCGTGGCCGTGGGCGCTTACCGGTTTCCCGCCATTCCGGGCGTAACCGTCCCGGATCACGCGCACCGGCCCTTCCGGCTCGATTTCGGCGAAGGCTTTCGCGCCACCGGCGTGGCGACGATCGAGCCGCCTCGCGTCGGGAGGCCCTACGGGACGCTGGTTCCGCAGGTGGACTCCGACGGCAATGAACTCGGCGGCGTGCGCATGCCTGGCATCGAGGCGCCGTTGGGGGCCTACACCGGGTGGAACCTGCGCCATCCCTCGATCGGACAGGCGCACGAACTGGCCGCGAACACCGGGTCGTTCTTCGCGTTCGCGGCCACCCGGGCGCAGCGCGCCGCCGCGGGCGATCCCCGGCCCTCAATTGAGGAGCGCTACCCGTCCCGGCAGGTTTACCTCGAACGGATTGAACAGTCGGCCCGGCGGCTGGCGGCGGACGGCTTTCTTCTCGACCGCGACGTGCCGTCCGTGGTTAACGCCGCCGCCGCGACGTGGGATTGGCTGTTATCGCGGTCCTCGGCCGGCAGCGGCGGCAACTGAGCGGCCCGCTCGGGGTCAGAACAGGATCTTCATTACCAGGACGGTCTGGCGCGTGGCGTTGTTCTGCGCCGGGTTGAGCTGGCCGAACCGAGGATCGGCGACGTTGTTGGAAACCTGCTGGCCGAAGTAGGCGTAGTCGAACGCGTTCTGGAAATCCGCGCGGATCTGCCAGCGCAGGCGCTCGCGGATGCGGAACTCCTTGTAGGCCGAGATCTCCCAGCTTTGCAGGAACGGGCTGCGGACGTCCGGGAAGCGGGTCGGGAAGTCGCGCAATGTGAAAGGTGCCTGCGCCGTGCGGGGAAACAGCGTCACATCGTAGTATTTGTCGAAGAAGGGATTGAACTTGTCGCGTCCGAGCGCGCGGGCCCGTTCATCCCTTTGCTCTTTGGAGAGCACGGCGGACCGCGCCTCGAGCGGAGCGGCGTTGGGGAAGTCGAACGGCACGCCGCTGCGGACGATGTACTGGACGTTCAGATTCCAGCCGCCGATGATCGCGTTGCCGACGCCGTTGACGCCGGAGAGCAACGCCTTGCCCTTTCCGAACGGAAGCTCGTAGCTGACCAGACCGGTGAAGGTGTGAGGGATGTCCCACTGCTGGAGACGCTGTTCGAGGCGGGTGTTCAGGAGATTTCCGAGGTCGGTGTCCTGGCTGTTGAGGAGATTGAACCGCTCGAGCGTTTTCGAGAAGGTGTAAGAAGCCTGGGCGGCCAGTCCGTTGGCGTAGCGGCGGGAGGCGCGCACTTGAAGCGAGTGGTAGCTCTGGCTGCCGATCGGGACATTGGTGATGGTCACCTGGCTGAAATGCGGGAATGCGTTCAGCAGGGTCGAGCGGGGCAGGGTGTTTCCGTTCAATCCGGTGCCCGGCAGCAATCCGCGGAGCGGGTTGGGAAGTTGGGCGTTGAAGTAGGCGGGGCGCTCAGCCACGGGCAGGCGCGTCAGCTCATTGCCGGGAATAAAGTTCTGAGCCAGACTGACCGGCAGCTTCTGGGTCAGGTTGCCCGAATAGCTCGTGTCGACGAGCCAGGAATTGAACAGCGTGCGTTGCAGGCCGAAGGAGAACTGTTGGGAGTACGGCAGAGGCCGGTCGAGAAACTGCGCCGCCACGGCGAGGCCGAGGTTGGTCGACAGTCCCCGGCTGGACCCGATGGGTTGCAGCAGGCCCGTCGGAAACAGATTGCGCGGGAACGGATCGTTGATGAAGGACGCGGGCGTGAGGTTGTTGTCGGTGGACGCAATCACGGCCGTCGGCTGGCTGAATCCCGTGTCCGGTCCGGCGGCGTTCTGGCCGAGGTAGCTCAGTCCATAGCCGGCGCGCAATACCCAGTTCGGCAGGAACTGCCAGGCCACGCCTGCGCGAGGCTGCCAGTTGTTGCGGTCGCGCAGAAAGGCCTCGCGCGCCGCGCCGCTGGTTCCGGCGTACAGCAACCCTCCCCGCAGCGTCAGGCCCTGGACTTGGGATTGTAGCGGACTCGGCTGGTCGAACGCGAAGCCGCGGACCTGGCGGTTGAACCGCTCCGTGATGGGGCCCTCATAGTCCCAGCGCAAGCCGAGATTGAGCGTCAGGTTTCGGGCGATCTTCCAGTCGTTCTGGAAGAAAAGCGCGCCATACGAGTTCCGGTAGGCCGGCCAGATATTCTTCTCGACCGAGCCGGACGTGATGGCGCCGGTCAGGAAGGAGGCGATCTCGTTGCCCGAAAGCGCGTCGGCCTGCTGCGGGTTGCGCTGGGTCCAGTTGCGGCCGAAATTGAAGGTTCCCGAAGAGGCGCCGGGCTGATGCGTGTTCGAGTTGTAGCGCCGCAGCTCCGCGCCGAACCGCCACGTTTGCGTGCCTCGCACCATCATCACGTTGGGCTGGATTGAGTAGGTGTCCTGCGTCTCGTAGTTTGCCGTGCGTGTGGAGCCGAGGGGGGAATAATTGTTGCCGGTGAAATTGAAGCGCGGGTACTGCTTGACGTCGAACTGGGCCACCAGGGCCGCCGGGAAGCCGAGTTGGGTGGGATCGAACCCGCGGCCGAAAATGTTGCCCGAGAAACCCTCGTAGCGCGCCAGGCCGCCGCGCAGGTTGAGCACGGTGGAAGGATTCAGTGTGTAGGTCCAGTCGGCGCCCCAGTTCCGGGAGATGCGCGTCGACGGAGCTTCCGTGGAGGGTTCGGCGGCGTTGGTTCCCCACTGGACGCGGGCGAAGTTCTCCCACGGCGTCTGGCCGTAGCGCCAGCTCAATTTGCTCTTCTGGCTGACGGCCCAGTCCATCTTGCCGAGCCACTGGTCGTATTCGTTCTTCGAACTGTTGATGAACAGATAGTTGTTCTGCCCGTCGGGACCCTCGCTGACGCGGTTGGGCAGAGGAAAGAATCCAAGCGCGTTGGTGGCCACCGGATTCAACCTCGAGCGCGGGATCACGTTGCCCGGAAACTGCTGCCGGGCGAAGCCGCCGCCCGGCTGCGCGGCGGTGGTGAGCGGATCGTAGATTCCGATCTGGCGGCGTTGGTTGTCCACCAGTTGGGAGAAATCGCCGTTGCGCTGCTCGGCGGTCGGCACCGTCCACAACTGGGTTTGAGGATTCCGCTCGCGCAGACCTTCGAGCGAGATCAGCCAGAACAGCTTGTTCCGCCCGTCGAACACCTTCGGGATGTAGACCGGGCCGTCCACGCGAAAGCCGTAGGTGTTGTTCTTGTATTTGGGACGCGCGATGCCGGCCGCGTTGCGCGAATAGCCGTTCGAGATGAGTTTGTCGTTCTTGAAAAATTCAAACAGCTCGCCGTGAAGCTGATTGGTTCCGGTGCGCAGGTTGATCGAGGTGGTGCCGCCGCCGATGCGGCCGTACTGCGCGTCGTAGGAGTTGGTGATCACGTTCACCTCCTCGATCGCTTGCAGGGCGGGGGCGAACGAGGCGCTGCGGCTGCCGCGTGTGGTCGTGATGCCGTCGAGCAGGATCTCGTTTTCTCCCACGCGTCCGCCGTTGAGGGAAACGGCGTTGATGTTGCCGAATGCATACAGTTCGTAGTTGCCCCAGTAGTTGCTCGCCTTGGTGACGCCGGGCAGCGTGTACTGGAACTGGAAGAGGTTCCGGCCCGAAGTGGGGATGTCCTGGATCAGTTTCGCGCCGATCGTGCCGGAGCGCACCGCGGTTTCGGTCTGGAGCAAGGGAGCCTCGGCGGTGACGGTAACGCGGTCGGAGACCGTTCCGACTTCGAGCGTGATGTTGAGATTCACGCGGTCCACGCCGCTGACCGTAATGCCCTCCCGGAGGACCGGCTTGAACCCCTCTTTTTCGACGCGAAGGCGGTAGGAGCCCGGCGGCAGAAACGGCGTCACGTAGCGGCCCGCCTCATTCGAGACGGCCGCGTACTCCACTTCGCGTTCGACGCTCTGGGCGACCAGGCGGACGTTCGGGATGGTCGCTCCGGACGAATCGGTCACTGTTCCGGAAATCACCGCCCGGAACTCCTGGGCCGCCAAAGGCAGACCCGTCAGGACAAGAAAAGCCGCGAATAGACTCCGTAAGCTCATGGGCTCAGCTTAGCACGCAATAATGGCGGGTCGATGACGGCGCATCCGCCTCCGCGGGTGAGACCCTGCGATACGATGAGGCATGCCAGCGCCGCGCCGGTTCCTCGCCTTCGTCCTGCTGCCACTGAGGTTCCCCTCTTTCGGCCAGACTCCGCCCGCGCAGCCGGGCACCGTGCTCACGGCCGACCAGGTGAAGGCGCAGGTTCGCATCGCCGCCGGCCGCCGCCTCCGTCCGATGTCATGGCCGGGCGGGGCCCGTGTCGCCGTAGCGCTGAGTTTTGACGTCGACAACATGGCTCCCGCCCTGGCGCGCGGCGAAACGGCTCCGGTCGCACTCTCGCGCGGGGAATACGGGGCCGTGGACGGGTTGCCCCGCGTGCTGCGCCTGCTGGACCGGCACCGGATTCCGGCCACCTTTTTCATTCCGGCGGTCAGCGACATTCTGCATCCCCGGATGATTCCGGACATCCTGGCCGCCGGCCGGCACGAAATCGCTGTCCACGGCTGGATTCATGAAAACCTGCTCGCGCTCGACAACGAAGCGGAGGAGCAGCGGCTGCTGGACCAGGCAATCCGGCACCTCACCAAGGTAGTGGGCAAGAGGCCCGTCGGCTACCGCGCGCCCTCGTGGTTGTTCAGCCGGTTCACGATGGGCCAGATCGTCAAGGCGGGCTTTCTCTACGACAGCAGCCTGATGGCCAGCGACGACCCCTATGAAGTGACGCTCGACGGCCAGCCGACAGGGGTGGTCGAACTGCCGATTGAATGGATTCTGGACGATTCCCCGGCGCTCAATCTGCCCGGCGGCGTGATGCCATCCCCCGATCTCGTCAACCAGGTGTTCCAGTCCGAGTTCGATGTCGCCTGGGAGGAAGGCGGGCTGTTCGTGCTGACGATGCACCCCCACGTGACGGGACACCGGTCGCGGATAGCCGGACTTGAGAAGCTGATCGCCCACATGAGGGCGCGCGGGCAGGTGTGGTTCGCCACGCACGAACAGGTGGCGCGATACGCGAAGGAACAAGGCGGGCGGTAACGGGCGCGGCGCCCGGCCCCGGTTCAGGACTGGCGGTCGACCACGGCGATGGCCGCGATGTTGACGATGTCGGCGACCTCGCAGCCGCGCTGGAGCACGTGCACGGGTTTGGACATTCCCATCAGGATCGGGCCGATCGCCTCGCATCCCCCGATCCGCATCAGCAGCTTGTAGGCGATGTTGCCGGATTCGAGATTCGGGAACACCAGCACGTTGGCGCCCCCCTTGAGAGCCGAAAACGGGTATGTGTGCTCGATGATGTCCGGACAGACCGCCGTGTCGGCCTGCATCTCGCCGTCAACCATCAGATCGGGAGCCATGGCGCGGACCAGTTCGGCCGCCCGGCGCACCTTGTCCGACAGGGGATGGCGTGTGCTGCCGAAGTTGGAGAACGAAAGCATCGCCACGCGCGGCTCCACTTCGAACTCCCGCGCCTTGGCCGCCGTCATGATCGCGATCTCGGCGAGATCCTCGGCGGACGGCTCGATGTTGACGGTGGCGTCGGCAAGGAAGTAGATCGCGCCCTTGGGCGTGATGAGCATGTACATGCCGGCGACGTGCTTCCGGCCGGGCTGCATCTCGATCACCTGGAGCGCGGGCCGGATGGTGTCGGGGTAGTGCTGCGTGAGTCCGGCGACCAGCGCGTCCGCCTCCCCCCGCCGCACCATGAGCGCGGCAAGCAGCGTCGGCTGATGGCGCAGCGCTTCGGCTTCGCTGCGAGTGATCCCCTTGCGTTGCCGCAACTGGTAGTAAGTGTCGACGTAGGAGGGCAGGGCGGAAAACGTGGCCGGGTCGACGACGCGGACGCCCGTCAGCGGCAGGTGCAGGTCGGCGGCCGCGGCGTGGATGCGAGCCGCGTTGCCGATGAGCACCGGCTCGGCGATCTTCTCGTCGACGAGAATCTCGCAGGCCCGGAGAATCTTGGTCTCTTCGCCCTCGGGAAACACGACGCGGCAGGGTTTCCGCCGCGCCTTCTGGATCATGACGCGCATCACCTCGTGGGCCTTCCCGAGGAGCCGCTCGAGAGACATCTGGTAGCTTTCGAGGTCGACGGTGTGCTGGGCGACGCCGGTCTCCATCGCCGCCTGCGCCACCGCCGAGGCCACGCGAATGAGCACACGCGAATCGAACGGCTTCGGAATGATGTACTCCCGTCCGAACTCGAGCCGGTCCACGCCATAGGCGCGGCGGACCGAATCGGGGACGTCTTCCTTGGCCAGGGCCGCCAGCGCCCTGGTCGCCGCCAGCTTCATTTCGCTGTTGATCGACGTGGCGCGGACGTCCAGCGCCCCGCGGAAGATGAACGGAAAGCCGAGGACGTTGTTGACCTGGTTGGGATAGTCGGACCGCCCCGTGGCCATGATGACATCGGGCCGCGCCTCCACCGCGTCTTCATAGGAGATCTCCGGCGTCGGATTGGCCATGGCGAACACGATCGGGTTCGGCGCCATGGCTTTCAACATCTCCTTGGTCACGCAATTGCCAACCGAAAGTCCGAGAAAGGCGTCCGCGCCGGCCAGCGCCTCGGTGAGCGTGCGGGCCGGAGTGTCGTTGGCCAGCCGTTCCTTGTACTTGTTCATGTGCGCGGTCCGGCCCTTGTAGATGACGCCCTTGGTGTCGCAAAGGATGATGTTCTCGCGGCGCGCGCCGAGCTGGATGTAATGTTCCGCGCAGGAGATGGCGCTCGCGCCGGCGCCGTTGACCACGATCCGGATCTCCTCCAGTTTCTTCCCCGCCAGTTCCACCGCGTTGAGCAGCGCTGCGCCGGAGATGATGGCCGTGCCGTGCTGATCGTCGTGAAAGACGGGGATCTTCATGGTCCGCCGCAGCTCTTCCTCGATCTCGAAACACTCCGGGGCCTTGATGTCTTCGAGGTTGATGCCGCCGAATGTCGGCTCGAGGAGCTGGCAGGCGCGGATGACCTCCTTCGGATCCTTCGTGTTGAGCTCGATGTCGAACACATCGATGCCGGCGAACCGCTTGAACAGAACGCCCTTTCCCTCCATCACGGGCTTGCCGGCGGCCGGGCCGATATCGCCCAGGCCGAGCACGGCGGTTCCGTTGGTCACCACCGCGACCAGGTTGCCCTTCGATGTGTACTTGTAGACGGCGTTGGGATCGCGTTCGATCTCCAGGCACGGCGCCGCCACGCCCGGCGTGTAGGCGAGGCTGAGGTCGCGCTGGGTCTGACAGGGCTTGGTGGGCACCACGGCGACCTTGCCGGGCGCGGGGTAGAGATGGTAATCAAGGGCATCCTGGTCACGAACGGACATGGCATTTCTCCATCGCTAAGATTAAGATGAAAGGATACTTGATGGACGGGTCGCCGATACCACCGAAGCTCGACCAACTTCACGGCCGCCCCTTTTCCTTCTACCCGCCGATCGTCAACATCGACCACAACGAGTGGGTGTTCAAACAGAGCAGCTGGTCCGAGGTTCTGGTCGAGAACCGGAAAACAATGCTCGAACTGTGGATACCGCGGGCCTACCTGGGCGAGATCTCCAAGGTGGACGAACCGGTCATGATCGTCGGCTTGAAGCGTGAGATCGAGTACAAAAACGGCGCCGTCTGGCCGCACATCCGCAAGGTGCTCGAGATGCCGGCCAGCCCGGTTTCGCCGGTTCCGGCGCCGGGTGAGGACGGGGAGAAGAGCGCCGCTCCGTCGGCGCTGTCGGAGATCCGGGCCAACGCCGGCGCCGAATCCGGCATCAGCAGGCTGATCGTCATCGCGCTGGCGATCGGCATCGCCGCGGCCGCGATCTTTGTATTCATCTCCAAGCAGCGCAACTCGGTGGAGCGGGTCGAGTACAGGGGCATCCTCCAGGCGGAGCTGGGCCTTACCGTGCAGAGCGACTACTTCGACGTGGTCCGCAAGCTGGGACCGCCGGAAAGCGACCGCTGGAAGGCCGAGACGGGCGAACGCCAGTATCGGGCTCTTTCCTACCCAAAGCAGAACCTCGTCGTGATCCTCATGGGCGCCGACCGCAAGAGCGTTCACTACATCGGAGCGAAGGACAACGACTGGCGCACGATTCACTCGGTGGAATTGCCGGGAGGCGTCAAGACCGATTCGATCCTTCGCTCGCTGACGAGGTTCTAGAGGCGCCCGGCGGACCTCAGCCGGGCCGCCCGCGGACGCGGAGATCCTACTCCTGGCGCGCTGCGAGTTCGAGCACCCGGAACACTTCCGGAGCCTCCATCGGAACGGGCAGCAGGTCGAATGCGCCATGGCTGAGCACCTCCTGCCAGAGCTGCTCGTCCGCCAGCCGGGAGGCGACCACCACCGTCGCCGGTTCCCCGGAGTCGCGGCAGTGGTCCACCAGCTGCTTCCAATCGCCGTCCGGGAGGTCCGCGTCGCACAGGACGACGCGGCACTTCGCGCTTTCGTAGCAGTCGATGGCCGCCTTCAAGGTCCGGACAGGCGTCAGAGACACCTTGTCATCGGCATGGAGGTTGCGCAGCGACCGATGAAAATCTTCACACGGGGAGATGGCAAGCACGGGGATTGGCACGGCAGTCTCCATATCGGACATGCACGGCAGATGCCTTAGTCATTGCGCCAAAAAAAATCAGTCACTTAATGGGTTTTTCGGGGGATCGGCCCGGCGAAACGGCTGCCTCGTGGGGCAAATGGCGCACCAGGACTTGGCCGGACGGCCGCAGAGGCGTTTAGGCCGACACCAGCCCGTGCTTCTTCATCCGGTAGCGGAGCACGTCCCGGCTGATTCGTAGCAGCCGGGAAGCCTGCGCCTGATTGCCGCCGGTCTTTTGCAGCGCCTCGGCGATGAGGCGGCGCTCCTGCGCCTCCAGACCTTCGGCGCCTACGGGCGGCACGGCGGGCGCCGCGGGGGCGCCGTCCATGGGAGGCGGCGTGGCCAGGGGTGAAACACCTTGCAGGAGGTACTGCGGCAAGTCGGCCGCGTCGACCATGTCGGAGAGCGCCATCATGCAGGCGTGTCCGATCACGTTTTCAAGTTCGCGAACGTTACCAGGCCAAGAGTGGTTCGAGAGGATCGTTTGAGCGCGGCGCGTGATGCCGGTGACGGGCTTGTTGTATTGCTGGGCGAACTTTCGCAGGAAGTATTGTGTGAGAAGGGGCAGGTCGCCCTGCCGCGCCTGGAGCGGAGGGCTCTGGATCTCGACCATCGACAGACGGTAGTAGAGGTCCTCCCGAAAGCGTTTCTCGCCCACTTCTTTCCGCAGGTCCTTGTTGGTGGCCGCGATGACCCGGACATCCACCTTCCTCGGGACCAGCGATCCCACCCTCAGCACTTCCTGGTTTTGCAGCGCGCGCAGCAGCTTGGCCTGCGTCGCCAGGGGCATGTCTCCGATTTCGTCGAGAAACAGGGTGCCGCCGTGGGCCAGTTCGAACAATCCGATCTTGTCGTGGGTCGCGCCGGTGAACGACCCTTTGACGTGGCCGAACAGTTCGCTCTCAAACAGCGTCTCGACGATCGCCGAGCAGTTCAGCACCACGTAGCTTCCGCTCGCCACAGGGCTCAGCCTGTGCAGCGCCCGCGCGACGAGCTCCTTGCCCGTGCCGGTGGCTCCCGTCACCAGCACGCTGCGGAAGTGCGGCGCCACGCGTTGAATCCGCGAAAACAGGTCCCACATCTGCGGACTGTTTCCAATCATCCCCTCGAATTCACAACTCGCCGACAGCTCCGATTGCAGGCGGTGCGCCTGCGCCCGCCGCCGCGCGGATTCAAGAAGGCGCCCGATGCGGTCGCGGATCAGCTGGATCGGAACGGGCTTGTCGAGATAGTCGCAGGCGCCCTTCTTGATCGCCTCCACGGCCGACTCGGTCGAGTAGTGGGCTGTCATGAGCACCACGTCGATCGACGGGTCGAATTCGACCACCTGCTCGAGGACTTCCATTCCGCTCAGCTTGGGCATGACCAGGTCGGTGATCACGATCTGAGGGTGCTCGGAGCGGACGATGTCCAGACCCTCTTCCGGATCGCTCGAAGTGAAGATCTTGACGCCCTCCTGCCGCAGGGCCGCCGACAGCATTTCCACGCTTCCGGGGTTGTCGTCAAGAATCAGGATTCGGACCGGATCGTTCATACAGAAGTGCGTGAACCTCTTCTCTGAGGGATGCGAGACGGACCGGCTTGGTGACATACCGGGAGAAACCCGCCTTGAGCGCGTCCTCGCGGTCTCCCTGCATGGCGAAGGCGGTGAGCGCCATCACCGGCAGGTGGAGAAGGGCGGGATCGCGCCGGATTTCCGTGACGGTCGACAGGCCGTCTAGCACGGGCATGCGGATGTCCAGGATGATCAGGTCCGGAGCATGGGCCCGGGCGAGGTCGAGCACCTGCTTTCCGTTCTCGGCTTCGATGACGCGGTAGCCGGAGTGGACCAGGGCGGAACGGAGAAACTCGCGCCCGGCGGCGCTGTCGTCGGCGATGAGGATGGTTTTCGGGTTCACCGGGAGCGCCTCCCCCCGACGGCCGCGCCGAGGTGTTCGAGAAGGTGCTCCCGCCACGGTTCGCCCTTCAGCATCACGGCGCTGGCGGCGGTCCGGAGCAGGCGGGTTTCTTCCTCGCCAAGTTCGATCCCGGTGAGGACGACGACAGGGATATTGGCGAGACGGGGAGTTTCCTTCATGCGGAACAGGAGATCGAAGCCGTTCATGCGGGGCATCATCAGGTCCAGGATCACGGCCGCAATCTCGGTCGATTCGAGCAGTTTCAACGCTTCCTGGCCGTCGCCGGCCGGGATGGCCGTATGGCCCGCGGCCTCCAGCACTTCGGCCACCAGTTGCCGGGCCGCCTCTTCATCATCCACTACCAGGATACGCCGCCGCGCCACCGGGCCGAGAAAACGCTGGAGGGTTTCGATCAGTTGCTGCCGGCTGACCGGCTTGGTCAGGTGGACCGCGGCGCCGAGTTCGAGGCCGCGTTCGTCCTGGTCGCTCACCGACGCTACCACCACCGGGATCGCCGCGGTGGCCGGGTCGGCCTTCAACTCGCGCAGCACGCGCCAGCCACCGCTGCCCGGGACGATGAGGTCGAGCACGATCGCATCCGGGGAAAGCTCGACGGCCTTCGCCAGAGCCTCCTCCGGGCTCATCGCGCAAACGGTGTCGTAGCCGGCGGGGTGAAGATAGTTGCGGAGCAGCTCCGCCGACTGGGGCTCATCCTGCACCAGGAGGACCAGAGGGAAGGCGCGGGGGCGGGCCGCGACGGCGCCGGCGGCGTCCCGGGGCGCGGCGCCGGGCATGGTGAACGTGAACTGGCTGCCCTTCCCGGGCGCGCTTTCCACCCAGATGCTGCCCCCGTGCTGCTCCACCAGGCGCTTCGTGATGGCCAGGCCGAGCCCGGTGCCCTCGCGGACGCCCTTGGTGGCCACGCCTACCTGGCGGAACTTGTCGAAGATGACGCGCTGGTGCTCGGGGGCGATGCCGATCCCGGTGTCGGACACCGTAACGGCGACTTTGTCGTTCCGCCACGAGGAGGTGACGGAGACGCGGCCTCCTTCCGGCGTGAACTTCACGGCATTGGTCAGCAGATTGAGCAGGATCTGTTTGAACCGGAGGGGATCTGCGTGCAGGACCACATCCGGCTCGACATCGGTGCGGAGCGTGATCCCCTTGGCCGCCGCCTGCGCGCCGATAATGGCCACGGCGTCCGAGACCGCGCGCGCCAGGTCGAAGTTCTCTTTCCGCAGGTCGAGCCGGCCGGCTTCGATCTTGCTGAGGTCGAGAATGTCGTTGATGATCGCCAGCAGATGGCCGGAGTCGGCATGGATGTTGTGGACGAAGCGCCGCTGCTTCTCCGTCAGCGGCCCCTCGATCTGCTCGAGGAGCAGTTCGGCGAAGCCGATCACGGTGTGCAGCGGCGAGCGCAGTTCGTGGCTCATGCTGGCGAGAAACTCGCTCTTCAGCTGGTTGGCCCTCTCCACTTCCAGATTGCGCTGCTCGAGCTGGCGGTTCTTCTCCGCCAGTTCCGCCTCGTAGTGTTCGCGCATCTCCTCGGCGCGCCTTCTTTCGGTGATGTCGCGAACCACGGCCACCGTGTGGTGGACTCCGCCTTCGGCCTCGATCGGGCTGAGATTGATGTCGACCGGGATCAGCGATCCGTCCTTGCGCCGCGCGACGAGTTTCAGGCCGCTTCCCATCGGACGCGGCGCCGGCCGCCGCGAGTAGGCCGCGCGGTGGGTGACATGCCCGGCGCGGAGCGACTCCGGCAGCAGAATCTCGATCTCCTGCCCGTGTAGTTCGGCCGGCGTGTAGCCCAGCATCCGCTCGACGGCCGGGTTGGCGAAGACGATCCGGCCCTTCGAATCGCATTCGAGAATCACGTCCGTGGCGCCCTCGACGATCGCCCGGGCGCGGCGCTCGGCGGCGATCTGGGTCCGGACCTCTTCCGCCTCTTCGAGATCCTCGATCACCGCGATCGCTCCCCGTACGGCCCCCTGCGAGTCCCGCAGCGGCGCCGAGAAGAGGCGGATTTCGACAGGCGTCCCGTCGCGCCTCCTTCGCAACGCCCGCCGCGGGCCGTCGAACCTGCCTTCCTTGCGCTCGGCCACCATGTCGAGATAGGCCTGCCGCTCGCCTTCGGGCACGGTCGGCGGGAACCGCCCGAGGACCTCTTCCTCCTTCCAGCCGAACATCGCCTCGGCACGGCGGTTCCACATGGTGACGCGGCCTTCCAGATCGACCGCGGAGATCGCCAGGGGACACGCGTCGAACAGGGCGCGCAGCCGGTCCTGCGCGTCGCGCAACGTCTCCTCGAGCTTGCTCCGGCTGTCTGCCGGTTCCTGTTCGGGGATCACCAGAACACAATGATAGCTCGGAGCCGGAGACTGAACTACAATCTTCAGGTTGGAGGTGAACTTGACTACACTGGCCGGCCGCGCCGCCTGGGCGGCGATCGCCATCGCTGGCGCATACTGCCTGGGCGGCATCGCCCTTCACCGGGGCGAATCGATCAACAGCATGTGGCTGGTCGTCGCCTCGGTGTGCATCTACCTGACCGGATTCCGCTTCTACGCCAAGTTCATCGCCGCGAAAGTCATGGCGCTCGACAACACGCGTGCGACGCCGGCTGAGCGGCTCCGGGACGGGCACGACTTCGAGCCCACGAACAAGTGGATCGTCTTCGGCCATCATTTCGCCGCCATCGCCGGTCCGGGGCCGCTCGTCGGCCCGACGCTGGCCGCCCAGTTCGGCTACCTTCCCGGCACGCTGTGGATCATCATCGGCGCTGTGATCGGCGGCTGCGTGCAGGACTTCGTGATCCTGTTCTGCTCGATGCGGCGGGACGGAAAGTCCCTCGGCCAGATGGCCCGCGAGGAGATTGGCCGCGTCGGCGGCTTCACCGCCCTTCTGACCGTGCTTCTGATCATGATCATCCTGCTCGCCGTGGTCGCGTTGGTTGTCGTCAACGCCCTGAAAGGCAGCCCGTGGGGGACGTTCACCATCGCCGCGACCATGCCGATCGCGGTGCTCATGGGGCTCTACCTCCGCTACTGGCGGCCCGGCAAAGTGCTTGAGTGCTCCGTTCTCGGTTTCGTGCTGGTCGTCGCGAGCATCTTTGGCGGGCAGTGGGTCTCGCAATCGCCGGCCTGGGCCCCGTGGTTCACGCTCTCGGGGATCGCTCTGGCCTGGGCCGTCATTGTGTACGGATTCTTCGCCAGCGCCCTGCCGGTGTGGCTGCTGCTGGCGCCCCGGGACTACCTGAGCACGTTCGTCAAGCTCGGAGTCGTTCTGATGCTCGGCGTGGGGATCCTTTTCGTGCGTCCGGAACTCAAGATGCCGGCCTACACCCAGTTTGTCGACGGAACCGGTCCGATCTTCGCAGGCAAGATCTTCCCCTTCTGCTTCATCACCATCGCCTGCGGCGCGATCTCCGGATTTCACTCCCTGATCTCGAGCGGCACCACGCCGAAGATGATCGCGCGCGAGTGGCACGCCTGGCCGGTGGGATACGGATCGATGGCGCTGGAGAGCTTCGTGGCGGTGATGGCGATGATCGCCGCCTGCGTGATGCAGCCGGGAATCTACTTCGCGGTGAACTCCCCGGCGGGCATCGTCGGAGCGGCGCCCGAACAGGCGGTGGCGACCATCACCTCCTGGGGCTACCCGGTGGACGTGCCGGCCATGACCGAACTGGCCAGGGACGTGGGAGAGGAGACGCTGTTCAACCGGACCGGCGGCGCTCCGTCGCTGGCCCTGGGCATGGCGCACATCTTCGCATCGAGCGGCGGAGGAAAGGCGATTCTCGGCTTCTGGTATCACTTCGCGATCATGTTCGAGGCGCTGTTCATCCTGACCATCATTGACGCCGGCACGCGCGTCGGGCGGTTCATGCTCCAGGACCTCCTCGGCCACCTCCACAAGCCGCTCGGCCGGACCGGGTGGCTCCCCGGCGTGATCGGCGCCAGCGCGGCCGTGGTGCTGGCCTGGGGGTACTTTCTCGTGCAGGGCGTGCGCGACCCGCTCGGCGGCATCAACTCGCTTTGGCCGCTGTTCGGCATCGCCAATCAGCTTCTGGCGGCGATCGCGCTGTGCGTGGCGACCACGGTGCTCATCAAGATGCACCGCGCCCGGTACATGTGGATCACGTGCATCCCGCTCGCCTGGCTGGTCGTGGTCTGCTACACCGCGGCCATCCAGAAGATCTTCTCCGGACTTCCCCGGGTCGGCTTCCTCGCCCAGGCCGAACAGTTGCGGACGGCGCTGGAGTCCGGGAAGATCGCGGCCGCCCAGGCGGCCGCCACAAGGCAACAGATCTTCAACAACCAGCTCGACGCCGCCGTCTGCGCGATCTTCCTGATCCTGGTGACGACCATCCTCGCCGACTCGATCCGGCTTTGGATCGGCATCCTCAGCGGGAATCGCGAGGGGCGCGTCACCGAGTCGCCGTTCGTCCTGTCACAACTGCGCGCGGAGGAGCTATGAGGCGGCTGGCCGCGGTCGCCCGCCTCCTGCTCGGCCTGCTTCGGGAACTCGCCGACGAAAGCGCCTACCGGCGCCACCTTGCCGCCCACGGCGCGGCGCATTCCCCCGAGGAATGGCGCCGGTTCTGCGATCGCCGCCTGCGGGCGAAATACCACCGGGCGAAGTGCTGCTGACGGCGCTCAGTCCGCGTGATTGCCGCCGCTCTCCTCGAGAGGCGTCACCGGGTCGATCAGCGGCCAGCACAGCGTGCCGACCAGGTACACGCCGGCCATCACGTAGAGAAACGTGTTCCAGTCATTGTTCGTCGCCCTGAGGATGTAGCCGCCCAGCGGCGGCGCGACGAAGCCGGCCATGTTCCCCATCATGTTCATGGATCCCGAGAGCGTACCCGCGTACTTGCCGCCGACGTCCATGCAGGCGCCCCAGGCGCCGGGCATCACCAGGTCGTTGAAGAAGCTCGCCATGCCCATCATCAGCATCGCGTAGAGCGGATCCTGCGTCCGGATGCAGAGAACCAGCATGCAGGCCGCCCCGAAAAATCCAGCGACGGCCAGAGCCCGCCGGGTGAGGCGGACGCTTCCGGTCTTCTGCGCCAGCCAGTTCGACAGGACGCCGCAGGTGAGCGATCCCAGCCCGCCGAACAGCAGCGGAAAAATCGCGTACTTGGCCGCCGTCGCCTGGTCGAGGGCCCGTCCGTTGGGATCCTGAAGATAAGTGGGCAGCCAGGTGATGAAGAAGTACCACGGGAAAGACAGACAAAAGTATTGGACCCAGAGAAGCCAGACCGTTCTCGACGCCACCAGCTTGCCCCATGGAACATCGCCGTGGCCGCCCGCCATCTCCTCGGAGCCCTTGAGCAGCGCCAGTTCGGCCGCGTTGACGCTCTTGTGGTCGCGGGGGTTGTCGCGGAACCAAAGGTAGAACGGCACGGCCCACAGGATTCCCAGGGCTCCGAACAGCACGAACGCCCAGCGCCAGCTCATGTAACCGAAGACGACCGCCACCAGCGGCGGCGTGAACGCGCCGCCCCAGCGCGCGAACATCCACATGATTCCCTGGGCCCGGACCCGCTCGGCGGGCGGCAGCCACGTGGTGAACGACTTCGTCAGGTTCGGAAAGCAGCCCGCTTCACCCGCCCCGAACAGGAACCGCACCACCAGCAGCCACACGTAGTTGGACACGGCGCCCGTCAGCGCCGTGAAGACGCTCCACCAGGCCACGATCCGCATCAGCACGCGCCGCGGCCCCATGAAATCGCCGAGCCAGCCGCCCGGGATCTCAAACACCGCGTAGGCGATGGCGAAGGAGGCGAAGACCCATCCCATCTGCACCTGGTCGAGGCCGAGGTCGCGCCTCATGTGCGGCGCGGCCATCGAGATGCACACCCGGTCAATGTAGGCGAGGATCGCCAGCGTGACGGCGAAGAAAATCACCCAGTAGCGCGCGCGGGTCGGCCGCAACGTGGCCCCGGCCGCGTCGGAAGCAAGTGTGGGACTGGCCATAAGGATCAGCCTATCTCAGCACGGCCACGCCCACCGGCGCAACCCCTACGGGAGGTCCATTACGGCTTCTGGAGTTCCCGGGCCATCCACTCCAGGTAGGCCTCCGAGCCGGCGATGACCGGCAACGCGATCACCTCGGGAGTCTGGTAGGAGTGCATCCGAAGCAGTTCCTCCCGCACTCTGTCGAACAGGTCGCGGCTTGATTTGATCACCAGCAGCGCCTCGGAACCCTCTTCCACCTGGCCTTGCCACCAGTAGATGCTCCGCGCTCCTTCGAGAATATTGACGCAAGCCGCCACCCTTCTCTCCACCAGGTGGCGGGCGATACGGCCGGCCTCCTCGCGCGATTCACAGGTCGAAAGAATCACGATCTTGTCGGTCATCTTCCCCAGTATCTCTCTGTGTCGCACGAAGACGGAGCGTGGCCGGGGCCGATCCTCCCTTTTACAGTTTTGTTATAGTGAAACTCTGCGAGTCCTGATGCACACAGCGCTGAGAAGGGGCGTGTTCTTGGTCTTCCTCGCCGTGATGGGCGGATACGCCGTCGTCCAGCTTCGCGGACCCAACGGCCTCGCCGCGCTTCAAAAGAAGCGGGAACAAATCGAGGCGCTCGAAGCGGAACGGGAGCGTCTGGAGAAGGAGATCGAGCGCCAGAGCCTGCGTAACTTCGAACTCGAGAACGACCGGGACGCCATTGAGGCCGCCATCCGCCAGCGCACCAACCGGCTCAAACCCGGCGAGAAAGAGATTCGTCCGGCGAAGCCGCCGCGCCGGCCGGCCCCTCAGGATTGAGCGATCTCCCGGACCGCCCGGAACAGCGCGGCCGCTTCCTGTTCGGTCGCCGCCTCGACGGAGAGCCTGAGCAGGGGCTCCGTGTTGGAGGCGCGAAGGTGAAACCAGCGCCCCGGCCAGCTCATCTTGATGCCGTCCGCGCGGTCGATCCGCCCGCCCTGGAACGCCGCTTCGAGCCTCTGTATCATGGGCCCAAGCCGGCCATGCTCGAATTGCAGCTTTCCGGACCTGCGATGGTAGCGCGGCAGCGACGCCGCCAGCCCGGACACCGTCAGCCCGGTTGCCGCCATGCGGTCGAGAACGAACGCCATGCCGGTGTAGCTGTCACGGCAGTAGTGGACCGGCGGGAAAATGATGCCTCCGTTGGCCCCTTCTCCGCCGATCACCGCGCCCGACGCGCGCATCCTTTCGACGACATTGGCCTCGCCCACCGGAGACCGCCAGACCTTCCTTCCATACCGTTCGGCCAGGTCGTCGATCGCGGCTGAGGTCGTCAGATTCACCGCCACGTCCCCGGGCAGGCGCGCCAGGACCGCGTCGACCGCCAGCGCGAGCACGTCGTCGTTGTCGAGGGCGGCGCCGCGCTCGTCGATAATGGCCAGACGGTCGCCGTCGGGATCCTGGGCGAATCCGATATCGCAGCCCTTGTCCCGCACGAGCTCCGACAGCGCCCCGAGCACTTCGGGGCGCGGTTCGGCCTCCCTCGGAAACGGCTTCGTCGGATCGACGGAAATGGCGTGAAGCTCGCATCCCAGCCGGTTGGCGAGAAAATCGACCGACAGCAGCGAGCCGGCCCCGTTGACGCCGTCGAGCGCGACCCGGAACCGCCTTTTCCGGATGGCTTCCTGATCGACGTGGCGGAGCACGCGCTCGAAGTGGATCCGCTTCGGCCCCTCGGATTCGGAGCTGACGCCGCGCATCTCGGCGTTCCGGGCGTGGCGGAAGTCGCTCTGATGGTAGAGGTCGAGCAGTTCCCCGCGTTCGTAATGATTGAAGAACAGGCCCTCGTGATTGAACAGTTTCAGCGCGTTGTACTCGGCCGGATTGTGCGAGGCGGTGATCGCGATTCCGCCGTGGGAGCGGGTGGCCTCCACATAGACCTGAATCGTCGGCGTGGGCAGCACGCCGACTTTGATCACTTCACAGCCTGCGGCGAGCAGCCCGCAGCTCACCGCGTGCTCGACCATCTCGCCGCTCGGCCGCGTGTCGCGTCCGAGGACGACGCGGCCACCGCCGACATAGGTGCCGAAAGCCTGCGCGAACCCGGCCGCCAGCCCCGGCGTCAGGAATTCCCCGACCACGCCCCGAATCCCCGACACGCCGATCTTCAGATTGTGCGTGCGCCTCATTGCAGCCTCCTGACGCGATCGAGGACCGCATCGAACAGGTCGCGCGGCGGCTGGCCCTTTTGCTCGGCGATGACGCGCACCAGGGACTCGGTCTGGCTGACGCGAACGTGGACCCAGCGGTCCGGCCAGTCCAATCGGAGACCGTCGATCGTGTTCGGGGTTGCGTCCGGATAGCTTTGCGCCAGTTCCATCAGCAGTGAGGGGATCTGCTTGGGAATCACGGCCACTTCGTCCTTGAGCATGCAGTAGACCGGGTAGGAGGCCACGATCTCGCTCAGCTTCCGTCCGGTCTCCGCCATCATGGTCAGAATGCTCAGCATCGACGCGATGCCGTCATAGACGAACCGGAACCGCGACATCATCACCGCGCCGGTGCCCTCGCCGGCCAGCGCCAGGTCCTCGCTGCGGTAAGAGGCCAGCGCGTCCATCGCCGCCTGGCGGCCCACCGGCACGCGCACCACGCGCCCGCCATGCCGTGCGGCCACCTCCTCGAGCAGCGAACTTGACGACACGTTGGTGATGACGATCTTCGCCGCCGAGCGCGGAAGGATATGGTCGGCCAGCATCGGAAGGATCATCTCCTCGGAAACCGCCTCCCCACGCTCGGTTGCGATCGCCACACGGTCGGAATCGATATCGAACAGGAACCCCGCGTCGGCGCCCAGCGGCTCCACCAGCGGCGAGAGTTGAAGGCCGACGGTGGCCGCGTTGGTCGACGGCGCATGGGCGAACTGCGTCCCTTGCAGCCGCTCGTTGATCAGAATGAACCGGAATCCGAACCGCTCGTTGAGCCGGCGCAGGATCAGCGACGAAGTGCCGTTGCAGCAGTCCACCACCACGCGAAAGCCGGCCAGGGCGGGGAAATCGTAAGCCGAGGCGAGCTCGGCGAGGTAGGCTTCGATCGCGCCCTCCTCGCGCCGGACCGAGCCCAGAGCCGTATGCGGCACGAACGAAAACTTCCTCAGGTGGTAGATATCGAGAAGTTCCGAGGCTTCCGCTGTCGAAAGGTAGGTGCCGTTGCGCCCGAAAAACTTCAGGGCGTTCCATTCGGCGGAATTGTGGCTGGCGCCGATCGAGATCCCGCCGGCCGCTCCCAGCCGGCGTATGGCGTGCTGGATCACGGGCGTCGAGACCACGCCCAGATTGATCACGTCGTGGCCGCACGCCATCAGCGCCGCCGCCACGCCTTGCTCGATCATCAGCCCGCTGGCCCGCGGATCGCGCCCGATCACGACTCCTCCGCCCGGCTCGAGAAATGTTCCGAACGCCGATGCGAAATCGAGTACGTGCGAAGCGGTGAGCCCTGTGCCCACCACGCCGCGGAGGCCGACGTGGGATATCCGCAATGGACCGCGAGCCATACCGGTCGCGCGCTACCGCGTCAGCACCATCCGGCCAAACTGGGCCGGAGTATGGTGGCTGCGGGCCTGCGTCGGCGTCCACATGATGGATTGCCGCGAAGGCGGCGCCCCCGCGAGCCGGTATACGTTGATTCGCAACTCATGGCCCGCCTGGGGCGGCCGCGGATCGAGCGCGCGGAACGGGATCTTCATCTCGCCGTACCAGACCTTGGCCCGGGAATCGATCCGCGCCTTCACCGTCATTCCGGAGTTCCACTTCCAGCCGCCTTCCGGCTTCGGATGGCTCCGGTCGATATCGAGGTCCACCCATTCTCCCTGCGGCGAGACCTGGAGTTCCTTGTACTGCCCGATGTTGTCCGGATCCCATCCGATGAAGACCTCCGTCACGTCCCACTCCCAAAGTCTGTTCGTCTCGGTACTGGTGGACGGGTCTTTTTTCAGGTTCAGAGAATCATAGGGGCACTCGAACAGGAAGTACAGATTCTCCGGGGTCCAGAGCGTGCGGAACGTGAACGCGTTGGCGCCGGCGGGCTTGCCGAACGGGTCCACTGAAGCTTGCACGGCTTTTGCCCGCTTCCAGTGCGGGCTGGCGGGATCGGCGGAGACGTCGAAATCGGCACGGGCGCGCCGGCACTCCATCCGGGCGGCGGGGTCGGCGCAGAGAAAGGCCGTGAAAGCGAGCAGCAGCATCGGCAAGCGCATTGCTACGATCTTAGCGCGTGCGCCGCCGCCGGTTGTTCCACCGGCGAACGCCGTGCTGTTGCCGGCGTGCGACCCGGCGAGTGATCCCGGCCGCGGTTCTGGAACAATAGACAGCTTGTGCTTCTCACCCGGTTCATTGCCGCAGCCACGCTCCTCGGATTGCTGTTCGGCGCCGTGGCGCCCGGGGCGGCGCTGGCGCTGTCGCCCGTCGCCTCGATCTTCCTCCGCCTCATCCGCTCCGTGATCGCGCCGCTGTTGGCCGGAGTGCTTGTCACGTCTCTGGCGGCGTCAGGAGGGATTCGGGGTATCGGGCTGCTCGGCTTTCGCGCGATCGTTTACTTCGAGGCGGCGACCACGGCGGCGCTGCTGCTCGGCTACGGCGTGGCCGTTCTGACAGAGCCGGGCGCCGGTGTGAGCCTCGGAGGGACGCCGCCCGCTCCCGCGGAAGTGCGGTTCATGACGATCATTGAGGAAAGTTTCCCCGCCAGCCTGCCCGACGCCATGGCGCGCGGCGATGTCCTCCAGATCGTCGTCTTCTGCCTGCTGTTCGGCGCCGCGGCCGGATCGGCGGGTCCCAGGGCCCGGCCGGTCGTGGGCTTCTGCGAATCGCTGGCCCGGGTCATGTTCGAGTACACGCGGCTGGTGATGTTCGCCGCTCCGGTGGCGGTGTTTGCGTCGGTCGCCGCCACAGTGGCCGGAAGCGGCTCCCGGGCCGTGCTCGGGCTGGGCCGGTTCGTCGCGGTCTCTATCGCCGCACAGATCTTCTTCGCCGTCGTCGTGCTCGGCGGACTCCTGGCGCTGTGCCGGATTCCGCTGCGGCCGTTCCTGCGCGCGGCGCGCGAGCCATTTTTGATCGCCTTCACCACCACGTCGAGCGCGGCCGCTCTTCCTCGGGCGCTCGAAAACATGCAGGCGTTCGGAGTCCCGGCTCACGTCGCTGGCCTTGTCATGCCGCTTGGCGTGAGTTTCAATCTCGCTGGCAGCACGCTTCACCTCGCCCTGGCGACCTTTTTCGTCGCCCAGGCGTCGGGACGGAGCCTTTCGGCCGGGGAGGCAGCCATGATCCTGCTGACGCTCAAGCTGACCAGCAAAGGGGTCGCCGGGATTCCCCGCGCCAACTTCGTGATCCTCGGGGCGCTGTTCGCCAGCTACGGCCTGCCGCAGGAAGCTCTGGCCGCCCTGCTCGGGGTCGACGCCTTCATCGATATGTTTCGCACCGGCGTCAACGTGCTGGGCCATTGCGTGGCCCCCGCCGTGATCGCACGGTGGCACCAGACCCGGTAACCGCTTCCGGCGTCAGGCTAGAGGCAGAAGACCGGCAACACGGACAGGTTCTTGGCGTGCCACCGCAGGAAGACTCCGGCCAACGAGGCCGAGGCGACCACGTAGAACGCCTGGGCCGCATAGGGCGCCAGCCACGGATCGAAGTGAAAGGACAGGGAGAAGGCAGCTGACGGCACCAGCGAAGCGATGTAGGCCTTCCACTTCGATCCATTGACGGCCCGAAGCTCGCCCGCGGCGAAATCTCCCCACCGATATCCGGCGAGCAGGATCCCCAGCACGCCCAACGCGAGGCCCGAACTCATCAGTACGAACGATGTCACGTAGAGCCCCATGCGCACTCTCCTTTCGCCGTCCGCTCCATGCCGAGGACGGGATGCTCCGACTCGCATCCTGTTGCGAGGCGGGCCGCTCTAGTTGAATAGTAGAGGAGAAAGGGTTTTACTGCCATCCATGCTGCGCCGTACGCTCCTTCGGACTTTGCCCGTAGTACCTTTCCTAAACTACCCGCTCCCCGGCGCCGATGGAGAATGGACGTCGTTGTTCGACGGCGCCACGTTGAACGGATGGACGATCCAGGAGGGCCCGGAATCGTCCTATTTTGTTACGGATGGCGCGATCGCCGGCAGTCCCGCGGCGGAATTCCCGGCCTGGCTGCGATCGGCCCGGAAATATGAAAACTTCGAACTGGAGTTCGAGTACTTTCTGAAAGGTTGGATGGATGGCGGGGTGTATTTCCACGCCCCCGACCATGGGCATCGCTCCCGTTGCGGCTTCAAGATCAGCCTCTTCCACCAGGTTGACGCCGAGATGCGGCCCAACTCGCCCGGCTCGATCTATCCTGTCGTGGCGCCGCGGAAGGTGAACGTCCGCAACAAGGGTGAATGGAACCAGATGAAGATCCGGATGGACTGGCCCCGGCTCACGGTCTGGTCCAACGGCGAAATGATTCACGATCTCGATGTCGAATCGCATCCCGAACTCAAGTACCGGCTCTCGTCCGGCTACATCGGTTTTGAGACGCTCTCCTATCCGATGCGCTTTCGTGCGATCCGGATCCGGGAGCTTCCCTCCCGGCAGAGATGGAAGGTCCTCTACCGGGGTCCCGAGGATCTCGCCAAATGGACCGTCACGGAATCGAACGAACGCGCGCCCGCCCGGTTTGACGCCCTCGGAGCCGTGTTGCGATCGGATGGCCTCGGCAACCTGACGACCACGGAAAAGTTCAAGGACTTCGCGCTCCAACTCTACATCCGCGGCGTCCGCCACCACAACGGCGGGATCCTGTTCCGTTCGCACGGTGGACGGGAGCGCTATGAGATCCAGTTACACGACGTCGAGGAGGCGCACTATCCGACCGGGTCGCTGTACTACCATCAACGCGCGCGTTATCCCCGCATCGAACCGGAGCAGTGGGCCCTCTACCAGGTCTGGGTCCGGGACAGGACCCTCGTCGTCCGGATCAACGGCGAAAACGTTCTCGAGTACGACAAGCTCGAACGACTTGACGCCGGCTTTATCGAGTTGCAGGCGCACCAGGCGGGCCGGTGGATGGAGTATAAAGAGATTCTCGTGAGGCATCTTTGATGCTTGGATTCCTTTTCGCGGCCAGAATCGTCTTTCAGGGATTCGAAGGGGCCAGTCTCGAAAGGGTGGAGGCGGTCGCCGAAAACCACTTCCGTTGCCACGTCAAGGGCGACGTTGACCAGGACAAGCGGAACCGCCAGGCCAACTGGTACTTTTTTCGGGTGGAGGGCGCGGCCGGCCACGAGATCACGCTCGATCTGGTGAATCTCCCGGGAGAGTATAACTACCGGCCCAACCGCGGGGCCGTGCGCAAGGAGACGGTGCCGGTTTGGCGCGATGGCATGGGCGAGTGGCGGCATTTCGATTCCGTCGAGTACGATCCGCTCGAACCGCGGCTCCGAATCCGGCTTCGCCCGCGTTCCCCGCAAGCCTGGGTCGCGCACGTGCCTCCCTACACGGGCCGCGATCTCGACCTCCTGCTCGCCGGACACCGGGGTTCAAAATGGCTCCGGGTGGAGTCCGTGGGCAAGACCGTCGAGGGCCGGAGCATCCCCCTGCTGACGATCACCGGGCCGGCCCGGCCCGCTGCGCCGCGCAAGAAAGTCGTCTGGCTGATGTTCCGGCAGCACGGCTGGGAGGCGGGTTCGTCATGGACGGGCGAAGGCGCCGTCCGCTACCTGCTTTCCGCGCAGGCCGCGGCGCTGCGCGAGGAATCGATCTGGAAGATCTTTCCCCTGTGCGATCCGGACGGGGTGGCGCGCGGCAACGTGCGCTTCAACCGGTTCGGATTCGACCTGAACCGTAACTGGGACGTCGAGGATAAGCGAAAGATGCCGGAGATCTACGCGCAGCGCAAGGCGATTCTCGACTGGGTGGACGCCGGCAAGCCCGTCGACCTCTTTCTGAGTCTCCACAACACGGAGACATCGGAGTACCTGGAGGGACCACCGGGTCCCGAGCCCGCCCACCGCAAGCTGGCGGAGCGCTTCTTCGCCATGCTTGGCAAACACTCCACCTTCGCTCCAACACGGCCGCTGTTTTTCGCCGCCGAGACTACGACGCCCGGCAAGCCGGGCCGGATGACGGTGAGTCAGGGCCTGTACAAGGCCCGCCGCCTGCCCGCGTTCATCATGGAGCAAATGATCGCCAGAAATCCGAAACTCGGGCGCGCCCCGACCATCGCGGACCGGATGCGGTTTGGCGCGGAACTGGCGCGGTCCGCTTTCGAAGCCGTCAGATAGGTGGTTGCTACGAGGTCGTCGCTGCGGCGGGCTTGCTTTCTGCCTTCGACTCGGTCTTGGCTTCCGGCTTGGCCTGGCTGGAGGCCCCGTCGGCCTTGGACTCGGAACCGGATTTCTCTCCGTCGCCCTTTCCATTGGCGCCGGCCGATCCGGACCTGGCGTAATCCGTGATGTACCAGCCGCTTCCTTTGAACTGGAACGCCGGGGCGGACAGCAGCCGCTCCACAGGTCCTCCGCAAGAGTTGTGCTCGGAGAGAGGCGCGTCAGAGAACTTCTGCATGACCTCGAACACCGAACCGCACTTACCGCATTGGTATTCGTAAATCGGCATGTTTCGTTGCGTATCCTTCGATTCGAACTCTTACCTCGATTCTAGCGGGGAGGCCGCGGAACATTCAACGGGCCCTGTGGCGCCGCCGGCTCCGGCCCGGAGCGGCCCGCCGAAGCCGGGGCGGATGCCTTCTTCGCCTCCTCCAGACCCTTGGTCAGGACCTCTACGGCTTTCTCCAACTGGACATCCTTGGATGGCTTGGGCGGCTCGGGGGCCGGCGGCGCCTGTGTCTCATCGTCCGGGTCGATGGCCGGCTCGGGCTCGCTGATGCTCAACGTGGGCGTGACACCCGTATCCTGAATCGCCTTTCCGCCTGGAGCGTGATACTTCGCCACCGCCAGAATGACCGCGCTGCCGTCGTCGAGTGTCAGCGCCTTCCGCAGCGCAGCCTCGCCGTAGGTTCGCTCGCCGACCACCTCGGCGCGCTTGTTTTCAAGGAGCGCCGCGGCCGCCACCTCCGATCCTCCCGCTGTGCCGCGGTTGACCAGAACCACGACCGGTTGCTTCCAGACCACTTTGGACGGCTCGGCGCGAAACTCCTCCTTCGGCACCTTCTGGCCCTGGAGATAGCCCACCAGGCCCTGTTCCAAAAACAGCCGCGCCAGCGCGATTCCCTCCTCCGGAGGGCCGCCTCCGTTATCACGCAGGTCGAGCACCAGCTTCCGGGCGCCCTGCTTTTGCAGGTCGGCCAGCCGCGCGGCGGCTTCGGCGGCCTTGCCCTGCACCAGGCTGGGTATCCGCAGGTGGCCGATGTCGCCCGCCAGCATCCCAGCCGCCACCGGCGCCGGCGTCAGTCTTTCGCGCGTCAGCGACACCTTCTGGGCCTCGGCGCCGCGGCGCACGCGAATTACGCTGAGTTCGACGCTGGAACCGGGCGCGCCTTTCAGCAACACGCCGGCGTAGGCGAGCGGCATATCCCGCGTGCTGATCCCGTTGATGGCTTCGACGATGTCGAACGTCGTGATGCCAGCCTTGTCGGCGGGCGAGCCGGCGAGCGCGTCGACGACGCCGATATAACCCGAACGGCGCGAAAGCAGCAACCCGACGTCCCCTTGCGGGTCGGCGATCGATTTCTGGTACTGCTTATACTGATCCGCCGAGAGATAGCTGGCGTAGGGATCGAGCGATTCGAGCAATCCGTTGAGAGCGCCCAGCGCGACGTTGTGCATGTTCGGCTCTTCCACGTACTCGCCCTTGATCTTCGCCACGACTTCGCCAAACACAGAGAAATGCTTGTAGGCGTCGCCGTCGGCGGCCGCCCCGCGGCCGAGCACGGTCCCGAGAAGCAGGACGGCGAGCAGGCACGTCGAGCAGATGACAACGAGATACTGGAATCGCTTGGTCATGAATACCGCCTTTGTGTGAGCACAAAACGCCTATTACGAGTCTATCATGCCGCCCCGCCATGCCCGTTCGGCGGAGGACGGGTGGGAGCCGTCTCGCCGGTTCCCGCGCTTCAGGCCCGTATCTGGGAACGGTCCGCCGGCGCCAGCGCGACCCAGCGGAATACGGCGGCGACCAGCTTGTGCATGTCGATCGGCTTGGAAAGGTAGTCATCCATTCCTGCGGCCAGACAGCGCTCGCGGTCGCCCGCCATGGCGTTCGCGGTCAGGGCGACAATCGGCGTGTGAAGCCCCGTCGAGGCCTCTGCCCGCCGGATTTCACCGGTCGCACTGAGCCCGTCGAGGCGCGGCATCTGGACGTCCATCAACACCAGGGCCGGACGGAGCGACCGCCAGACATCAAGCGCTTCCTGGCCGTCAACAGCCGTCACCACGTGAAGTCCGCAGCGCTCGAGCATCTTCCGCGCGACCGTCCGGTTCACCGCGTTGTCTTCGGCCAGAAGGACAACCGGAGCGCGATTCCCCGGACGTCCCTGTCCGCCAGGGCCGGCCTTGGCGAGCGCGGCTTCCACGGCGCGGGCCAGCTCGCTGAGACGGACCGGCTTGACCACGTATTCGGAGAACCCGAGTTCCAGGCAGGCCATCCGGTCCGCGCCGGAATAGTTCGCAGCCAGGGCGATTCTCGGCCCCGGCCAGTTCATGGCGCGAAGGCGCCGGGCCAGATCCAGCCCGTCCATGCCGGGCATGTGCAGGTCCGTCACCAGGGCGGTGATCGACGGGTCCGCGCGCAGAACCTGGATCGCCCGCTCGGCGTTTCCGGCCGTGATGGGCAGGGCCCCGTGCGCGGCCAACCCCGCCGCCACCACGCTGAGCGCGGTGGGATTGTCGTCAACCACCAGGATGGGAACCGCCGGCAGCCGGCGCACGGGAGCCTTTTCCCCGGCGTCCTCGAACCGCGCGGTGAACGAGAAGACGCTTCCCCGTCCCTCCTCGCTCTCCACCCGCAACTCTCCTCCAAGCATCCGCGCCAGCCGCGACGCGATCGCCAGCCCGAGCCCGGTTCCTCCGAACTGTCGCGTCACCGACCCGTCCGCCTGCGTGAACGCCTCGAAGATCAGTTTCTGCTTTCCCGTCGAAATACCTATCCCGGTGTCGCGCACGGAGAACTCGACCGCGGCGCCCGGCCCGGCCCCCGCAAGCAGGCGGGCCGACAGCACGACTTCGCCCTCCATGGTGAACTTGATGGCGTTCGAAAGCAGGTTCAGGAGCGCCTGCCGGAGCCGCCCGTCATCGCCCCGGACCCGTTCCGGCAGCCGCGTGTCTGCGTCGACAATCAGTTCCACTCCTTTGGCCGCCGCCAGAAGCGCCTGCGGCCGGGCCACCTCCTCAATAAGGTCCGCGAGCGGAAACTCCCGCGCCTCCAGCGTCAGCTTGCCCGCGTCGAGCTTGGAGAAATCCAGAATGTCGTTGAGAATCGAAAGCAGCGAGTTCGCCGACGAGCGGATCGTCCACACATATTCACCCTGCTCCTCCGTAAGCGGCGTGTCCAGCAGGACCTCCGTCATCCCGATGATCCCGTTCATCGGCGTCCGGATCTCGTGGCTCATGTTGGCGAGAAACTCGCCTTTCATCCTCGCCGCCGCTTCCGCCGCCTCCTTGGCCTGGCGAAGGCTCCGGTTGAGTTCAATGAGGTTCGCCACGGAGGACTCCGCTTCAGCCGCCCGCGCCGCTGCTTCCTCCCTGATCCGCTGCGCCAGCCGGCAGGTCGCTACCAGGCCCGCCGCGGCCACCATCAGCACCGCCCCGCGCTGGACGCTTCCTTCTACCTGGAGTAGCAGGCATGCCGTCGTGGCGCAGGCCGCCGTCAAGGCGACCGCCGCGACGTAGGCACGCCGTCCCACAACTGTATCGTGCGAGTGCATTCTTAGATTTGCGACTCGACCTTCATATCGGCGCGCCTACGCTGTTCCGCGTGGAAAAGGCTACCATCACTAGATGTGAGTACCTACTACAACCATCAGGATCTGGGCCACTTCCCCGACGTCGGCCGGAACGCCCCGGAGCTGTGGAAGAAGTTCAGCGACTGGTATGGCGCGGTGTTCGCCGAGGGATCCCTCACCGAACGGGAAAAGGCTTTGATCGCGCTGGCCGTCGCCCACGCCGTGCAGTGTCCCTATTGCATCGACGCCTACACTCAGTCATGCTTGGAAAAAGGGTCGAACCTCGATCAGATGACGGAAGCGATCCACGTCGCCTGCGCCATCCGGGGAGGAGCATCCCTGGTGCACGGAGTGCAGATGAGGAACGCCGCTGAGAAGCTGAGCCTGTGAGTCTGGCCGCCATCCAACACCCCCTGGCGTCGCCGCGCGAACAGTTGCGCGTGCTGGGACAGTTGCGCATCCGCCAGTTTGAGGAGGCGCTTGGGGAATCCGGCCTGCATCCGTTGACGGCCAACGGCATCGAGATCCTCCAGATCAACGTGGGCAGGCTGTGCAACCAGACGTGCAAACACTGCCACGTCGACGCCGGCCCGGACCGCCGCGAGATCATGAGCCGGCAGACGGCGGAGGAGTGCATCCGGGCGCTCGCCGGATCGCCGATCCCGACGGTGGACATCACCGGCGGCGCACCCGAGTTGAACCCCAATTTCCGCTGGCTGGTGGAGCAGGCGCGGGCGCTGGGGCGCCGCGTGATGGACCGCTGCAACCTGACGGTTCTGCTTCTGCCGTCGCAGTCGGACCTGGCCGATTTCCTGGCCCGGCACCAGGTGGAAGTGGTTTGCAGCCTCCCCTACTTCCTGGCCGACCAGACCGACCGCCAACGCGGCGAAGGCGTCTTCGCAAAGTCGGTTGAAGCGCTCCGCCTGCTCAACCAGGCGGGCTACGGCCGGGTTGGATCGGGGCTGATCCTGAATCTCGTCTACAACCCGGCCGGAGCGTTCCTTCCCCCGTCGCAGGCGGCGATTGAGGCGGACTTCCGGCGGGAGCTTTCCCGGCGCTACGGCGTCGTGTTTAACTCCCTTTTCACCATCACGAACATGCCCATCAGCCGGTTCCTCGAGTTCCTGGTCCGGTCCGGCAACTATGACGCCTACATGAGCAGACTGGCCGCCGCCTACAATCCGAAAGCTGCGGCCGGCGTAATGTGCCGCAGCATGATCTCGGTCGGCTGGGATGGCACGCTCTACGACTGCGATTTCAACCAGATGCTCGATCTGCGCGTGGACGCCTCCGTCCCGCGCCATGTGCGCGACCTCGCGGTCGGACACGCCAGCCGGAGAATCGTCACCGGCCAGCACTGCTACGGATGTACGGCGGGCGCCGGCTCCAGTTGCGGCGGCGCCACCGTCTGACGGCCGGCCCCCGCCGGCCCTAGAACACCAGCCGCAGGGCCATCTGGTAGATGCGGGGATTGAAGAGATTCCCCTTGTCGCCCCCCACGGGCAGCAGCGAGCCGAAGTTTGTCTGGGTCGCGTTGAACTGCGGATAGATCACCACGTAGTGCGGGCTCGCCATGAGGTTGTAGGCTTCGGCGCGGAACTGGACGCTGTAGCTCTCCCTGAAGCGGAAATTCTTGAACACGGAGAGGTCCACCGCCTTCTGCCCCGGCGAACGCAGCGTATTCCGGCCCGAAGTGCCCAGCGTGCCGAGCGCCGGCGTCTGGAACGCCTGTGTGTTGAACTGCCGGGTGAGGGTCTTCTCGAAGCCTTGCGGCATCGGGTCGGCGATAACGTTCATGCGGTGAACGTCGCGGTCGTTTCCGACCTGCGCCCGGTCGCCGCAGAAACAGCCGACCGTGAACGGCAGCCCGTCGGCGAGCGTCAGGATCGTGTTGGCCTGCCAGCCGCCGAGCAGCCAGTTCACCGGGCCTCCGTGATTGAGCATTGCTTTGCCCTTGCCGAACGGCAGCTCGTACAGCACGCTGGTGACAAAGCGCCGGGTCTGGTCGTAGTTGGCGACGCCCCGCTCGAGGTCACGCCGGTAGTTGTACTGGGGATACGTGCGCGGCGTTCCGCCCTGGGTCTGAATCTCGGACACGGCGTCGATGGTGCGGCTCCAGGTGAACGCCGTCAACAGTTGCAGCCCGTTGTCGAAACGGTGTTCCAGCTTCATCGTCATCGCGTGGTAGATCGAGTTGTTGTCGTTGATGTAGGTGGAAAGCTGCGGGATAAAGTTGGCGTACGGAACGCGGTCCTGAATCGGCGAGCAGGTGGCGGGATAGGTTCCCGGAGGGCATTGCGACCGGAACCGCACGCTGTTGTTCGGATTGCCCGTCGAGGGCGGCAGAACGGCCTGGTTGGCGTGATAGAAGCTCTGCGCGCGCAGCCCGTGGCTTCCCTGGTAGCCGATCTCGAACAGCATCCGCTGGCGCGGCTCGAACTGGATGTTCAGGCCCCAGTTCTGCGTGTAGGGCGTCCGGTTGCCGGGGCTGGCGTACTGCAACCCGGTTCCGAAGCATTGATTGCGGACAATAATGCGCCCCGTCGCCGGATCGGTGCTCTCGGAGGCAGGAGCTTCACAGTACGGCGCCACGAACTGACGCTGCGTGATCGAGAGCGGGGCCGGGAACAGGTTCCGCAGGTCGAGCGGCGGTTGCGTCTCGAGTCCGTTTACGGCGGGCAGCGCCTGAAGCACGAACGGAACGTTCGGCGAGTAGGGCTGGGTGTCGTAGAAACGGTGCAGGATGTCGTAGAAGATGCCGTACCCGGTCCGGACCACCAGGCGGTTGCTGCCCGCCAGCGGGCGCCATGCTAAGCCGAAGCGCGGGGCGAAGTTGCGGTAGTCGGGATTGTAGACCGAGTCCGACGTGCAGCAGGAGGCGAAGATCGGATTGTTCACCAGTTGCACGAACTTCTCGTCGCGATAGAGGGCGCGTCCGCCCGGGAAGCTGAAGTCGAACGTCTTGCCGCCCAGCGAGTTCTCGCGCCACGGTCCGCGGTACTCCCAGCGCAGGCCGACGTTCAGCGTCAGCGACGGCGTCAGCCGGATGTCATCCTGCGCGAACAGGTTCAGATCGGTATTCCGCAGCCATCCGGAATCGGAATCGAACGGGGTGCCGGCGGCCAGGCTCGCGTAGCCTTGCAGGAAGTCGGCGAATCCGTTTCCGGTATTGGCCGCGCCGGCCACCTGTGCCACGGTCGGGTTGCGGGCCGTGTAGGCGCCGTTGAAATTGACGATGCCGTTGCCCTGGAAGCCGCCGATGCGGGTCGTCCGGGAGCGCCGCCAGTCGACGCCGGCCTTGAAACTATGCTTGCCTGTGGTCAGTGTCAGATGCTCAACGTAGTGCTGGGTGTCGGAGATGGAGAAGAAGGGGACCGAGCCCGCGTAGCCGATGCTGGTGTACTGCGTGCCGGGAATCATCGCCGGAAGGGCCTCGTACTTCTCGTTCAGATTCTTCAGGCCGGCGTTCTTCCAATAGACCACTCCCTTGCCCTGCGTCTCGAAACTCTGGTCGAAGGTGAAATGGTTGTAGGCGGCGCGCACTTCGTTCACCATTCGCGGCGAGAAGACGTGCGTCCATTGCATCGAAGCGAGCCAGCTTTCCTGCCGCGTGACCACGCCTGACAGCGGAATCACCGAAGGGATCGGAGCCTTCTCCTTGGAAGACAGAAACTGCCCGAACACACGGTCGTTCACCGAAAAATTGTGGTCGCCCCGGATGGTGTACTGATCCATGCGGACCGGCGTGCTGGTGCTCGCTTCGTAGTTGACGCACGGCGTGGCGCAGGGGCGCGTCGGCGCCGGCCAGAACGGCACCAGGGCCGCACTGACGGGCGCGAACCGGCTGGAGGGAATCCGGTTGCCCGAAAACGGCTGACGGTTGATCGGCAGGGCCTGCCCCGGTGTCAGCACTCCGCTCAGCGGATCGAAAAGCTGGGTCGGCCAGGCGCTGAAATCGCCCTGCTTCTCAGCCGCCGTCGGAACCTGCGCCAGTCCCACCGCGCCGATCACGCGGCGGCCGCCCTGGTAGCTCGTCATGAAGAAGGTCCGGTTCCGCCCGTCATACAGCTTCGGGATGTACACGGGTCCACCCACCACGCCGCCGAACTGGTTCTGCTTGAGAGGAGTCTTGGTGCGGAACCGCGGATGGAACTTCTGCAACGCGTCGTTGCGGAGAAAGTCGTAGGCCGAGCCGTGCACGCTGTTGGTGCCGGACTTCATCGCGATGCTGACCTGGCCCACGCCCATGCCGAACTCCGCCGGGTAGAGGGCGTTCTGGAGCTTGAACTCCTCCACAGCCTCGATCGGTGGAATCTGGCTCGGGAACTGGAACAGTGGCTCGTTGAGCGAGACGCCGTCGATCAGGTAGGTGACCGACGAGGGCCGCGCGCCGTTGATGCTCACGTTCTTGATTCCGTCGTTGAAACCTTGGCGGCGGATCGACGGAGTCACGCTGATGCCGCCCTGCGGTTCGGTCACGCCCGGATTCAGCCGCAGCAGGCTGCGAAAGTCGCGGCCGTTGAGCGGCAACTCCGTCAGTTGGCGCGTCGTCACCACCTGGCCGATTGTGGCGTTGTCGGTCTGCACCAGACTGGCGAACTCCTGCACCGTCACCGATTCGGCTGTCTCTCCTACCTGAAGGTTCAGGTCGACGCGCACGGTCTGGTTCACGTTGACGGTGACCGGTCCGGCGGTGACCTTCTTGAATCCCGTGTGTTCACACACGACCATGTAGGAGCCCGGCAGGACGCTCGGCACGAAGTAGTTCCCGGAGCCGTCCGTCTGCGTCTTGAACGAGACGTTGGTCTGGGTGTTCGTCACCACGACGGCCGCGCCTGGAACCGCGGCCGCGGCCGGATCGCGTACGAGCCCAACCAGCGCGCCCGCCGAGGTCTGAGCTTCAAGAACGGTTCCGGAGATAACGAGAGAGCTGAGAAAATAAACAAGACAATTGCGAGTCATGCCGACCCCCTTTCAACTTTTACTGCGGGTCCGATATCGCAACAGTCTATCACCGAAGCAGCCGCCGGGAGAGGCGCGATTCGCCGCAGCGAGACCCTGGACCCGTTGCGTCGGGAGCCGTGGGCGTAAACTGGAGAGGATGTCGCACCGATTCGCCATCGCCATCGCCTTCGCCGCGTTTTCTTTCGCCGCGCCCGCCGGCGAGAAGTCCTTTCTGCTGCAATCGGCGAAGATCCCCTGGACGCCGGTCACCCCGCCGGGCGCTCCTCCCGGACTCATGCAGCGCCTGCTGCACGACAACAAGGAAAAGCAGTTGCTTTCGGCTGTCGTCCGCTTTCCGAAAGGCTACGTGGAGCCGCGCCACTATCACACCACCTGCGGACACTCCATCTATGTCCTGAAAGGACGGATCAAAGCTCCAGGCGCCATCTGGCTTCCGGGCAGTTTTCACTACGCCGCCGTCCGGGAGGCTCACGGGCCGCTCGAAGCGCTCGAGGAGTCCGAAATCCTTTTCTACACCGACGGCCCCTTTGACTATCACGTGGAGAAGAAATGATGCGCCTCGCCACATTGCTCGTCCTTTCCGGAGCCCTGCTCGCCCGCGAACCCCTCGCGCAACGGATCGCGCACACCGACCCGTCACGATACCGTGTCGCCAAATCCGTCCACGGCGGCGCGGGCGAGTTGCACTATATGGGCTTGTTCGACGCCCAGACTTTCAACACGAACGTGATCTTTCTCCACCGCGGCGTGATCCCTCCGGGAGGCGGAATCGGACATCATTTCCACAACCACATGGAGGAGATGTTCGTCATCTTCGACGGCGAGGCGCAGTTCACCATCGACGGCCGCACGTCCGTCCTGAAGGCGCCGGCCGGAGCGCCCTGCCGCATGGGACACTCCCATGCCATCTACAACCCCTCGGACAAGCCCGTCCAGTGGATGAACATCGCCGTCGGGACCATCAAGGGAAAGTACGACGCTTTCGATCTCGGTGACAACCGCGTCGACGTGGCGCTCGACGCCAAACCGGTCTTCATCACCATGAAGCTCGACCGGGCGCTGGCGCGGCCCGTCGATGCGCTGCATGGCGGAAAGGGAACCGTCTCGTACCGCCGCGCGCTGCCGCCCGAAGTTTTCTACACCAACTGGTCCTACGTGGACCACTATGTGCTGCCGGCCGGCGCGAGCATCGGCAAACACCGCCATGAGGGGATCGAGGAGTTCTGGTATGTGATGAAGGGAAGCGGCGTCGCGCACGTCAACCAGGAGTCGGCGCCGGTCAAGGAAGGCGACGCGGTCCCCGTGTTTCTCGGCGAAACTCAGTCGTGGGACAACACGGGCGGAGACGAACTCGAGTTCATGGTCGTGGGCGTGGCCCGCGTAAAGTGGGCGCTGGACACCCAGACAGTGAAGTAGTGGTATAAAGGTCCCGGGAAGGAAAACTATCATGTCTGATCGCCGTGGATTTCTCAGAACCCTGTCGAGCGTGCCGGTCATTGGAGGCCTGCTTCCGGCTTCCCTGTCGGCGGCGCCGGCCAAAAGGGACTACTTCAAGGAACTGGGCGTCCGCACCTTCATCAACGCGGCGGGAACCTACACGACCCTGACGGCCTCGCTGATGCAGCCGGAAGTGGTGCAGGCGATCGAATACGCCTCCCGGCACTTCGTTCCGCTCATCGACCTTCACGACGCGGTCGGAAGGAGGATCGCCGAACTGGTGGGTTGCGAGGCGGCGATGGTGGCGGCGGGAGCGGCGAGCGCCCTCACCTGTGGCACGGCGGGCTGCATCACCGGAACGGACCAGGAGAAGATCCGCCGCGTGCCGGATCTGGCCGGAATGAAGGACGAGGTCCTCATCCAGAAGTCGCACCGCTACGGTTATGACCATGCTGTGCGCGCCTGCGGCATCCGGTTCGTCGAGGTGGAGACGGCGGAGGAATTCGAGCGCGCAGTCAGTCCGAAGACGGCCATGGCGCTCTTTTTCAACGCCGCCGACCCGGAAAAGGCGAAAATCAGCGCGGAGCAGTTTGTGACCCTGTGCCGGAAGCACGGTGTTCCGTCGATGAACGATGCCGCCGCCGACGTGCCTCCGGTCGAAAACCTTTCCAAATACATCAAGATGGGTTTCGACCTTGTCGTCTTCTCCGGCGGAAAAGGCATCCGCGGGCCGCAGAGCGCGGGCCTGCTGCTGGGGCGCAAGGACCTCATCGAAGCGGCGCGCCTGAACACGTCGCCCTACTCGGATTCGGTGGCGCGCGGCCAGAAGGTGAACAAGGAAGAACTGCTTGGCATGATGGTTGCCGTCGAGAACTACGTAAAGCGCGACCACCAGGCCGAATGGAAGGAATGGGAGCGCCGCGCCCGGCAGGTCATGGACTCGGTGAGCGGCGTCAAGACGGTCCGGACGGAGGTCCAGATTCCGCCGATCGCCAACCATGTTCCGCACGTGCACATCACGTGGGACCAGAGCGCCGTGAAGATCTCGGTCGACGAGGTCAAGAAGCAGTTGCGCGAAGGCACGCCGTCCATCGAGGTCACGCCCGCGGGCCGCGACAAGCTCGTGGTTTCCGTATGGATGCTTCAGCCTGGCGAGGCGGAGATCGTCGCCCGCCGGATCCGGGAGATCCTCAAGAAAGCGTCCTGATCCCGGAGCCGGAATCAGCGGACGATCGCCGCCGGATTTGAAAGCTCGCCGATTTCCTTCACCCGGATGCTCACGACGTCGCCCGGCTGAAGGGCGTTTTCCTCCCTCACGATGATGCCTGTTCCGGTGCACAGCACCGATCCGCCCGGAACCGCGTTGGCGCGGAACAGGTACTCAATCAGCGTCTCGACCTTCCGGTTCAGCTTGGAGGTGCTCACCGATCCCTCGAACATCACGGTCCCGTTCCGCGTGATTGTGCAGGTCATGTCGAGCGCGTAGGGGTTGGTGAGTTCGTCCGCGGTGACGATTACCGGCCCCAGCGAGCAGCAGGCATTGTATACCTTCGACTGCGGCAGATAGAGCGGGTTCTCCTTCTCGATATCCCACGCCGAGACATCGTTGGCCAGCGTGTAGCCGAGAATCCGGCCCCCGCTTCCCATCACCACGGCCAGTTCCGGCTCGGGCGCGGTGAACTTCGAATCCGGGCGGATCCCGATCGCCTGCCCCGGCCCGACGCAGGTCCGCGCGGTTCCCTTGAAGAAGCTCTCCGGCCGGTGATCGGCGTTGAAGACGTAGGCGTAGAAACCCTCCCGCGTGTTGTGCTCGGCGTCGCGGAACGCCGCCGACATCTCGTAGGTGCAGCCGCACGCCCAGACTTCGGCGGGAAAAATGGGAATCAGTGGCGCCAACTCCTCCGATTTCTGGCTCGCCTTCTCCGCGGCCAGGCGGGACAGCGCGACGCCCTCCTTCTCCGACCGGCGAATCAGCTCCTGCACCGTGTAGCCCGGAATCGGACGGCAGTGGCCGTTCTCCATGATCGCCGCGGTGACCTTGCCGTCCCAGATGACTTGTCCCAGTCGCATTGTTCGATGCCGATCCCTTGCCGGTCAGTATTTCAGGTAGACCGTCTTGTAGTCGCTGTAGAACTCCATCGCCGCCGGGCCCTGCTCCTTCGGCCCGAAGCTCGAATCCTTGGTGCCGCCGAACGGCAGCTGGTACTCGACGCCGGCGCTTGGCAGATTCACCGTCAGCAGCCCGGCTTCCATCCGGTAGATGTACTCGTAGGCGCGGGTCAGGTTCGTCGTCTGAATCGAGGCGGACAGGCCGAAAGGAATATTGTTGGCGATGCGCAGGGCGTCCTCGAAGTCCTTCGCCCGCATGAGGGCGAGCACGGGTCCGAAGATCTCCTCCTGCGCGATGCGCATCGATTCGGTCACGTTGCCGAAGATCGTGGGCTCGACGAAGTAGCCCTTGTCGTAGCCGGCGCCGGTGAGACGGTTGCCTCCGCACAGGGGTTCACCGGCCTCCCGGCGCCCGATCTCGATGTAGCGGAGGTTGGTTTCAAGCTGCCCTTCGTCCACCGCGGGCCCGATGTCGATTCCCGGCAACATGCCGTTGCCGACTTTCAGCTTCTTGGTGGCCTCCACCAGCGCGGCGGCGAACCGGTCGTAGATGGCGTCCTCGACGATGGCGCGGCTGGTGGCGGTGCATTTCTGTCCCGTCGAGAAGAACGCGCCGTTCA
>Ga0073934_10000499_pt1 | contig 110860 bp, 109 predicted proteins | sample LarsenN4metaG_FD_76834 | JGI IMG/M metagenome (GOLD analysis project Ga0073934, IMG submission 76834) | Hot spring sediment bacterial and archeal communities from British Columbia, Canada, to study Microbial Dark Matter (Phase II) - Larsen... ...
CTTTTGGTCAAAGTTTTGGTCAAAGACAGGGGCTCTATGCCGATAACTACGCGAGGTAGCTAGTTATTTTTTGGAGCGGGAAACGGGATTCGAACCCGCGACCTTCAGCTTGGGAAGCTGACATTTTGATGTTTCAGCGTCTTTCAAAAAGTTCCTGCCTTTATCATCACCCAACTCTATACTATTGACATATTTCATGTTTTACCTTATTTTCTGTATCCAGATGTTTCAGTCTGCCTCCCCGCTTGCCAACCATAAAACGGATGCAAAACGGATGCAAAGGGGTCAAGCGACACTCAAAACGGATGCAAAACGGATGCAAAGAAAATGGGGAAAACGATGAAACAATTTACCGACCGTTACCTCACCTCTCTCAAACCTCAAGATAAAAAATATGTCGTAAGAGAGGGCCGAGGATTCGCGATCCAGGTGCTGCCTTCAGGAACAAAGACATTTATGTATATCTTTGAACTGAACAAGCAGAAGGGGTACCTACTGCTCGGCAATTATCCCGCCATGTCCTTGGGTGATGCACGGATAGCTTACAACGACGCATATAAACTCGTCAAGAACGGCATCGATCCACGCGAGGAAAAAAGAACAGCTATCGAGGAACAATCTCGATTGGCAAATGAGGCTAGACTTCAGGCTGAAGCTGCAGCCCTTGCTGCTGAGAAATTGGAAAAAGATTCCTTTGATTCCCTGATAGAGGATGAACTCCCCGAAGGATACACCCCGATAACCGTAGAACAGCTCGCTGCGATATGGTACGTCAAATACTCTAAGGAGAATCATTCAGTTCGATGGCGAGAAACTATCTTTAGCGCTATCAAGACCCACATCATTCCTGGTATCGGCAAAATGGAAATTTCCTCTGTCAGACACAAGCATGCTGTTTCTCTCATCGAGCAAATTGCATCCAAGGTCCCGGGATCGGCTCGTAACGTGATGAAATTTGGCAGACAAATGTTCAAATATGCCTGTCGGCAAGAGTGGGCGGAGATTCAGCCGTTCCAGGAGATCACAGCATCTGTCCCCAAGATTGCCCCCAAAACTGACGACCGGCATCTTGATGACGACGAAATCGTGAAGGCGTGGGAAGAAATCAGCAAAGGACCAAGCTCTACCGAGGTCAAGCGTGCTCTTAAATTGATTCTGGTAACCGCTCAACGCCCTGGAGAGGTTGCACAAATACACCGTGATCAGATCAAAGACAGATGGTGGACTATCCCTGCAGAGGTTGCTGGCAAAAATGAGCGCGAGCACAGAGTCTACTTGACTGACACTGCTCTGGAGCTGATCGGACAAGGTAAAGGGTACATCTTCTCATCTGGCCGAGGGAAAAGAGGCCATATTTCCGAGAACACTCTTTCACAAGCCATAAATCGAGGTTATTTGGACGAAGATGTTGTGAAAGTTGTTGGGAACAGAAAAATCAAAGCGCGCAAAGAACCTTACTTCGGGATGAAGCCGTGGTCGCCGCATGATCTTCGCCGAACCGCACGCACGAATATGGCACGAGTTGGCATTACAGACGAAGTTGGCGAAGAAGTCATAAATCACATCAAGCCAGGCATAGTCGGCGTTTACAATAAATATCGTTATGACAATGAGAAAAAAGACGCCCTTTTGAAGTGGGAAGCCTTGTTACTGAACATTCTGTCACCCAAACCGCAGGATAGTAATGCAGATGGAAAATAGTTCCATCGTGGTTTAGCTTGATCATTCGAAGCAGATCTGAATATTTCACCTTGAGAATCTCTATCAACATAGAGTAACTTTGTCCCCTCTCCCCTCCCCCGAACCGGGGGAGGGGTTTCAATCATCTTCTGGCAAACGGAGCAATAATGACTAAGGCAGATATTGTTGAAAGAGTTTCCGACCGGTGTGGAATTTCGAAGAAAGATTCCATTGAAATGGTCGAGTTGGTTTTCAGCATTCTGAAGAACACCCTTGAGATTGGAGAGGATATAAAGATATCCGGATTCGGGAAATTTGAAATTAAAAACAAGCACGCCCGCAAAGGCAGGAATCCTCAAACAGGTGATGCCATTACCATTGAGGCCAGAAGAATTCTAACGTTCAAACCGAGCACCATTCTGAAAAACAACATAAACTCTTAATAGCACCATCAAGCCCCAAGTCGTCCAAAGCTTACAACTGCCCCACTTACACCTGCCCCCCCTATAGATTATAGTCGTAGGGGGAATCATGCGCTTCGCCACTCTAGTTTTCCTACTTTGCATATCTGTCGGTTCATCAAATCCGGCATCCGCCTTCTGTTTTGAAGAAGCCGGTAACAGGTACGGAATCTCGCCTCAACTCCTCTATGCAATCTCCAAGGGGGAAAGCAGCTTCAATCCTCTGGCAATCAACTACAACACAAACGGCACGTACGATTACGGCCTCATGCAGATCAACTCCTCATGGGAACCGGCGCTTCGCAGACTCGGCATCTCCTGGAACTACCTTGCCGATCCATGCACCAATGTCATGGTCGGCGCCTGGGTTCTTTCCCAATGCATTCAGGACTACGGATACACCTGGCCGGCTGTCGGCTGCTACAACTCCCGCACACCGTCCAAACGTGATCGGTACGCCGCCAGAGTAGCCCGCATCATCAAACACGAACAATCCCGTCCGCAATCAGTTCAGGTGGCTTCAGCAAACAACTTTGCCACTCCTTGGGAAGAAGCTTTTGGCCGTGAACACCGCTGAGATTATCTCTGAAAGTGGTTTGACCGAAGCTGACGCGCTGGATGCGATTGAGGTGGCCGTTGCCAGAACACTGACTCATGCATTCAAGATAAATGTCACTGTCAGGATCAAGGATCAAATGCAAATTCTCGTACATGCGCCTGGCGGTGCGCCGACAGCACTTTCTTTCACCGACATAGATAGAAAATTAAGACGGCATGTGCAACATCAGGTCGAACTGGAACTGCAAATGCGGAAAACCTTGAATGAAGCAGGAAAGTTGAAGGAGCTGAGAGGCTATACGGCCCCGGGAGAGATTACACGCGTTGGTGACGATGGCACACTGATAGTCACTCTGGAAATAGCAGACGACTATCGGCGGCTGATCCTTTCCGGAATCTGCCCGACCCGTTTTCAGCCAAAACATGAGCGCGGACGTTACATTCCGGGAACCGTGAAGGAATTCCATATCACCAGCGTCGTCCCGGTCATGGTCAACCATAGGTCAACCAAGGTCCAGGTACAACTGAACCGCATCTCGAAGGAGCTGCCACGTCTGCTCTTGCAGGAGCGTAGCCGCATTTCCGGAATTCAGTGCCTGAAACGTATTCCCGGCGCCTTCAGCACCATAGTGACACAGTCACGAATATCTAAGGACGTCATAAATTCCGTCGGGAAGGAGTTGGAAGAGCACCTGTATGTTTCCATTCAAGAAACGCATCGCTAAACCGACCGGACCGATGACCAACTTGGGCACCGGTGTGAACATGGATCATCGGACAAAGATCGTTCCCATCGCCATACCCGATGCCGACAGAAAACGACACACATTTGTCTTCGGCACCACTGGTGTCGGCAAGACCCGCCTGTGCGAGAACCTGATCGAGCAGGACATCCGCAAGGGGTATTCGGTGGTTTATTTCGACCCCAAAGGGGACCAGCAGATCTTCACCAAGATCTATGAGGTCGCCAGAGATGCAGGTCGCCTGGAAGAACTGATGCTCGTAACTCCCATCTTTCCCGAATACTCAGCCGTTGTCGACCCGATGGCCTTCTATTTCATGCCGGACGAACTGGTCGGGCACATCGTGTCGGGCATAATGGGTGGCCGCGAACCATTTTACCGGAACATCGCCAAGGAAATCACCACTGCGGTAATTTCCGCCTACATCATCCTGGCCAAGAGGCATGGGAACATGCCGATCATGAACATTGACACCATCCGTCAGAACATTCGGCGTGAATCCCTTGAAACTACCATGAAGTCGCTTCGCAGCATCGGTTCTCCCGAGGCTTCATTGACTGCCGGCATGTTGGAGGACATCCTCAAATCACCCCTGGAGTACTACGCAAAGGTGTCTTCGACTCTCCGCACCGCACTGATGGAACTGTCTTCGGGAAATATCGGCAAGATCATCGGCCAGGCCGATTCCAATCGTTTCATCAATAATCTGGAGGCCGGTGGCCGGGTCATCCTGGTAGTCCATACCGGCGCAATGATTACCCGCGAGGCGTCTGCCACTCTCGGCAAGGTGCTTCTCTCTATGATCCAGTCCTTTGTGGGCCGGGTCTACCTCTCCAACCGGCAGAAGGTCGACCCACCGCTTTCCATCTTTATCGATGAAGCACAGAGCCTGCTTTACCAGGGGGTAGAAGAGCTGTTCGCCAAGGCTGGATCAGCCGATGTCATGGTGACCGCTTTCGCCCAATCGGTGAACCAGATCTATGCGGTCATCGGAGAAGAGTTCGGCAAGAGCATACTCGACAACACCAACACCAAGATCTTCATGCGCTGCTCCGATGCCGAGACCAGTGATTACGTAGTCAAGCATTTCGGCGTTCAGAACGTACTGACCGGGATTTTCGGCTCGAATCAGGTTACAACCCGTGAGGTTGAGCAGGATATTTTGCGAGTTCAGGATGTCTTGAGTCTCCAGCCGCGGGAATTCTACATGATGACCTACTCGGGACGCTTCAAGGGGACAACTCTCGACGCCCGAAATCCCAAAATAAAGATCATATTCCCGGAGGCTCCGGCAGTCATTACCTCAATGCTGTCACCTTTCCAGTCCGAGTCAACGGACTCCCCATGAATACGATGCTGTTAGGTATGTCCGCAACCGTTGGGATCGGCTTTGCCATTTACGGCACCAGAAAATGGCTGCCAAACCAACCACCAGCGCCGCAAGAGGAAAAACCGTCCGAAGTAACCAGGTTGTCTGACTTGAGCCACCTCTGGACTGACAGTGAGGTTGAAATCAAGGATGCTTCAAACCTCTGGCGGGAGCAGACCCAGAAGAACCGTACAAATACGCCACGCCCAACCTTTCAGCACGATGAGATTGAGCAGTTTTTCAGCGAAATGATCGAGCATCGGTCATCTATCAATGGAGTCCGCAGGAACCTGATCATCATGATTCTCACCCTGCTCGACAAGGAGGGAGACTGTCCTTCCGTTGTCAGGAAACACAAGGATGAAGCGGAACGCATCTACGCCGAGGACTCCTATGCCCTGCTGGAAACAGTGCCTCTGTACCGCCATACGCTGGCGGTCACCCGCAACTTTATTGCCAAGGCCGACCAGGAAGCTCTGCTGGCAGACATGATTCTCATCGCTCTGGCCCATGACCTCGGCAAGATCCCCTCCTACCACGACGGCATGTACAGCAGCGGTGACCATCCGATCATTGCCGGGCTCATTTTGAAAGGGATTCCGGAGTTCATGACTCTCCCTAACAGGGAGGACATCTGCCGCGCTGTCACCGGCCATCACCTGATGAAGTGCGACAACATCCTTACGGATGGCCTCAAACAAAGCGACCATGAGGCTCGTCAAGCGGAGTTGGCAACCCTTTATGCCGACCTACGGGAACGTAAGCACAACAGTTTCGAAAGCAATGGCGCACAGTCAACAGTACAGAGAGATTCTGTGCCTGCCTCTGCCGGAACGATACACCCCCCTTCAGAAGAACGAGAACACCCTCTCGGGTTTGCGCCCTCCAAAGAGAGGTACATGCCAGCAATAACGGATATCCCGACATGTATTGATCCGGATGCGGTAATTTCCTCGTTGAAGAAAAAGATAAATCTTGTGGAATCCACTCCGAAAGGTGAGCAGTGGTCAGTGGTTTCCATGCCCAACGGGGTGATCTATGTCAACCCCGAGGCGCTTTGGGAAACCATCAAGGAGGTAAGCAACCATGATCCCATGGTGTGTGCATCGGAAGGCTTCGAGTCGGAGAAGCGCAACCTGATGTACACCGTCGTAACGGAACTGGCCAGAACCAGATCAGCCCTGGCAACCGAGCATGTTGCTGACGGCTACTTCACATCACAGGTTTCCATCATTACCGGAGGTGGCAAGCGCCTTTCACATCTCCTGATTCCCTTTACTGCAAAATCATTCGGTGTAATGCCGTCGGCATTGGAAGAACAGAAAACCCCGCAACTGAAGCGGATGGTGAAAGATATCAAGCATAAGAACAAGGAGGTGGAACAATGCGTTGGCCGTTGATGGCTGCGGCAATGCTCTCTCTGTCCGTATCTGCCTCTGCCGGCTATTACACCGATTCTGCCACTGGATGGTGGTGGTACCAGAAGGAACCGGAGAAGCAGGCCGAGAAGCCAGCCAGGAAGAAGAAACCGGCCAAGCCCACTCCGTCCCTCAAGGATTACACCTATGAGCAGATCTGGGAGATGCACCCCGACCAGTTCCAGGAGTTCGCCGAGGCTTTGAAGAAAAAGGCGGTCCAGAAGCCGAGCGAAGAGAATGTGAAGGAGTATTTCGAGGTCCAGGAGATTGCCCGCAAGAAGGCGCTCGCCTTTTCTAATGTGGCCCAGTTCGTCTGGCAGAAGTACCCGGAACTGACCACCAAGAAGGATTACCCGATCACCACCCCCGGCAACCTGGCCCGGATCGCCCAAATCAACGAGGAACGGCAGCGCGTCTTGCGGGACAACCGGGATGATTTCGCCCTGATCTATTTCCAGCGCCCCGACTGCAGCTACTGCGACGAACAGTCCCGCATCCTAGACTGGTTCACCAACGAGACCGGCTGGACCGTGAAGCGGGTCAACATTCAGGAGAATCCGGGGTTGGCCGCCAAATTCAGCGTGGAGATCACCCCGACGCTGATCCTGATCCAGAAAGGGAATCAGGATTACCTGCCGGTCTCGGCTGGAGTCATTTCCGCCGACGAGATCGAGGACAAGGCATACCGGGCCGTGCGTCTCCTGAAGGGGGACATCTCCCCGGAAGAGTATTCGCTCTACGAATTCCAGAAGGGAGGCGGCTTTGATGTGAAGAAGCGCCGCCTCCTGGATAAGGAACAGCCGTGAGTTTCATGTCCATCAGCGACAGAGAAGAGGTGTCCGTGTGAAACGAACCGTATGTACCAGAACCACCGCCGCCTGCCTGGCGGCAGCGATAGCCCTGAACCCGGTACTGTCCTGGTCCGGCTGGGTCGATGACTGGGTTCAGCAGAAAAGTTCCACCTCACCCAGCTACTACGAAGGATCGAAGCGCGGCTACTACACCGGCGGGAGCTACTCTGCCCGGTGGGCGAATACCGACGATCACCTGTTCACCGCTTCGCTGCCGAAGTTGAAGTCCGGCTGCGGCGGCATCGACATGTTTCTCGGCGGTTTCTCGTTCCTGAACGTGGATTACCTGGTGCAGAAGCTCCAGAACATCCTGTCGGCGGCTCCGGCTGCGGCCTTCGACATCGCTCTGAAAACCCTGGCACCCCAGGTGGCCGACACCATCAAGACCCTCGAAGCCATCACCGACCGACTGAACTCGCTGCAGCTGAACGACTGCAAGGCAGCCAAGGCGCTGGTGGCGACCGCTGCCAGTCCGTTTTCGTCGGTCATGTCGGACAGCCTGAAGGCGGAGATGAAGACGGCCCAGACCGACTTCATGGTATCGAGCGGCGCCAAGGATCTTTACCAGGATGTCAGCAAGCTGTTCGAGAGCGAACAGAAGGCCAACGCCGGCAACAAGCCGGGAGTTCCGGGCACTACCCAGACCTCGGCCACCAGCGCCACAGCCGGTTGCCCGGCCGAAGTCCTGCAGATATTCGGGGACGGTTCGGTTCTGGAAAACCTGGCCAGCAAGAAAGGGATGAATAGTGATTACGTCAAGCTGGTGCGCGGCTTCATTGGCGATGTAGTGATCCAGAGCCCGGCGACGACCGGCACCACCTACCAGGCCCAGTACGTTCCCCCGTGCGACAAGAACAACAGCTTTGACTCCTTCATCAGCGGCTCCGCTCAGGGGCGTGATACCGCCGGGGCTTGTGGAGACATCACCGACGCCAACAAGAACCTGATGGTCTATGTGGCCGGCAAGATGCAGTCCATCGCCGGGAAGATCAAATCGAAGACAGCACTCACCACCGATGAGGAAGCGTTCCTCAAGAGCACGCCGCTGTCGGTCGGGCTGATCCTCAAGAACGCCACGGCCACCAATACTGAAAGCGAAGTCATCGGCAAGCTTGCTGAACTGACTGCTCGGGCCTACGGCTATTACATGCTGCTCGACCTGTTCGGGCGGGCGGTGCAGTTGCAGGAAATGGCACGGAACATCATGTCCACCCAGAAAGGGAACAAGGCCGGCGCCTCTCCGGAGACCTGCCAACTGGCGCTCCTCGGTGAAGGGATGCAGCACATCCAGACTCTGGAGGAAAAGACGCTGCAACTACTCACCGTGGCCCAGCAGAGTTACGCCAATGCGGCATCGGAGATCAATGCGGTGGAGATGATCGTCCAGAACATGAAGAAGTTCGACGACACGGTCTTTTCGGAATTATCGGATCGCTTCGGCAAGGGGATCGCCCTGCGGGCGACCGGCAGAATCTAACATCAGACACAGGGGAGGAATCATGGCAGACAACAAACAGGAATCAAGCGGGAAAAAACCATCGGGAAAGCAGTCCTGGCAGGATCGGAAGCTCAAAAAGGTAGTCAGGGATGACATCGATGTCATCTCCCGGAAGACCTTGGATCAAAGCGACTTCATCACCATGCTGAATACCCACGACAACGTACTCCACCGATTGCGGATGACTATGGGCCGTAACAAGAAAATCACGTTTGAAAAAGCGCAGGAGTTTATCGAGAGGAGTCAACAGATTCGTGAGGAAATCAATCTGCTGAATGCCGAGATGTGCGAGTTGATGGAGTGGGACTATACACCTCCTCGGGGCTTTATCAACCCACTTGCGAAAAATGGCGAAGAAGAGGAAAAACGGGGGGGAAAGAAGGCGATGTCAACAGCTGCAGCTCAGTCGTAATTTTCAATGTCAGCAGAGACTGCGTGAGAGGGAACACGGGGTCCCCTCTCACGTCTTTACTCTTAACTACAGACAGTTACATGGTTCAAGATTCATGCTCGCAGCAACTGAACTTATCTTCGCTTTTATTTCCTTTATATCCCCTTCCAGTTCATCGACTCGCCTCATATCAATACCGTCATGGGCATAGAGCCCACGTAATTCCAAATCTTTAGCTTTAAGCTGTTCCCTTAAATCAACTGTATGTTGCCTGAATTTATTCAACGTATCAGCACTGATAGCCTTCACGCCTACCTGGCCGGTTTCGGCAAATGCAACACCACCAAAAGCCAAAATTGCTGCAACTAGCAGTAATGCCATAATTTTATTCTTCATCGTATTCTCCTTGAAAGTAGTGATAATTTGGATTTCATTGAACTAAACGATTTCAAGAATGTAGAAACCCACTTTTTAGTCTCGGAGGATGAAAAATCTCGTTCACATACGGGTCTGGAATCGACTGCGCAAAATCCGGGAATTCAAATTCAACTATTTGGAAGGTGGTCTGTATTTCAACCGGTTGAACAGTGTCGGCAACAGCGCACACACAAAAATGGCAGACAGGTGTGGTGCAAGGGAGCGGACAGCTCTGCGCCCTGTCTGGGATGCAATGATTATTGCTGACCACTCCAATCGCTGGCGGAGACTCGGCGGTTGCCATGAGAGTAACACCCGAAAACATCGTCACAAACGATAGCAGCAGTACATAGATTGTCAGAAGTAGAAGAGTCCGCATTTAATACCCGAAAGGTCTTTGACATCAACTGAACAATCTCTTACAGTAAGTGACTTGTTCAGTACAGCTCGTCAGTTGTCAGTCCTTATTTCCCAGGCTTGTTCAAAACTCTCATTGTCCTGTTGTCTTCTTTCAATTTGCGCTCAAGCAGGTTCAACTCTTCAGACGTGTAGACCTTTTCACCTTTTGCAATTTCCTTATTCAATTTTGCTATCCGTTCCGGCAAGCTATCAAGCACGTTCGGGCAGTTCTTGCCATACAGGAGGCAGTCGTCTTTCCCCTCTGGTGGCACAGAAGCAAATGCCGGAATAGCAGCCAATGCGAGAGCGACAGCACAAACAGACACGATGATTTTCTTCATGGGTTAGTCTCCTTTTGTGTAGCCTGCCACGCTTTCCGCATGGCAGGACGGTTGAGGTTGTATTTAAGCAGAATCTTGTGAATAGACTGACGGCTCAAAGATATTCCTTGATCTGCAAGTGATTTTTTCAGCCGTTGTGTCCCCCGTTCGGGATTTAAAGCCACCAGCGCAAGTATTTTTTACGGCGCTCCAAGTGCGGCTGCTTTCGAGAAGTATTTCTTGGGCTTTGCCTGGTGAATCTTTTCTGCTGCCCTCTCTTCAGCGAGTGGAGCAAGAGAGCATACGGTTTTGCTTTTCAACCTCTCAGCGACATCGTCAAGGATCTCTGCCAACTCTGCCATGGTGAGCCGCCTACGCTTTCCAACGTTTCCTGACCCCGTAGTAGCATCCATTCGGCCCCTCCAAGTGGTCTAAACTTCCTTGCCATTCAACATTACTCTCAGCGATCTGATACCTTCGGTAAAACTGGTAGTGCTATACATTCCCGGACGCCGCTTCCCCGGCTTCGTACTGTATATTGGCTCTACCACCAGGCTGTTGCGATCTCCCTCATTGAGGGTAATTTCCCTCGCAATGGCAACTTCGTCGTCGGGAAGCGCAACGACTATCTTGTGGATACCGGCCTTCAGACGGAGATTCTTGCTGAAGCGGTACCTGATACCGTCGCCAGCTTCCGGGTCCACCAGTTTCATCGGCTCGTTGTTTTCCTTCTGCAAACTTCCTTGTAGCAGCACGGCTTGACCGTCGATATTCAACAGCAGCTTATAATCTGGCGTTCCATGAATATCCTTTGCGGAATAAATGCCAGGTTTGTGTGTCTTGAAAGTGGCTGTTAGGCGCACATCAACATCCCCTTGCGGCGCAGTCACACCGTTCGTCAGCTCCTCAAATACATCGGTACGTAAGCTAACGCTGTTTGCCTTAATCAACGCCGAGCTTTCCGCACAACCGCTTAACAACGAAATCGCCATTACCAATAGGCATAACCTTTTCATGATTCAGCTCCTTTCATGTTTGGCTGTCGACTCATGTCTATTCACTCGGGATTGTACGTAGTTAAATTGCTGAGCTTCCCCGTTCATTTGTTCTGATCTTCACTACGTCGTCGATTGTGGATATGAATATCTTCCCGTCACCCGTGTTGCCGGTATGGGCATACTTTTGAATCACGTTGACAACATCATCAACCATGTCATCAGCCACAACGACCTCCAGCTTGACACGAGGGATGAACTCCACCATTTCATAGAGAATCTTGTCCGTGGCGTTTCTTGCTTTACCTTTGCCGAATCCCTTGATTTCCGAAACCGTCACGCCGGGCATGCCATCAATGGCGTGAAGTTCCTCGGCGACATCCCGTAATTTCCCTGGCCGAATGATTGCTTTTATCTCTTTCATCGCATTCTCCTTTCGAAGTTATTCAAACCCTACATCTCTTCTTCAATTTTCCGCTTCTCAAACCAGCCATACACCGCCGGGATAAGCAGCAGGGTCAGCAGGGTCGAGGTGATCAAGCCACCCACAACGACCGTTGCCAGCGGCTTCTGGATCTCCGACCCGGTACCTTGTGCCAGCAGCATCGGCATCAGGCTGAAGATGGCGATGGATGCGGTCATCAGCACTGGCCGCAGACGGTCAACAGCCCCTTTGCGAATCGCCTCCCCCAGTTCCATCCCTTCATCCCTAAGCTGCGAGATGCGGGATACCAGTACCAGACCATTCAGCACCGCCACCCCGAAGAGGACGATAAAGCCGACCGACGCCGGCACCGAGAGATACTGGCCGGAAAGGAACAGGGAGAAAATGCCGCCGATCAGGGCGAACGGCAGATTGGAGATGACCAGCAGCGCCAGGCGGATGGAGCGGAAGGTGACGTAGAGCAGCAAGAGGATCAGGCCGATGGCCACCGGGCCGATGATCATCAGCTTCTGCATGGCCCGCTGCTGGTTTTCAAACTGGCCACCCCAGGTCAGGTAATAGCCGGCAGGCAGTTTGACCTGTTCCTTGATCTTTGCTTTCGCCTCGGCCACAAAGCTACCCATGTCCCGACCGGTGACGTTCATTTCGATGCCTATCCGCCGCACGCCGTCCTGACGGCTGATCTGCACCGGGCCTTCCACCATCTTTACCTCAGCCAGCTGTTCCAGCGGGATGTTCATCCCAGATTTGGTGGTGATTAGCAGGTTCTTGATGGTCTCAATGGAGTTCCGCTTCTCCTCTGGCAGCCGGACCGTGATGTCGAAGCCCCGGTTTACCTCATAGAAAGTGGAAGCCGCCTTGCCTGCCACCGCTATCTCGATGACATTCTGCACGTCGCTGATATTGAGGCCGTAGCGGGCAATTTTGGCCCGGTCGATGGTGACGGTCAGGTAGGGCTGGCCCGAGACCTTTTCCGTGTTCAGATCGGTCCCACCCCTGACAGTGGAAAGCACCTTGGCTATTTCCGCCGACTTGTCCCGCAGTACGTCAAGGTCTTCGCCGAACAGCTTGACGATCAATTGGGCTCGTGTGCCGGCCACCAGTTCGTCGATGCGGCACTGGATCGGCTGGCTGAAGCCGAAGCTGATCCCCGGGATGGTCTCCAGCGCCTCACGCATCTCGTTGGTCAACTCTTCCTTGGAGATATCCCGCTTCCATTCGCTCTTCGGCTTGAACACGCCCACGTAGCCGGTTTTGTCCACGCCACGGGTGTCGAGGGCGACGCCGGTCTGGCCGATGCGACCGATAACCACATCCAGTTCGTCGAACTTCTTCAATTTGGCGGCAGCCTGCTGGTTCACCTCCTGCGATTTGGCCAGGGAAACACCGGGAAGCATGGAGATATCCATATCAAATGAGCCTTCATCCATAATCGGGATAAACTCCGATCCCAGCCTGGTCACCAGGAACAATGAGACCACCAGCAACCCGCCAGCAATGCCGAGGACAACCTTTTTCTTGTTCAGCGCATACTCCAGCATCGGCAGATACTGGCTCTTGGCATAGGCCATGATCCTGCTGTCTTTTTCCTCCTCCGGTTTGAGAAACAGGCTGCAGAGCACTGGGATGATAAAGATGGAAAGGAGCAGAGAGGAAAGCAAGGCGATGGCTACGGTGATGGCTAGCGGGCCGAACATCTTCCCTTCGATCCCTTCCAGGGTCAGGATCGGGATGAAGGTGAGGGCGATTATCAGTTCACCGAAGATGCTCGGCTTGCGCACCTCCATGACCGCCTTGAGCACCGTAGCGAGCTTGGGGTGCAGATGCCCCTCCTCGCTCAGATGCCGCTGGACGTTTTCCACCTGGATGATGGTGGTGTCGATGATCATGCCGATGGAGATGGCCAGGCCGCCAAGGGACATGAGATTGGCGGTAATCCCGGTCAGTTTCATGACGATGAAGGTAGCCAGGAGCGACAGCGGCAGCGCCAGCAGCACGACGATACTGCCGCGAATGCTGTTCAACAGCAGGTAGAGCACGATCAGCACCAGGATGGAGCCTTCGATCAGCGCCTTGTTGACCGTGCCGACACTGGCCTTGACGATATCGCTCCGGTCGTAATAGGGAACCATCTTGACCCCATCCGGCAGCATGTTGCTTTCGTTGATCTCCTTGACCTTGGCCGCCACCCGGCGCACTACGTCGCGGCTGTTCTCGCCCCGCAGCATCATAACAATGCCGCCAACCGCCTCGTCGGCACCGTTTTTGATGGCGGCCCCCATGCGAACCGCCTCGCCTACTTTGACTTGCGCCACGTCACGCAGATACGTGGGTGTGCCTCCGGTGGATTTCAGGACGATATTCTCGATATCACTGATACTCTGTATCAGGCCGACGCCGCGCACGATGTACTGGTCCGTGCCCCGTTCCAGGATATTGCCGCCGACGTTGCTGTTGTTGCTGCCGATGGCGTTATACACATCGTCCACGGTGACCCCGTATTTGACCAGCTTCTCCGGCGAGACGAGCACTTGGTACTGCTTGAAATAGCCGCCGAAGGAGTTGATCTCGTTCACCCCGGCGACGCTCTTCAACTGGGGAGTGATGACCCATTCCTGCATGGTGCGCAGGTTGGTCAGATAGGCCCGTTTCTGTTCCGGGTCCTGGGGCACCTTCCCTTCCAAGGTGTACTGGTAGATCTCCCCCATGGCGGTGCCGATGGGCCCCATGGCGACCTGAACACCCTTCGGCACCTTCTCCCGCGCCTCGGCCAGCCGTTCGAAAACCAGCTGCCGGGCGAAGTAGATATCCACATTGTCCTTGAAGACGATGGTGACAATGGAGAGGCCGAACTTGGTCACGGAGCGGAGCTGCTCGATGTCCGGCAGGCCGCGCATGGACATTTCTATCGGGTAGGTGACATTCCGTTCGATTTCGACCGCCGACAGGCCATCGGCGTGGCTGACCACTTCCACCTGGATGTTGGTTACATCCGGGAAGGCGTCAATCGGCAATTTGGTGTACGAGTAGAAGCCGAAAACAACGATCACCAGCGCAGCGAAGATGACCATCCCTTTCTGCTTCAAGGTATATGCGATGAGTTTTTCTAGCATGGGTGGTTATCTCCTCAGTGTTCGTCGTCCTCTAGTTCTTCCTTCTTCAGTTCCGACTTCAGGGTGAAAGCGCCCTTGGTGGCATAGCGTTCACCTTCCTTGAGGCCGGAAACCACTTCCACCATGCCGCCCACAGTCCTTCCCAGCTCTACGACCCTCGGTTCGAACTCGGTCTCCTTTTCAGCGACAAAGATCACCTTCTTGCCGTCCAGTTCCAGTACGGCCTCTTCAGGCACCGCCAGCACCGGCGGCGCGTCTGCTGCAATCGCCAGTTCGACGGTGGCGAACATCTCCGGTTTCAGCTTGCGGCCCGGATTGGGTACTTCGACCCGTGCCTTGACCGTGCGGGTAGCCTCGTCAACCAGGTCGGCAAGATAGGTTATCCGACCGCGGAACTTCTTGTCGGGAAAGGCGCCGACGATGACGGTTGCCGCCTGTCCCCGGCGGACCTTGGCCAGGTCCTTTTCGTGAATATCCACCAGCACCCAGACCGACGACAGGTCGGCCACGGTGTAAAGGCTCTTGGAGGGGTCGGACAGCTCGCCGACAATGGCGTGTTTCTCGGTGATGACCCCGCCGATCGGCGACCGCACCGGCAGGAGCGGCTTCTTGTGGTTATCTGACTTGAGATCGGAGAGGTTGATACCGTACAGAGAGAGACGCTCTTCGTCGGTATGCAGCTCGGTCTGGGCGGTCTTGTAATCGGTCTCAGCCTGGAGGATCTCCTTGCGGGCCGCAATCTTCTTGTCTACCAACACCTTGATCCGATCCATGTTGGATTGGGCCAGGGCCAGCTTGGTCCGTGACTGGTGGTAGCGATTGAGCGCTTCACCCAGCTCGACGCTGTCCAGCGTGACGAGCACCTGTCCGGCAGCAACGCTGTCACCCAGGGAAGACCTGACCGCCACTATCTTGCCGGGGATGCGCGGGGAGACATGGGCGATCCGGTCGGCATTGGCCTCCACCTTGCCGGTGGCGCTGATGACGCCAGCCAGGCGCTGCTTTTTTGCCGGCGCCACGACCACGCCGCTCTGTTTCTGTACCTCGGCGGACATCTTGACGAGTTTTTCCTCGCCGTGCTCGTCATGCTCTTCCTTCTTTTCCTTCTCTTCCTTCCCTTCGTCGTGACCGCCTTTTTCGTCCTTATGGCCGGCCTCTTTTTGTTCGGCTTTTTCTCCGCCCCCGGTGGTGGAATGGGTCAGCCGGTAAGCGACGCCGCCCCCCAGGGCCAGGGCCAGGATAAGTCCGATGATGATTGTTTTCTTGTTCACTGCACACCTCCGTTGATGTCTGTCGCCACTGCTGATTCGAGTTTTACGAGTGCCAGCTGCCGGTCATGGAGCGCCGTCAGATAGCCGTCGCTGACCTCGAAGAATTTCTTCTGTTCCTGGATGACTGAGAGAATCCCGACCTCACCCAGCCGGTACGCCTCCTGGGTCAGTTTCAGGTTTTCCTCAAGTTGGGGAATGATGTTTGACTTATAGAGCGACAGCACCTTCTCGGCATTCAGAGCGCTGATATAGGCGGTCTCTACGTCCCGCTCCACGATTCTGGTAGCAGCAGTCAAACGGCTTTCACTGCTGCTCCGTTTGGCCCGGGCTTCCTGAAGGCCGGCCTGATTCTTGTCGAACACTGGGATCGGCATTGAAAGCCGGATGCCAAGCAGGTTGTCGCGGACTTTTTCTTCCCCTGTGCCGGTTGCGTCTGTTCTGCGGTCATGGGTATAGAAAAGGCCTGCCGTGAGGTTGGGAACTTTCTCAGCCTCGGCAAGGGTGATGTCCGCGTCACCCCGCCCTTTTTCGGCCTCCAGCGCCTTCAGATCGGGGCGTAGGCCAAGCGCCAGCTGCTTCAGGTTAGTCAGATTCTTGTTGAGGGAAAAGCCGTTATCCAGGGTCCCGGCAATCGCCGGTGCTTCACCGGCAGGCAGCCCCATGAAGGCAAAGAGTCTGGATCTTGTTTGCAGAAGCGCCCGCTCGACCTCGATCCGGGCACCTTCGCTACGGGTCAACTCAACCTTGGCCAGATTCATCTCCAGTTCGGGAATGTCACCGGCGGCCAGACGATCCTTGGTGACCTCAAGAAGTTGCCGGTTAAGATCAATGGAGCGGTCCGTCAGCTTGAGCCGCTGTTCGGCAAGCATGACGTCATAGAATACGGCCTTTACTTCTTCCCGTAATGTTCGTTCGCGATCAGCCAACTGCCAGCGATAGGCTTCCAGTTCGCGTTCAGCAACGGTCAGGCGCTTGTCACGCTTGCCCGCCAGCAGAAATTCCTGGGAGACACCAATCGTCAGGTTGTTTTCGTCGCTGCTGCCGGTCAGGGCACCGGTGCCGGCTTCCAGATCGAGAGTCGGGTTCGGCAGAAGACCGGCCCTGACCTTACCGGCATCGCGGATACCTTTTTCCTCCCGCAGTGCTTTGAGCTCGCCATTATTTTGCAGCGAGTACTCGATAACCTTGGGCAATGACAGGGACGGCTCGTCAGCCCGAACCAGGGTGGACGACAATAAAACGGCAATTCCTGGCACCAGGAGCAAGGCTCCCCGTGCGAATACTGTTGTTCCCAATGAAATAACCTCCATATTCAGTTTTGTTACAACGATTAATAATAGGTGCGGACGTACCACAACGGATAACGCGGATGCATTTGTCCCTTGGAATCAGGACAAACTACTCCCGACACAGAGGTTTAAGCGTGGATTTGAGGGGGGATAAACTTGGAAAGATAGACTTCGGGTAGATACGTGAATGGTTCAGAGGTACTTAAATTTAAGATGATAGAATTACGGCTCAGTTTGAATACTTGTACCGGCAGAGGAGCATGGCAGGCGCAGTTGATGCAGGTGTCGCAACCATCATAGTCCTTATGCTCTGCAGGCGGAGTGCAGGGGCACTTATGGGGTGCGGAAAACTGCGCAAGCGATGCTTGATCGCTCGATGCCTTGACATGATCCTGCATGGCGTGTGCGCTCTCGTGAACGCCATGTACCGTTACGATAAACATGATCACGAGCAGCAGTTGCGATACGAATTTTAGAGGGATTAGTTTCTGCATAGGTTTCTTGTCACTTTAATCAAACACTAGGACAAATGTCAAGAATCATTATCTGACAGAATTTTGTCGATTAGTTTGTGTGGTACCTGTTCCTTCCTGTCAGACATTGTGAGTTCCCTGGCAAAACTGGGGGGCCAAAAAATGTTAACTCATCTCCAAGGCAGCGCCAATTCTCGTTTTCAACTGGCCGAGGTCCTGAGCGGAGAAGTCTGTCACTACCTTGAGATAATTTACCCCGAGGTCATTTCTTACACATGACTCTACTTGTATCGCTTCCACATTGAAGGTATGACACGCCTGGAGCACGAGATCGATAACGAGATCGGGCTTCAGGAGGGAAACTTGTTTCTTGAGCTGGTCGAAGCGTCCAGCATTAGGCGTCATGCAGGCGCAGGGGATCTGCAGGTATCGTTTGGCAATTGCCATCAATGGATCGCCGCTTCCCTCGTCAATCCTGTGAAGGTAGGGCTTGAGCCCCGTACAGTTATCTAGACCAACAATAGTGGCGCCTTCTTCGTCGACCACCTTGAGTACCTTCAGAACATCCCCGCCGATCGGGCAGCCGGTGATCAGGACCCGTTTGGCATTCTCTTTCGATACGAACAGCCCTTTTCCCCGTCGTTCGTTGAGGAGGGAGATGACCTCCTCAAGCTTCGCTGTTGCCTCGCATCCGTTGGATACCATGGCATAGGTCGCCACAGCGTACATCTCCTGCCAGGTGATGACTGATGGCCTGTTCGCAGCAAAAGCAAATATCTCCTCGACGAGACGATTCTTCCTGTTGCTTTCCCGGATGCTCTCCTCGATGGCGCTCTCGGTAAAAGTCGTATCGAATTCCGCTTCCAGAAATTCCTTGAATCCGGCCACGGACCGCCTCCAGTAGTCCACTGCTCCCCTGTTCGTCGGGCACTGTGGAAGATCCATGACATACAGCGGTCGATGCTTGCCGATGAGTTCGAACATCTTCTTCTTTCCGTCGCAGGTAGTCTCGCCAACAACGGCATCGGTCAGCTCGAAGAAGGGGCAAGTCTTCAGTTCGATGAACCCGAAACTGGATTTGATCAGGGGGCAGAGGTTTGTCGGCAGCGTCTCTTCTGCTTTGCCTATGGGAGCGTTGGAAAAGGCGCACAGTACGGCTGGCACGCCCCCCATGGCCCATACCAGTTCCACGGGGGCATAGGAGCAGTAGGCGCCCACAACCTTGGCGCCGTTCTCGCGCCTTTTTACAACCTGCCCCAGAGCGCGTTTCAATGGCAGATCAGTAAATTCGTCGTCAAAAAGAGGCTTCAGCTGAGTCATGGTATCTCCTCAAAGGGTATTCTGAGCAAGCAGCGCGGCGCCATAGGCACCGAAGAATTCCGGATGTTCAGGAACTACGACGTTTTTACCAAGCGCGTCCGCAAGCAATGCCACGAGCGTACTGTTCTTTGCACCGCCGCCGACAAAGAGGACCGAGCATGCGTCAGCCTTCATAACCCTGGACAGGAGTGAGACCAGCTTGCCCAGCAACGATTCGTGTATCGCCCTGGCGATATTTTCAACGGAAGCACCGGTAGCAAGCAGCGAGATAATTTCCGACTCGGCAAACACGGTGCAGGTGCTGTTGATTTCAAACAACCTCTCGCCTCTGCGTGCCGCCGCAACCAGTTCATCCAGGCTGAGGCCCATGGTCGCTGCCATCATCTCGAAGAACTTCCCCGTACCGGCTGAGCACTTGTCATTCATCTCGAACTTAACAAGCTGGCCGGTACGGGGGTTGATCGACAGCGCTTTCGTGTCCTGTCCCCCCAGATCGATCACTATTTCCGTGTCCGCGTGGAAGTGATGGGCAGAGGTGGTGTAGGCCCTGATTTCAGTCACCGCGTCACCACCCAGGAGTTTTTGAGAGAGATGACGTCCATATCCTGTCGAAACGAGGGCGTCCCATCTGTAGTGAGCCTGTATGTTCCGCAGTTGCGAAGCAAGATCGATTGAGGTTTCGGCCTGGAAGCGGTCGGTGATCTCACGGGTCTCGCCCTCCAGGATGACAAACTCGATGCTTCGCGATCCGATATCAATTCCGGCGCATCTGATAAGAGGCCTCTTGTGTTCTCGAACGAGAAAGGAAGTTGGGTCAAAAATTGAAAATATAAGAAATATTTTCAGTCGTCAAATTGAATGTTTAGATAAAACCGATGCTTCATATCGTTTTTGTGAATATCTATTCCGGAGCAACGTCAATAGGTAGCGTAGGGAGGAATATTTACCCGCTTGGCCATTTCCCGGATCGGGTTGTAATCGCTATCCAAAAGTTCTTCAACACCGTCAATCCATGCAGCCTTCAGTACCTTGACGCGTTCGCCGTCCAGTTCAACGGTGGTTTGCGGAGTAAGCTCAAGCAGTGCCTGCCGCACTTTAGCCACAATTTTAGGATCGGTCTCTTTTGCCGCGGCGAACGTGCAGTAAGGTATAAGCTGGGTCTGGGCAAGAATTACGAAGTCATCCGGTTTGATCTTGCCCTCCTTCGTCATGGTCTCAAGGTCAAGCAGGGGGGCGGCTGCCACATCGAACTGGCCGTACAAAACCTGATAGATCAGTTTTTCGTGCTTGGATGAACCAGTGGGAATAGCGTAATAACCCAGATCTTTTTCCGGGTTTATGCCCGAACGGAGCATGAGATCATATTCGGCCAGGTAGCCGGTAGGAGCCAGCATCGGACCGAAGGCCATACGCTTCCCCTTGATGTCCGTAAGCTTGGTTATGCCGGACCCCTTTCGGGCAATGATGGCCCCCCCGGTTCGGGAACCGAAATTTCCCCGTTTCTCTCCTCCGATCAGGGAAATGCCGTAGTATTCACGCAGGATGATGTAGAGAAGCGAGTTGGTATGGATTATGTCGAATTTTTGTTTTTTGAACTGATCTTGAAAATCATGAGTATCAACGGGAACAAGTTCGAATTCGACACCTACCTTGTCCGAAAGATAGCGGGTCATGGGGGCGAAGCGCTGAACTGTTTCCTCTCTGCTGTTACAAATCATGTAACCGATTTTCATTGTTTTACGCTGCTGTTTCGTATCGCAGCCGGAAAGCAAAAACGTACAGAGCACCAGGAAAAGAATTTGCCGGAAGCTGGCACGACGGAAAGATGGTAACTTGACGAACATGTGTAACTTTCTCCTTATTGAGTTTTTCAGAACAATCTGCTGGTCTCTGCCGGGTGTCCACACTATTTGCTGGCAGGCAAACGGAAAGGCACTGAGATTGTCGATACTCCGGATCTCAGTGCCTTCCTGACAGGCAGTCCGTCTCAGCAGGGATGGACCGCTGCGCTTCCGAAAACTTTTGGCGCTACATACTTGCTTTTTTTCATTTTCTGGCACCTCCTTTCCCTCCGGTTGGAGTTATTGTCTTGCCGTCATTCATGGTATAGACGCGCCGGAAATGACCGTCACATCTCTTTCCATGATCGTCCAAGCTAGCTCACGGGCAGCTCATCAGGCAAAGGGTTTCCTGAACAGCAGCCCGTAATGGTAAGGGTGGAGGTCGAAGCGGCCGAGATCGTTGAAGGTGAATCCGGCCTCTTGCCCCCAGGATATGCACTGCTCCGGACGAGGCCGGATTTCCATGGCCGGGCCGCGGGGAGTTGTGGGGTCATAGTTCCAGTGGATGACCGCCAAGCGCCCTCCCGGTCTGACGATGCGGTACGCTTCCTTCATCAGGGCCACCGGCTCTTCATGGTGGAGAATATTGAAAAGGAGCGCCGCATCAACGGAGTCTTGGGTCAGACCGCTACCCTCGGCCACGAAGTCGCGCACGTCAGCGCGGACGTTGTCGATTCCGGCCAGCCGGCACTTTTCACGGACCGTTTCCACCATCGCGGGTTCTATGTCCAATGCGTGGACCGTCCCTGACACCAATCTTGCCGTTGCCAGGGTGAAGGTTCCATAACCGCAGCCGAACTCCACGGCATCCTTTACCCCTCGGTCGAGACCAAAGGTACGCAGGATCTTTTCCGGGTCGAAAAAATTCGACCACATCTCTTCCTCAGGCATGCCACTGTCCCGAACCTTCATCTTTCCTCCTTATCAGGCGTGGAATGATTCTTGGTGTCCTGTTAACGTAGGATTGGTTTCTTCTCTAAACTGATCGAGCATCATTTGTTCTTCACGAGGCACACGCATGAAATACAGCGTACCGAACGACAACAAGCAGTCTCAAAACAATGGTGCTTGACCGATTCTGTAGGCGCTCCGGAATGCTCTTTACTCCTGCTTCTGTGCATACAGACGCCTTTTTTCGACAAGCATACCTGCCGCCAGGAGAAACGCCCCGACGCAGATTGCGGAGTCGGCGATGTTGAAACTGGGCCAGTGGTGTCCGTACCAATGAGCGTCCAGAAAATCCACCACCTCTCCGTGCCGCACCCGGTCCATGAGGTTGCCCATGGCTCCTGACAGTATGAGTGTCAGCGCAACCGCCGTTAAATTTTCATCCGGCTGAAGTTTCCTGAGCACCGCAATGATCCCGATAACGGCAGCCACAGACGCCAGGATTAAGAAGGGGAGACGAAAGCCGCTCTCGGCGAAGATGCCGAAGGCGGCCCCCTTGTTACGGAGGTAAGTGATGCTGAAGAAGTTTTCAACCACGGGAATCGAGGTGTAAAGATTCATTGTTCGGGCAATATATGCCTTTGTTGCCTGGTCAAGAAAATACAAAGCCGGAAAAACGATGAACAGGATCTTGTATTTCGAACTGAGCATAGCCTCCCTCGTTTTCTATCCGCCGTAGCTGTGCAGCCCGGACAGGAACAGATTTACCCCGAGATAGCAGAAGATGGTGGCGGCAAAACCGGCTACGGAGAGGACAGCAGCCCGTTTGCCGACCCACCCCTTGGTGATGCGGGCGTGAAGAAATGCCGCGTAAACGAACCAGACAATCAGCGACCAGGTTTCCTTCGGGTCCCAGCTCCAGTAGGTTCCCCAGGCATAATTTGCCCAGGCGGCGCCGGTGACAATCCCCAGGGTCAGGAGGGGGAAGCCGATCATGATCGCCTTGTAGTTCAGGTCGTCAAGAATCCTGGATGATGGAAACATGGCGGCAATCCCCGCCGATGCCGTACGGCCGTTCCCTTTGTCATCACCTTTGCCTCCTATCAGGTACATGATGGAGATGCCGCAGGCGACGGCGAAAGCCGCATACCCCAGAAAGCAGGTAATGACGTGGTAGAGGAGCCAGTTGCTTTGCAGTGCCGGCACCAGCGGCTGGATGCCGTTGTCGAGCCCGAGCTGCGCCCAGGCCATGCCAAGCAGGGCGAAAGGCATGACAAAGGCGCCGATGACCCGGTATTTGTACTTCAAATCGAGCAAGACATAGATGAGAACAATCGTCCAGGAGAAGAACACTACCGATTCGTAGAGGTTCGAGAGCGGGGCATGGCCTATGCCGAGGGCATAGGACTCCTTCCAGCGTAGGCCTATGGCCAGGGTTTGCAGCACGAGACCGCCGAAGGCGAAGGCACTGCCCGCCCCGCCGAGCGTCTTGTTCCGGCTGGCGAGAAAGATGAAGAACACCAGCATGGATACGAGGTAGGCAATTGTCGTTATGTTGAACAGTAGCGAGCTGGTCATTTTTTCTCCTCCACCGAGAGTTGGGCCTTGATCTTCTCAACCAGCCGGTCGAAAAAGGACTGGAAGGCCCCCTGGTTCTTGCTTGCATTACCGCCGATGGTCACCGATTCATTTTCGATCCGCACCCAGATTCGGCGGTGAGACATGAAGAAGGCGGCATAAACCCCAACGACCATCAGGAAGCAGCCTAGCCAGACTACCCAAACGCCGGGGTCCTTTGCCACCTGCAGCCCGGTGTACATGAGTTCCTCGCCGCCTTTGTAATGAATCAGCGGCCCGCCGCTCTGTCTGGCGTTTTGTAGATTCAATTCCGGATGATTGGCATAAACGATGAAACTTTGCTTTCTGTCGTTAGATGCACAAAATTCGACTTTTGCCGCCGGCCCCGTTAGCCCCTGAACATACTGGGAGATGTCCGGGGTTGTCTCAAGGACAGCTAGCTCGCCGCCGCTGGGCAGCCTGGCCATCGAGTTACTTTTCACCGCCAGGGAGGCTCCATTCTTCCCGTCGATGTCGCTGACCGTAAAACGGTATTCGCCAACCTTCCCATAGCTTGACTGGTAAAAGGTGATCCCCTTGTAGGTCAGCGGGTCGTTGACGATGACCGGCACCCGGTCGTAACCGGCGACGGGCCGGCCGTTTTCCAGCACAGTCAGGATGCTCTTGAATTCCTTGGGTGCGCCGTTCGGATAATGGGACACACTGAATTTTTCACAACGTACCGCAAAACCGAGATCGATCTCTTTTTCCGAACGGGAGATGGCCTTTTGGACACTCTCTCCTTCGAGGATATTGACAAACCCCTTGTATCCGAAGAGAGAGCCTGCAATTGCCCCGATAAAGATGATAATCACGCTCAGGTGGACGGCATATACAGCCAGCCTGCACCAAGGCGTTTTCTGAGCGAACAGGTGGATTCCACCGTCCGTTTCGGTAATCACCGGCTCGGCGAATTCCGCCTTCAGGATGGCGGCTACCCGGTCTCCGATAGTGCCCGCGTCCCCCCTCGTCTGTATGGCTGAAAGGTTTGACAGCGTTTTTTCCAGGCCGTCATCCAGGGTCGTCACCGGGCGGGTAATCGTCTTCCAGATGTATGGGAGCCGCTTGACGGAACAGGCGAGCAGATTGACGGTCAGCATGGCGAGCAAGAGGATGAACCACCACGAGTGGTACATGTCGAAAAAGCCGAGAGCCTGGTAGAGCTTCAGCTTGGCCTGGCTTATGGTCTGCAGGTATTCGGGGGGTGGCGACCCCTGCGGGATGACGGTACCGACAATCGAGATGATTGCCAGGGTGATGAGCAGAAACATGGTGAGCTTCAACCCACTGAAAAAGTCCCAGAGGGACTTGGAAATGGTATTTTCCTTCATAATGACGCAGGCTCCTTAATGGTGCGTTTTAAATTATGGGATGTGCAGCGGTTGATGACACAGTAAGACCGGGAGAGAAGGCACAGTTGCCCCTGATCAGGGCAAACTACTCCCTTCGTTGTGCTTTAGGCCAGGTTTTGCGGGGGAATAAACTTGGAAAGAAATACTACCGGGATATGCTGATATGGGTCGAAAAACCCTAGATTCAAAATAATGGGGTTATAATTCAGTACAAGCTGTTGAATTGTCAATGAAGCGTGGCATGGACAATTAATGCAGGTGTCGCAGCCATCATAGTCCTTATGTACCGGCGGAGTGCATGGACACTGATGAGGGGCAGAAATTCCTGCATCGGTGATTGATGAATAGTTAGCTGCGGATAGGGGCTTTTGCATGGCGTGTGCACATTCATACACGCCATATACTATCAGAGTAACCATCATGACAAGCAGCAATCTGGCAATGAACTGTATGGGGATAAGTTTCAGCATGGATTGTTCCAAAAATACATAAATACTATGGCTAATGTCAAGGTAGTGCCTCCTCCCACCTCATAAAGCAAGGGATTGAGGGGAAATAATGCTTCCAATAATCCTTCCCACTTTGCGGTGTGAAATAAATACTGTTCCGTCGCAAAAAAAAAGGATTTCCTCCCGGGGAAAGCCCCGAAGGGCTCCCCGGGAGGAAATGACCCGCGAGAGTGGCAAGGTTTACAACAACTGACGCCTTTTAAGGCAAGCCGCTTGTTTCAGGTGGTCCGTGACAACGGCGTCATCCCTTCATCGTATTGAACGGATACGCCCACTACGTTTATGAATGATTACCCTGTCTACCGGCTTCTTGTTCCGGTCTAGAATCACTGCTTCGTAATAGCTTGTCTTCTCGACGATTTTACCGACCTGCACGTCTCTGTCGGCGTAGTATTCCGTGAGGTCGCGTCGTGCTTCCTCAAGGGAGGAGACGCTTTTGCGAGCCCCGTACCACCCCCATCGCTGATTGCTGCAATAGCCGTTGTAGGTCGTGTTGCAACCGCACTGTTCGCACGCTGAAGCTTCCGAGTGCAGAAGAGCGCCCGCGAGCAGTATCAGGCTGACCATCAATAATAGTTTGCCTCTCATCATAAGTAATTACCAGTTACGGATAGATTTGAACCCTGCCCGCCTATCTCTGTTACTACCAATTACAATAGCCGCAGCCGCAACCGTAGCCAGAGCTCTGCCGGTAGTTCATGCCGCCACCCGTCCCCCAGTTGCCAACGCCGTATTTATCGCCCGTTGCCTGCAATTGATCCTGGAGGCTGGCGATTTCTTTGCGGAGGGCCGCTATTTTCCTGCCGTCCGGGACATCTTTACTGTACTCGTCCTGTAGTTCCAGTTGCTTGTCCATGAGGCTTTCCCTTGCCTTGAACGATTCCTTCTGGAAACTGCGCATCTTCTGAGTGCTGACATTCGGGCTGTTTCCGGTCATACACCAACCGCCATTCCCCCAACCCCAGCCGGCATAGACAGCCGAACTTGCCATTAACGCCCCGACAACTGCTACTACTGCAATAATCCCCTTGTTCATGATAATTCTCCTTTGTGATGAAGTATTGCTATCGATGGTTTCATCGTAACAAAGGAGTGTGGGACAATTATGAAGCGGTTGTGGAGAATTGTGGAGATTCCGCCTTGTCGGGAAACGCCAGTGAAATTGTTGTTCCTACCGCCTGGTTACTGGTGACGCTGATGGATGCGCCGTGCGCATCTGCCAGTTCCCTGACGATGGCGAGTCCGAGCCCGAGCCCGCCGTCTTTACCCCGGTAGAACCGCTCGAATATCAGGGGGAGTTCTTCTGCGGCGATGCCGCAACCGGTGTCGGCTACTGTGAGGGAGCAACCATCCGGGGTCCTCCTGGCACCAAGCGTTATGGCGCCTCCCGGAGCCGTTGCCTTGAGACTATTACTGATCAGATTGATGAGAATCTGCGAGAGCCGTTCGGGGTCGGCATAGACCGTGGCACCATCGTCAGTCTCTACCCTGAACTCTATCTCAAGGTTACGGGCGGCAGCCTCGAAGTATGTTGCCAGATTATCGAATATCTGCCTGACGTTCAGATTGACGGGGGCAAGACTGAGGGCGCTGGCCTGGGCCTGAAAAAACTCCTCCATCGAAGCCACAATCTTAGTGAGCCGCTGGTTCTCTTCAAGGAGCAGGCTCATGCGTGACGTGTCATTCGGCAATACACCGTCCAGAATACCTTCAAGCTGCCCTCGCATGACGGTCAGCGGGGTACGCAATTCATGGGCAAGGTTGGCGCAGATCTGCTTGCGCAGTTTGTTCTGTACCTGGAGGGTGTGCGCCATCTGGTTGAACGACTGGCCAAGGGCAGCCAGCTCATCGTTGCCGGATATAGCGACGCGTTCGGTCAGATTACCCTGGCTGATGTCGTGCGCTGCCTGCGATATCCTGATGATCGGACGGCTCAACCGGCGGGCAAAGATGACGCTCAGGATGCAGGCCGCAATACCGAGAATGATGGCCGAATAGGTGAGGAGCCGGTTGGTTCGCGCAATGAAGACACGGTTGCGCTCATCTGGAAGAAACCTGACTTCCAGTTGTCCGACTTCCTCGCCGTGGTGAAACAGAGGATAGGCGTGGTAGTCACCCTTGCCGGGCGCGGAGTCGGTGCGAGTTCCATGTTTGAAACGTGCCCGCTGTTCCGGCTGCAAAGAGTTCAGCGCTACGGCAGTTTCCATGACGGTTTTGCCGTCCAGGTCCACCAGACGGGTTTCCAGGCCGAGTTGAAGCGCCCAGATGGAGTCTTCCGCCGCCATCGCCTTGTCCCACCCTTTCTGGTTGGCAAAGGCGGATTCCAGGTCGGTGACGACCCATGAGACGCGGTCCTCCTGCTCTGCTTCGGCAAGAAGAGTGAAATCGCGCACGACCAATTCCCGGAGCAGAACCGCCGAAGTCACCCCCAGGCCAGCCATGAACAGCAGTATGATCAGGAATTTCTTAAACATCCGGTACGCCACCGAAGCGGTAGCCCAGGCCGTACACCGTTATGACATATGTCGGCGCCTTCGGGCTGTCACTCAGCTTATGCCGGATGTTCTTGATGTGGGAATCGATATTCCGTTCATAGCCTTCGAACTGATACCCCATCGCCCTGTCTACCAGTTCCTCACGGGTAAAGGTTTTCTGCGGTCTGGCCGCGAGGGTGTGGAGCACCTTGAATTCCACTGCCGTCAATTTTACGGAAGTCCCCCGGCAGGTCACGGTATAGTTGCGGTCATCGACAACCAATTCTCCCCTGTTGAAACTGAGCCGCTTTCCTCCATCCGCATTCTTTCCCGCCCGCTTCAGCACCGCCTGTACGCGTGCCACAAGTTCACGTGGACTAAACGGCTTGACGACATAGTCATCGGCTCCCAGGGCGAACCCGGCCAGACGTTCCTCCTCTGAAGCCTTGGCGGTGATGATGACCACCGGAATATCGGCAGTCTCCTTCAGTTCGCGGCACACAGCTTCGCCACTGAGGTCCGGGAGCATGAGATCGAGAACGACCAAAAGTGGAGATTCCGCTCTGGAGTTATCCAGCGCATCCCTGCCTGTTGTCACGTGCACGACCTTGAGCCCGGCGTTCTCAAGATAGGCCAGAGCAACTTCTGCAATTCCGGCATCGTCCTCCACAAGGAGAATGTAATTATTCATGTCGATCATCCCTTGCGGGCCTTGCCAATGACAGCTTTCTTCTCACTTCGCGAGATTGATGATATCAAGCACAATCCGCTCTACATCCGACGCCAGGGTCTCTATGCCGGCTTCAGGGAAAAAATCCACGATGGCCGTCGGCAGCATGGTGCTGATGAACGTCTCTCCCTTTTGCTCGTAAATGCTGATCGGGCAAGGAAGCATCAAGGCGATTCTGACATCCTTCTCAAGAACCTGACTGGCGTACTTGGCATTGCAGATTTCGACAATCTTCAACGGCTCACGGGCGAACCCTTTTTCCGTCAGCGTCTTGGCAACGTCGTGCGTATGCAAAACACGAAACCCTTTTTCTGCCGCTTTCTCTTCAATTGCGGATACGGCCTGATCAAATGACTTTTCTGACTTCACGGTGATTTCAAAACGTTTCATGTTGACCTCCCTTTGTAAGCAAGCTTAGTTGGGTTGATCCTCAGTGTATGTCATTGACTCGCAACAGTCGCAAGCTGTTGAGCGTTACCAGTAACGACGCCCCCATATCGGCAAGGATTGCCAGCCACAGGGTAAGCCAACCCGGAAACACCGCCAGGATGGCAACCGCCTTGATGCAAAGCGAAAAGGTAATATTTTGCCGGATTATGGCGAGAGCCTTTCGGCTTAGCAGAATGGTAAACGGCAGCTTGGCAAGATCGTCTGACATCAGGGCTATATCCGCAGTTTCCAGCGCCGTGTCGGTCCCGGCACTCCCCATGGCGATGCCGACTGTCGAGAGGGCCAGGGCAGGCGCATCGTTAATGCCGTCGCCGACCATGGCCACCTTGCCGTACTCTTTCAAAAGTCCGTCGATTGCCGTGAGTTTGTCCTGAGGCAGCAGTTCAGCACGGAATTCATCAACGCCTACTTGTGCGGCAATATTTTTTGCAGTTGCGGTATTGTCTCCGGTCAGCATGACAGCATGCCGAATGCCGGCACGCTTCAGGGAGGATATAGCACCTGCACTGGCGCTCCTCACTTCGTCGGCAACGGCGATGATCCCGACAATCCTCTCCGCACTGCCGAGGATCATTACCGTTTTACCTTCTGATTCCAGTCGTTCAGCCTGCGGGACGATCTCGTCGATGGAAATATTCTTTTCGGAAAACAGCCTGGGGCTACCGATATAGACCATCTTACCGTTGATCGTACCTTGAGCGCCCTGGCCGGCTACGGCGGTAAAATCGGCCACCGGGGTAATGGCGCACCCCCGTTCTTTCGCCGCTTTGACAATAGAAGCTGCAAGCGGGTGTTCCGAGCGGGCCTCCAGGTTGGCCGCCATCTGCAAAAGTTCGCTTTCCGACGTTTCTCCAAGAGGTACGATGTCGGTGACAACCGGTTTTCCTTTGGTGAGCGTGCCGGTCTTGTCGAAGGCAATGGCACTCAATGCCCCAGCCTCTTCCAGGTAGATGCCCCCTTTGATCAACACACCATGCCTGGCAGCATTACTGATTGCGCTGACAATGGCGACCGGCGTGGAGACGACCAGGGCACAGGGGCAGGCGACAACTAACAGTGCAAGGCCGCGATAAATCCATGGCACCCATGCATGCCCGAGAAAGAGCGGCGGAACGATAACTATGCCGACAGCCAGTGCCAATACCACCGGAGTATATATGGCGGCAAATCTATCGACAAACGCCTGGGACGGGGCTCTCCTCGTCTGGGCCTCTTCCACCATATGAATGATCCTGGCGATAGTGGTATCCTGCACCAACTTGGTAACCTTGACCTCAAGCGAACCGTGGGTGTTCAACGTTCCGGCAAAGACCTCTGCTCCAACGCCCTTTTCCACAGGCATTGATTCGCCGGTAATAGCAGCCTGGTTGATTGCCGACTCACCTCTAACAATGACGCCGTCCATGGCGATTCTCTCGGCCGGCCGGATTATCATTACGTCGCCAATGACAATTTCCTCGACCGGGATCACCGTCTCGCGGGAATCACGCCTTACCAGCGCCACTTTCGGGGCTATATCCATGAGTTGACGGATGGAGCGTCGTGCCCTGTCCATGGTCCATGCTTCCAGCATCTCCGATATGGCATACAGAAAGGCCACCGATGCGCCTTCTTCATACTTGCCGATTGCAATGGCGCCGATGATTGCACCGCTCATCATGACACTCATGTTGAAATTTCCGCGAGGCAGAGAGCGGGCCGCCTTGCGGAAGTTCCCCCATCCGCCGAGAACCATTGCCGTCAGATAAATCGGAATAAAGACGATGACCGGACCGCCGAACCTCTCCAGTCCATAGGCAATTACCAGGGCAATCCCCGAAATGAGCGCTCGCCGCATTTCCCAGTCCGGTTTCCCACTATGCTCTTCCGCTGAGACATCCTGTCGTGATTCCGGGCTGATGACGTAGTTTTCTTCCGCCCCCAGGCGTCTGATCTCTTCCAGATCAACACTCCCTTCAACCGTCAATCTGCCGGACATTGTATTGAGAGTCGCCGACACGACACGGGGCAATGCGTTGACTGCCTTTTCGAATTTCTGGGCACAATCCAGGCAGGTGATTCCCTTGACGTGGAAATATGCCTTTCCCTGACCATTTATCAAGGGAGTGGTACCTGTAGCCAAAGGCCCTTCTGCCCCCCCGGATTCACCACTACAGCTGTTTTCAGCGGCTGGCGTCAATTGGCAGGCAACAGATGAGCAGCCGCAACCAGATTGGTTATTTTCTGAATCACCTTTTCTGTTATCCATTTTTCATCCCATCTGAATTTCTGATAGCCTGTTCATACCAAAGCGACGCCACCAGACCGTAAATACAGTTCAGACCGACCACCACGGCAGGCGTAATCGTACCGAAGCCGAAACCGAACGTACCTTTGCCCATTCCGGGCAATACCACGAAGAGCATCATTGCAGAAGGCAGGAGGCTGAAGAGGCAACCACGCAGAAAAGCCCTCTGGTTAAGAACCGGCAGGATAAGCAGCAACATCCAGATGCCGCCCCAGACCATGCGTTGATACAACCATGGTGCCGTGAATTCAGGTTTCATGCTTAATCCGATCAGATCGCTTATACCGGCCTTGCCCATAAACCAAATATTGAAGCTATCGATGAAGGCGCCCAGGGCACCTCCTGCAAACGCAGCGCTGATCCTACGAATCATGGTGCCCCCCCTTGGGCGGTGATGTGGTCAAGACCTTCACTGAGCAGATTCCTCACATGATTGTCGTCAAGCGAGTAGTAGACGATTCTGCCATCCTTACGGTATTTGACCACTCTCAGTGTACGAAGCAGGCGCAATTGATGCGAAACTGCGGATTTGGTCGTCCCGAGAAGACTGGCGATGTCGCACACGCAAAGCTCATCCAATGAAACGGCGAGAAGAATTTTGAGTCGGGTGGGATCGCCTAATACTTTGAATGTTTCTGCCAGGCGGTCCGTAATGTCATCTGAAGGCATGGCTTTCTTGGCGCTCATGACCTTAGCTTCATTGATCAAGTTGATTCGGCATGTTGCAAATTCGGACATAGTATCACCTCAATAGTTGAGCAACCTTTCAACAATAAAGATATTGTCTTTTGTCCAACGTGTCAATGAGGATTGTTCGTAAATTGCGTTAACGATGCGGGATTACATGCCGCCACGAGGGTTCAACAACCGGCGTGCGAAAATGGTGATGAGGGCTGAGGACGAAAAGAGTATATCTGGAATAGCTACTATCGACGGTTTACCATAAACATTCTAAGCGCAATAAGATATATCCGTCAAACCGTCATAACTATAGAGGGGGCCAACAGGACTCAATTGTCCCTTACCTCACCAAAGTGATCATTACCGAATCAGAAATCGAAGTGCTGCGCTTATTGTCATGAATGGTCACGAGAATGTTCCATTCGCCTACTGGGTCTGAATTGTCGGCTTTAAGACGCATGAAGGCTTTTGCCAAATAAGCGCTGCTGTTTGATCTCTGAAGTTTACCCGTAATTCCTTCCAGTCTGGAATATTTTTTTATTATATTTCCGGGTTTGATGATTTGTACATCGAATGTCACATCAGCAAAATTATTCTCATCTATAAGTGGATTTGTAAATATGACATGGAGTTCAGCCTGTTCACCAATCCTTAGGGTGTCAACTCTGGTAAAGTCAGTTCTGTTATCCGGTGGCATGTTCAATATCTTATCAAACTCATCACCAGGAGTGACAATCAAGGCGGCATTGAACCCGGGGAGTGGCTCAAAAGCTTCTTGGTGCAGATCCTGCGGGCTGACCTGATGACGTTCCAAGCTGCCGGTAGACGCCAGGGAACAAACTGCCGGAACCGTCAGCAAGAATATTATCAGCCAAAACCTCATGCGGCCTCCAGCCAAAATAAGTTCACCCATACAGCAATTACTTTTCGGATGCAAATTCCTTATCTTTAGAATTTCGACTGCAAGTGGTCAGGACTTTGAAGACCCACTTTCTCGCCAAAATCGTTTCAGTACAATTCAGTTATATTTCAACATGTTAGCAGTTAAATTTAACATCAGCACATGAGGTTATAGTCTGTTATAGAGTATACTGTATTCACCCACAGAGTGGTTAATCACGCCTCAAGCCCATAATATAGCTTCCAATACCTTTCAAAATCCCTTCCGCCGTGGCATCTTGATATTGAGGATCAGCCAGCCGTGCTTCCTCCATTTCGTTGCTCAGAAAGGCGGTTTCTACGAGGATACTCGGCATAGTCGCTCCCACAAGAACAAAAAAAGGCCCTTGTTTGACGCCAAGATTTCTGGATCCATGAAATTTACTGCTGACCCTCTTGTAAAGCGCCTTCTGTACCTCATCAGCCAGATGGGCAGAGTCGTTGAGCTTGTAATTGGCCATCAGGTCAAACAGGATCGCCTGAAGAAGGCTGACCTTCTCAAGTGAGGTGCCGTTCTCATTGGCTGCAAGCTGCGCCGCCTTTTCCGTCTTTGCCAGATTCAGATAGTAAGACTCGATCCCTGCGGTATTACGGTTGGGGGATGCATTGGCGTGTATCGAAACGAAGAGATCCGCCCCCACTTTATTGGCGATGGAGGTCCTCTCCTGCAAAGGAATGAAAACATCTGATGTACGGGTCATCACCACATCGATGCCAAGCTCTTGTCTGATCTTGTCTGCTAACTTCGTACCTATGGCAAGCGCAACATCTTTCTCCATAACGCCTTTGACACCAACCGCCCCGGGGTCTTTGCCGCCGTGGCCCGGGTCGATTACGATCCTCCGGATTTTGCCAGGCTTTAACTTCGTTTGGCTCGATTTATCCTTCCCCGGTTCCGGCTTTTTCTCATCGGCAGCAGGAGGCCGGTTTTGAATACTTTCCTCGTGCTTCGAAATCTCGGTACGCCGCTCGCCATGTATATCTAAAATGATGCGAAATGGGTCGTAAAACGAAAATACCTGGTAATCTTTGATGCTCTCTACATCAATTATCAGACGGACCAGATTACCATTAAGCTTGCTAATTCTGGCAGACTTCAGGAGACCGCCACCGGCCGGAATATCATTAAGCCACTCAGACAGCCCTGCATCTTTAATATCAATGCAGATACTGTGAGAAATGGCCGTTTCACGATCCTGTTTCAACAGACGGTGCTCGTATCGGGTTTCACGGTCAAGGGTGACGGAGATACGGCTGTAGGCCGGGCTTGACCAGTGCCGGATCTCTGTCACATAGGCCGGTCCGGAGAGATTTATTAACCCGCCTTTGGTGCTTTTAGCTTTTTGACTCTTCGCGGCAAAGGCACCGCGCGGAAACAGCATTGATGCCAGAAACAAGCCGATATTCTTGACAAAAATCCGGCGTGCCAGCAATGGCTCACCAGCTTCATTTAACGTGATCATGCACACCCCTCTTCACGTAAATGGCGTCAGCCATATCCCTGTCCACGGCGTACTGGCTGTAACCGACAGTAAATACGAAAGAGGGAAAGGCGTGGGTCAGGGTAATAGGGTTGCCCGGCAGTATGCCCATGGCCATGAGTTTCTGGAGTTTTTTCGAGTCTCCCGCCTTGATATAGGCGATTACACCTTTTTCTCCTCTTTTCAATGAAGCCAGAGGAGCCACAAACTTGTCGCCGCTTAACCGCGCTTTTTGACAGCACGCGCCGGCTGGAATCGGCTTACCATGGGGACAAGTTTCTGGATGCCCGAGCAGTCGGCAAATCTCTTCTTCGATCTCCTTCTTGACCACATGTTCCATCTGGCATGCGGCTTCTTCCATATCATCTTGGTTCGTTTCGATGATGTCGTGGAAAAGACGCTCAGATAGACGATGTCTGCGGATTGCCAGTCGAGCCTCCTCCCGCCCTGTTTTGGTAAACCGGATACCGCCTTGGAATATTTCAACAAGCCCTTTTTCCACCAGAGTGTCAAGGAAAGCGTTCTGTTCCGGGTCAAGTATCTCTGGCGATATATTCCCGCCTGTGTTTTCTTCCAGTTGTTCCCAAAGTTTCTCCAAAGTCTCTTCAATGCGCTCGTTCGTTTTCATAGTATCTCCTGGATTAGTTATCTTGGCTCACGAATCTCAAAGCTGAATTCCGGTCAGTTTCAGCAGGACATTCACCAGCCCTCCGACCAGAAAGGCAAAGGGGAAGATGAACAGCGCCATCGTGCAGGCCATCTTGAGGCCGCGCTCCTTCTTCATCATCAGAAACTGAGCAATGCATGGAACAAAGAGGGTCAGTGTGATAACTGCCACTGCCAGTTGATTGCCACTAAGGGCACCGGCCTTCTGGAGATCGTAGAGCCCGGCAGCGCCGTAATCCCTACGAAAGAAGCCAAACAGAAAGGCCACCGCGGCCTCTTTGGGCAGGCCGATCCAATTCATGACCGGCGTCAGCCACGAGACGACCACCTTGAAGGTGTCAGTAATGTTGCCAAGCCAGATCATTACGCTGGCCAGGATGAACATCGGCAGGATCTCCATGAAGTACCACTGCATACGGGTGTAGGTCTTGATGAAAACCGCTCCGGGCCTCGGCATCCGTAGTGGCGGCACCTCCATGTAAAAATTGGGGCGGTCGCCAGGCATGAGCCGGGCGGTGAGAAAGCCGACAAGCAGAAATATCCCGATCATGAATGCGGCCCAAACACCCATGGCTGCACGGTTATTCGCCACCATACCGAGAACGACACCGAGTTGTGCGCTACACGGGATGGCCAAGGCCAGCAACAGAGTAGCGATGATCCTTTCACGCTTTGTCTCCAGGGTGCGAGTGACCATTGTAGCCATGGTGTCGCAACCGAACCCGAGAGTCATTGGAATGACCGCCCTTCCATTCAGACCGATCTTTTTGAAAATTCTATCGACCATCATTGCTAGTCTGGGCAGGTAACCGGTATCCTCGATGATGGAGAAGGCAATGAAAAAGGTGCCGACGATGGGCAGGATGATGGCGATAGCGTAGCGTATGCCAAGGGTAACTATGCCGTACTGCATGCCTATCAATTCCCGTAATGGAATCCAGGGCACATAAGCATTGAGCGTGTCATTAATCCACGGACTAAGGTATTTCCCAAATATATCCTCCTCTAAAAAACCGACGATAGTGCCGGCTCCGAACTCGCCGACAAACTTGTACAAGCCGTAGTAGAGGACGATCAGAAGAATGGGGATACCGGTCAACGGTTCCATGGTCCAGTCACTAAGACGCTGTGCAAAGGAGCGTTCCCTTTCAGCTGGAGGATTAAAGGCCTCATTGCAAATGTCTTCAGCGGTATTGTGCTGCATCATAGGGACTGTGTAGCTTACCGGTTCGGTCAGTTTCTTGTCCAACTCAGCAAGGGTACTTTCGAGGAAATCTGGAGAACTTACCTCCGTCGAACGAACCAGTGCTGCGATATTGGGATCATTTTGGATAAACAGAAGAGCCAGCGCTCTTTGTGACAATCCTGCTTCTGCGGGCATGAGCGGAGCCAAAGCATTGACGGCCCCCTCGACCGCATCACCATAGAAAACCTCGGCAGTTGTCTCCTGACGGTGGTAGGACCGTATCCGACTTTTCAGTATGTCTACGCCTTTGCCTGAAAGTGCGGAAATACCCACCACAGGAATACCCAGCCTCTTCTCTAACTCGCCCTCGTCGATCTGGATACCCAACCGGTTGGCCTCATCCATCATGTTGAGCACAAGAATGACCGGGAGGGATGCCTCTACCAACTGTAAAGTAAGCGTAAGCATGCGTTTGAGGTTCTTGGCGTCGACCACACACAGGACGACATCGGCTTTGCCGGCGAACAGGATATCCCGGCTTACACGTTCTTCTTCAGTAATCGGCAGAAGTGAGTACATGCCAGGCGTATCTTCGACGAAAAACTCCTCACCGTCGATCTTGCATTTGCCTTGCGAGACCTCGACCGTAGTTCCAGGATAGTTGGACACTGTGACATAGGAGCCTGTCAGCCGATTGAACAGGGCGCTCTTCCCAACGTTAGGGTTACCGACCATTACGATGCTTCTGAGTCCAGTCTTTTCACATGATTCTCCGGCATGACAGCCGCAGCTACTTTGCTTACTCATTCTTCCTCCAAATTAAGCTTGTTTTATAGAGTCGAGATAATGATATTCATTTTCAGGCACAAGTTACTGCGACCTAAGCCACGGATCGTGTCACCTATCGCCGTATAAGATGCTAAAGATGAATCAGACGATGTTTTGGGGGGGAATAAATATGGATAGATAAACTTCGGGGAGGGCTTCTAAAGGTTCTGAAGAAGTAATGATATGTACCTGTGAAGTGGGGCTGGCTATATGCACCGGTTGAGAGATCAACGGTGCATGACAGGCGCAATAGCGGCACGCATCACAACGATTGCCGTCGTCGGAATTCTGGTCGGGAAAAGCACGGCTCGTTTTTGCGGACATCAGGGTAGTGATAGTGGAATGTACGGCTTTCACCGATTTGGCCGAGGAATTTTCACCTACACCGCTTTCCTGGCAAAAACCTGTCGTCGCCAGGGCGAGCATCATTAGAAGCATGACAAGGGCGACAAATCTGTGGTGAAACGAAAAACTCATAAACTGCTCTTTTTCTTAAAAATCAGGTTAGATTGATATAAGAAACGGTGTAGGTACCCATCAATTTTGCAAGAATTGGTTACAAGCTGTCATTCGCTTATTGAATATGGTTTTCATTATTAACTTAATGAGCGATGAAAGTCAATGCAAAAATTAGAAGCTGAGTCTTACCTGCCTTTTTCAGCAAAGGCACAATTTCCTCGCACCCGCAACAAGCGCGATGAGTTGGCCAAAATCCCCAGATCGGGGAGTGACTGAAGAGCGGCAGCAAGGATAATAGGTAATAGGCCCGAGGCTGCTAGCGACAAACACGCCACATTATAACAGGCAGTAAAGACGAGGTTCAGCCGCACAACCCCCATGGTCCGGTGGGCAATCCTGAAAAGTTCCGGCACCAGGGTCCAATCCTCCCGCATCAGTGCGACATGGCTGCCGATTTAGTAACACCCAACAGGCTGACGATGTCGCAAACGAAGAGTTCTTCCAAGCAGAGGGCCTGCAGTATCCTGACCCGTGTCGGGTCGCCGAGGACTCGAAAAGTTTCAGCCGACCTTACAAGTATCTCTTAAGGCGGTATGACATTTCTAACGGTAGCGACCCTTTTTTCGCCAATCAGGTTGATTGAGCAGACAGCACGTTCAGACATTATTCACCTCAAAGGTTGAGCAACTGTTCAATTAACAAAATAGTCGTCTCGCAAACAACCTGTCAAGCATGATTGACAGCAAGACCATTTTGAGAGGACACAGGTAATCGCCTGGATCGAGGATTCTCATTTTGTTGCATCATGACTCCCTCTGTTTCAACGACAATCCCGGAACCATTTCCGGTTGACATACAATCCTAACACTGCTAAATATTTAACATATTTTAGACTCTTTCAGAGAAAGAGACTCCGCAAGCCATAGTGCTTCCGGACAAACTTCTTCGGAAAGCCCGAGGAAGAATCGCCCCGGCAGGGATGAAATTCCCGGATAGATCAGGCTGCTGTTGCCCCTGTCCGGATGAGATTCGGAGGCATACTTGCCAACCGAGCAGTCGTTTGGGTAAAACGACGTAAATCCAAGCAGCAGTGCGTCCAATTTCTGGAGCACACACAATCCCCGCAAAAATAATGACCCGTTCCGGCATGGCTGGAGTGGGTTTTTTATTGCTCAACATCCGCGACAAGCCTTGTAAGCGGCGGATACTTTTACCACATCCCGACCGGGAGACGATCTGTTCTCTCCCCACCGGGGCGGACAAAAGTCTCCTTCCTTCGGGAAAACCAACAAGGAGGCAGTATGGCAAGTCTGAATCGCGTGGAACTCATCGGCAACCTGGGACGTGACCCTGAAATCAGGTACACGCCAGGAGGCACCGCTGTCGCAAGTTTTTCCCTTGCGACCAGTGAGAAGGTAAAGAACAAAAGCGGCGAATGGGAGGTCCGTACCGAGTGGCACAACGTCGTCCTTTACGCACGTCTCGCAGAAGTAGCTGGCGAGTACCTGTCGAAAGGAAAAAGTGTCTACCTCGACGGCAAACTCAAGACTCGCAAATGGCAGGACCGGGACGGTAAAGATCGCTACACAACCGAGATCATCGGCGACAAGCTTCTTATGCTTGGTAGTAAAAATGGCAGCATTCCTGACGGGAGTGACGACCAGCCATCAAGCAGCCAGGCACACGAGGACATTCCGCCCGATGACACCGATCCGTTCTAGGTAACGGCTAGCAACCACAACTCAACAGTCCTACGGGGGAGACATTACCAAATCCCCAAAGGGATTGGTCTGTCTTCTCTGTCGGACACAACCCACAGAAAAGGAGACAGACAAATGAACGCACCAGCTCAAATCATTCCCATCAGCCCCACTGCATCATCGCTCACTCACCACGCCGTCAACATCAGTGAACTGAAGGCCCAGGTAAACCTGATCCAGTACGTCATGCGTGACGTCATGAAATCGGGCGAGCACTACGGCACCATTCCCGGCTGCGGAGACAAAGCAGTTCTTCTCAAGCCTGGCGCCGAAAAGCTCATGCTTACCTTCAGGCTGGCGAACGACGTGGAGGTGGAAACCATCGACCTGCATCTCGGCCATCGGGAGTATCGCATCAAAGTGACGCTCTACTCACCGGCAGGCCAGCGTCTTGGAACTGGTGTCGGTTCATGCTCGACCATGGAAAGCAAGTACCGTTTCCGTGTCGGGCCAGTTGAATTGACAAACAAACCGGTGCCGAAGGAATACTGGGATCTTCGCAAGGAGAACCCTGCAAAGGCACAGGAGATCATCGGTGGACGCGGCTTCAGCGCAAAAAAGGATGACAGCGGCAACTGGAAGATCGCTCGCCAGGGAGAAAAGGTCGAGCACGATAACCCGGCAGATTTTTATAACACCTGCCTGAAAATGGCTAAAAAACGCGGCTTGGTGGATGCAGTACTTACCTCGACCGCTGCCTCGGACATCTTCACCCAGGACATCGAGGAAGATCCTGACCTTTACGGACAGACGGAAAACAACGGAGGAAACAGTGCCGGCAGCACCAGCACCACCTCCGGAACTTCGCAGGGGCCCAAACCGGACAGCGCCCAATCATCCCAAGAAGCCGAACCTGTTTCGACTTCTGAGATCATCGGGTATCTGACGGCCAAGGGAATCAGGATGGAACTCTCTGCAGACGAATCGGAGATCTCCGCCTTCCCGGACTTCAACGACACCTCAGCCCGCCAATGGCTGAAAGACCACGGCTTCAAATGGGACGGCAAAGGCAAATGCTGGCAGTACAGGTAGAACCTGACGTTCCAGACTGAACCTCACTCACAATCTACCTCGACAGGGAGACAACGACTTTCTCCCTACCGGGGGCGTCTTGTCTCCTCTGCCGGGTACACCCCACAGACAAGGAGACAAGAACATGACTACCCACATCATCAAGCAAGTAACAATCAAAGGCTGTCAGGTGCCGGTCTATGCGCCCGTTAAGGAGCGACAGATCAGCATCGATGTCACCAGGATCATTGCCGGCGTTATTTTCGGTTCCCTGCTCACCGCAGTCGGGACCTTACCGTTTCTGATCTGAAAAGGAGACAGCCATGAGCAAACTCGCTGCATTTCTGGGACGGGCTATCCCGACCCATCAACAGAAGCAGTCATCTCATCTTGGCGACCGTACCGGGTACGTCGGAGCCTCCGACATTGCCGGCTGTCCGCGTAAAGCGGCTCTTGGCAAACAGTCCACAGAAGGTCATGACATCAAGACGCTCCTCCGATTTTCCCGTGGCCACGCCGCGCAAGCCATGTATGCCGATTTCTTCAGGACCGGTGGTGCCCTCTTCGAAGAAGAAGTCGAAGTGCGGCATCCAGCTATCCCTGAGATCAGGTGTCATATCGACTTCCTGTTCTATGCAAACCGGCAGACTAAACGGCTGCACATCGTGGAGATGAAGTCGACCGACGGTATCCCCGACGAACCCTACGCATCATGGGTGGATCAACTGCATGTCCAGATGGGCCTGCTGCAACTCACCCTCGATCCGGCAGTGGAAATCGGCGGTTCGATCCTGGTGGTTGACCTCAATGCGGGAACTTACCATGAGTTCAACAGCTATACACCCAACAGACTGGTATTCGATCAACTTGTTGAAAAGGGAAAACATATCCTTGCGGCAGCGCGAGGTGAGTGTGCACCTCGAACCGAACCAGGAATTCTCTGCGGTTTCTGTCCGTTTCGCACCGGCTGTCCTTCCCATGCCGTCACCCTGGATCTCCCCAGGGAGATACTTGATGCTGGCAGAAAGTATCTTGAGCTGAATGAGCAGAAGAAGGCTCTCGAAACCCGGCTGGACGTCCTGAAAAACAACATCCTCACCTTTGCGGATGGAACGTTCAAAGGGGCTTCGGACGGGATACTGATCAATGTCACCTCAGTGGCTGATTCGACAACCATCGACAGCTACAAGCTCAAGAGAAATTATCCAGATATATACGACCAGGTGACAAAACCGAAGGCCGGTTTCGTCAAACTGGAAATAAAACCATTCACGCCCGCCGTAGCTCAGGCGGCCTGACCACCACCCCACCAGGGGGCATCACGCTCCCCATGGGAACTCTCCATTCATGGAGGCGTGTCTGCCCCCAGTGAAAGGAGATTACCGATGAAAATCTATCGTACCGGCACGTTACCGCCTGACCTCAAGTCCTTCACCCGCGAGAACAGATACGAACATCTGAAGGAGGTTCTTCAGACCATAGCGTCGCTGATCCTCATAGCAGCAATGCTCTTCATGTTCATGATTACCGCTGCAGCTCCACCGGAACCCCAGGTTTATCCAAAGGGCTGGGAGGAGGTGCGAGGATGAATGGATCGGTCAACATTATCTGCTCGGGAGATGGAATACATCTTCCTGCTGTCGCCATGGAAGAGGTCAACCTGTCACTGCATGGGGCAAACCGCTTCCTGGAGCGCGACATTCCGCTGGAAGCTGTCGAGGGTGTCCGTCACCTTCTGCCGCTCCTCAACGAGAAGCCGCTCAAGTTCAGGTACAAGGGAGTACTTGTCGTTGCCCGTCTGGTCAACGGTTCACCCAGGATCATCACTGCCTGGAAAGTCCCTACCTCAGCATAACAATCACACGGCAGCACACTGCCAGAACAAGGAGGCCATTATGAGCCCAAAGATTCCACGGCCAAAGGCTGTTGCCGGTTTCACCATCGAACGCCGGTCGTCATGCGGCAAAATCTACACTACGGTAACACTCTCTCCGGGCACCGCTATTCCCATGGAAATATTCGTGCGCTTCGGCAAAGCCGGAGGGTGCGGTTCCGCCATGGCCGACGGCATTGCCCGGCTGGTCTCGTACGGTCTCCGTTCGGGACTGGAAGCAACCGATGCCGTCAAAGCATTGAACGGTATCGGCTGTCATCTGGGGAGTAATACCTGTCTCAACTGCGTTGCCGAATCAATCCGTCTGGTACTTGTACATCTTGATACCGGACGGGATCTGAACGACCTGATTGAGGAAGCGGCTCTTGCAGAGGCAAATGCCGTAAGCGCCCACGAATTCAACTGACACACAGTACCCATCGACACCTGGCAGGGAGAGCATGACATCCCTGCGGGGGAGTCTGTCTCCCTGTCCGGTTACCACACACTGCACAGGAGGCAGACATGAACTACGAAATCAGAAGCACGTTCAACATCGATGCGCCCAAATCCGTCACCATCAAGGGAAGAACACCGGGACATCCGGCGGTTCCCCAACAGGATCTCCAGTACATTTTCCGGCAGTCAACCCTGTCCGACCTGTTCACCTGGTATCTCCTCGGTGAACGCTCACTCTATCTCACCGGCCCGACCGGCTGCGGGAAATCCTCTGTCATCATCGAGGTTGCCGCCCGGCTCAACATCCCCCTCTGGAATGTCGTCGCCCACTCCCGGCTGGAAACTCCGGAACTGATCGGCGGCTATCGGCTCAATGCCGGCGGAGGAATGGATTTTGTGCATGGGCCGCTCATCATTGCCATGAAGGAAGGTGGCTGGTTTCTGATCGATGAAATCGATCTTCTCGATCCTTCCACTGCTGCGGGACTGAACGGTATTGCCGAAGGCCGCCCCATCACCATTCCGGAAACGGGAGAAGTGGTAACGGCTCATCCGGACTTCCGTTTCATCGCCACCGCCAACTCAAATGGAGCCGGTGACGCTACAGGCCTCTACCAGGGGATACTGCGGCAGAACCTGGCTTTCCTCGACCGCTTCTACATGATCGAGGTCGGTTATCCCGACCAGGACATTGAAAAGAAAATCCTGACCGAAGTGGCGCCATCCGTCGGCAGCGACATCAGAGACCGCATGGTGGCAATCGCTAACGAGATCAGAGCCCTGTTTGTCAAAGGGGAGACGGAAGTCACCCTCTCGACCCGCACCCTGACCCGGTGGGCACGCATCACCGCCTTCCAGGGACGGGCCGCGGCCAGCCAGGGAATGTCCAACGGCGAAACACTTACCAAGGCCTTCGACCGGGCTCTCGGCTTCCGGGCTGAACCCGACACCCGAACCGCCCTGCACGCTGTATTGCAGCGTCACTTCGGGGACAGGAGGTCGCCATGAGCAGATACCGGGCACTCAAATCATCCGTGGATCTGCACCTGCAGGATCTGGTCAGGAATCACGACAAGGTCTATCACCTGGCGGTATTCGAACGTAACGACGGCGGCTATGACGTCCTGTACGGATACGGGCGTCGTGGCGCATCCATGCGCCTCGGCATTCTGAAGGGTGGTGAGAACCTCCGTGATTATCAGACAGCCATCCGCCTCATGCACAAGAAAGAAACGGAACAGGTTCAGGGCGACGGGTATCAGTACGCCGACGGCATCACTCCCGGCGTCTGGAACAACCTGATGCCGAAACCTTCTGCGGCGCCAACCGCACCTGCTACCCCACAACCAAAAGAGCCAGGACCGGAGGCAACCGAACCGCACATAGGCGGTAACGGACCGAAGTCATGGTTCTGGTAACTAACTACAGTCCCACGAAAGGAGACATCATGAATAACACTACCATCAGCAAAGTACTCCAGGGTCTGGTCCTGGTTCATCTCAGCTTCTCCGTCTGGTCCGGCAAGAAGAAACTCCGGCCGGAAGATTTGAAGGGTGCGAATCTGCCACCCGACAAGCTCGCCTCTCTCGGGTCAAAGCGCATTTTTGATCCTGATGCCCTCAAGGTGTTCGCCACCCTGAAGCGCCAGGCTGAACGCGCCTGCGAAGAGGTAGGAGTCAGATTCCTTGGTGGCTATGCCATTCCCGAGGAAAAACTGGCTCCCCTTATGGAGAAGATGGAACAGGTCGAACAGAGCTTTGCCACGGCAAAGACGAATTTCCTGTCGGCATACGACGACAATCTCAAGGACTGGCTCGCCGAAGCCGGTGAATGGTCCGAGATCGTCGCTCGTGCCGTTGAACCGGCCAATCGTGTCGCAGAACGGCTCTCGTGTGGTTTCACTGCCTTCAAGGTGGAAGCACCCGGAGAGACAGCATCGGCGGTACAACCTCTGGAACGTCAGGTTGGCGGTCTCGCGGATCAACTGATCCATGAAATCGGCGCCCTGGCAAAATCAACCTGGGAGGAATCGTACCGGGGCCGCACTTCCGTTACCCGGAAGGCTCTTCGCCCACTGAAGGCAATCCTCGACAAACTATCAAGCCTGACTTTTGTTGGCCCTGACAAGATCAACGGCCTCGTTGCCAACGTACATGCGGCACTCGCCACCGTACCCAGATCCGGACCGGTCACCGGGGCAACCCTGATGGGCCTGGTCGGAGTATTGTGCGAGCTGTCCGACATTGCCGGTTTCATCACGACCGAGGAACGAGAGGAAATGCTGCAACCACTCCCCGAACCAGAAGTCGAACCGGCACTATCTGCACATCTTCCACCAAAGACCGTAACGATCATGCCGCAGCCGGTACAGCAGATTGAAGCGCCGGCTGTCTGGTTCTGGTAAGGAGTCGCTATGAAAACACGACCTCTTGCCCTGATCGCCAAGGTCCTTGGCCGGAAATACGATGTCACCGTAACCATTGCCGGGCAGGTTGCCTGCACCAGCGGGAAGGAAATCACTATCCCGGTCGTATCAGGCCTCCATGCCGAAGCGCTTGCCCATGGTTATATCGATCATGAAGCGGCGCATGTCAGGTACACCGATTTTTCCGTACGTCTCACGAACGATTTCGCGGGGGATCTGCTCAACATCCTGGAGGATGTGAGAATTGAACGGGCAATCGGCCAAGAATATCCCGGCTGTATCGCCAACCTCCGCGAGCTGACCCGTCTTCTGGTCGAACAGGAAGGCGTATTCAGACCAGACCCGTCCCATCCATCCCAAAGCATCCTCGCCTGGATCATGGCCGTGATCTACATGGCAGTACTCGGTCATGACTCGTTGCGGCAAACCAGGGACAGCGCCGAACCTTTGGTCCGGCAGGCTCTGGGGAGAAACTTCAACCAGGCTTTGTTGCTGCTGGATCGGGCCGGGGCACTTACATCGACCCGTGAAGCAGCGGCGCTCCGGGATGAACTGATGAAGCTCATCCGCGACTCCGCACACCAACAACCGAAAAACGGGCAATCCCGGCCTTCCCAGAGTCAATCCGGCAGTCACGGAGAAAAAATCGACGGGTGCAGCGATAACTCCCGGCAACAGAATGAAACCGGCAGCAACGGTGCTCAACAGGCACAGAACGGGGATAAGCAGCAAAACTCCTCGCAATCTGCCGGGTCCGGACAGAATAAATCATCCGGGCACTCTTCTCAGGGACAATCCGGGACAACTGATTTACCATCCCAGGAAACTGTCCGCCAGGCATTAGCGGAAGCTTTGTCCGGCAAGAGTGTCGGCTCCTTCGGGAACGTGGGTGAAAAACTGGCCGAACTGCTCTGCCAGAACGCTACCGAAAGTTCATTCAACGGGACAGCCGCAGCAGCACCACGGCTGCCAACAGCCCAACCACTGAACCAAACCGGCGGATACGATGATCTTTCCACGCTTCGTGTCCACACGGCAGCCTTGCGAGCCCGGCTTCAGGGGCTCGTCCAGGCATCGAAACAGAAACGATCCACCCCGGTCAGCGTCGGGCACCGACTGGATTCCCGTGTACTGACCCGTCTTCGTATCTGCGACACTCGGGTCTTTACCAGGAAAGAGGAAAAACGGGCAGTCAACACGGCTGTCTGCATGCTTCTGGACAGTTCCGGCAGCATGGGTAACACCACCGTCCTCAACAAGATGGGCATCGCTTCCCGCGCCTGTTTCGTGGCGGCAGAGGCGCTCTTCTCCATTCCCGGAGTCCGTACGGCGATTGCCACCTTCAAGGGGCATGACAATCACGTCTTCCCCATGGTTGGTTTCGGGGAAAAGCCTGATCACAGTAGATTCAATATTACCGGTTCCGGCGGCACCAGGCTCGGCCATGCCCTTTGGTGGGCGTGGGGCGAACTCTGTCTGCGCCGGGAAACACGTAAAATCTGCATCGCCTTCTCCGATGGCGACACGGGTGATGGCCCTGTCACTCAAGCCGCTATCAAGCGGATGAGGGAAGCGGGGATCGAGGTGATCGGGATAGGTATCCAGGACAACAGCATCAAGCAATACCTGCCCGACAACCATCGAATCATCAAGAACCTTGACCAGTTCACCCCAGCGCTGCTGGAACTGCTGCGGGAGAAACTGGTTACCTAATCACAACCCACATCCCGACGGGGAATGCCATTCCCCTCGGGGATATGTGCGTTCTCCGTCGGTACTACATGAGGAGAACCCATGAAAATTACCATTTCAAACGACAAGGCTTCAGCAACGGTCATCTGCCGGGATCTGATCCTGGATGATTCCGTTGCCGGAGCCCGCAATCTCTTCTACCTCACCGCCTACGGCCCCACTCAGGAGATCCGGGCATTCGCCCAGATTCTTGCCATGAAGGGGTCACTTGAATGCCACGGAAAAGAAGACCGATCAATCAACATCTGGAGCAACCATCACCTGCGGGTCATACCGAAGATGGGCGAAGGGTATTCGGGGGTGTACATCACACCGTCGTCCGACTCGTCGTTTCTGATCGGCAGCTCGAAGGCGGATTGTTACCAGGTCTTTACCAGGATTCTCGATCAGCGGGAGTTTGTCCATCGCGATTGGTACGAAGTGCTGTTCAACGAGGTATCCACGGAAATCGAGCCCTTTGTTGGAAACAAGCGGTGCTGGAAATTTCGGGGCCACGAACTCAAGTCGGAGATAGTCAACCGGCTCAAATACGGCGGGCTCAAGATGCCTCCAGCAACAGCGCACTTCACCATCGAAAAGGAGGAACGCCATGCGTTATCCAATTGAACAGGTATCGGACAACTGGGAACGCCGGATCATCAATAACGGCTACGTTCAGCACCGTGAAGTCTACCGTAACGGTTCTCGCGGAGAGTGGCAGTTTTACATATCCGGCTTCGGACCCACGGTGGAAGGAGGAACGGGACGCTGTACCGTCCTTAAGGAAGGCGGCAGCTATGATCATTTCGTCCCCATCGATGCCAACAACCGGATCAAGATCAATGGCCGCTGGTATGACCGGCGCTATTGGGATCACTGAGACGAAGAAGTAATTAATTACTATCCCTCTGCGGGTAGGCGGTTTTAACCTCCTCCCCGAACGGAGAGGGTGTTATCTCCGCCTGCCCCCTGTTACCAAGGAGACAGGCATGGAACTTACCACTACCATCAACAGCTCGTTTTCCCGCACCCGGGGGAATGAACTGAACAAGGGGTACTACCCGACCTTTCCATCTGACGTTCAGACGGTACTTCGTATCCTGGAGCCGTCATTCGGTTGGAAAAGCCGGCGCTACAATGCCCTGAAAACCATATCAGTCCTTGACCCCTGCGCGGGTGAAGGCGAATTCCTGACCACAGTGACTCGCTGGCTCAAAAGGCGCTTTGCCGCCTCCAACGGTTCACCTCACGAAATCCTCTCCTATGCCGTTGAACTGGATGCCGGCAGGTTCGCCAGGATTCACGGGACAACCCAGAAACTCAACTCGTCGTTCTTCGACGTGGAGCTTTCCGGTAAGTTCAATCTAATCTTGCTGAATCCGCCTTACAACAAGGCCGCCGGCAACGAACTGGTCACTTGGATGGAAAAGACAGCGCCCCTGCTGGCCTACGAAGGAGTGATGATTCTCATCATTCCCGAGTATGAACTGAAAGGGAGGCTGCTGGACATCATCCAGGGTACGTTTACCTTTGCCTACGCCTTCCAAAGCGAGGAATACGCCCGCTTCAAGCAGGTTGTCGTATTTCTGGCAAAGAATCAGGACAACAGCAGCGAAATCTATCATCAGTATGTCCGTTATCAGAGTTGGCCCGCTGCCAACCTGGGGGAGGGAGCGGTACGGGGGAAGTACACCGTGCCGGGCAAACGCCAGACTCTTTCCCTTGGCGGCAGCAATGGCAGCAACCGCCCGCTCATGACGGCCCGCGACCTCACGGAGTTTTACCGGGAGTGCGAGGACCGGCTCGACAAGGCGGCGGGCATGGTACTGGACAGGCAGTATCCGTCGTCTTATGACACCAGCATCCAGCCCATCTCAACCCTGCGAACTGCGCACGCCGTCCAACTGGCAGCCATGAACAGCCAGGTGCGACTTGAAGTCGCATAAGTAATTGTTTCCATTGCATCATGCAAGAGGAAACCTGTTGCCCCATCAACAGTAACCTACCGATACATGCGTGGTTGGCAACAACCGGGTGTGAAGCTATCGGGACAATGTACCCCGCCTTTCAGGCAAGCCAAGCCCGTGAGGTCAAGGCCGATTCTGCGAGTGTCAATGTGGAATGGGGGCTAGGTTAGAGCGGTATGGTTAACATCAAGTGAACCGTTGATAAACACCGTGATCATCATGGGCTAAAGACACTGATAAGCCCTGGCCAAAATGGCAAGTAGCTGGTTATCCCCCTTTGGCTTGGGGATACATGGGCATTAGAGCTACCGGTGGATAGACGGAACCTAACCCGTTCGTATTACTTATGCGGAACAAGGTAAGCCCGTATCCCTCCTGGATAACCAGGTAAGGCGACCGCGAGGAAGCCCGAATGGGGTGCGGGTAGAGGAAGTCGGAAAAAGCGAATGCCGTCCTGTAATGGGATGGATAGGGGTTTAAATGTTACTCCACGGGAAACCGGGCAGACTTCCGACAGGTCTTTCACCACGAGAAAACTTACAGAACCTCTTGAAAGGAGGAAAGCAAATGAAGACTGAACATGAACGCTCAGAAGCGACAGCCTGTGCACCTCCGGCGGATGTGGACTGGCACCAGATCAATTGGTCCAGATGCCACGCAAACGTAAGGAGGCTGCAAGCCCGTATCGTGAAGGCAACCAAGGAAGGCAGATGGGGGAAGGTGAAATCCCTACAACATCTGCTGACCCACTCGTTTAGCGGAAAAGCATTAGCCGTAAAACGAGTGACCGAGAATCACGGGAAAAGGACACCAGGCGTTGACAAGGTAACCTGGTCAACACCGGAATCCAAATCGAATGCGGTCAAGTCGCTCAAGAGGCGTGGATTCAAGCCACAACCCTTGAGAAGGATCTACATCCCTAAAGCAAACGGAAAACGTCGCCCCCTTGGTATTCCAACGATGAAGGATAGAGCTATGCAGGCGTTGTATCTGCTGGCCCTGGAACCCATCGCGGAAACCACAGCTGACCCGAATTCGTATGGGTTCAGGCCGGAACGCTGCTGCGCTGACGCAATTGAAGCCTGTTTCACAGCACTTGGCAACAAGGAAACAGCTCAGTGGGTTTTGGAGGGAGACATCAAAGGTTGCTTCGACAACATCAGTCATGACTGGCTATTGGAAAACATCCCAATAGACAGGAACATTCTTAGGAAATGGCTGAAGGCCGGGTTCGTCGAATTGAACACTCTCTTTCCAACGGAGGCCGGAACACCCCAAGGAGGAATCATTTCTCCGGTTCTGGCTAATATGGCTCTCGATGGACTGGAATCGCTCCTGGCAAGAAGATTCAAACTTTTCCAGGGCGCGAAACGTTTCCACCCGAAAGTCAACTTGGTTCGATATGCGGACGATTTCATAATCACCGGAGCCTCGAAAGAGCTTCTGGAAAATGAAGTCAAACCTGTAGTGGAAGAATTCCTAGCCACAAGAGGTCTGGTTCTCTCGAAAGAGAAAACCAGTATCACACATGTCGATGATGGTTTTGATTTTCTGGGGAAAAATGTTCGGAAGTTTCAGGGCAAGCTCCTCATAAGACCATCAAAAAAGAGTGTTTTGCGATTTCTCGAAAACATCCGGGAAGTCACTAAAGGTAACAAGACTGCACCGCAAGGACGGCTGATTGGCCTGCTCAATCCGATTATCAGAGGGTGGGGAAATTACCACAAAAGCGATGTCGCCAAGGAAACCTTTAGTACGGCGAGCTATCAGATCTGGAAAACCCTATGGCGATGGGCCAAACGCAGGCACCCAAAGAAAGGGAAACAATGGGTAAGAAGGAAATACTTTATCCAGAAGAACTCCAGAAACTGGGTATTTGCCACGGCGGAGGGGAAAGAGCTGCTGGAAATTAGCTCAATTCCTATCAAACGACATGTGAAGATCAAAACTGGAGCAAATCCTTTCGATCCTGAATGGGAAGAGTATTTTGAAAAGCGGTTAGGGTTCAAAATGCAGAACTCCCTCAGCGGAAGGAACCTTCTCCGGGCACTCTGGCGAAGTCAAAAAGGAATCTGCCCTGTCTGTAACCAGAAGATAACCGCTGATACCGGGTGGGCGAACCACCATATCATTCGGAAATCCGAAGGCGGAAAGGATGGAAACCAAAACAGAGTGCTGCTTCACATCAATTGCCATAATCAAGTCCACAGCCGGAAACTATCGGTAAGGAAACCGGCTCCTCACAAAAGGGGCTTACGAAAGGCTTGAGCCGTGTGACTCGAAAGGGTCACGCACGGTTCTTAGGGGGGAAAGGGATAGCAATGTCCCCGCCCTACCCGACATCGAATCTATCACCATCAACGGCGACTTCTTCCTGGCTAAATTCATGGTCATCACCAAAAACGAGACCTTCAAAGATCCGGAGAACAACTGCGAGACGATGGTCTGCAAGCCCACCGTCGATGCATTTCTGATGGACCGCCACGGGTACGTGAAACCAGCCCGGGAACACGGGTTCGATTATTACGAACTCAACAGCCGGCTCTCATCGGTGCTTCTACAGAAACTCTCACGGCTCTACCAGCCCCTTCACGAAATCGGCCAGGACGAAGCATACCTGGTTGATGAACTGCAGGGGATTGGTCTGCTCCCCCCGCAACGGGAAGCGGTCAAGGCCGTCATCAAAGCCTACCGCTCAGGACGCCGGGGCATTGGCATTCGTGCCAATACCGGCACCGGGAAAACATGGATGGCGAAAGCGGTGAAGTACCTGACCAATGCGAAACGCACGGTGATGGTATCGGAACCGCAGCTTATCCCCCAGTTGGCACGGGAATACGCCAACGAGGGGTTCAATGTGCATGTCATCGACTCCTGGGAAGTCTTGAAGGAACTTGCCGCAACCAGGCCGCACGGTCTCTACCTGATCGCCTATACGCGACTCAGGATGCACCCTAAATACCGGCTATGCATCAGAAGTCGTAAAACCATCGTCAAGAAGGATGGCAATAGCTCCGTGGAATTCACGGAGGTATGTCCATCCTGCCGTTCGCCTCTGACCGAGAAGATCCGCAAGGGGGACAAACCCAAGTGCTCGTTCTGCGGCGAACCGCTCTTCACCTATATCCCCGAAAACGACCGACCTGCCATGAGCTACCGGCGCTGGATCAGCGAGATCGAGAACAACGGCACCGCAACGGAAGCCCGGACGCACAACAAGCAGCTTCCGTACATCCGGCTCTTGAAGCGGATACCGTTCGACCTTGCCATCTTCGACGAAGCCCATAACGCGGCCAACCTGATGAGTAACCAAGGAACCGCGTTCATCCGTCTCGCCGCCACCGCAGCCAGGGTGCTCGCCCTCACGGCCACCGTGACCAACGGCATGGCGAAATCCGTCTACAACATCCTGTGGGGGTTGAATCCGCAGCAGATGCGCGACGCCGGCTGGGAGATGAAGTCGGCAACTGATTTCCAGACCAAGTACGGAGCCTTCAAGGAGGTCCGGAAAACCGACGAGAAGAACCGGCACCGGGAATCGGAGCGTGTCACCACCTACGATACCGCCGGAATCTCGCCGGCAGCCCTGATCTATACACTCCCCAACTTCGTCAATGTGGACAGTGATGACTTCGACGACCTGCCCCCGGTGGAACGGGAGGTCATCAAGTGCCAATCACACCCACTGGTGGAAACCTGTCACCGGAGCATCGAAAACATTATCGACAATGCAGACCTGCCGCCGGAAGACCTCTTGGCCGCCGCAGCCGTCCGTAATGCCGCTTTTCTGCGTATCAGTGACACGTTCCGGCATTACGACGACGAGCTAAAGCTGCGGGATGCTCCGCTCGGCACACTGCACCGGCTGTCGCTTCCCGACGAGGAGCTGCTGCTGGAAAAAGAAGAAAAGCTGATCGGTATCGCCCAAGGGGTGATCGACCGGGGAGAGCGTCTACTGGTCTATACCGGGAACACGCAGAAGATCGACATGCGCCCCGTCCTGAAACGCATCCTTCGGGATAACGTCCAGGGCGCCAGCATCGAGATCCTGCCCGACTCGGTTGCACCTGAAAAGCTGGTTGGATGGTTCGAGCAGGTAACGGCTCAAGTCGTTGTCGTCTCGTTCCATCGCGTCGCCACGGGTCTCAACTTGTCCCAGTTCAACAACCTTGTCTGGTACGACTACACGTCCAATACCAGGCTGGCCGAACAGGGGGACGGGAGAATCCGTCGCGTCAACACTGCTGACATCCACCGGGCTCAGTTCGGGGAAGTTCGTCCCGTCCGTTATTGGTATCTCACCTCTTCAGAAGTCCAGGCGCTGCAGCTTGCCTACACCCTGGAGAAGAGGATGGTCGCCAAGCTGGCGGAAGGGGAAACACCAGACATCGACCCGGCGGAATGCAGCAGCAGCCAGTCGTTTTCATCCCTGATGACCAAGGCGCTCAAGGATGGGAACTTCAACTACTCCGACCCGTCGGCACTGTTGAAGAAGATGACCCAGCACGAGAACGCCCGCGTCAGGGGGGACAACAAGGCCGCATCGCCGGTCAGAAACAACGTCATCCAGCTGCCGGTCACCAGACCGGAACCCGTTCCAGTTCCATCATCCATTGCCGTCATCCACTGTGAAGGGGGCAAGGAAATCACCCGGGAACTGCCGTTCGGCACGTACCAAACCTTACTGGACACGGGAGCGCTGGAATTCACCCTGTTTGGCGTCTATCTGCGCCAACCCGCTCCCCTGCGGAAGCGGGCCTGACCATCACCCACAACCCTCGCGGGGACCGACTCCCCGCAGGGGTGATCGGTCTCCGCAACCAACAAGGAGACCGGCAATGACCGAGACAAACACCGTAAAGCGCCTCATCATCCCCATGCACGACAACAGCGAGTTCTTTTCCGACAACGCTGACTACGCCGTCATCGATCTTGACGCCGCCCTCATCGAGCGGATCAAGAAGCTGGCGGTGGTCGTGAGGCAGATGAAGGCCTACAAGATCAGTGAATTCAACCATACCTGTGATTTCAGGACTGCCGACTGGGATGCCGAGCCGGACAACGGCAAGGTAGCCCTGAAGGAGTTCGAGGGGCGGATGGAGTGTTCCACTCTTAACGTCACCGACAGCGATTTCTTCTGGTCGGGCTACTACAAGCACACCGATGTCCGGTGGGAAACCGACACGGTGCTGATCAAGTTGCTCGATGAACCGGACATCCTGGATGAGCGGGAAGCGTGCGGAGAAAAGGAGGACGCAGCATGAGCCTTCTTGAACGAGCAACAGACGAACCGACCAACGAGGAACGTGCCGGCAGGATCGACACGGTCATGCAGGCCTACTGTCTGACCCTCGAAGGGCGGGATTTCGACGGCGACGAAGACGACGTGAAGGATCTGCTCACTGACCTGATGCACTTCTGTGAACGGATGGAGATCGACTTCGAAGAGAATCTCCGCGTCGCCCGCAACAACTACAACCATGAACGGCTCGCGGAACAAGGCGATACCGGCCAGCTCGTCTGCCCGATATGCGGCTGCTTTCTGGAAGTCACTCGTACCGACACCCTGTTGGGGGTCGACCGGGAGCTGTACGACTGCCAGGAATGCGACGAAACCTTCATCCGGGAACTGAATGCCCCGGAGAGTCCGCTCCAGCGTGCCGTCAAATGCGTCGGCTGCGGCAACATGATCCCGCAGGCTTCAGCACGCATCCTGTACCAGCGGGACGACTACGCCCACTTCATCGGCGAGTGCTGCTGGGACGAACGGCTGCGTGAGTGAAAGGAGGCTGACAATGACCCTGAACGCAACTTTGCAGGCGGCACGGGATATGGGTGTGCCGGAGCGTTACGCGGTAATGCGCCGGCTGGCCTTCCTGCAGCCGCAGATCAAACATCTGGAACGGGAAATCTGGGGAGCGCGACGGCGGATGGATCGCAGTCGCGACCCGCTGATCAAGGCCCTGTCCGAATCCTTCATCAGAGACCAGGAAAAGGAGCTTCGCCCCATGAAACGTGAGGCGACGGCGCTCCTGAACCATGTCAACGGCAAGGAGACGGTGCAGGTGCCCGGCGGAATCACCCCGGAGATGATCGACAAGGCCCGACAGTATCCCATCACCAGCATCATCGAATTCTCCAAGGGGCGGTATCGCTGCTGTCCGTTTCACGAGGACCGCAATCCGTCCATGGCCCTGTACGAAAACCATGTCCACTGTTTCGTCTGCAACCGGACATGGGATTCGATCAGCGCCACGATGGCGCTGGATGGCGTGACCTTCCGGGAAGCCGTACTGACTCTCCAGAGCTGAACATAATCTATCTCAAACCCTATGGGGGCGATGACTGCCCCCAGGGGGAAGTCCGCCCCCGCTATCGGAGGAGGACATGAATCTCAATCTCTTCGGTGAACCGGTACCGCCGGTCACCAAACGAATCATGGTGCGCTCAATTGAGGCACGCTACCGAAACGAAGTCGTGCGTGACGATGCCCCGGAATGGGTGTCGATGCGTTTTACGAAACCAGAGCAGGTCTATGAGATGTTCCGGGATCTCCGACGTGAGACGAAAGAGCATTTCGTGGTGTTGCATCTCGACGGCAAGAACCGGATCGTCTGTTTCGACCGGGTATCCATCGGTTCGCTCAACCAGGCCATCGTTCATCCGCGGGAGGTGTTCAAGACGGCATGCCTGTCCAATGCGGCGGCCATTCTGCTTGTGCACAACCATCCGACCGGTGATCCGAACCCCAGCAGCGAAGATATCGCCATCACCAAGCGGCTCAAGGAGAGCGGCGACATCCTCGGCATCCGGGTACTGGACCACATCATCGTCGGTGATGACGAGTTCCTGAGTTTTGTCGAACAGGGACTCTTGTAAATAACGGGGGAGCGGCGCTTCAAGCGCCCTCCCTCGACTCTTCCCCCCGGCTCAAGAGGGTTCCCTAGAGCCACCGTTCAGGCGGTGGTTGTAGGGAGCCCTTTTGGGCCACCAACACTAATCAAGGGGGATAGAGTCATGTCAGTCAGAGCACGTATCAACGGTAGGGAATTCACGCTGAGCTGGGAGGAATTTGAGAAGGCGCTGCACCGGAACAATATTGTCGGTGGTGAATTCGAGGTTCTTGCCATATATGCCGGCGGGAGACCCTGCTAGCATCTTCAGGCCGGATACCCGTCCGGCCTGGATAGAGGCGGCCCTAGTGGTCGCCTTTTCTTGTTTACAGGTCTTATGAATGTGCCCCAATATCCATAAGGTCGCCGTATGTTTCCAGCTGGGCAATATGACATGTAATGCCCTTACCATTACGAGCCAACCGTTCGTTTACAACTTCAGTCATCCGCACCGCCAATATTGCGTCACCAATGGGAACAAATCTCGTTGCTTCCCTTGGAAGGATGGCCAGCGCAATAATAAGCCCTTCTGACTTCTGCCCCCCTGCCTTTTCAGTCGAGATAATACATTGCGCTGGACTAAAAGGCGTACGGGAAGTGAAAAACGGGAAATTGAATGTCACCCCTGACCTCAGAAAGACCGGCGTTACCGGATGGTAATGGGCCTTCTGCTGAATATCTGTGAGGTCAGGGATAATAGCGACCCTGCCACCAGTGAACTCTTGAATCATTTTCTCAAGAAGATGGTGAGCTGGAATCCCTCGCAAGGACAGATCAGTGCAATCTTTCGGATATTGCACAGTGACCTTGGCAGCAGAGACTTGAAGAAGACCGGAATTTAACACAATAAGCTGCTTGAACGCTTCCTTCATCCCCAACGATATTCTATAACGTAACGATGTGTCGCTAAGGCACCATCCAAGACTTGAAATAAAATCCGTTCGATTGTTTCGTATCGCATCAATCTGATACAGAACAGCTGATGCTCCCAATTCAGCGATTAATTGGGGGACGTGCTCCGGTTCGGCATCCCTGATTTGCTTGAGCTGCAGCACAATATTCCAAATTTGCTCACCCCATCTTTCATGCATCAGATAAGAATTCGGATCTCGCAGAATTTCATTTAAAACATCCTGCTGGGGCAACTCGTTAGTGCCCCGATTGAGAGGCCCCCTATAAGATTCGTTCATTCTTGTTTTACGCCCAACCTCAGGGTCTCGCCCTCGAAGTCGAGTTATCTTGTCAGCCAGATCATACGCAACATTAAACCTGCTGGATTCTTTATGGTCACTACGCCATAAGTCGGAGGCGACCAAGCCAGATGAATGACCTGAAGCGGAGGCTATCTCCTCACACGAGGCCATTGATTCACGAGCCATGTTAAGACCCATTTCCAAGGAAGAAAGAAATTTCTCCCATTCGCGCCCTGCACGTGAGCCAGAAGCAAAACCGTGAGCTGGCACAAAGACTGAAACACTGTGTGCCATAAGCTTCTCTTGAAGCCCTGGGCACAACCTCTCAACTGTGGCAGGTATGACTATTTGCACAGATGGCAGATCCTCGCCATCCAGCACCCCAAAGACGACTCGTTCGATTTCATCAGCATGAGGCTGGTCAGAAAAGGTCCGGCTGTACATCCGGTTATTAGTCTCATCGAGGATCAGAATGCGCCAGATTGGTTTTGCTGGTTTACTTTTCTGATACTTGATCTGGCCTGATTTGAGCTGATGATAGTGTGCCGAAGGCCCAACCATAACTTTATAAGGTTTTATCATTGTCTCCTCTCAGTGTCGTGGTTGCATTTAGAAACATTGTTGTCTATCAATAATATGACTATTGGATATCCTTATTAATAAAATGAAAAACCTTTATGCTGCGGTTGGTGGAATAACAATATCCGGAAATAATAGAGAGAATAATTTGTCCAGACTCCGGTTCTGTTTGAATTCAGGATCGTCTTCTTCAATTTTTTGCTTTATAGTCTTACCCTTTTCAATCCAACTGACATGCTTCTTTCCACCCATTCTCTTTCGTTGTTCAGCATTTCTGTCCTGAGCGAGTAACTTATCCCAAGTTCTGTAATGTTTCAGAACTCTCCCGAAATACCATAGGAACTGCTTCCCATGAAGATATGAGTTGTTTGCGACTTCCAGCAGGGTTTTGAGACCCGTCAAATATCCCTCACCAGCCTTGGCACTGTAAATCATCTGAGTGAATCGCTCCAAATCACGGTCATGCCGTTCAGGAACGGTTATCCCATGCTTTGACAACTGATGTCTGAGCTTTAGATATTCAGCTTCTGGGTCTCGGCAGGTTCTAAGATGAATGCCATTCCAAAATTCTTCATATTGTGAACGCAGTGCCTCTCGTTCTTTCTCCTGCATCAGTTGGTCGGCGGTTTCGAGGAGTTTTTCTCTTTCCGATCTGTAGTCGAACCAATATACCCTTTGATGTTCAATATCGACGGTCAGGTCGTCAAATGGCACCAAACATTCACGCCACTGGTCTATCACCTGAGTGCCTGTCAGGTGCGGTTCATAATAGCAACAGCGGAAATAGAGCTTGCCGTGATCCCGAGAAAAGCGGACGGTTTCGTCATCAACAACAAAGAGGTTTGAATTGTTATTGTAAAAGAGATCATCCTGATATTGGCGAGGATCTACTCCGGAGGCGTCCTTGAATACCCAAAACAGCAAGGCATTTTCTTTGAGATAAAATTCCCGTCTCGCGGCAATTACCTTCAAGTAGGTGGAAGAGAGTTGGATTTCAAAAGCAATTTTTAGGGGGAGGCCGTTATCGGGTAGCCGGGTTGCTGCAATATCCGGTCTCCGCCACTTCTTTTCATCGGTAGCCCCATACCAGTTCTTCTCTTCTCTAGTTTGATCAGGGTCGAACAGAGGATCGGCGTCTATGCTTGCTCGCAAAAAGCTTTTGAGTAATTTATGATCAGGCCCTTCTTTTTGGCCGTTGTAACGCATACTGTCTATGCGCGTAGTATCGAGTCGTTTTCTCTTTTCGTTGTAGGGGCAATTGTTATCACTGTCTTCAGACACATGAACAAAATGAAATTTGCCAGTATCGAGGTGTTTCCTGGGGTATACAGGCGTGTGACAGGCGGCGCAAATGATATTCGGCTCTTGTCGCTTTATCGCATCAAACACTCTCATCCTGATTTCAGCGATTTCTCTCGCCGACGCAAAGACATACTGACCGGCCCTGTATTCCATGCCATCAGCTTGGTCAATAACGTACTCAATGAGAGGTTCGTCAACGAGTGTGAAGCCGCTATTCATACGGAATCCTATTACGAAAAACGATAACTTTTTGCCTTTCCTTACGATCAAGAAGTCGCTGCGCCCACTCCCGGGCACAATGGTAACGTGCAAGCCGGTTGAACGCTGGACATGGTGCTAGACTCTTAAACTATACGTGGGTCTGCGTAGTGCTCTGGCTCAGCTACCCAGGGTTCAATGCCTGAATTGCTGCACCAATGAACCCGCCCATCTTTTATCCAAAAATGACTGCAACATCCCTTGTTCTGCCAAACTGACGGATAAAGAGAAGGTCGCCCGTATTTACTTCTCTCAACGGTCCAACTGGGCTTATGGATTCTTTGTAACGACAGGGAAATAACTGTTCCACATCCACAGGGGCATCTAAACATTGCCCAATACGGAGTATTTTCGTGGATCACAGCTACGAAATCATTTTCTTTTATTACTGCGTTTCCTGGAGTCTTGTTGACAATTTCCAGAGAGTGAAAATGTATCTTTGGCTCTGAAAAACTGCTGCGAGTGTCAGCATCATGATGTTTTGTCTGTTTTTGTGGAAAGACAAATTCGTATATTTTGCGAAAAATGTTATTGAGGCCCATTAATTTCACCCAACATCGGCATTTCCAAGCGATATTTACCTTCATTTTTAAGAAGTAACAAATGTGTTCTACAATATATGCAGTCAGGATCATCAACAGGCTCGTTGCTATGAATTGTCATATGGATAAAATCGATCCAGATGTTGTCCTGCCTGAGTTCTTCTGAAATACTTCTAAACGGTCTGATCAGGTTCATCAATGTCGCAACAACGTTATCCGCAGTTGCACTTGTAAATGGCCCAACTCCTGGTGCCTGTTCGCCTCCCCCAACCAAATAATATTCCCGTTTTAGGGTGTCAGAATCAAGATTGGCCAGTTCCGGATTATCTTTGATCGCCTGTTCGTACCTCAATTTTGCATCAGTTACAACGCGCTGACAGCGAAGACATGCCCCAGATTCAGGCAGAATGCAGCTTACCCTGCCACGATGGTCACGGAGATATGGGAAACCATCGTCATGAACATCGACTCGCCCTGTCAATCCACAGTCAATGTAGACTTGGGCATGATAGTAGATGGCCTGGTTCATCAAATTCCTGCCAGCGATGTCATCCGTACACCCTAAGACCACGTCGGCACTCGAAAGCGCGTCAATTGCTTCGCAAGATTCGTTCAGAAATGCACGAATCGCCGTAACGCGCACGTTCAAATTAAGTCTGTCGATAAAGTCCTTCAGAGAGGCGGCCTTATTTTTCCCAACATCTTTGGCTTGATATCCACGTACACGGTTCATATTAGACCCAGCAAGGTCGTCACCGTCGATAATGATCAATTCTCCGACACCAGCTCGCGCCAAAAGCGTTGCAACCGCTGACCCGGTTCCACCTGCACCAACCACTACAACACGGAGCGACTGGAGCTTTGCATTAAATGGTTTCCCGAATGCAGCTTCCTGACGCAACAAGATTTCAGGTGTCTCATCAGGAAGCGTAATGCCATGGAGCCCCATTTTATCGGACAATACGCTTACGTGCCGAACGGGCAATACTTCTCTTGGTAAAAGACCTTTACGAATTCTCGCATTCCACTTGCCTTCAGTGAGGGTCATGGCAACCAGAGTGGAGGCCTCCCCGTTGCACCCGGCCAGACCATGGAGGATGTTGAGCTCGTTTATCTCATCCTGAGATGAAAACTCTATGTTGCTTACGGGGTGATTATGGACGAACCCAAGGTGAAGCCCTTCGGTCTCACATTTCAAATAAATGTCCGGCAACTTGCGCATGTTAATTGTGAGGTGGACAGGTGAACTGTCGATGATCCAGTCACCAGTCAACTCAATCACATGAACTGCCAAGAAACGATCTGATGCAGGGATATTTTTCACCACTCGCGCTAATCGCCGAAACAGCACGAGTGCACCGCGCTCATGGCCATCAGGGTGACCGCAAAGCCACTCCTGTAGAGCTCGGTCCTGGCTACCCAACATAGTAATACGGTGGCCGGTCATCGCTGTGTATCCGGATTTTTCAACGCCCATTCAATTCGATCAAGAACCTTCTGGATGTTGTCGGTTTTCGGCTTCCAGGATGCACTATTCCAATGACGCGACCATCGGCAGTACTCCTTACCCTTGAAATGACGAGCATCGCCACCGCCAAAGCCGAAGACTGACGGAATCTCTTTCCCATCGGCCCGTGATAACGCAGGATGCACCCAGAACATATCGCCGCCACTCGTGTTGTAGTCAGACGGTACAATCCAAAGGACCTCAACCTGCTCAAGGGTAACACCAGAATGAACGTATAAGCCATTCATGAGCGGAAAATTCTTGATCACGAGAAATCTTTGAGCTTCGTCCTCGTCGTACTCCAACCCGGATGCTTCGAGAATTTGATAGTCTTCGTCGAACAGGAGGGCCATCAGTTCCCACCTGCACTAGAACTGGATTCTTGGGAGTAAAACTTCTCGATCCCTTCATCATTCAAATCGAACTTGTCGTCATTGGCCACCAACGTGCCGGGTTTGCCTTTAATCTTGATGAACAAGTCCATACTCTCTGGAATACCAGGGCCGACACTTCTGACCTCCGCCCCAGTTATAAACTGCTGATCCCACGTGTAGGGCGTGTTGTCAATTTTGAAATGATACTTCTTCTTGTCCTGCTCAGGATGATCCGGATGCTTTTCCGTGCTCATGATTTACTCCTTTTTACTTGAAGTTTTTCCTCAAGACGGGTATAAAAACTGTACGCATAATATATATGCGAATAGTTTTTATGTCAATATAGTTTTTATACTTATCGTCAATATGGGAGATTCAAATGGAAGATCAGCCGGTTACGATTCCATGGAGTACGCAGAAGCGGCTACAATTTCTTGAGTTCAAGCTATATTGGGAAGGAAAGGTTAACAGGGGTGACCTGACGGCAGAGTTCGGAATATCCATCCCCCAGGCTTCGGTTGACTTCACGAAATACCAAGAGATGGCCCCACAGAACATATTTTACAATTTAAGTGCAAAACACTACGAGCCAGCCGAAACATTCTCACCAATATTCATTGAGCTATCGGCTGATGCATATTTCTCAACTATCTTATGTTCACCAACCGAGAGCATTGCCACATGTGGATCGGACTATGTTGCAGCTGTTCCAAATCCTTCCCGCGTTATCAGTCTGGATGTATTAAGGATATTGGTTCAGGCCATCAAGAACAAGCAGGTTGTCTCTGTGGATTATCGATCGTTCAACAATCCTCAAGCAGGAAACACTCGCTTGATTTCACCGCATGCCTTCGGAACGGATGGGTCGAGATGGCATGTCAGGGCGTTTTGCCATGAAAGTAATTCTTTCAAAGATTTTGTGCTTGGAAGGATAGCTTCTGCAGTTATGGAGTCTGAGTCAGACATTGACGTGAATAGCGACCACAAGTGGTTTAACTATGCGGAAGTAATAATCGGACCTAATCCAAAGCTGAATGAAGCACAAAAAAGCATCGTCGCCATGGATTACGGGATGACTGATTTTGAATTGAAATTTAAGTGCAGAATTGCACTCCTTTACTATCTGACGAAAAAGCTCGGAATTGATGGAAACGGCAGTGATCGTGCTGGTGAAGAGCAGCATATAGTAGCGATCAATTTTGATGAGATCCAAGCGGCAATGCGACAATGAAGAAGTGACGAAACATGAAAATATCCGAGCAACTTACGAATATCGAAACCGAGCGTGACGTTCGCATTCTCTATGCTGTCGAGTCCGGCAGCCGTGCTTGGGGCTTCGCCTCAAGAAACAGCGACTATGACGTCCGCTTCATCTATATCCACCAGCCTGACTGGTATCTGTCGATTCGTGACCGGCGGGACGTAATCGAATGCCCGATTTCAGATGACCTCGACATAAGCGGTTGGGATCTCAGAAAAGCACTTGGCCTGTTCAGCAAGTCAAACCCGCCACTCCTGGAATGGCTCGGTTCCCCGATCATCTACAAGGATGGCTACGGCCTTGCCGATAGAATGCGCGAAATGCTGACTTCCGCTTTCCAACCGCAGCGCAGCATGTATCACTACCTGCACATGGCGCGGGGCAATTACCGGGAGTATCTGAAGGGTGAGGTTGTCCGGTTGAAGAAGTATCTTTACGTGCTTCGCCCGATACTTGCCTGCCTCTGGATTGAAAAACACGGAACCATGCCACCCACCGAGTTCAGCAAATTGGTAAGCGATGCCCGGTTGTCGGTCACTCTCAATGCGGCTGTCGATGAACTTCTCGCACGGAAAATGTCTGGGGACGAGTTGGACACGTCACCAAAGGTTCCGGTACTGAACGAATTTATCGAGCAGATGCTTGATCATTACAGCCTGCTGTCAGGCAAGAGACCAACTCCCGTTGCCGATTACGATGCCTTGGACCAGCTCTTTCGGGAAATGCTTGGAAAAGTATGGGGTCAACGAGATTAAATTACTGGGATGGCGTGGTTTCAGGTCTGAAGGGAACGTGCAAGTATGCTTGACCATCTTCCGTTGTGGATAATATCAGCCCCATATCGGCATAGTAGCGTTCTATCGCTCCGGCTAATTCATCCATAATTGTAAGATCCTGCCAACCATCTGGATATACCTTCAGCATATTCCTTAGGGAGGCATGCATAGATTCCCACGTCGATTCGAAGTATGAACCTGAAAGGGCTTCTGAAGCCTCTTTAGACAGCTCGTCTAAAGGTTTTCCGAGTCCGTCAACGTAGCCAAGTGTATAAGCAGCGGCCTTGACAAGAAATTCGCCATGACGACCAAATGCTTCTAGAAGCTTCATAAGGTCTGCATGGTATCGGTAAGAAAGAATTTCTTTGTCTATTTCCGGCTTGGTACGCTTTACTGCATCAGAGAAGCTCTCAGTCATTCCGTTAATATCATTTTCGCCCGCAGTGCTGCACGAGAGTAAGGTGGCTATATATTCAGACCAGCATACTTCCGCTAACGGGCGGATATACATGTCTTTCCCCCTGTAGCGAGTGCGAAGCATATCTGATGCAAAGGCATCTATTTTCTTATTGTCGTCATGCACATGACAAAGTTCATGGTGCAGAAGATGAAGTGCACTCCGGAACAGTTCTCTGTCAAAATTTTCCTGATCTTCTTGTGCAAGTGGCGCTGCAATATTGGCATTTACTACGGGCACTATTTCAAACTCATCGCCGCGAGGTATGATCATGACCTTTGCTACCGCAATGGCATAGTCCTCATTCGTATGGGTAATTGAATTGCCCGAAGCCGTAGCAGCAGACAACTCGGCCAACTCGCCAGCAAAGTCAGTCGTCACGACGATTCGGTGCATTCGCCGGAAGTCCAACTCGCTATCCACTTCTTTGAAGGTTCTTACTGCTGTTGCAATTGCATTCCCAATCGCGCAGCCAATATCCTCCGGCAAACCCTTTAATGTGATTTGTAGATCTGGTTCCATGATATTCCGCTTCAAAAATTCTATACCGGCCTGATACCGTTACATTTTGGGTAGGCAGCACACCCCCAGAACTCCTTGCCGGAATTTACGCCTTGACGGGCAACTCGCCTCCTCATCTCGGAATTACACTTTGGGCATACAGGCGATGCAGTTTCAGTCCGGGGTGATAATGCAGGAGAAACTGATGCTGTACCAGATTTGCCGGCGACATCTATCATCTCCCGCAGTTTGCGACCGTCAATAAGGGTGATATTGAGGCCTTGGGCGAATGCCTTGGCGTCATCGGTGTACTCACCAGAAGTTACAAAATAACCACCGGCAACGCCGCGTGATGACATGACACCGTAGAACTCGCGGACCGGCTGCACACCGACCTTGTATGCCTTCCACTGTTTGCACTGGACTAGATACGTTTCTTTTCCTTGCCGAAGAACCAGATCGATGCCCCCGTCCGGTCCGTTTCCACCCTCGCGAGTGACCTGAAAGCCGTTACGCCGATAATACTCGCTGACCAATCGCTCAAAATCGCTCCAGCTCATATCGTTGAGAACTGCCACTCCCGGTCGAGATGCCACCTTGTCGTAGATTTTCTTTTGACGCATGGCAGTGACCGCTGAAAGCAGAGCGCCAAATCCGAATGCGATGGGCAAGACAAATTGGCCGAACATCGCCATGGTCGTGAATAGCCCCTTGGCCATGGCATCGCCTAGTTGGCCAGGCGAAGTTGCAGCAGGCACGACAGGTCGAGAGGCAATAGCATGGAGAATCACATAGGAAATGACTGCCAGTGCAAAACCGGCCCACCATGGCAGTTTGCTGACGATCAGGATCATATCTTCAAATGGGCTTGTTTTCTGACGTGCCATCATATCTCCAAAACTTCTGAATACTTCCAATAGATTGCGGACGACTAACCACTATTCTCCCAAATTGATCATCTGGTCGGTGATCTCAGTGAAGGCAACATCGTGACTGATGAGGAAGAGCTGGTCGTACCAGTGATCGGTCACTTCTTCCTTCCCATGATCGATGGCCCGGAAAGCCTGGGCGAGATTCTCGCGCCGTGATACATCGAGATTGGAGGTAGGCTCATCGAAAAAAGCCACCCGGGCGCCGATGGTTTGCAGCAGGGCCAGTCGAAGCGCAACTACGGCGCTCATGGTCTGGCCACCGGAGAGTTGATCGTCGGTGCGCTCACGCACCTCGCCGTCAACCATGTCCCGGAGAACTATCCTGTAGTCATCCCCCCAGATCAACTCCTCGTCTGCCTCAGAAATCGTCCGGTAGATGCGGTCGGCACGGAGGGTGATCTCTTCCCGGAAACGCTCGGAAAGCTGTGCCGAAACGTTCTTGAAGACCTTGTTGCGGAGGAACTTGACCAGATCTTCCTTCCTACGGAGATCCCGTGTCTCCTCCTGCTTAAGGCGTATCTCCTCTTGGACCTTCTCCAACTCGGTGATCTCCGCAGTCAAACGCTGCCGGTTCTGGTCGAGGTTCTTCAGGCTCTCCATCAGTGTCGCTTCGGATGATTGCAGAGTCTCCTTCTTCTGTTGCTGTTCGGCATGCCCCTCGGGAGAGTAGTTCGACTCAATTTCACGCAGACCGGCCTCTTTCACAGCTTGATCCCGTTCAAGATCCGCAAGGCGCTTCTGATATTTCTCCAGCGTCTCCTGCCGTTTCGGGAGATCCTTCGCTATCGGTTCCGCCTGGAGGTAACGTTCGTGGTCAGGCTGCAAATGGCGACGCTCCTCCTCGGCATCCCGGATGCCAGCCTCGACGTCCTGATACGCAGTCAACAATTCAACTTTCAGCTGTTTTTCGCGTTCCGTCTTCTCGGCCGTCTCGCGCTGGAGCGTGGCGGCCTTCTTCCTTTCCCCGATGTGCTTTTCCGTTTGCGAGAACTCTTTGGAACGCCGATCAAGTTCATGGATTCGGGCATCAACCTTCGACTTCTCCATTCTAACAGCGGCAAGAGGCGCCTCCGCGGCGGTCATCATGTTGCCGATGATAGTCCTTGCCTCAGACGCCACATCATGACAACGGGTTTCCCATGCTTCGAGGGTGACAAGCTGTGCGGAAGGCTCTCCCGAGAAGACGCCAGCCTTAAGCTTTTCCCCTATCTTCCGACAATCGTCGAGTTGATGCTCTTCTACCCATGCACTAAAGGTTGCGACGATGCCGGCAGGGTCCAGTTGCCGGAGATATTCTTCCCGCTCTTTCTCTTTCGTGGTCCGCTCCTTTTCCAGGCTGGAAATCTCGGCACGAAGCAACCGGAATTTATCCATCTCTTTTCCGGCAGCCTCGGCTGAAGCAATCTTGACATCCAGCGCGGAAATGGATGCGTCGATAGTCGCGATCTCCCTTTCGATCTGCTGCCTTCGCTCCGGAAAGACCTCCAGAGACTGCTTGCCATCCATGTTCCCGCATGGTTCGCCAAAGAACGGACAGCTGCCCTCACGCAATTTCTCTTCTCCCTCCGTCAACCCAGCCATTTTCCCCAAGAGCCGGGCTTTCTCTGCAAGCAGGATTTCACGCTCCTTGCGAAGGGGCTCCAGTGTCGCTGCGGCAGCCTTCCATTCCTCCTCGGCCAGGAGCAGGCTGTTCTTTTCATGGGTACTGCTATCGAGTTCCATAAGCCTCCCGAGAGTCACCCGGAGGTATGGCACGTGGGTATCAATCTTCACCAGCGGAAGATTTCGGAACTGCTCGTCGATTCTCTTTACCTGATCGACTGCGGACTGACAGCGTGTTTCTTCCTCAATCAGTTTGGTCAGGTTCTGCTGCAGATCGTTCTCTTCGGATAAGGCCGTTTTTCGATCCTCCTGAAGCTTCTTCTCTAGGAGAGCGGCTTCGCTTTCTTCGTGGTCGGCGGACTGACGCGCCGAAGTTGCCTGAAGGTTTAGATCATTGATTTCCTTATCCAGTGCCTGTTTCGTCTTCTCACGCTCACGGAGCTCCTGAAGCCTCTTTTCGGCGGACTCGTAGCGTTCTTTGCCGGGCCGTGCCTGTTCAGCGGTCCGAGCCGCTGTCTCAGCCTGGTCAACGAGCGCCTTTTGAGAGGTTATATGCTCGTTCCCAGAAACGATACTCTGTTTCACCTGGACAATTTCGCTACGAAGGCGCTCAATCCCTGTTTTCTTTTCCTCTAGGGTTTGAAGCAGTTCGACTACGACGACGAGGTCCGCGGTAACCCCTTTCAGTTCGGTTCCCTTCGCCTCCTCTTCCTGGATCAGAGCCTTGAGTTCTTCCTGTCGTTTCGGGAGACAGGCGATACGCTCTTCCTTCCCGGCAATATCTGTCTCCAGATTTGCGAGCTTCGCCTTGATGGTGTTCCCCAGTTCCTTCGTGCCATCAAAGGTCTTGCGCCAGGAATCTATCCCGAGGATCTCGTCAAAATCTTCCTTTCGCTTTGTGGTCTGTTTCTTGACAAATGGCCCGAGGAATTCGCTCTGAAAAGGTCCAATCACCAGCTTGAACTGCTCAGCCAGCGATCTTCCCCTGGAGAGCCCGAGAAGTTCCCGAATCCGTTCTTCAGTCTCTTCGATGCCGGCATGATCCTCGACCTCGAAAATGCCGTCCATCCCCTTCGCCAGTCTCCATGTCGCAGGTGTCCCCACGGTCCGCGTCACACGGTAGCTGTCGCCATCGTTGGCGGCGAAGGTAACGGATATTTCTCCCCGTTTGGCTCCGATCGTGAGGAAACGATCGACATTGGAAACGAAGTCCCGCGCATCGACGCCGAAGAGGGCATACCCTATTGCCTCGAAAACAGTGCTCTTCCCCACACCGTTAGGCCCGGCGAGGACGTTGATACCGGGGGAGAAAACAAGCTCCGTGTCTCGATGGGACTTGATGTTCTTGAGATGGATCGAAAGTATCTGCATCATTTCAAGAGAGCAAAGAGCTCTTCCCCCTCAGTATCACCTTTCAGTACCTGATCGCGGATGGCAGTTGCCAGCGACACGAGTTCGCTCTCTTTCCCTTTCCATGCGCTGTTGGCACCAATCAATTCATGAAGCACATCACGCTCGATCTCTTCCAGGTTCCGCCGTTCAGTTTCTTCCAGCCCCCTTCCCGTCACCAGGGACAGGTGGTTCTTGATCTCGACGTGGAGCGGATCGGCCAGCTCTTCGATAAGGGATCGCAGCCGCTCGCGCCCCAGCTCGAAAGGATGGAACCGGACGCGGCCAGTGACTTTCATCTCGATCAGGGGACGTTCTCCAAGCCCGTTCAGCTTTTCGACCAGGTGCTCCCGCAGATGGTTCAGGGCCTGATCAACGCTTTCGGCGCCATCCAGACTCACGGAGACAGTTTTCATGGGACGGGGGACTGTCCGCCGGAATTCAGTCTGTTGATTACCGTTCTCGACTGTTACAAACCAGTACCCCTTGTCATACCCTTCCTCACCGAAGTTCACCCGCTCCGGTGAGCCGGGGTTGAAGGCGTAGGGACGACCTTCCGGAGTCTCGATAACATATGGTTTGTGGCCATGGCCCAGGGCCACGTAGTCAAAGACATCGGCGAGTGGCAGAGCCTCTGTCGGCTGCATATTACCAATCTCAACGGGCGAGTACGTCCAGATCCCGACATGGAAGAGGAGAATGTTGTTTTTCGTCTCCACCGATTCGCAGATGCGCGGCACATGCACGCCCGCCTGGGCGCCGATGTAACCGAGGCCGTAGATATTGAGCCCATTGATCTCTATGTGGCCGCCCATGCCTGTTTCGGGATCGAACGGGTCGAAGCGGTAGCCGCCGTTCTCGGTTCGGGTAGGACGGAGGAGGTGTATATAGCCCATTTGTGACAGCGCCTCCATCCACGAGATGCTGTCGCGACGGTGAATCCAGTCATGGTTTCCCTCTACGGCAATGCAGGGAATGCCGGCGTCCTTCAAGGGCTGGAGGGTTTCAATTGTGCGGGCGAAGGTACGGGGAAGAATCTGGCCTGTGTGGAACAGATCGCCAGATATCAGGACAAAATTTACTTTTTCGGCAATGGCATCAGACACGATACTGCCAAGCATACGAAAGAAGTCTTCGTAGCGTTCGGCATCACCGGCAGAGGTGCGGTAGGTCTTGCCGAGGTGGATGTCGGCGGTATGGAGGAAGCTGATATGGATATTCCCCGGTTTCATAGTTATTCTCAAGAGACAAGAGCTACTACAAACTGTCTAGTCGTTCTTGCCTCCTCAGATTTTCCGCAATAATTGCGTAGAGAGCATCTTCTCTGGGGTCAGCGTTTCCCCATTCATCCCAAAAGTCTATGGTGGCGCTCAACGGCTTAGCATCTGGTGCAGTTACTTTTATCCTTGCGGGCAAAAGCACTGCATCGCCAACCACGACAGCTTCTCCAACATCCATTAAGGGGAGCATTTGCATAATATCACCAAGGCTATCAGGGAGAAGCTTTCTTACGGTATTTTGGTCACTCGGATTTGTGAGGCGTAGGCTTATAACATTATTGCATTGACTTAAAATTGTCTCGCTCACATCCGAAGGACGTTGGCTAATCACCATTAGACCAACACCATACTTACGGCCTTCTTTAGCGATCCGTTCTACACTTTCAATGGCAGCTCGTTCAAGAGGATTGGTGTTTTGGAGTTTTGGCAAATACAGATGTGCTTCATCACATGCAATAAGAACTGGATGCCTCTTCTCGAACGGTGTCCAGAATTGAAGGGAATATATTAGACGAGCCAGCGTCCCGACAACTACTGGAAGTACATCTGTTGGTACTTCAGAGAAATCTATAATCTTTATCCCAGCAGATAAATTTTCTTTCTTACCAAAACCCAAGAGTGTTTTTGCCAATGAATGTAACGCTTCATAGCTATGCCATTTTTCAGGTGCTTGAAACATGAAACCGTAGCGACGGTCTGTTTTCTTACCCTCTATCCTTGGAATCAACCTACTGAATTGGCCAAAATATGGCCCCTGCTTTTCTCCTTTGGAGCCAGCCACCATTTGTTCATTTAGTTCGTTTAGCTGCTTAATTACATCTTCGATGTTAAATGGAACTGGGCTGTTTATGGTAAATTGCTTAAGGACTTCCGCTTTCCCTTCCTTTTCAAGCTGTATTTTTTTCAATTCTTTCACTGCGTTATGAATAATTAAACTCTGATTCTGGGCTGTAAATTCAGATTTCTCCACAAAAAGAGCCTGAATTTCTTCGTTTGATAGCAACCAGTATGGCAAAAACAGAATGTCTTGAGATGGGTCTGCTAAATCAGGCGGACCGGCAATTTTGTACTGCGCTGCATATGGAAGTTCTTTGTATTCACCATGCAGGTCAAATAACACTATATTCGTGTCCGGCAACTTACTAGCTTGTTCCAGAATTCGGGCTACAGCCCAGCTCTTCCCACTACCAGTACTCCCGAGAAGAGCTGCATGCCTCTGGAACAATTTGTTCCCATCTAGGTAGGCAGAAGCCGTTGTGTCAAGACTGAATTGGCCGAAATGCAGTGGCGTTGTTTGCGCAGTTTTTGATGAAGCCGAAACAACGTTCATGAAATCGTGGAGATTTTTGTCCGCGAGTAAAAAAACTTCCTCATCAATACCTGGCAGATCATCCATTGATCGACTGAACCTTGGACCATCCGCACGATCACGAATGCAGCCTAAAAGGGTTAATAGTGCACCATTATTTTCAGGTATTGGCGCATAAATATCTTGCACATCATCTTTGACACCTGTTTCAGCTTGTGCTTTCTCAACCTTAGGCTGATGACGCCAAATTCTGCTTGCATGACCGATGATATAGCGTCCAACCCCTCCAGGTATTGCAACAAGGCTCCCTATGCGGAGTAACTGAAGTTTTTCCCCAGATGCTATTTGGACAAAGACACGCCCATTATCAACGCTTTGAACTGTTCCGATACATTTTGGGTGTATTTCGCCCGGATTAATTTCCGCATCAAAAAAATCAAAAAGACTCATGTCTATCCCTCTCAATTTACCTAATAAATTCGGTGACGAACCGGTCAAGTTTCCAGATATCATCTTCTGGCAAATGATTTCTATCTGCACCTATTTGGACAAAGCAACCACCTGCACCATCACATGTGACACAAGTTATATTTGAATGTGGAACAATAAATTCCTGCAGCACATCATCGCTCAGAGAATAAGTAACACATAGAGCGGGCGTACCCTTCTCTAAGCTTCTCTTCAGATGTGCTTCCAAATGCTTATCATTGAATCCATAACCTATTATCAACAACGACTGTGCCTCATTGAATGCGTGATCCATATGGTGGAGATGTTCTCTTCGGACATCCTTCAGAGCTTCGGCATATTTGCTTGGGCCAGGCGCTATCATGCAACGTTGCCAATCGCCTTCTATCCCCTCCAACTTAAAGCATTCAATGATTTGATTAGGATTTGACTTAGACTGATGCCAGGAAAAGGAACCATGTGGCTTTATTAACCGTAAAGTTTTTGCACGGATTGTTTTAGTTCCTTGTCGTAGCAATGGCGGCATCATACCTATTTCAGGTTTCCACGTTCTCAAAATTCCACCGCTGAAACCATTTAGACATGGTACTCCTATGAGGTCAGCAGCATATTCGACCAGGAGGTCATAATTAGGAGTGACGATGCAAAGCTCTGGGTTAGTCGCTGGTGCTGCGCGAAGTAATTTTTCGAGCATTTCCCTAAGAGGAAAACAAATTCTTGGGTTTTGTTCAAAAAGAGTGCTCAGTTCGTCATGTGGAAGCCTGAATGCTTGTGTTGTTTGCTCCAATATCTGGCTCAGAAAGGTTGAATCATGTTTCAATGGATGTTCAGCTAAAAAACCTTCGAGATTAAACTTGTACCAATCATCGCCCAGTCCAGCTAATTCATCACACAACGACTGATACGCCGAGGTGTCTTCAATTGAAAATCCTGACGAATTGATGTTTTGTGAATAACGCTTGGCCAATTCGGCCATGCTTGGAAAGCCTGTAGGCAAGTTCAAATAGCGGCTTGTTGAAATAGATGATCCACTGCCCAAAAGTACAGTTGGGAATCGCCTTTCAAAAACCTCTTGTATTGCAGCTTCTTTCCAATCCATCGGGTGGCTTCCTTATGTCGAACGATTAAGCCTTGGCAATTTGTCTTGTAAATTCATGAAAGCAGCTTCCCAAACATCACATCCAGATACGTTTTCCCATCCCAATAGGTCGACTGTTTATCACCTGCTTCATTCCGCACATGCCAATCCAGTCGCAGCACATGCTTCGCTTTCATCTGTTCGACCATTTTTAGCTCATCAGGAGTTGGCGTCTGCGCCTTTAATTTCCCCATCGGTGAGGAATCCCGCAACATAATGAACGAATCAACCTTGAACGGCTTGCCGTGCTTTGCGGATAGTTTCCGCGCCAGTTCCGGCAGGTGCGTTCCCGTGGCTATCCTGACCTTTTCGTTCAGCTCCAGGTTTGACCAGTCGGTAATGCCGGTCTGCCCCTTCGGGTCGATGAGGAGGATGTGGGTCCAGTCCTTATGCACAACCCAAAGCACGAAGTCTGGGAAGAATGCCCGCGTCTCACTCTCAAGATAGATACCGACGGAGCGGAGACTCTGAACGTTACGCAGCAGGTAGAATTCATGCTTTTCGTAACGCCCCTTCATGACCGAGTCGCTGAGATAGGCGTGAAGATCGTTGACAAATTTCCGCTCACCGGCATTGAGGGAGTCCGGCGAAATGGTCAGCTTCAGTGAGTTCGGTCTAAGTCCCAGCTCTTTTTCCAACTCCACCCGATCCTCATTGAGCAGCGGCGCGTAGACCGTGCGAGGATCGTTGAAAGCAAGCTTGAGTTGTTCCGGAACATCGGTCGGGTAGGAAGCTTCAAACGCCTCTTTCCGTGCCTGATCCGGAAAGGTCAGCGTCACATCATAGCGGTCAATGAAATCACCCTCGCCACCGGCCTGCGCCTGGGCCAGAGGCTCGCCGTAGCGGTACTGGCGGGTGTTGATGTCGTAAATCAGCTTGTGGTGAATCTTGTCCAGTGTATCCTGCACCGTCTGGAATAGCAGCCGCTCCACGGCAGACCAGCTCCGCTCGTCCAGATGGGCCTGATAGTAGATCGCACCGACCAGATTAAGCAGCCAGGCAACAGTTACGGGCAGCAGTGTCCCATCTTTTCCCTCATAGAGCCTGACCCGCCGCGACTCTTGCCAGCGGTCAATCAGCCGCTGTAGCTCAATCATGGGGATAAAAGCAGCCTGCTCCCGCACCCGCTGCAGCAGTTCACCGGCAATATCCGCTCCCTGCAGTGTGCTGTCGGGCCGGTAGTCAAGGCTGATGGCGAAATCCGGCATGGTCTCGCTCAGTTCGCCGCTGTCGCCCAGATAACGCCAGCGCCAGCCTCCGGTCTCCGCCCGCACGGCAATAAGCGTCGGCTCGTCCCGGTGTTTCCCCACCTTGAAGATGTTGAGCTTGTCCCGGTAGTCTTCAAAGCTGACGTTTTTGCTCTTGGTCCGCCCACCCACCCAGACGGCTGCCGGGCTTACCTTCACTGTTCGCTGCACGATCCAGGTGGGTAGATCATCTTCCAGCGCCTTCAGGAAGGTGTCCAGATAACTTTTTTTCAGGCTGAATATGTTCAGCGTCTCCAGCCGGCGCAGCCGGTTCACCGGGGTATCGGGGAGTTTCAGCGCCTCGTAATCCTCGTTGTGCGCCGCTTCTCGGCGCTTGCCGTCGTTTTTCAGCCCTTTGAGCCGCACCCCACGACCGAAAATCTGGATGATCTTGTTCCCCTTGGTGGAGCCGAGATTGACCAGACCGATGACCGACAGCCGGAAGCAGTTCCACCCCTCGGCAAACTTGCGGCTGCCGATGAGCACGGTGATGGGGCTGGCCGCCGTGTCAAGCTGTGAGAAGTGGAAACGTGATTCGATGATAGGGCTCTTGCGGAGCTGGGCCAGCATGGCGCCGTCCGCCCCCTTCAGGTCGGGATGATCCTTGGAGTCGTTGAAAAACTTGTCGCCATTGCCGACGTTGATGATACCCCAGTATTCCCCGTCCCCCCAGGAGAGGAGGATTTCATCCGTCACCGCCGGGCAGCGGGTCAAGGTCAGCGGCCCGGCAATCTGGCCGCCAAAAACCTCCTGCAGCTCCTGCTTCTCCTCGAAGGTGAGCCGGGCCAGAAAGCCGAGGAGCTTCCTGATATCGGAAACCTCGTCGCTCTTCCCTTCGTCTTTCGAGTCTTCCACGGTCCGTCCCATAAAGGCCAGGAGCGGTTTATCCGGGAAGAAGCCGGTGAATTGCAGCCCCTCCGCGCCGGTGGCCAGATTGACCCGTAGTTCCTGGTAGACGGCCAGCTTGTCCGCCAGGGTGCGGAAGGCGGTGGTGAAATTCTCCCAGCACTCCCGCCCGGCGTCAAAGGCGTCGTCGGCGATGCGGGCCACGGAGAAGTCCTTGCCGTAGCCGTCCTTGAAGAAGCGGTAGTAGTTGTAGTCGTAGACGATCTGCTCGCCGTACTCCTCAACATGGCGGTCGGCAATGCCGTGGTAGGTGGCGGAATATTCGAACAGAAAGGCGTTGGGGTAATCGGCCAGATTGTGGCGCAACTCCTTGAATTTGCCCAGTTCCGCGCCGCTGCTGGAGAGGCCGATATGCCCTTCGTCCACCAGCACCAGCCTGAAAATCCGCTTGTGGTCGGGCAGGTCGAAGTAATTCTTTTCCCGGTTGAGGAGCGATTGGGTCGAGTCAATGGTGAGGCGGATGCGCCCGGCGCACTGTTGGTTGAGCTTTTCAATGAGGGGGACCACTTCCCGGCGGTGCTGTTCGATCAGGTTAACGCCGGGGGTGGTCAGGATAATCTGCAGTTCGTCAAAGGCCCGCCAGCCGCCTATATGGTCGATGTACTGGAGGATATTGAGGTGCATCAAGAGGGTCTTGCCGCTGCCGGTCGCCATCCAATAGGCCAGCATGGTGCGGCCTTCGTACCCCTTTTCCTTGTTGCGGATTTTTCTGAGCGCTGCTTCGGTGAAGTAGAGCGCCAGAATCTGGTAATAGCGGAGCTGCACCGGCCTGGGGATGAGACGGTTGTAGAAGGTGAGCCATCCCTGAATGTTCTGGGCATAAGAGCGGGGAATGCCAGATTCGGTTTGGGGGGCGTAGCGCTCCACCACCGCTTGATAGACGCTGTTGTTTTGCTCTGCGGCGATTGCCAGATCTCCCAGCAACTCGCGCTTTAACCGGTTGTAGAGCTTTAGTTCCATGAGGCTCCCCGGTCGAAGTCCGCCGCCTGTACCAGGGACACCGGCAGTTTCACCTTTCTTATGTCGGCGTCAAAGTTTACCTCCAGCCGGGTCACGGTGGGCTCGCCGCTCTCCCCCGTGTAGCGGTCGATGATAGCGTTCAGGGCCGCGCTGTCGTCCTCGCCGGTGTCGATGTCGCGGAAAACCACAAGCACGCCTATGGTGGTTTCAACGGCGAGATATTTCCTACCGTTCTCGCAGTACACCCGACGCGACTTGACCCAGTACCCCTGCAAATAAAGCCAGGTCTCCATCAGGTCAATGGCCTTCTCCTCCCGTGCCTTACCCGCCTTGAGGGTCTGGGTAAAGGGACGGGAAAGGTCGAGGCTCGCCACCAGCTTGTTATGCTCCGGCCGGAAGAGGTACTGCACCGGCAGCCCCTTGGGAAGTGTCGCGCCGTCCCAGGCGGTCTCCAGATTGGCCAGCAGGTCTTCGTACTGCTCCAGGCGATGGACTTTGACGATCCCCTGGTAACCGTCAACTTGGTCGGCAATCGGCTGGCCGTCGCGCCAGTTGAGGGAGTACATAACCTTCTGGACGCGAGGCTTTAGGACCGTGTCGAAGTAGGTGCCCATTTCCACGAGGACAAACTTCCGCTTTCCTTGATCGCGATCCTGTTTGTTCTGGGCAATGATGGCATGAGCGGTGGTCCCGGAGCCTCCAAAGAAGTCGAGATTCACTGCGTCATTACCTCCCATGTAGTTCAAGGTCCGGCCAACAACATCAGGGTCTTTGGGATTCTTGAACACATCGCCACCCATTAAATGCCTTAGAGCAACGACTGTTGGTTGCTGGCTCTTATAAAATACGCTCGGCATGACCTGGACGTTTGACTCTTCATCACCGCCGCCTGTCCCATTACCTCGGCGAGCATCAGGGTCAAAATCTGTCGAAACATAGTTGAGGTACCGCTTCAAAATGGGCGGTTCGGTGTGATCCTCGCGGAATTCAATAAAACCATGCTCAAAGTAGAGCCAGAACTTTTCTGGAGTGGAAAAAGCCCAGCCTCTATCTGGAACCTTACATGGTTGGCCGGTATCTGGATGGATTATGTCGAATCGTGGTCCACCACCTCCGGGCCAGGAGATGTTATCGTCACGCCAGATACCGTTCCTGTCAACACGGTTATACCTGCGATGCTTCAACGAAATATGGCCAGAGGGAAGACTGGTGTAGAAGTCGCGTATACCTGCTTGAATAGCCGTATAGTCATCTCCATGAATTTCTTTAAGCCGTCGCCATTCGGCTAGGATCTCCCGTGCGCCCGGTTTCTCTTCTCGCCAGATTGTGCCGGTGGCTTTCAGATACGCGTAATCTTTGGCATAAACAATCATGTAGTCATGGCCGAGTGAGAAAAAGCGAGCATCATTCTTGCGCCCTTTTTCCCAAATCAACTCACCGACACGGTTTTCAACCCCGATCACTTTGTCGGCTACGAGAAACAAGTTGGAAAGCTCCTCACGCCCGATCGCCTGGGTCAGGGTCCCGGCTTGATCCAAGAGCGGTGCTGCCAGCTCCAGCCTATTTTCAAGCATCGAGGCCCAACTGGAATGCCTGAAGCTATCCTTGTAGAGAAATTCGTCACCCCCCGTGTTATATGGCGGGTCGATGTAAATACACTTTACTTGCCCCCGATACTTCTCCTGCAACAGATTCAACGCCTGCCAGTTCTCCGAATGAATCAGCAGTCCATCTGTCTGCTCGTCCAGGTTGTCGAACGCCGGGTCGGACAACAGTTCAAGCGCCCATTCGGGCGCAAACAGCCCGGTATCCACCACCAGGGTCGGATGCTCCTTCAGCTGTTCCACCCGCTCGATGGTCACCCCGTATATTTCGCTGAACTGCCGCACCTGCCCGTCATTGGCAGCGATAGCGGCATGGAACCGCTCCGGGATCTTCCCTACGGAGATAAGCCAGTGGGTGTCGATCACCTTTTTCTTCAGGGTGAAGATATTCCGCTGGAAGGTCTCCAGAGTGTCGAGAAATTCTATGATCCGGGTGGCGACAGCGTTGAAGCCCCGGCCGATGATAAGGGTGGTGTTGTCGATGTTCCGGTTGAGCAGCGTGTCCAGGTCGGAAAAGACCACGTTCTTGATGAACCGGTCCTTCTCGCGGGTGAGGAAGCCCCGCAGATCCTTATGGATAAAGTAGTCGGCGTCGTTCCCCACATAAAACTGATTGAGTGCCTTGTCCAGTTGAAACAGAGCGGCTGCTGTCGGATTGGCCTTGAGCGCTCCTGCCCGGTCGGCCTCATTCCTGCCCAGCCCGGCAAATTCGGGCCGTTTGGCCATCTCCTTGTAGTAGCTCTCCTCCTTCAGCCGGAGCTGATTGACCCCTTTAACCTGCCCGCTGTCGGTCTTGTCATGGTCGGCGGCCAACTCGTTGAAAATCGGTTTTGCCGGGTCGCCGCCCGACTCTTTCTTGAAGAGGTAGGGCGTCAGGTCGGCGTCCGCGTCAAAGACCGTGGCCCATACCTTCGGGTATAACTCCGTCTTCTCTGTTCCCGCCTTGGCCAGATGAAACACCACCTGCCAGACGCCATCCTGCTCCTCGATCCTGGCCAGCCGGTAGAGCTTGATCTCCTTGTCCTTGTTGTTGTTCTGGGCCGTGGTTTCGGCTTCGCTATCGGCACCGGTCTCCAGGCGGAATTCCAGTTTCTTCCCGGCAACTTCGCATTTCACGCTGGGGAAGCTGGCCCCGGTCTTGATGTAATAGCTGTCCTTATGCTTCCAGTGAAAGAAGGTGTCGGAGCCGTCATAGTCGGCCTCATAAGGCACTTTGAAGGCATTGGCGGCCCGGCTGTTGTAGCCGAAGTCGCCGTTCTGGTAGTAGAGTTCGAAGAAGTTCAGCAGGTAGTTGTAGAGACGCTCTTCGATATTAGCAGAGGAGCGATCCTGCCCGGCAACCCAGAGCGCCACCTTATCCCTGGCCGACTCCGCCTTGTCGGTATCTTCATCCAGAGCGACGATGGCCGCCTCCAGCTTAGCCTTCAGATCAGGATTCAGCGGGTCCCGCTTCAGCGCCTGCCAAGCCTCGCGGGTCCGCTTCCCCAGGTCCTCGCAGTACGGCTCCAGCCACATGAAAGCCGCTTCCACATCGGTGTTTTCCACCCGCGCCAGCTCCCGCGCCACCGTTGCCCGCAGATCATCCGGCCCGTCGCCGCTGATGAACTGTTCGATATATTTCCGCTTGAGCTTCAGGATCTTGAAAATACCGAAGTCCAGGTCGTTGCTGTCGTACTGGAACATTTCCCGGAGGAAATCCTTAAACTGCTCGAAAGCTGAAGTCATATTAGCCCTTTATGAGATTGTACTTGGTGGAGCTAAAGAGGCCCGAAGTTTACCACAAATCAAACCGACCATATAATTTTCGTTATCGCGTAAAGCAACTCTGATCGTAACTCAAGGGTTTCGCGTGTGAATGCAGGAGCAGGCTCGAACTTCAGGCCTGACATTTCGATAAACGTATTCATGGCAGAGTTAGCCTTATAAAAGTCCGGTACAAGAGTTTGCGCCAGATGAGGAGCACTACCGGTGTAGGTCTTCAGCTTGTCTGCATATTGCTCATTGTTGGAGGAGATATTGTCCTGCCCCTTAAGCAACAAGAGTGCGCCAAAACGATTCCGCTCATTCTCGAACAGTGCTTCATCAACGGTGCCGTCTGCGGCAGTGAACAGTCGCTTGCTTTCATCGTTTCTGGCAAGGATATGCTCAACGTGGTAGGCATTGCTCTTACCTGTGCCACAGACGTAATTATAAAGCGTATCCTTCAATTGCCAGCCGAGGCCTGTTGTGAGGAACAATTCAATTCGAGTGAGGAAATACCTGAGAAAACGGGGGTTGTAATCCCCGTAACCAACCTGCTTGAATTGTCCGTATGACAGTAATTCTGTTGACGTGGTATTCCGACGCGCATTGATCTCGTTGAGCACCATGGTGTTTACTTGCTGCTCAATATCATCCGCCTGACATGTTCGCAGTATCGGGTGCAAGGTGTAGAGCAATTCCTGAAACTGGTTACTATCGTAAGCACGGTTAAGTTGCAGCATGACATAGGCACGATCATAGGCCCGGGCTACAGCTCGAATCTTTGTATCCTCATCTGGATCGTCCACTGAACATGCTGCAAGCGTCAGCATGATATGGCCATCCATCCGGTTCAGTTGCGAGCTGTAGTAACATTCGGGGAATGCCGAATGTTCATCCTGACCAAGGCGACAGAGCTTCAGATACAAGCCGGCGTAGTATCGAAAGGGACCTCTCAGGAACGACTTGATATTGTGAGGGTTATGCAGCAGCTTGAGCGAATTGCTGGAAGCGTCGAAAATCTCGCGATGATAGGGACCATCGAATAAATCCTGACCCTGCTTGCGCTTTTCAGTAAAGTGCGCCTTCAGGTATGTCCGGAAAAAACCATCAACTTCTTCCATGGTCTCCAGTTCCTGCAGCGACTTATCCCAGATATCGGCAAAATGATCGACTTCTGCCTTGTCTATTTCACCGAGTAGCTTGCCCTTCAATATCTCGTATGGCTTCAAGCGGACACCACGGTCATTAATAACTTCAAAAACCATCGGAACGTCGGTCTGTTCAACCTCAAGATTAATAATGACAACCATGCATAGGAAATAATAAATGAAGGTGTCGAGCTTGTGCGGTGTTGCTAAGCGGGCTGACAGTTCTTTTTGCAATATGGAAAAGTTCTCAATGATATGCTTGCCAGTAATGCCATCGCTGATCATATCTGCTGTTGCGTCTTTACCCGCAAGAAGCGCCTGCATTAGTGCATCGCGCTTATCATGAGCCATCCAGAACTGGCGTTTGCCACCAACACCTATTCCGACAATCTTCGTCTTCAGCCAATCACGTTGTTCAGGTAGGTTATGTGCGCTTGCGTCGCACAGGTGATAGAGCGCAATAAGCATAAGCGTTAACGTCGTCAGTCGTTGTTGGCCGTCAACTACAAAAATTCGCCCATCGTTCTTATTAGTAATGTACGTATTGAGGTAGTACCAAGCGTACTTTACCCTGACATTTTCAGCGGTCGGATCTAGATCTGGATGCTTTTCATAGGAATGGTCGAAATGATAGAAAATATCGTCGAGAAGCCGTTTAACTTCATCTGCCGTCCATTTGTATTCTCGCTGGTAAAAGTCAATGTGGTAGGTTCTTGTTGAAAACAGTTCGTTGATATTCTGACGATATGGACTTACTTCCATTTAATAAATTCCTCCGACTAACGGTACTATGGGAGATAAAAATAAAGCCGCCTGTCAGCATATAAGAAGACAATGCGGCTTCAATTCAAGCGATATGTCCTGAAGGGCACAGAGCCCATCTCCTTACCCTCCATAAATGCATGAAATTACGCCATGTTAATACCTCTTTTTGCCTCAAAAGTCAATTTGATACAAACATTGCCTGGAAATGTACGGTGAACACACTCTGTCCGATCACGACAGAGTGGTGCAACCTGCTGAATTATTTAGATTGCGATGCGAATTTGGATTGACAATTCATTTCAGGCTGGTCAAACTTATCCTGAAATGCTGGTGAGCATTGACCGTCGAGAAAGGAGGGGTATGTGATGAGGCAAAAATTTAAGGCTTGTGTACTATCGATTTTCTGGAGCGTACTCCCCTGTTTTCTTGCTGGTGGAATTGTTGGTGCAATTTTTTTATCGGCATTCTGGTACTGCTTGATTGGCATAACGGTATTAGCATTTTTCTACTGTTGCTTGGACCGTATCCCTGTTCGTCTGTTTGCCGGTACAATGAGAGGGTTGTCGCTCTGGCCACTTCTGAAATACGGATATGCAAGTACCGATAAAAGACCTGTTAATTGTTGTTGTAATAATTGGTGGTTATGGCGGCACTGGTTCTACAACCGATGATGTCATATATTCCCATGCGCCCTTCAGTTTAAGAATTTCGTCTCTATCAATTGGTATGCAACCCTGGTATTCAGCAATCAGTTCATATGGAGACGACACATAGAAATAGATGTTCGCTCCGTCTGATGTTTCCAAGTGGGTCAAAATATCAACTGGCAATGAAAACTGATGGCCATCGACGGTCATTGTAGCCCCGTATTCCGCAACTGCTAATTCAATTCCTGTATCGCCAGCATTCTCTCTTAGTCTCAAGTCTTCAGTAACGAGCGCAATCAACCCGTCATTTACTAACAATATCTTCTTGTCTGTCATTGACTATTTCCCTCTCCGCAGCGGTGCGGGGCTTGGGCCTTTTGGTAAATTTGATGTTCTGCTTTGTTGCTGAAGTATCTTGCCGGTTCTTTGCACTTGCTGCTGAACATCTCGTGATTTTTGTTCCATTATTCGAGCCGCATCCCTTGTAGCGACTTCTTCCGATCTATTTATAGCCGTTTCTTTTGCAGCTCGATTTGTAGCCATTGTACGATTAGGTGCCGTAACTGACGCAATATCTCCAACAGTCATTGCCGTTTCATGTAATGCCCCCTGTCCAACCGCAATCGTAGTTGCAGCCGTACCCGCATTGATTGAGCGTCCATCGGCAAATTCCTGAGAAGCCGCACTGCCAGCAAGATTCTGCTTTGACTCGACCCTCGTCCCAACCACCTGTGAACTCGAATAATCCGCCTTGACCCCGCCATCGGCATGAATACTCCCGGTAATCCCTCCGCCTGACCTGGTGCTGACCACCGCCGCTCCCTGCTGCGACATCTGGACAAACTGATCCTCGGTAATCTCGGAACGCTTGCCGGCGATCAGATTGCCGCTCTTGTCCATTTTCCCCTGCACCTGCGAATAGTGCAGATTGCCTTCCTTGTCCTTGGCGTACATCAAGACATTGCCGTCGAGGCCGTTGGAGAACGAGCCTCCCACAACCTCCATCTTTCCGGACTTGTCATTCTTGGCGTAATACCAGTCACCGTTGACCATCATCTGTTTGCCGCCGGCCTGGATCATATAGCTGCCAGATTTTCTGGAAACATTCAGTGACTGGTTTTCGTAGCCGGTCTTTATAAAATCCCCGACGGTCTTTCGTAACCCCTTATCGACAGTCGATACGTTCCGGTCCATCCGCTCGATGTCGGTGCCGGTCCGGCTCTGACCGAGATCGAACTTCTGCACCCGACCGCCCTGATCGACGCTGAATGATGCGAGATTTCCGTTACGGTCGTAATCCGCCTTGTAGTCGAACGCCTGGCCTGACAGCCTGGCGACATGGGCTGCAGCGCTCTGGAAACCGGCTCCTTTGAGCTGCTTCTGCAGATCGAGCGACTTGGCCCTGTCTCCCTTGGCAACGGTCCCGGCTTCAGAGGAATTCACGACGCCACCATCCATACCGACATTGACGACGCTCTTGCCGTCAGCGGTCGTGAAGGTGATATTCTGCCCCTCCATGGCCTTCTGCATTTCGGCAAAGCCCCGTTCGGTCAGATGACCGTTCTGGTACATCTCAGGATCGTTGGTGAGATGCGGCGCCACCTTGCCGACCATCTGATCAGCCGCGGAATGGACCAGCTGATTGCGGGCGATCCGTCCCGACACATCGTTGCCGATGAGCTGCTGGTAGTTGTCGTATCCTCCCCCTGCGTAAATACCGTGAATCTTGCCGCCTGTCTCCGTCGCCACAACACGGCCTGCCTCCGTCCCAGCTGCAACCGGGCCGCCGAGCTGGTTCGAGAGTCCGGAAACCTCGGAAGCCTGCTTACCCTGATTGAACAGCGAATTCATCTGCATCAGGTGTGCTGAAGAAATCCCGTAGGAGTCGGCAATCGTCCTCACGGCATCGGCATTGGCGTAATCGCCCAGGGCCGACATCTCAGAGCGGAGCGAATTGAACTCGCGCCAGTTGCCGCTGAAACCCAGTGACTTGGCACCGGCATAGGCGCCCATTTCCCCCTGAAGCTGCCCGACGCTCTTGTCCATGTTGGCGGTCAGGAACCCTGCATAGTTGTCACCGTTGCCGAAGACATTGGCCAGAGCCCGGTCATTGGCAACACCCATTTGGGCAAAGGCCTGCGTATCGCCGCCGTAGTTGTTTCCGACCACATCCCTGACCGCTGCCGACTTGTCCAGCCCGAGACGGCCATCGAAGGATTTCAGGTCATAGGACGAGGACAGGCCATTCTCCCGCATGGCCCTGCCGGCACTGCCGAAACCGATAGTCCGGCCCAGCTCCCCGTCAGCAGCCATCCGGCTGGAAAAATCCATCCCGAAATCACGGATCATGTCGCTCGCTGCCGTGGTCTTGGCCGACATGCCGACCAGCGATTGTGCCTGTCTGGCCAGGAAGCTGTGCTCATTGCTCCATGCCTGGGTCGGCATTGCGGTGATATTGCGCTGCATGGCCGACGCCCGGCCGGCCGGGTCTTCCACCTCATGGGCCGCCCGGCTCCCTGCAGACTGAACCTGGCTGACCATCCCACCGGCCATCATCGCCATGGCATGACCACCGAACTTGATCAACATGCCGGTGATAACCGTGGCCAGCATCATACCGCTCATCCGAAGCGTACCGAACATGCCAAGGATCTTCACGGTTTGATCGGGAAAGAAATAAAGGGCATCCATACCGAGCTTGTTTTGCCGCACCATTTCATACGCCTGGTTGGCGTAGTCCACGGCGAACTGATGGACGATGGCATCGGTCACTCCCCAGGCCGTGAGCCAGATAAAAAAACCGGCGATGATCCCAACCGCCTTGCCGATCAGTGGCGTGGGAATGAATAGAGCCAGGAACGGCAGCAGACCCACAGCAATAGCCGTGAGTGCCGCCTTCAGAATTGGCAGCCACTCGTTGGCCGACTTCATGGCTCCGGAAGCGCTCAACAGGAACTGGTAATTGGTGGCGCCAGCAGCATTGCCGCTGCGGAATATCTCCTCCAACCGCTGGGAGACGTAAGCCTGCTTCAGAAAATCGTCAATGCTTGCTGCTCCCAGCCCTGTCCCGGAATTGACATTGTTCAGCACCGTCTTGCACTGGATCATGGCAGCAGCATCGGTCACGTCATAACCAAGATTGGCGCAGACCGACTGGATGTTCTTGTCGAGACTGGCCGGAGTGAGTGCTCCCTTGATGTTGGTCCAGGCATCCGTACAGGTAAGCGCCTGCCCCTGGGGGTTGGCGACGTTATAGTAGACCGTCCAGATGGCCGGGTTGACCGCCTTATCCAGGGAACCGACAAAGTTGGTGGTCGTTTTCCGGAGTTCATCTACGGTCAGGTTGGCATTGGGGTTCATCAGGGCGTAGGAGACGCAGTCCTTGACGTAGCGCCGCATGGAGGCATCCAGGTTGCTATCAACCGCCGACAGGGGGATGCTGGTGAGTTGGGCTAATCCCAGGAATCCTTTTCCGCCCGCCTGACTCTGGTAGTTCAGCGGATCGCCGGCAGTGGTGACGATATCCACCAGCCCCCGCTCGATCTTATTCAGAATGCCGGCAACGGCCACCACGCCGTCAGGGATGCCGCCCACAGCCTGGTTCTTATTGTAGACCGGGTCATAGACATGGATGGTTCCCTTCGGCACCACCAGGGCCAGGTAGACCATGACGCCGATCAGGGTCGGCACGATCCAGGTCATGACCGAACCGTTGGCGGTCCCCAGCGACTTGGCGAACACCGTTACGCCGCCGAAGAACAGCCCGGCAGTGATGACCACGAAATAGAGCGACTTATAGGCATTGTCGCCGAAGATCAAGGCCAGCTTGCCGAAGGCGTTCACCACGGCGTCATGGCCTCCCCAGACATAGAACTCCATGTCCAGAGCCAGCGCCATGGTCGGGATCAGCACCAGCAGAAGCGCCAGCCCCAGCCTAGATGCGGTCCGAATCGACATGCACGACTCCTGCGGCGATGAGTTTGCGGTTGCGCAGCCATGCGACGAACATGGCGGCAATGGGGATGATGATGAACACCGCTGTCGAGACCAGAACGAAGTAGGCGGAGATGAGGAAGATCCCCTTGAACCCCTGAACCCAGTAATAGACCTTGGCGACGGTTGCGGGCGTGGTTTTGGCATAATAGAGTTTCGCCACAGCCCAGAGCACGTTGCTGTCGGAGAAGATCTTGAAGTAGAGGAAATGGAAGGCGATGAAGGCCACCACTGCCTTGACGACCGCCCCGAAGACCATCCCACCCAGGAGGTTTAGCACCATGGCCCGGGTGTACTCGCCGATGAAGCAGGTGGAAGCCTTGGCCATGAAAATGGCGTACCCCAGCGAGAACCCCAGCGCCAACAAAAAGGCGCTGAACTTGTCGAACAGGGTCGGTGACGGGTCGCCAAACATGGGAATGTACTGCTCGATCACTCCGATGGCGATGGGAGTGAGAAGCGCCGAGACGATCCCCGAGGCAAAGGAACTCCGGAAACCCACCTCCATGAACTCCAGCCGCTGCTTGGTGGTCAGGAAGCGGGACTTGATCATGCAGCCCCCCAGCTCATTGGCGAAGTTCTGGTCGATATACGAAATCGCCTCCAGAAGTCCGCGCGGGTGAATCTCGTTGCTTGGTGGCACCGGCATGATGTCCGGTGTGCTATTACTATCCTTCGACACGTCCTCTCCTATCCCGTGAATGACCTGACCAGGTTCATGACCCCGCCGCCATAGGCGACGATAGCCGCCAGCAGCAGGCAGATGGCCGCCAGGGTCGGATTGCGCTGTCGCACCCCGACCCAGAAAGCGGAAACCACCAGGGCGACGAAGAAGCAGCGCCCCCAGAAACCATAGAGGATCGTGGCGAAGAGCTTCTGCCAGAAGCCGGTATATTCGGCCTGCCCCATGTAGTGCAGCGGATTGAGTTTCTCGATGGGCACGGTATTCCTCTCAGAAGATCGGGTAGGCTCTCGCTAGGATGCGGCGCTTGTCCACGAAGCCGAAATACCGCGAATCGTAACTGTCCTTGTGCTCTCCCATCACGAACATGGCCCCCTTGGGGACCGTGCCGTTGAAGGCGAAGTGCTGCAGCGGCTCCCCCTTGAGTGAAAAGTCCTTGGCCCTGACCAGGTACTCGCCGTTGCAGTAGAACTTCTTCTCCGCATCCACGGTGAGCTGATCCCCCTCGTTGCACCCCACGAGCTTCATCATATCCTTCGACTTCTTCATCCCGATCCTGGCCGCCAGTTCCTTGTCGTGGAACAGGACATACTCTCCCCGTCCCACACGGTCCGGATTCCGGGTGAGCCAGTAGACCCGATGCTTGAGCGATGGCGTCAGGGTGACGCTGACCTTGTACGGAAGCAGCGTTCCTGCAATAAGCAGACAGGTGATCGCCATCCAGAGCCGCCAGTTGCGGAAATCAAGGTTTAAGGGTTTCGGCATTGCGCACCACCGCGTCACCCATGATGATCACCCGGTTCTTCGGTATGGCTGTGATGACCGCCTCTAGGCGGTCGAAACTCTTCCGCAGTTCTTCATCGCTCAGCTTGCCGGCAAGGTAGTTGTCCCGCTGCTGGGCGATGTACCCCTTGATATCGACGGCCACGACCTTCTGGGCGTACCAGCGGTCATACCCGGCAATGGTTGCCAAAGATGCTCCCAAAGATACTGCCAAACAGATACCAATCATGGCCAGTGTGCCCGGTTGCCGTTTGGGTTGCTCTTTGGGTACCGAAACGGAATCCTTCTCCTCAAAGACTTCGCTTGCTTCCATGCTGATCACTTCACTCATTGATAGTGACTCTCTTTCCTCGATCATTTCCGGTCACCCGGAGCAGCCAGGAGGGCGGCCAGTGAATCCGAACCGCTCTCCCTTCGGATCTGGTCGAGCAGATATTCCAGTCTGGCGTCTCCGTATGCTGCATAGTGATCCGAGATGGTGGTGTTCTTGGGATCTCCCTCGCTCAAACCGGCATCCTCGGCCTTGAGCCCACGGGCATAGACCACGGCAGGAACCCGGTCAATCCGGTAGCGGCGGAATAACAGGGGATCGACGACCAGCCCTGCCGGCAGCATCTCGCAGTCACCGTCCTGGGGGCGACACGCCTGGTCGCGCTGCAGTACCGAAGCTATGAAGCCGATGGTCGGCTGGATTTTCGATACCCCGTCCACGAAACCGCGCATGACCAGGGAAACATTCGGGTCGCCCAGTCGGGCCACAGAGGCTGCGTAGTTCCTGATGGTCGCAAGCGGCATTGCCGACGAGATGAAGACGTAAACCCGTTCCGAAGCGGCCAGTTTCCCCTTCGATACCTCTTTGCCCTTATCTGTGTAGTAACCGGCAACCTTGTCCCCGAACACTTCTGACTTGATCCGCTCAGTCTCGTTCAGTACCCGCAGCTGGAATTCTTCCGAGTGGTAGTAGGAATCGAGCGTTCCGGCCAGGTCGGTCATCTCTTTCTCATGCCGGTTCCCGGGAACGGTCATCTGTTTCGCAAGCCGGTCGGCATTCGACAGGCTATTGGCCAGGTCCGGCACGGTAAGCCCCTCCACATCGGTCTCCTTCCACAAGGTTCCCTCCACGACTACCTTCACTCTCTTCAGTTTCGTCTCGATGTAGGCCCGGCCTGGCTTGCCGGCGCAGACACCGACCTTCCTGAGATGCACCGTATCCTCCACCACCCTGTCCACCACACAGCACGAGTCGGGAGTGGCGATGTAACCGGGAGTGCCGGCAGCGGCGACCGTATAAGATGAGGCAACCGCAAGGCAGCAGATCAATTGAGCGCATAGCCGACGCAACAGACCCTCCTTCGTGTCAATGACCAGAGAAAATTGTCCGGTGACGTATTGGTTGTGCCGAAGGGGGGATTCTTCGCCGTCCCCCAGATCAGCGAAGGCCGACCGATAGGGATACAGTCGTTACCGCGTACCGGTCGGGCAATCTGGAGCCGATAATTGCTCTTGACGAGGATCGGTGTTACTACCCCGGCCCCGGCGCACTGGTTGATGCCGGTATCGTAGAGGAGCGTTTCTCGCCCGAGCTTGAACAGCATCCGGGCTGCCAGTCCAGCATTGACGTTGAACGGGTTGTTCTCGATCATGCTCCCCGACAGGGGGTAGAACGAACCCCAGCTCCCCATGCACCAGAACAGGGGATCGATGGGATAGGACATGGTCGCTCCCACGCTGTCGGCAACGCATGCCAACTGCGATACCGGATTGCCGAACAGAAGCGCCTCCGGGTTGATGATGAACGACAGGCTGTCGTCGTTCCACATGGGGTCAACTTCCGTCATGTAGGCCAGATCGAAGGCCTTGTTTTCGGCACAAGGGAAATCCATGAACAGCTTCAGGATCGACCAGGCCGGGAAATAGAAGTAATGGGCCTGCTGAAAGGCGTAGTCGGAGTCACCGTACTCCTTGCTCCGGTTTTCTCCGGACGAGAAGCCAGGCTTCGGGTTGGTCATGCCGGTACCCATGACCGGGAAACAGAATGGGTCCTTCACAGTCTCGATCAGGCGGGCATGCTCCCAGAAGGCGGTGGACACCCCGATGATCAAGACCCCCTTGCTGTCGGGACAGGCACAGACCGGCGAAGTGATGTTGCCGGGAGCCGGTTCGGCGCCGTTGCCATAAGAGACGCTGCCCATCTTCACCGGGAACATGCACTGCCAGCAGATGTCCGTCACCGGGTTGAGCACCTTCCCCTTGCAACTTCCGCCGGCACCCCAGGCGAGCGGCGCTGCCAGAAAGAGCATGATCACCGTGAAGATCGAAATGTTATTGTTCAGGTTCATCCTCATACCGCACCTTGTATTCGGACCCTTCGTCCGCGATAATAATGGCCGGCCGGTTCTTTCCGGTCGGATAGCGACCGACAGTTCCTTTGCCAGTGGAGGAGCTGCTGTTGACCTGGAGCTGATCCGGGGATATTTCGCCCCAATCGCGGGCACGGAACCGGCTCTGCATTACCAGCATCTCTTCCATGAATTTTCCGTCACTGCTGAAATCATCCAGCACCTTGCGGGTCAGCGCGAACTGCTTCCCCCGCTCGGTATCCGTACCCTCGGATGTTGGTCTGGTGGCAGCCCTGCCGGCCATGGCAACCCAACTGACCGGCGCCAGGATCGGTGCTGCCACGGATGGCAGGCGGGATGTCTCCTCCACCTTTGTCCATGTTTCATGGGAACACCCGGCGCACAATGCAAGCATGCAAACTGTTGTCAGACGTTGTGATATCTGCGGCTTCATGGTGACCCCTTTCTGCCTTGTGCTGTTGTAGCGATAACATTTGTCAGCTTGACCTCCGTTACCTCCATAATCCGCCCCTTCTGCCTGACAACTGACGGCACCGCCTGTAGCTTGAGCCTCTCAACGATTTTCCGGTCGGCATAGAACAAGGGACGGCTGATCCGTTTCGACACGGTCCCGAAGCTCCCCTCAGTGAGGAGAAGCGTCACATCGAGCCGTTTGTCATACTCGGATGCGGCAAACCACTTCACCTGCTCCGGATCGGTGCCGTCGATGACCACGAGAGTCTTCGGATAGGTCACGTAATCGAGGGGGTTAAAGGTGTATCCCTTCGGATAGAGGACTCCACCCTTACCGTCGGGAACATCGATTTCGGTGGTATAGGTCATGTCAACCGGGAAGCTCCTGTTCCGCTTCGCACGCGGCAGACGCACCCGGTCCGGCGGCCCCTGGTAGTTCTCGACCTTGCGCTTGTCCAGCACCTTGTGCCAGTCCACCTGCCTGGCCCGTTCCTCGATTTCGGTCAGGGCATCCCGCTCGGAAATCCGGTACGTCATGCCGAACGTGCCAAGGACCTTGGCCTGTACCGATGAAACGCCCAGCAACAGGGCTATCAGTGCCACTCCCGTGTGTCTGATCATTTCGGTGTCGCCTGGTACTTGTTCTGAATATTTTGCATGATGGTCTGCTGTGAACCATCGATCTTGGTAGCAAGATCCTTCTGCACATCTTCGAAGTATTCCGAAAGATCGATCCGCGAGAAATCCAGAGCCTGGAATTCGTCGGGGGTGAAGCCGCGACAGTTGGGAGCTTCGGGTACCCCCCACGCGCCGTTCGGCTGAAACGATTGCAGTTGCGGTCTCCCTTGTTCATGGATGATCCTCGCCATTTTCGAGTTGAAGCAGCAGTAGCTCTTGGCCTTCTGCACGCATCCCACCAACGGCCATTTCTTCTGGCAGTAATCCCCCACATAGTGACAGTCCTTTGCGGCGTTCTGCATCCCGGTCTGGATATCACCCTGGTCACAGCCGCTCCCCATCAGCACCTTCATCACCACCATGACGACGATGGCAATGGCAATGGTGGCCGGATTGAACAGCGCAGCAGCGTAGGCCTGAAGACCGGCGCCAAGTGCCGACGCACCCGTCGCCCCGCTGGCCATGGTGGCGTATGCACCGGTAGCTGCCGCTCCTGAGAGTGTGGTTGTGGTGCCGGTGGCCGTTACCACGGTCATGGAGGTGACAGCCCCGGTTGCCGTGGTCGAAATCGCCGAAATCTGGGCTGCTCCGGTGACCAGTGCATTGCCGTAATAGGCGACCTGACCGATTTCATAGGCCATCTGGATGCCCTGAGCGGCATACTGGATATTGTTACCGGTATCCTCCGAGGCAACCTTGTCGCTTTCGCAGCAGTTGTTGAGGTACCCGACCGTCATCCCTGGCGGGCGGCAGCGGGACGCCTTGCCGTTGAAAATGTAGATTTGCCCCAGGCAATTACCGTTCGCATCTTTCGGCCCATCGTCCTGCAACATCGACTCGTCGAGAGTAGTGGTCACCTCTGATCCGGGCGCACCCGGGTTGAAACAGGGATTCGGGGAACACTGCATCTTCCCCTGGTATTCCATGCACGCGTACTGCGTCCCGAGCGGACAGGTATTGAACCCCTCGAAACAGCTGTCCTTCTGGGGGTTGTAGATGCCGGCGCCACTGCAGATCGGCACCGCCTCACACTTACCAATAGGAAGCGGCGTGTAGGTGGTTCCTGCCGGGCAGTCGTGCTGGACGTCGGAAACGCATTTGTCGAGCGTGGCCGAGAACTTGGTTGTGGCAGCCTGGGAGAAGGTCGGGTCCTGCGGGCAGGAAACCGGCTGCAGGCATTTGAAATCGGCCTGACTCCACGAATAGCTGCCGCAATCCCTGGTCAGGGTCGCCTGGCAGACGTTGAGGCTCGCGTCGTAAGCACCGTTGACGCATATCGGTGGCGAGAAACAGAGATTGGCTGCAGCATCAAATGAGTAGGTGCCGCAGTCCCTGGTGATGGTTGCTTCACAGAGGTCGGTTGTGGTGTTCAGGGTGCCGTTCGGACAGGAAGGCGCAAGAATGCACAGCCCGCTGGCGCTGTCATATGTCCCCTGGGTGCAGGTAGGTGTATAGGCGGCCCAACAGACATCCATGTTCGGGTCGAAGTTACCTCCGGAACAGGTCGGGTTAGTGGCTGACAGGCACTGATTACCGTTGATGAGCGCCTGACCGGTGGGACAGACCATCTGGGTCGAGGACATGGTGAACGATCCCGACAGCATCCAGTCGCTGGCCGGCGAGCCGTCGGCACAGTAGCGGTCCATGAAGTAGTAGCTGCAGTTGCCGACACTGTCGCATTGCAACGCAGACAGGGCATAACCGGTGCTGGTCAACTCGGTCCTGCTCAGGAGGCTGAGGGGTGACTGGATCGTAATGGCATCAGAACCGAGACAGCAGTAATTGGCAGTGACATTCACCTGCCCCTGGGGACCACTGGGGCAGGAAATATTCACGTTGCAGCAGGAATCGGCGTAGGAGGCGCAGAGGAATGACTTCGGGCTGCAGGCGAGTACCTGTTGGGCGCTGGCACTGGTGATGGCGTCACACTTGTTCGTCACCACGTTGTAGGTGGTACCTGCCGGGCAGTAGGGAGCCTTTTCACAGCGCCCCCGGGAACTGTTATAGCTGTAGCCGCCCGGGCATGATGGCACAAAGGGCTGGGCGCATATATTGTAGGTGGCGTTATAGCTGCCATAGGTGCAGATCGGCGACCGTTCGCACTTGCCGGTCACACCGTTGTAGGAATAGCCATTGGCTGTGTCGCAGACCGGCATCCAGGCCTTTTCGCACCGATCCTTTGCCGCGATGAACACTCCTCCATCACTGCACGTAGCCGGCTTAACGCAACGATCATAGGTCGGACTGGCGGGATTGGCGTCATAGGCATAGCCCACGGGGCAATCGTTCTGAACCAGTTTTTCACAGCGGTCGGCAACCGGATTGAAGGTACCATTTTCCGGACAGATGACATTCTTCACGCATTTATCGATGCCGGCATCCCAAGTATAGCCGCTGCCACAGATGTTCTGGGCCGTGGCCTGACACATGTCACGGGTCGTCTCCAGAGTAGAGCCAGCCGGACAGACAGGTGCGGTATAGGTTTCCACGCATTCCGTGGAACCGACCGGACAGAATTGTCCTTGAGTCGTCTGGATGCAGTTGGCCACTTCCCCCGGATCTCCGGCGTAGCCGTTGTTGTTCAGATCCTGACCGCACATGATGTTGTTGATGGCGTTGGGGTCGGGAGGCGGTAGTGGAGGTGGTGGCGGAGGCGGGGTTATCGTGCCGGGATCGATGTACGACAGGGCACAGTCGAGCTTACCGGGAAACTCGACAATCTGGGAACTCCTCGTCCCATCGATACCACTGGCCCAAATGCCGTCACTCCCCATGACGACCGCTTGTGGGTCCTGGCCGGTATAGGCGCCGGCAGCCGGCCATTTCGTAAAGGCAAGCCCAGACCCGTCAATGGTGGTGAAGCCAACGGAGCCGAACTCCTTCCAGACATCGATATAGGTGCTCTTATCCGATGAGGATGCCCCCAGATAGGCTCCATAGCGTTTGACCAGAAAGTCCAGAGTCTGCTGGCTGTCCACGCTGACCGGTTTGGCCGCCCCGAATTGCCCAAGCGAAAGCATCCTCTTGAGCGATGCGGTGTCAGTACCGGTCATCAGATACTCCCGGCTGATGTTCGCCGAGAAGTCGAAATAGATGTCGGGAAGTGACTGGCTGCCGCTGGCGGCTGATTTGGCGATGGCGTAGGTTTTGCCGTTGAATTCGGTGAAGAACGCCAGGGCGTCGATATAGCGATAGGTGGTCGCAGTCGAGATCACATCCTGACAACTGACAACAGCCTGTGCGGTGCCGGTTATCCCGGAGAGGGAAAGCAGAAGCACGGCATAAAGAATTGAATAGGCAAAGCGGAATAGCATCTGGTCTTACCTCGACTGCATCGGCTGTTTCTGGCCGCTGGAACAGATGTTGTCCTTGCCGGCCAGCCTGAGTGTCTGGATCACCGTGGCAGCCTCGGCAAACTCGTTGATGCACTGGCAATCGATGACGATTTCTTCGCCCGGTTCGGCAGGACAGCTGTTGTTGATGCAGGTTTTGTAGAAGATGTCGTAGGACTGGGCGGGAACCCGCATGTCATTGACCGTGCCGGTCGTCGTTACCTGGGTGTCGGTCTTGGCGATGCGGGTCTTGCAGGCCACTTCGCATTCCGAAGCCGGGTCCCTCTGCGGCAGGTTGATACTGCCGTTGGCTATGGTCCAACCGGTGGGGCCGAGACGCGGGTCCTGGAAGGTCAGGTTCGAGGTATTGTCGGTGGTAGAGGAGACCACCTGCCCGAAACGAGTCGCCACGTTGGAGAAGTCGTATTGCGTGCTGCCGCAGACATAGGTACGCTTCTTGTGCCACCAGTCCCGGCAGATCTTATTGGTACCCACCTGACCAGTGAAGTTCTTGCAGGACGGGAGCGGATTAAAACCGGTCGGATTGAAGTTCTGGTAAGTCACGACACCGTCAATATCCTCTTCCTTGAGTCGGCAGTCCGGGTCGTTGGCCAGGGTGGCACATTTGTCTTCAACCCCTTCCGTGTAGGTATCTTCCTTGAAGTCGAAGAAATAGCTCCAGTCGAACGACACCCCCTGGGCCCCCTTGGCCGGGCAGACGATGCCGGTCTGAACAGAGGTATCGAAGCCGTTGATGATCCCGTCCACCGAGGCCGAAGCGGAGTTACAGCCGCCACCGCTCATGTTGTTCATGTTAAATGTGGCGGACATAAGCTGACCGAGCTTGGCCGGGTCCGGGGTCGAAACGGTCACGGTCTTGACCACATGCCAGCCATCCCCTCCGGGACTGCCGCCGCAGTTGTTGTGGGCCGCCCCCGGCCCGCCCGGGCCGGTGTCCAGATATTCCAGCTTGTAGGTCAGGTCATCGACCTTGTGAACCCGCATGTAGACCAGGTGATCGGTACAGAGTGAGCTGTTTCCGGAATCATTGAAGGATTTGACGGTGGTATCGACACGGCCAGCCCGGTCGACGGTGCAAATGCTTGATTTACCCTGCGCCTGTCGTGCCGCTCCTGAGTTGGAAATCAGATAGTAAAAACTGCTGGGATCGGAAGACTGGGCGATGGCGGCAGAATCCCGAGCGGCGGTCAGTTGTGGCCAGTTGGTGTAGTAACTCGACAGAGTGGAGACGGTCGGTGATGAAGCAAAGGCTGAGACACTTGCCGCGGCGTTGTTCGTCTGGGTGGTCACCTGTCCATAGTAGGTGATGGTGGTAATGTCGGTGGCGACATTGGTGATGGTGAACTGGGTGTTGCTGGTATGGACGGCGTTGACGATACCACCGCCGATATCCTTGAGCACAATGGCGCTGTTCACCCAGACCAGGTTGCTGCCGCAGCTGCTGTTGATGCAGTAGCAGCCCCCCAGGTCGGTGATGGAGGCCGGCGCTTCGGTAACGCGGCCATCGGCATCGGCTGCCCAGGTGAAGTATTTGCAGTTCGACCAGCTACCGGCAGTGCAGGAGATGAAGCCGTTGGCGCAGACTCCTGAAACGAGCGCCGGAACGGTGTGGACATTGTCGATGGCGCCATCGGTATTGAGATCCTGGCTGACGATGACCTGCTGCAGGTCGCCGGTGCCCGACGGTTGGATCATTACCTCCAGGAACTTTGCCGATGAGGGGGCGTTCAGGGTCGCCGGGAAGCTGGTGGCGCCGTTGACGGTCTGCATGAGGTTCGAGGAGTTGGTCATCGGCATCGAAATGTTACTGTTGACGCCGCTTTTGGTGCCGAACCGGGAGAGAGCCGTCTGACCGGCACTTTGGCCAGCGGTCTTCCCGTCAACGGCCAGGGCATTGGAACTCACGAGCGCCATAACCACGGTCAGGCTAGCTGCGGTATTTCTTGACCATCTCACGGATCGCATCCTCATAACTCACTCCGCCGTCCACCATTGCCTCTATTTCTGCGATCTCGCTCGCATCGGACGTGAACACGTAATAGGAGAACGGATCGACCGCCAGCCTACCGACGCCGGTGCCGAATGGGGTGTCCATGAAGATCTCCGAATACTTGGGCTTGTTGCTCTTGGTTGACTTCAGAATCCGCATGGTGAAGTCGTCGTAATCGAGGAGCTTTTCGTCCAGGGCCTTCTCGAAGTCAGACGACTCTAGGAAGAACTTGAAGGCGGAGTTGTTCCTGATCACGTCACCGACCCCACCGAACAGTTTCATGTCGAGAACCGACTGCGTAATGATGGTGAAGCTCCCGCCGTATTTTCGGGCCCGACGGTACCCTTCCTCGATAACCTCCTTCAGAGTCGAACTTTCACCAAGGAACTGCCACGCCTCGTCAAAAACGATCAGGCGCTGGTCCGACTTGTCGGAGAGATAGAGATCCTGGGTGACGGCATTGATTACCTGGAGGGTAACGACCCGGAATAGCTCCTTGCGGGACTTGAGATGCTCCAGCTCCAGCACCACGAACTCGTCGCTCGAGATGTCGAGGCTGCTCTTGCCGTTGAAGAAGCGGCCAAAGGCCCCATCGCTCCGGAAATCGGCCAGGTTGAAAGCCAGCCGTGAGGCGGCCTCCTTGATCTCGCCACCTTCGGAGGAATAGCGCTCGAAGTTGGCCAAGTACTCGTAGACCGTGTCGATGCCGGCGTCATTCCCCTCCTGCTGCCAGGCCCATCGCACGGCCCCTTTGATTAGGGTCATCTCGGTTTCACTGGGGATGGTCTTCCCGGTGGAGAAGACCATCTGAGCGACGATGGGGGCGATGACCGGAATATCGTATTCTGGGTCAATGATGTTGGTGAAAGGGTTCAGGCAGACCTGGGAATCCTCGCTGAAGTCCAGGTAGCGGGCACCGAACAGCTTGGTCATCTTCTTGTAGGAACCGCCGATGTCGATGATCCTGATCTTGGAGTTCATGGCGAAGTAGTTGTAGACCAGGTAATTGATGAAGAAGCTTTTTCCCGCGCCGCTGGAGGCGCAGACCATGGCGTTGTGGTTGTTGACCCCCTTGTTGAAAATGTCGAGGCCGAACAGGTTCCCTTTCCGCCCGGCAAAGAGCATGACCGGCTTGCCCAGCCCCGAGAAATCACCCTGGATCGGCAGGGTCACGGCGATGCTGTCCACCGGCATGATGTGATCACGGTCAAGAGTGTCGATGTTGCTGCCATTGTCGTAGAGGCCGAATGGCATCGACGAGATGAACAGGATCGGGAGAATCCCCTTGTCTTCCTGCATGACATACCCTTGCCCCTCCCAGACCCGCTTGGCCCGGGTGACTGACTCGTTCACCAGCCACTCGTCACTGCCGTAGACCCACATGATCGGGATGATTCGATAAAACTTGGTACCCCGTTCCAGTTCATCCACGGCCCAGAGGTATTCATCTTTCTTGCGGGCCAGCGACGGGGCGAAGCTGCCCACCCCCTGCTGCTGCAGGACCAGGTTGCACTTGGTGTGAAGCTTGTTCTTCTGGTTACGCAGCAGAATGTTGAGGGTGAAGAAGAACGGCGTCCGGATCTGGTCTGAGTCGGTCGCCATCCCCATGATCCCGCCGAAGAGCTGGTTGGTCTGGATCGGGTCGCCGTTTAGGGGGAACGATTTGGGGGTGACACAGCGGAAGTGCCTGTTGTCGAAGCGGAGCGAGGTAAACCGCTTTTCGATCTTCGTGCCGAGCAGCACCTGTTTGCGGATGATGTTCCGGTCATCATAGTGGGTCGAATTGCTGGACGGATCTTCGTTCAGCATCCGCCGCAGCCAGTCCAGCAGACGTCCCGGTCCCACCACGACCGGGGCGAGGCCGGCACCGCGCAGCACTTCCTGAATGGTGCCGAACACTTCGTCCAGGTTCACATGGCCGATCTCCTTGACTGGAAACTTCACGGTGAAGAACATCCGGAAGGTGCGCACCGGAATACCGCTCAGGCAGCCGAGCCCCTCCACCCCCTCTTGGAAAAACCGCATGACATTGTCGGAGACATCGTGGACCAGCTTGCTGCTACGTGTCTTCTGAGCCCCATAGGCATTGACAATCGGTTCGACAAACGGGTCGGCATACAGGATGAACTGCATGACCGAACCTTCCGGCAGGTTGACGCGAAAGATTCCCTCCAGGGTTTTGATGCTCGTTTCGGAGGCGAATGCCAGGGGAGCGCACTCCCACATCATCCCGAAGGTGTTGTCGGTGTTGAGGTAGATATTTTTCCTGTCGTCGTAGGCGATCCAGGGGAGGTAATCGGAGAACTTCTCCCGACGGGATATCTGTTCCAGCTCTCCCTTGGTAATGCCGCCGTCCTTTCCGAATAGACCGGACATGATCCCCATTGCGCTATTCCTCCTCACCGGACGACACGGTGTCGCCCAGGAGCCAGCGCGGTTCGTCCACGAAGAAGTAAACGTAGCGCAGCATGTAGAACTCATTGTCCTGACCGGTATAGGGAAGCAGAAGCACCCGCATGGTCTTGGGGGGAGCAACGACCGGCGTGACCGGCTCCTTGAGGAGACCGGTGAATTTGTCGAAGAGTGCGGCACGGTATTTCGTCAAGGCTCCGTTCTCTTTCGACGCTGGGTTGGTTCCTGCCGATTCCTTCGTGCTTTCGGTGCAGGCGCCGGAATTATCGAACTCTGGTCCGCAGTTCTCATGGGATTGATCGGCAGCCATATCCTTAGTTTTGGAAACGCCGCCTGATGATTCGCTGTAGGCCGTCTGGACGGAGACACATTTGCCGTTGTAACTCTCCGGGCAACTGAAATTGCTTTCGTAAGGATTGAGCAGGGCACAGCCGCTCATGAGCAGCATTCCCGCCAGAGCCAGTGTTCTCTTCACTTTCCGCCTCCCTTGGCGATCTTTTTGATTTCCAGGTTGATCCCCTCGCTGATGACCAACGTCACCGGCTTCGTGGCGCCCACCTCGATGACCGGCATGGTCTGCTTGGCCAGTTCCATGTAGAACTTCTGGATCTCTTTAAAGCCGCTCGACAGCCCTGATCCGGCGCCTGACATGGCAATATCCTTTGGATCTACGGTCTGGGTGGTGCCGAGAGGACTGACAGCCAAAGTTGTCGCAGATGCCTTGATAGCGTCACCGGCACCGCCGAAGAAACCGGCCAGCATGCTCCTCGCAATCATGGAACCCATCTTGGCCACGACCCGTCCCCGCAGGCCTATCTTGCCATCTGCGTCGACGACAAATCCCTTGACCTTCTGGTCAACCACGGCCTGCCCCTTACGGTCGAGGCATGACAGGGAGACCAGCAGCAGTTCGGCCCGCTCAGTAGCCAGGTTCCCCTTGCCGTCAGCGATGACAAAACATCCCTTGAGGTTGGCTTTCACACTGTTGGGGAGAACCGCCGGAGTCTTGACCCTGAGCAGTACCGGGACCGGGTTACCTTTGGCTTCCGAAGTGGTCGGGGCGTCCAGGCCACTCAACAGGGTCGCCTCCATAAAGGAAGGCGGCAGATAGACTGAACCTGCTGCGTCTTTTTTTTTATCCTCCGGTTCGGCTTTTGCCTGCTTTCCCGCCCCGGGTGACGACACGACGGCGATATCACCTATTTCGGTCTCAGGGGGTGATGGCGCTTGCCCGACAGCCATCGTCTGCGATGACGTGGGAGGAGGCGGCAGCGGAATGGAACTGGTCTGCGGTATTGGCGGTGGCGGCAACGGCTGTTTTGAAAGCGTGGATCGTCCGGAACCGGCCTTTTGCACCTGTCCTTGGGCAGATGCGGCAATCCGGGCATCACCTGATATGGGAAGTGACGACCCCGGCTGCAGCACTGGAGCTGCCGGTGTATCTCCCTTTTTTTCCCGGGTTATTTCATCGAGCTTTTGCTGGAGTTCGGCAACCTTGTCGTCCCGCTTGGCGATTTCCTTCTGGCTCTCAAGGTACTGCGACTTCTCCAGCAGCTTTGGTTCGATACTCAACGGTGCCTGCTTTGCGCTCCTCACCGGTTGAGGCGACTTGCCGCGGTTCATGGCCATGCTCCCGAGCATGAATGTAAGGGCGAAAATGGCTACACCGCCCCCCCAGACCAGCAGCCGCCTCTGGTTGCCGGTCAGGCCGTTCCAGTAGGAAAGCAGCTTATTTTTCATCATCCGCCTCCTGGTCAGCCTGTGCTGGTTGCGGTTTCTGGGCCGTGTCCAACTTGGTCTTCTGGCTGGAAGCGGGATGATCCATGACCGGCAGTTCGCCGGCCAGTTTCCGGCCTTCCTGCTTTTCCGCCCGCTGCTCAACCACGAAAATTCGAGGGGTATCCCCCTGACGCAGGATGTGCCGTTCGAGTGCGACAGCCACCGGGTTTTCCGCCAGTTCCGTTCTCAAGAACATCTTCTCGTTCATCCTGAACTCAGCCGGTTCCCCCCGCAGGTTCGCCTCGTACTCCTTGATCCGGAGCCCTTCGCCTTCGATATCCACGGTGCGCTTCAGTGTCAGGACAATTTCCCTGAATATGGAAAACCGCTTGTCCTTGCGAACCACGGAGTAGGAATCGGGGATGTTCTCGGTGTAGACGTCCCGAATGGCACGAAGCAGCTTCTTCTCAAAGGGCAGCCCGGCATAGAGCGAAAGATTCTCCTTGATCTTGCGCTCCCTGCCTGACGACAGTCGGATGGTCTGGGAAGGAACCCTCTGGGGAAAGGCAATCATGCTGAAGGTTTCCTCGCCGCAGACGACATACAGCTCGGTTGGTGTGGTCGAATAGGAAAGCTTGTCACCTTTCTTCGTGACCCTGAATTTCACGAAGGCATCCTTGCCGGTGATCTTGATGGTGACACCTTTTTCCGTGGAGGTGAGCGCCTCGCGGATCTCGGACGGGCAGGAAATACGGTTCAAATCCGAACTGGACAGGCGAATGGTAGACGTCGCCTCCGGCAGCACCACTGTAGGAAATTCACTTTCGACCGGTTTCTCCATAACCTGGTCATCGGTGGTTCTCTTTTTCTGGATTGCGGATTGATCAGCCGCGTGGAGTAGTGCCGGAACCAGCAATGCTGCCAGTAACACAACCGTGCTGCGCATCATGCCCCCTTGCTTTCGCCTTGGGCCGGCTTCTCGTAGAGCCGGACCAGGATGAATTTTCCGTTATCGATGCGGTATTCGATGAGATAGACCTTCAGGGTGTCCTCCGCCTTCTGGTCCACCATGTAGGTCTTCTTGGTGCCGGTGACTTCGAGTCGGCGCTTTTCGGTGTCGTTGATGATCGACTGGATGTAAAAGGCGCTGGAGGCCTTGGTGTTTTCAATTTTGTCGGCCAGCTCGTACAGCTCTTTCCGCGATGCCTGGAACTGGGCGGGATCATAGACGGCCAGCAGTTCGCTGAACTGCGACCGGGCATTGACCGGGTTGTAGGTCAGGGCCAGGTTCAGGATGTAACGTGCAAATTCCTTGAGGTATTCATCAGAGGCCTTGTCTCCGGAAACCGAGATTTTCGAGTTGACGACCGGAGGCACGAGGATGACCCGCTGGCTGTTCAACGCCATGAACAGGCCGGCGGTGTTTATGACGACGGCGATGCCGAGCGCCACAACAACGAACTTTAGCAACCGGTTCTCGGCGAAAATGTTGGAACTCTTCTGCAGGAAAATATCGAGGTTCACTTCTTTGCTCCCTCTGTGGTGGTCATTCCAGAAAATCCTTATCGAAAAACTGCGGGTACCCCTTCATTGGTGCCAGACCGAGAAAATAGAGCGCATGCCGCAGGAAGCCTCGCGGGTACTGTCGCTTGAAGCGGCTGTATGCCCACGGAACGATAATCATTGTCAGCCAGAGCCACCCGCCGAACTGCTGAGCCAGGATGAAGCTGGCCGTCATGATCGCCAGGTCATCGGGCTCAAACCAGAGAACCTGGAACGGCTGGGTCAGGTATTGGGGAAACTTGCGGGTCACATCCGGCTCCGTTCACAAAGGTGGTGAGGGGGGCTTTCGCCCCCCGTGGTGATCAGATGATCATCCCGAGCGAGGTGACGATCTTGTCCGAGTTGATGACAAGCACCCCTCCCAGGATGCAGAGGACAGCCGGGACCATCTTCTGCTGGATCATGACGACGACGCCGGCAATGATCGACAGGACGCCGGCAATGGCGCCGAAGGGTCCTTTGAGGATGTTGTTGATGAAGAAGTCGTAGGCCTCGAAACCGAAGGAACCGGCTACCGGGGCAACGAGGGCCATGGCCTGCGATGCCACCAGGGTCACGATCATGGCGACGGCGGTCATCAAAAGTAGTTTCCGTTTCTGCATTCATTTCTCCTTTGTGCTGGTTACGTGATGGTGCTGCGGTGACAGTGGTACAGAATCAGTGCGATTGCGGCTTGCTCACCTCCTTTCCCTTGTCCAGCAGCCCGGATATCCGTTGGATGTCCGCACCATTCACGTGAGCACCTTCGATCCAGAGTGCCGGTGTTCCCCGTACCCCAATGCCAGCCGCGATTTTTTCCATCTCCTCCAGCTGCTGTTGCTGCACGCCGTCGGCGATGGCAATCGGTTTGCCATCCAGTTGACCTGCAAAGACATCATGGAAAGCTTTGTCCCTGTCAGGCTGGGACAGTATGTAACGGGCCTTTTTTTCAGCGTCGGGATGGATTCTGCGGAGCGGGACGAAATAGATGTAGCGGGTCACATCGGCGCGTTTCGCAAGGAAGTCGTCGACTTTTCGACAATATGGACAGTCGGGGTCGGTGAACTCGATGACTTTTTTCGGGCCATTACCGATTTTCAGGGCTTTATCGAGGGGGAGACCATTGATTCGTTCTGCGACAACCTTTTCCCGTATTTCGGCGGTCAGGTTCTTGCCGTCCTTGGACCAGATCTCCCCGAAGAAGAGATATCCTTCAGGGCTGAAGTAGAACACCTGCTCGCCTGCGGTGATCTCGTAGAGTCCTTTGAGCGGTGATTCTCTGAAACTGTCGATTTTCAGGTTCGGGAAACTCTTCATCAAATTCTCTTTCTCCGTCTTCACGTCATCGTTCGCCATGGAGAACCCTGCGACCGTGACAAGAAGCAGCATCAATCCGCCAACCATCATGGTCCTGCCGTTAATGATCTTCACTTCTCCTCCTTTCGATGTTCCACGATTTCCACACGCCGGTTCATGCGTTTTTCGGTCGAAACAGGGCAGCACTTGCCTTTTCCCTCCACAGTCACCACATTAAAACCATTAGATTTCATTATCCCTGCTACGTGATTCGCTCTCCTGATCGACAACCTCTCGTTGTAGTCATCCGTCCCAATCGTGCAGGTGTAGCCCTTCAACCCGAACATGCTCTGCTTCGACAATCCCGCCAACAGCCCATCGAATCTCAATCGCTCGTGACGTGACATCTGATCGCTGTCGAAATCGAACAGCACGCTTGTGAGCTGGATTTCTGTCTCAATGGCGCCGTGGGTGGATGACTGGACAGGCTTTGTCTCAAGGGCAAGTTGCGGCTCCGGCTTGACCGGGTCGGAGAGTCGCATGGCAAGCATGGGTTTAACCGGCAGGAGGGAAAGCCTGTGATCTGGGCAGTCGGAACAGACGACGAACTGGTCATCCTGCTTAGCCGCAACTGCATCGAGCGAATAACTGAATGGCCGCTGGCGGATCTCTGCGGCATGTGCTGCCAGAGGAAGAATCAACGCCAGTGCGGTGATGCTGAGCGATTTCATCAAGGGGAACAGGCCTCCTGAAGGAGTGTGCTTCATTCACATAATCTATAGGGGGGGCAGGTTCAGGCGCCGTCACTGATCCGAGAAGCGCCATATCTGGTTCATCTGCTCAAATACGACTCTGATGAGGACTGTTTTGGAGGTTATGTGGCGGAACAACCGGAGCAACAGGGTGCGGAATGAACATCCACATATTCGGTGATGGTCAGGTTGAAGAGTGGGCTGAGATGAAAAAACTGCTGGGCGGCAAGGGAACCAATCTGGCGGAAATGATCAGTGCCGACCTGCCGGTCCCACCGGTGTGGACACCCTCAATGTGTCCTGACCTTTCCAGTGCATAATTTTTTTCAGCTGAATTATTAGCAATTTACACGGTTTTATTAGGTCAGATTACGAATTGCACCTGCCCCCCTTATAGATATTAGAGACAGGGAGAAACACCAAGAACGGAGGAAAGGCAATGGAAGCACTTTTGAGGCAGCGTGACCTGATGGAAATCATGAACGTATCGCGTGCAACACTCTGGAGGATGCTGAGATACCAGGATTTTCCCAAGCCGGTCATCCTGATGGGATGCAAGCGTTGGAGGGCCGAAGATGTCGCTGTATGGATCGAGGCGCGAAAAAGTGTCTGAGGGCAACACCATAGTATCAATGAGGATGAATCGGGAGGTTCCGGTTGCCTGACCACCTTCAACCGACGCTGTTCCAGGACGCCGGAAAAACACAAGCGTCCGACACGTTTCAGGAACTGCTGGCAAGTATCGCTGCCAGACCCAAATACCTGCCAGACTGGCCGGAGAGTCACCGGGCTTTGCCCAATGAGATTCTGCGGTCGGCGTTATTCAATTGCCGTAATAGGAACCTGCCTCGCATGTTCCTGAAGGAGGTTGAGATCGCAGTGATTGGAGATGGTCAGGTTATTTATCGAGGGGAGGAGCTTCGGCAGGATGACGAGCTGGTCTGGATGCACCTGATGCATTTGATCAAGAAGAGCCCGCTGGGAGAGTGCGTTGAGTTTACCCCTTATTCATTCATCAAGGCGCTCGGATGGCCCATCAAGGGCCAAAACTATGATCGGCTCCGGAATTGTCTGAGTCGCATGCAGGCTACGGCGCTGCGCATACAGTCCAAGCGCTTGCACAGCTTTGTCAGCATTTCATTGATCCTGAAATTCCTTTCCAGAAATGAGCGGAACGAGAGCCTGACCCGATGGCAGGTATGGGTCGGGAAGGAGATGCAATTGCTGTTTGACGAGGAGTTTCTGACCAGGGTGATGTGGGAGACCAGGCGGTCGTTACCAGACGGCATTGCTTCGAAACTGTTCGGCTACTGGGCCAGCCATCGGAAACCGTACCCGGTTAAAGTCGAGACTCTGCTGAAGCTGTGCGGTTCCGGCATGCAGACAAAACACTTCAAGATTGAGCTGAAAAGGGCTCTCGATCTTCTCAAGGAATCAGGATTTCTGGAAGCATGGGAGCTTAAGGATGAACTTGTTGTGGTTGTTCGGAGGCATTGACCTATGACCGACCTGACGTTGACTTTTGACCGACTGACTATTGACCTATGGCCGACCGGTACTGACTTTTGGCCGACCGAACTATTGACTATTGACCGACCGAACCCATGACTTTTGGCCGACCGCCACTGTCCTGATTTCAATGAACAATTGATTGGTTAGAAGGTTATCAACACCCCGCTAACCTTCTTCTAACCATTTTTAACCATAAGAGGCGTCGGATTGACAGGAAGGAATACGATGATCTGCCCATTCCCGGATGAAGCAATGAAAACAGTGGTTTCGTATTTGCGCCGTTCAGGCCAGACCGTTGTCTTTTCGGAAGGTTCATTTGTCCTTGCGGAGGGGACTCCGAATCTCATCGTCATTGAGCAGGCATGCGCTGACGGTGCGATATCCCTTACCGAGGACGGGTCGATTCAGGTGTGCGGAACTAGGATAATGGCCGAGTTGGACACAGTGAAACTCCGCAGAAGAGTTGAAGACCACTTACGAAAATCGGCTACCAAGCAGGACATCATCCGCATTGCAGCATGTTTGGGGATCAGGCTGAAGTAACTACTGACCCCGTTTCCCCTGAATAAGTTTTCCCCTAGGGCAGTATCGCGTCTGTTCTCGGCCTGAAGCCGTTTCAGCCGCTGAATCGAATATTCATTCTGGCACGGCCTGGCTCACACAGATGAGCACAGGCAAAGCCGGTCATCGGAGCACGACTTCGAGGCCGGCTTTTTTTTATTTGGAGCGAGACCATGGATTTTGACAAGGCAGTTGCGTGGGTCGAAGAAAATAAGGCGATGATCAAGGGATATATCGCCAAGTACCGGAATTTTTCACCGTATGAAGAACGTGATTACATGCAGGAAGCCTACGAATCTGCTTTCGTAGCCGCATGTCGCTGCGGTGAGAAGAAGATCAAATTCGAGGCTGCCTTCTGGAAGGTATTTCGGAATCAGATCAGTGTCATAACGCCAGCGCCGGATATTCTGACCCATGGATCGAATTCGATTCCCTCACATTTCTGTTCTGACGACCTTTCGGCTGTTACTGAAAAACGCTCACAAGAAAGACAGAAAGAGCCCGACATCGAGGCGATATTCCAGTCGGTGCGCCATCACCTCACGGAAAAGGAGCAACAGGTCCTTTATTGGGCTCTCGGAATCGGTATGGAAGGACAGATGTCAAATTACGAGATTGCTGATCGGCTTGGATGCGTTGTTTCGAACGTCAGAGATATCCTCAGCAGAGCACTCGACCGGATCAAATCCCTTGTCGAGAAAGGCAGCATCGATCCCAAGAATTTGGTCTGATGTTGCAGCAGATGCTTCATCACGAAAGGAGATGCACCATGAACCTGGAACAGGCAGCACAGCAGTATAAACCAGTACCACTGAAAGCCCTTAAACGAATGGTTAGCGAGGGGCTGTTGACTGAGCTTTTGGATGAGAAAGATCAACATGCGCTGCAACTGCTTTCCCGCATTTGGTCGGATGAATGGTATGTCGCCCGAATGAACATGTCTTTCAAATCAGACAAGAGAGCGCTGATGCTCGCATTCCCGAACTTCGGCAAGATAGAGCGCTATATTCTGTGTTCATACCTCCCGAAAGAGCACGGACCCAGGTACAGGGTATCGGTGCGCGATGTTGCCAATAACCTCCGCGCCTTTTTCCACATCGAGTACCCGGAGTTCAAGATCAAACGTATCCGTCAGATTGCCTACAACATGTTGCGCAGCTGCAGGGGAGAGAGTCGGAGACTGTACCTTTCCTTGACGGCTTTGGAACATCAGTCGATGGAAAAACAGCGCAGGAAATCTGTCAAATAATCCAACTAACAAACTTTTCTAAGGAAAAGTCTTAATAGAAAAGTTTGTATTACGACAAGGAGCCAGCAATGAAAGTTGAAGATATCGAAGAACTGCTCAACAGCCGGATCATCGAAGCGTTTTTGAGAGGATTCAGTGTCGTTGAGATCACCAGGGCGCTGAGGAAAACTACCGCAACTTCGGTCTATAATCTGCTGCGCGATACTGGCCGTATCAAATCTATGGCTAGAAGCGAGTACCGCCGCCAGTACGATATCGACCCGAGGTTGGCGACCGCATGCCGGCAAAAGGGATTCTCCTTTGGACGATGGTGTCTCAGTTGGCGGCTTGATCCGCATATGGCCGTAGCTGAGCTGAAATCTGCCCCTGACACTGAGGAAGAGAGTGCTGCTCATGTGGCGCTGAAGAGAGATTTCCCGGATATCTATCTCAGGCTGTACAATGGGGCAAAGATCAAATCGGAGAAAAAGGGTAAATACCGGTCCAAGCCTGCTTCTCTAATGATCGAATGGAGTTCGGAGCGGAAAGCGTTTTTAGCGACTGTCCCGGAATGTCCAGGCATCGAGGCCAGTGGCAAGAACTGGGATGATGTTTTCTCCGCCATAAAGTCGGTGCATCTGATGCACGAACATGTGAAACGGATTGACTGGCTTCTCAGCAGATCTGCCGATGAGTTTTGTCCGGCCAGTGGAGCCGAATAGTCACATCTCCGTATTTGCGCCAAATTTGGTACCAAGTTTGTTACCAAATATGCGCCAAGTTCCGGAGGTGGCAAATTTGTCACCAAATATATCCCCATATTTGCCACCGGTACCTGCCCCCCCTATAGATATTTTGTATGGAGGCGTACCCGCCTTACAAAATTTCTGGGGGTTGATATGAATGTGCTGGTGTGTGATCTCGGATTTTCTTCGGCCAAGTGGATTTACGGGGAGCGCAAGGGAAGGATCATTTCTGCGTTCAGCTACAACGGCGATAATCTGCTCATCGGAGAAGATTCCCTGATGGCGTCGGGTTCTTCCTATCTGAAAACGATGGAAGAGCTTGTGCGCTACTATCCGGTATTTGTGGAACAGTGCCTGAAGCAGGCTGGCTGTGAGGGGGACATTCTTCTTGCCGTCGGGCTGCCATACTCCTATTGGCAGGAACAACACAAGCCGGGCGGCGCCGTGCCGGCATTGGCCAAGTCACTAACCGACGGAGCAATCAAGGATGTGGCGGTGTTCCCGCAGGGGCTGGGCGGATTGCGGGATTATCTTGATGGACTTCCGGAGCGACCGACCGGCAATGTTCTCGGCATTGATATCGGCTTCAACACCATCATATTCACCCTGTTCTCACCACAAAAGAAGCAGATCATCCATGGCAAGACCCTCAACAAACGGGGCGTTCACCAGATGGCTACCAGCTTTCTGCTGCCACGAATCAAGAACCTCGCCCCATCAGGCACCTTCACTCCCGTGGAAATCGCCTTCCTGATCGAGAAGGGCTATCTGCAGTACGGCTTTGAACGGCACGATGTCACCCGTGAGATCCAGGAAGCCGGCGTTGCGTATATCGAGCACATCATCCGTGACATTCAGGGTGAGCTGCAGGCCCATGTCGGCATGCATGCCGATTTTGATCGTGTCCTGCTGTTTGGTGGAGGAGCCGCCTTCCTGAAGAACGGCCTGCCTGCCAGAAACATCGAGGTTATTGTCCTGCCGGAACCGGAATATGCCAACGCCAGGGGGTTCCAGACACTCGCCTTTGCCAAGGGGGTGTGATGTGCCCCTGTACTCACTCAAACTTTCCACCTATGATCCGGAAATCATCGATGCCTTTGAACGTTTGCGCAGAAGCAGAAAGCAGGCGACATTCACCCACGAGGCGATCAAACAATTCCTTTCGACGGAACGGGGAAAGCAGGTGCTGGCCAACATGGATGGGGGCACATCTGATCAGCAATTGCCGGCTCTTACTTCCATGGCGGCAATAAAACCTGCCGATAAGCCGCCGAATGAGACGATCCCTGGGAAAAGTGCTTCCGGATTTGTTCAGGAGGTCGATTGCACTGATGTGTTGAACAGTATCCTTGAGTAAGACTATGTCCTTGTTCGCGCTTCACTCCAAGCGATAACTCCACAAAAACAACTTTAACTTTATAAATATTGCATTACGTGGTATGTATTTTCAAGAAACTGACAATTCATGGGGATACCGATGGCGCTTAACTTGAAAAAATTACCGATCCTGTTCCTCTCAGATTCGACAACATCAGTTGCGATCAGCCGTGAAGCGAAGGCCGGGCGCATCAGGAAGATCGGACCACGTCTCTATACGTCCAACACCAGTGACGATCCGGCATATATCATTCGGCAAAACTGGCTGCAGGCGTTGACATTACTATTTCCGGGCTGTGTCGTCAGCAACCGGACAGCACTCGAAAGCCGGGTTTCCCCTGCTGGCCGCGTGTATGTAACCGGTGACTATGCTCGAACTCTCGAATTGCATGGGACAAAATTCGTTCAGGTTAAAGGGTCTCCACCGGTAGAAGGTGATACCCCATTGTTAGGCATTTTCATGGCATCGCGTGCACGCGCCTTGCTGGAAAACCTGACGCCCTCCAGGGAGCGAAGCGGCGGTGAACTGAAGAACCTCCCCAGGGAAATGATCGAACGTCGGCTTGCCGAATTGTTGAACGTCGAGAAGGAGGACTCTGTCAACCGACTGCGAGACCAGGCCCGCCAGATTGCTCCGCTGTTGGGGCTGGAGAAGGAGTTCGACGAACTGGACGACCTTATCGGGACGTTATTGAGAACCCGCAAGGCAACTCTTGCTGATCCGGTAGCCAAGGCGCATCAGTTGGGTACACCGTATGATCCCCATGCTTTGGAGAGGGTTGAAACGCTCTGGTCAGTCCTTGCGTCGATGCCACATAACTATCGGCCTACAAACGCCGGAACCGGAACCCCATTTTATACCGTTTCCTTCTTTGATGCGTACTTTTCAAATTATATTGAGGGTACTCGGTTCAAGGTCGATGAGGCAAAGGAAATTGTCGACTCGGGAGTGATCCCTGCAATACGTCCGGCAGATGGCCATGACATTCTTGGAACCTATCGAGTCGTCAGCAGCTTGGAGAATATGAGGAGAACGCCCAAGAATCCTGATGAGTTTATCGAGCTGCTGCAATCAAGACATGCTGACATCATGGTGGGGAGACCGGACAAGCGACCGGGTGAATTCAAGGAAGAAGTGAATTATGCTGGCGCCACGCGTTTTGTTGACCCGGATCTGGTAAGAGGAACTTTGTCTCAAGGTTTCAGCTTGTATAAGTCACTTGAACACCCTTTCGCTAGGGCACTGTTGATTATGTTTCTCGTTGCTGAAGTACACCCGTTTGACGATGGCAATGGCAGGGCAGCGCGGGCAATGATGAATTCCGAGTTGATTACCGCAGAAGAAACACGCATCATCATTCCCTCGGTTTTCAGGAATGAGTATGTGGCTTCGCTCAAGAGGATGACCAATCACTTGCAACCTGAGTCATTCATCAGCGTGATGTCGTTTGCTCAGGAGTTTGTATCCAGGATTTCATTCGACAGTTATGCCTCAGCACGGGTACAAATGGAAGGGTGCAATGCCTTCGATGATCCGGCAGATGACAAGAGATTGCTTCAACCGAGCATTTCCTGAATCCAAAGAAACAGACAAGAATATTTCTTAGATAACCGTGACATAGAAATTTATGTTTATTAGCAATATGTTACGCAGATTACGGATGCAAAAACGGATGCTATGAACTTCCTGCAGGGATGACAGACTATATTTTGAGTATTACGCAGTTGCTTGGCCTGTGAATTCAATACAATTTTACGTAAATGTTGCACCTTGTTTCACTGGGTTATATGGTGATTCACGTTCGTTCAATTACAAACGGATGCAAAAACGGATGCAAAGCGGTCATTGACAAAAAAGAAGGGGCTAGGCGCATTGCCTAACCCCTTGTTTTTATTGGAGCGGGAAACGGGATTCGAACCCGCGACCTTCAGCTTGGGAAGCTGACACTCTACCACTGAGTTATTCCCGCTTGATTGAGGTAAACCTTTTAGCGCATGGGCTCCTCGGTTGTCAACA
>Ga0073934_10000506_pt1 | contig 110281 bp, 87 predicted proteins | sample LarsenN4metaG_FD_76834 | JGI IMG/M metagenome (GOLD analysis project Ga0073934, IMG submission 76834) | Hot spring sediment bacterial and archeal communities from British Columbia, Canada, to study Microbial Dark Matter (Phase II) - Larsen... ...
GGCCGAGACGCCGCTGCAACGAATAGACCCGATGGAACCAGTTGCCCCGGTCGAGGCGTGTCAGCTGGCAGCCCACCCGCCAGGTCACGCCGTGCTCGCAGGCCAACACATAAACCGTGAAGTCGCGCGCGTCCAGGGTGCGGCGCGCGATGAGGTGGACGTCGGCGGCGAGCTCCTGGTCGAGCATTGCGAATCCACCTCGGCGGGGGCGCCGCGCGACGCTGGGCAGGCGGTAACCCTTGTGGACCATCTCGACCCGCCGCATGACGATGTCAAACACAGCGCGGTGGACGCAGGCGCAATCCTTGATCTGACCGTCGGACACGACGCGCCCCTGGCCGGCGCAGTATGTGCATTTGTGCCGGCTGAGATACCACGGGCGGTCGATGGTGTCCCGGTGCGCTGGTGCGGAGGTAATGGCGAGCGCGGGGGCAGCCATGTCAGAGTAGGGCTCCTGCGCGCGGACCGCCTTGCGGCTTGCGCAGACTGTGGATCATGTAGCCGAGCGCATCCGACACGTGCGTGCGGTCGGGATCAGACTTTGCCAGTTCGCCGGTCGAGTTGCCGGCGGCGTCCTTGTGCCAGCCGACTTGCTCGAGGTCCTTCACCAGTTCCTTGCAACGCGATGCTACGACGAGTTCGCGCTCGCCGGCAGCGTTCACCAGTGCCGCCGTCACGCTTGTGACTCGCTGCCGAACTGGAGCGTTGGCGTCAGGTACGCGCCAGTAAACGTCGTGTCCTGCGTCCTTGAGGTGCCTGCGCACCTGCTGCCAGTCGGTTTCGAGGGCCGATGATCGGCGGCCGTCGCCGCTTGCGTCGCCATACACATAGATCGAGTTGAAGGCCGAACCGTAAAACCGTTTCCGCAGCGCCTCGACGCGTTCGGAGAACGCCTTGCAGGCGTGAACCGTGCGCGCGTCGCGCAACACGATCTCGTCGAGCACGCGGATCTCGCGCCGCTCGCGGCCGAGGAGCCGGTCGCGCTCGGTTGAGATGTCGGCGACTTGCGCGATCACGCTGCACATCGGATCGACGTTGAAGTCGAGCGACCAATGCAGCGGTAACTTCGGGTCGAAGTCGATCGATGCGTCAACGTGCCGGATGCGGTCGAAGTTGAAGTACGCCTGGCCCGAGAAGACATTGAGGTACTCGCCGAGCACCTCTTGCTGGAAGAACCGCTCGTCGTAGTCGTGTTCGAGCTGCTCGTAGTAGCCCTCGACCAGGTTGGCCGCGTTCTCGCGCGGGGTGGCGAAGACGGCCTCGTAGCCCGGCTTCCGCTCAGGTCCGACAAAGTCGGCGTAGACCCAGTCGAAGCCCTTCGGGGTCCAGCTCGCGATACCCGCCTTGTGCCGCGCTCTCTTATGCCTGAGGCGCGCGACCAGGCGCTTCCAGGCCGCTGGCTTGCAGTAGGTGAGCTCGTCGACCCAGAACCACGCCAGGTTGTAGCCGCGGAGCCGCTCGGGCTCCATCAGGGTCCGAAACAGCACCTTCGACCGCGGCTCGGGCAGCCAGAGGTCGTTATCGGACTTGTTCCAGGAGTACGGTACCCGGTTGGCCTCGAGGATCTCGAGAAACGTGGATTGCGTCGTGTCCCGCAGCAGCGGGTACGTCGGCGAACCGATCAGCCCGACGCAGCCGGGGTTGAGGTAGGCGAGTTTGAGCGCCTCCTGGGCGCCCGCGAAGCTCTTACCCGAGCCTACGGGGCCGGAAAAGCCTCGGTACCGCGACGTGAGCAGGTGAAACCGGAGCTGCGACGGCAGCGGCGCATACTCTATTTGTCGCCGCCATCCTGCTCGGGCTTTGGCGGAATCCATTCAATCGCGCCCGGTCCAGCCGGCGCGTCGCTGCTCTCCCCGGCAAGCCGTGCCGGCGGTCCCTCGATGGCCATCCGCGCGGTCTCGTTCCGCTCGCGCAGCAAGCGCGCGATACTACTCAGCGGGGCATTCTTCGCCGATCGTAGGGCTCGCTTCAACGCTGTGTCGAGCGTGGCCACCCATTCCTCGAGCTGGGCCTGGTGCCGCCAGGCGAACTCGGCGCGGCGGGCCTCGATCTCAGCGAGGCGGGCCTCCCGGATTCTCCTGCGCTCGCCGTCGAGGTAGGCGTCGTAGGCCGCGGCCCTCTCGACCCAGAGCCAATCTCGGGACCACTCCGCCCAGAAACCAGGCGCCCGTGCGTTCTTGCCGCTGTGCCGGCCATAGGCGGCAGTCAGCGACCGCTCGGAGGCCGGCAGGTCCCGGTAAACACAGAAGGCGGCGTATGCCTTTGCCGGCTCTCCCGGCTGCCGCTCCCATTCGACGGCCACACGTCAGCGCCCGTTGCCTCCTGCCATGATGCGGTCAAGGTCGGCCACCTCCCGCAGCCGCGTCACGGCGTCACGCAATTCCGTCAGCGCCTTGGTGTTCTCCTGGAGGGCTTTTAAGGTTTGGTCCTGGAGTTGTTCGAGGCGGTGATGGGCCTGACGGTAAAAATAGAACACGACGCCCGCGAGGACGCCGCCCAGGCCGAAGTTGGCCCAGTTGAGGGTTTCAGGGTTCATGCAGTACGTCGGTGAGAACTTGGGCGAAAATGGAGTGCGTCGATGACGGCAGGAAGTCAAGGGTCCAGGTGCCGCGGGGGTTGTAGTAGGTTTCGCGACGATGCGCGTCTCCGTACTGCGGCCTGCGACGGAAGCGCTGGGTCCTGGGAGGCGGGTGCAGCAGCCGGAGGCTGCGGATCCGCTCTCGGGTTCCGAGCGGCCTGGCGCGCCCGGAATCGACGAGATATCGGGCCTGACGGGCGTCGCAAAAGCCTACCCGCCCGCCATCGGGCGCATAGATCGGGACGCGGTCGGCGACGCGGTCGAGTGAATACACGTATCCCACGGTCACGGTGACCGGGAGTTGGATTATTTAGAGTCGGCCTTCGAGCCCGACTGGGCGCTTTCCCGGACGGCGCGGCTTCCTCAGAGCCAGAAAACGGGCGGGGGAACGGTCACGATGATGGTGTCGTCGTCCACGGCGTGCTCCTTTCGCTCGTATAGTCGCGGTCGGTGGACGGCATGGAAAACTTATTGTCGGATCCGCGTCGGAGTCTCAACTGCAATCTCGCGTGTCGGCCGGTGAGCGTACTTCTCCTTCAGAATGTCGATCTCGGCGGAAGTCCAGCGGCGGGTTGAGCCGCGCGCGGAGGATGGAGAGAGCCTGGCGCTCACGATGGCACACCGTCATGTGGGAGATGCCGAGGACACGGCCTACTTCGCGCTGCGTCATGCCGCCGCCGCCGTAGCGGAGCTGGACTACAGTCCGCAGGTGGACAGGCAGAGCCTGGACGGCGCCCTGCATGCGCGCCAAGTCGAGACGGAGCTGGAGCCTCCGCTCGACATGCGGATCGGCGAGCTGGGCTTGGTCGATGCCTGGCCGGGTCGACTCGCGATACACGCGCCCGCGGACCGCGTCGATCATCGCGCCGCTGATGCGGCGCTTCAGGTACCAGATCAGCGCCGCGTCCGGCAGAGAACGGTCGCGCGCCGCCAGCGCTGCGATCAGGGCGCGATGCCCTTCCTGTTCGAGGTCCTCGGCGTCGAACACCGGCGGCAGGCGCCGCGCGATCGCCCGCGCGATCGGCTTCACGAGGTGCTGATACCTGCGCCAGAGTTCGTCCGCCGGAATAATGCCCCCATTTCCAGGGTCGGAGAGCGGCCGGCGCCCGGCAACGGCGGAACTTTCGATTTGCGCCGGATTTCGACAAAATAGTCAGAAATGCATCGTGCAGAGAAGCCACTGCCCCCGCGGTTATTGACGGTCGACGAGGCGGCCGACCAGTTGCGGCTGCATCCCCAGACGGTACGGCGGCTCTTGCGGTCTGGGGCGCTCGCAGGGCTAAAGATCGGCGGCTCATGGCGGGTGTTTTCGCTGCCATCTACTTCCGAGCGGCGGATGGATTGACGCGGCCCATCATCGCTAAGAGCGGCCGCGCCGCATCCTTCGTGCGTTGGCGTGTACCGCGTGCGTTGGCCGCGCGGAAACCGGCGTCGTGGGCATTGTGGCAGGCCTGGCACAGGGCGGCGAGATTCTCGTCCCGGTTGTCTCGCGCATCATGGTTGAGGTGCGCAATGGTGAGCACAATCACCACGACGCGATCCGGGGCCGGCATCTCCGACCCGCGCACGCGGTGCGGTCGTGGTCCCTCCGGTGAGTAGACAGCACCATCGTCGTAGCCATACCCCCAGCCGGGCTGAGCATCGTAGCGCGCGACGCGAGTGTGGTTCGGGGCGCCGCAGCGCTCGCATCGACCCGACGCGCGGACCAGGATGCGTGCACGGACCTCACGCCAGGCCGGTCCGGTGTAGAGATGGCGGAGTTCGCGACGGATGGGCATTATCTCCAATGGAAAATGTGGCCGTAGAACGGCAGACGGCCGGTCCAGAACTGCATCATCTCCGGAAAGTCGCCGAATCCGTCGCGGCGGGCCAGCGACTGACACTCGTCATCCGTGAGACACACCAGCCCGTGCTTGGCCGGCTCATGGATCACGCAGTATGGCTGAGCGTCGTGAACAAGCGGCCCGATCCATACCTTTTCGCGTAGGGTGGCATCGTTCGATGGCGTCCATACGCTCTCGTGGTGAGGGAGTTCAGATCCCCAGATCACAATGGTTTCGACGCGCACGCAGGTGGGTGGAGGGTCGCCGACCCTCGCCTCGATCCGCCGCGCACCCTTGCGTCGTAGACCCACGTACAAATGCATCGTCGAGCCCGGCCGGTCCTCGCGCGCTCGCGGCGCTCGGATGGTGTGTGTCTTCGCTCGCGGATTATGGGGGTCGCGGAGGCCGATTTCAATGAACGGCACAAAGCGCGGGTGGAAGTTATACAGGCCCACGTTCGCCCTCCAGCGCATCGAGCAGCACCAGCCGCTTCTCTGCTTCCCAATCCTCGATGCCCAGCGTGACCAGCCACGCTGGCGCATCGTGACCCTGCGCCCGCATCGTAGAGATCTCCTCTTCGCAGCGCCTGAGCTCGGCGACCGCCGCAGCGTGACGGGCACGGACGGCGGGGTAGACTGAACATCCGCGGATCCGGCAGATGGGGCACTCCGGCGGAGCTCCGCCTGGCATGACGACGATCATCGCGGCGCCTCCTGTGGGGCGCGTTCGCTCGCCCGCGCGAGCATCGCGACCGCAGTGCCGGCCAGCTTGAGGTGCAATATCGCTCGGTCCACCCGTACCTCCATCGCTGCATGACAGAGATGCCGGTGTGCCTCAGCGTAGAGATCCCTGTGTTGGTTCCAGACCGCAAAGGTGCACAGCAGCACCTGACCATGGAGGTACTCGTAGAGAAGGTCGAGATCGGCCTCGGTGTATTCGCCATCGACACGGCCCGCCAGGACGCCCTCCGCCTCAGCCTCTCTCAGGTACCGCCGGACAAGGGCCTCCGGCCGCACGAAATGCTTGTCTTGCAAGCGTGCCAACTCGATCGCGATCGTTTCGACGCGTGCGTACGAACTGGTAGACACAGACGCCTCCGGCAGGTGCCCGGCGCCGTTCTCCCCACGATTCCGGCGCCGGGCAACGCTTCCTCTGACAGGCGAGCCTGGCCGGTCTTCTCCGCGGGCGCGGGAGATCGGCCCAGACGGGAACTGGTACAGATCAAAAAAGGGGTTGGCCGGGAGGGAACCAGATCCGGCCAACCCGCGTTCACAGGAGAATCGCGTCACAGCCTGCCCTCCAGCCATGAGGGCAGCGACAGCGTTGGGAGGGAGTCGATGTCGGTGTAGCGGCGCAGCCGGGCGGCGGCGTCGAGGGAACGCCGAATCCGGCCGAGTTCGTCCTGGAACGCCTCGATACCCTCGTTGACCAGCACCGTATGCGCGCAATCGCGCAACGCCTCGAGCTGGCTGGCCTGATCGACGAACCCTGCTCGTTTGAGGCGGTTTGCGGCTTCGCGCAGTAGGCCTGCAAAGATCGGCACGAGTTGGCCCGGCAGCCTGTGTCCGGCGATCGCCTGCACCGTCGCCTGCGAGATTGCGCCATCCGGAGTCATCAGTCCACCCGGTGCGGCTGGCTTGATTGCCGCACGAGCTGCGCCGGTCACGTCGTCGACAAGCTGCGGCAGCATCCCCCACGACTTGAAGGCGCTCGCACGCAGCTTCAGTCGCGCCCAGAAAGCCGGTATGGCATCGGCGGCCACCAAGCGCTTGTACTGGGCCGAGGCTAGAGGCATCGGTACGCGCTGGTGCACCTGTTTGGCCAACTGGGTATCGAGCTCAGCCGCGAACGCCGCCACTTCCTCTGATACCACCACTTCACTGGTGGTTTCCGCTTGCGGCTGAGCAGGTAATTGCACCATTCGACTGGTGGCTTTATCCCCGTATGATATTGATTCAACGGGGTTGGTCATATCATTATTCGCCTTGTGTTCGCCATCGTCAGCCATCATGATCTGTAGACGGTGAGTACCACCGTCTGCCGTCACGGCAATGGCCACCGGCAGGCCGGTCTCGTTCTCGACTTGGAGTTCCGTGGTTGGCGCCTCAAACCGCACTGAGGCGACCGCACCCGGCCTGAGTTTGCGGCGCCGGCCGAGTCGGCGAGGGGAGGCCTCCCCCGCCGTTGGTTCGGCGCTGTCCTCCTCTTCGGGCTCTTCGGGGGCTTCTGGAACGTGAGTGCGCCGGCCGATTGGGATTCTTTCCCAGGCGTCCAGGCGCACCCGGTACTGCTTGGTGCGGCCGACTCGCTGCGCCTCGATGGCGCCGCACTCCTCGAGGCGCTCCAGCGCGTTCGACACACCATTGACTGAGCAGTCGCAGATACGCGCGAACTCGCTTTCCGTCACCTTGATCCACTCTGGGCGGTTTGGTTCCCGCCGACTAGTCGGGGCCCCGACCGTCCGCTGGAGAATGAGGCCGACGACTCCGCGTTCGATGTCGGACAGGGCCCGGATCAGGTGTGTAAAGAAGACGTGCGGGGTGCGGACAAAGCCGCTGCGGGCAAAGTAGTCATTCCAGGCGATTTCGTGTGGCAGAAGATTCGACAGTAACGGTTGCTGCTGTGGCCTGGCGTGTGCGGTGGCTGCGGCGCCCATCGGTTTCCTCCCATCGCTGGTGCCGATGTTTGCATCACTAAGTTCCGATAACAGATATTATGTGAACTCAGTCCACTACCAGGCGTGGTACAGCCCGTTCCGTCGCTCGACTTCCACGGGAGTCGAAAACAGCGCCGTCATGGTCGGCCCCGTCAGCAACTCCGCCTTCGGCCCGTCGGCGAACACCCGGCCGTCTTTGAGCATGATCACCCGGTCCACCTCCGGAATGATGTCCGGCAAGTGGTGCGTCACCAGAATGATTCCGACCCCCTCCGCGGCGACCTTCCGCATCACCTCCCGAAGCCCATGCGATGCGTGAAGATCCAGGCTGTTGGTCGGCTCGTCGAACACCAGCGCCTTGGGACCATGCACCAGCGCCCGGGCGATCAAAACCCTCCGCGACTCACCCGATGACAACTCCTGCGTCGGCCGGTCCGCCAGGTGGCTGATCTCGAGCAAATCCAGCACCTCGCGCGTGCGGCGCTCCATCTCTGGCGTGACCGTGTGATTGGGCCAGATTCCGATGCTGCCAAGGAAACCCGAAATCACGATCTCCCAGGCTGGATAGTCGCGCGTGCAGAACTGGAGCCAGTCGTAGGACACGATGCCGAGCAGCGGCCGGAGGTCGAAGATATTCCACACCCGCCGGCCCAGGATGGCCAGCGCCGTATCTTCCTCATCCGGATCAGGATAGAGATCACGCGTGATGGTCTTGATCAGCGTCGACTTGCCACATCCGTTGGGCCCGAGAATCGCCACGTGCTGGCCCATCGGAATCGCGAACGTTAGCCGGTCCAACACCTTGCGGCCCGCTCTCCACACCGTCACGTTCCGGTATTCGATCAGCGCCGGCGCGTTCATTCGCGATTCAGCGCCTTCACCCGAAAGTACGGCTTGGTTTTCTCCGCCGGGTCCATGACAAACTCCTGCGATGTTTTTGCCGGATCGTAGTCGCGCCACAGCCACATCATCTCCTCGGCCAGCTCGGCGTGACCGCCGTTGCGCGAGTGGGTCCCGTTGCCCCACGACAGCCGGAAGTCGTATTCCTTCATCTTGAGCGAGTTCGCCATCGCGATGTTTTGCATCGGCCAGCTTCCGTGGCTGTTCTCGAGGTCTCCGGACCCGTCTTGGAGCCAGACTCGAATATTCCGTTTCGGCTCCTTGCGGATCTTGAACGGATACAGGTTGCCGCCGTCCAGCACCCCGGGGATCCACTGGATACTGGTGAAGCTTCCGATTCGGGAGAGCACGCGGCTGAAGTACTCGGGGTGGGTGTAGGCGGCGTTGAACGCGCAGATGCCACCCGAGCTGTCGCCGGCGATCGCGTGACTGTAGGCGTCCGTCCGCAGCCGGTACTTTCGAGCCACTTCCGGAATCACTTCGTCCCTGAGGAAGCGGACGTAGACGTCGTTCATCGTGTCGTACTGGATCGAGCGCATTCTCTTTTCGCCGATCATTCCCGGTGAAATGAAAACATGAATAATTGGCGGTATTTTCTTTTCATAAATCAGGTTATCGAATACGAGTTGGTTGCGGAGCGCGTACTCCCGAACCGCCAGAACTTCCCCGTCCTGCCACACCATGAATGGCGCGGGCGTCGACGGATCGTACTGCGCCGGGACGTAAATCCAGTAGTCGCTCGTCATGCCCGGATATACCTGACTAGTGTGGACATGTTTCCCGTCCAGCTTGCCCCTCGGGACGCCGGGCTTCGGGTAGGCCCAATGGCTGAAGGCAGGAAGATCCGTCGCTCCGCCAAACGGCTTGCCATCCACGAGGAACTGGAAATTGTGGGTGCGGCCCACCGCCAGTTTCACCGCGGCGTACCAGATCCCCGCCTTGTTTTTGACCATCCTGACCGGCGGCCCGTCGTTCACTGACAACTGCGGCCGTCCGTCGTGCCGCACGGCGAAAAGGAAATCCGAACCCTCTCCCAGCCACGCCGTGCCTTTGACGAGCTTCTCCTCTCCCAGCAACTCGGCCAGCCGAGGCGAACCTGTCTTTGCCAGTTGCAGCGCCTCCTGGTAGGAAGGACTCTGCCCAAAGGCGGCGCACCAGACCGCCATTCCGACCCATAACACCCTCATCTGCTTCCGAAGCTCCTTGCCATCGTTCGTATGTGTTTTGCCCGCGTTGGCGGCGTAGGGCAAGCTGCTGCGGGCAACCTGTTAGAATACCGGAATTTGGCATCCTGCGCTCGTCATTTCGTGTCCTTGTAGAGCCAGTCGACGTCGAAGTAAGTCATGGCCGACCGGCTCAGGCGCGGCAGCCCGCCCGAGCCGCCCGCGTTGTAGCTCAGAAGAACGCGGTCGCCGACGAACTCCACCGCGGTGTAACAATACCACCCGTCAGGGTCGTCGAGCAGGTTCTTCGCTTTTTCCCACGTCCTGCCTTCGTCCCGAGAGATGGCGACGGTGAGGGGAGTCCGCTTCTTGTTCCGGATGCTCTCGGGAACCCTCGAGTGGTCGTTCCACACCGCCAGCAGGTCGCCGGTCCCTGGTATCCGTTCAATGGTCGCCGGTGAGAGCGGTGAAAGCAGCGGCGACGGCTCGGCCGGAGTCCACGTCTCCCCGCCATCCCGCGAGTAGGAAAAATACTGGCTACCCATGCCGGTGCGCATGTACATCAGCAACCGGCCGTCTTTTAGCTCGATGACTCCGGGCTCCTGCAATCCGGCCGGGTTGGGGTCCGGATTCTCGAGGACAGTCCGGCTGCGGCGCCACGACCTTCCCTTGTTGTCCGATAGGTAGCACATCGCCACGCCGCGGCTGTTGAACTTCTTCGGATCGTTGTCCCGATTGGCGTGCAGCGCCACCGGCAGGACAAGGCGGCCGGATTTCAACTGGTAGGCACGGTCGTTGTTGAGCACGTAGTAGCCCGGCTCGCGAACGCACAGCCGCGGTTTGCTCCAGGACCGCCCTTCATCTTTCGACATGCGCATGTAGGGGCGGCAATCGAGCATCGAGTTCTTGCGGGCGTAAAACAGCGCGATCTCTCCGCTCGCCAGCCGCAGGAAGCTCACGGACATGACATTCATCCCACCCTCGTTCGCCACCAGCGTCGAATCCGTGGCTGTCCAGGTCGCGCCCTTGTCGGCCGAATAGCGCGCCGCGATGTCGGCCGTCGAGTGGTCCTCTCCGCCCCCGGTGAAACGGGTGTAGGCGAACAGGATCCGCCCATCCTTCAGAGGTATGAAATCACCCTCCGTGTTCCTCGGATTACCGGGACCGGTCGGCAGCAGCATCGTCGTCACAGGCTCGCCGGCCAGCGCCGGAGCCGCCAGCGTCAGAACGCGGAGCAGGGTTCGCATTTCAGGATGGTATCGCGTGGTAGGATGCACTGTCATGCCGGTTCGGATCTTCGCAGTCGCCGTTTTGTTCACCTTCTCCGTCCCTGCACAGTACCGGTGGGTCGAGGTGGCCCGACGGGCGCCGTTTGCGCCGCGGGACGGCGCGGGCGCCCTCCGATTTCAAGGCCGGATCTGGCTGTTGGGCGGATGGAATCCGAAGGATAAAGTCCACTTCCCGCTCATTTGCAGCAACGACGTCTGGAGTTCGGCCAACGGCGCGGACTGGAGGCTCGAAAAGGAAAACACGTTCTCCGGTCCCGCCTTCGATCCCGCGCGGGACTGGGAAGGCCGCCACACGGCCGGCTACGCCGTCTTCAAAGGCAAGATGTGGATCGTCGGCGGCGACGCCAACCAGAAGCACTACCAGAACGACGTGTGGAACTCCGCCGACGGCCGCCGGTGGCGGCGCGTCGCGGACAAGGTCCCCTGGGCGCCGCGCGCGCTTCACTACACGGTCGTTCATGCTGGCCGGATCTGGGTGATGGGCGGCCAGACCATGCCTGGTTTCGCCGGCGGGGAAGAGAAGTTCTACCGCGACGTTTGGTCCACGGCCGATGGCGTAACGTGGCGGCAACTCCGTCCGGTCGAGCCCTATTGGTCGGCCCGCGGCATGATTGGCGGCTCGGCGGTGCACCGCGGCCGGATCTGGATTCTGGGCGGCGGCACCTACGATACGCCCCGGACCCCGGCGCGGAACTTCTACAACGATGTCTGGAGCTCAGCCGACGGGATCCACTGGAAGCAGGAAACCGCGGCCGCGCCGTGGCATCCGCGCCAATACCACGATGTCGCCGTGTGGGACGGCAAGCTGTGGGTGATGGAGGGCTACCACAAGGACGGCGGAAACCGGAACGACGTCTGGTACTCCGAGGACGGCGTGCGTTGGAGGGAACTGCCGGGCACGCCCTGGAAACCGCGTCACGCAGCCAGCCTTTTTGTTCATGACGACGCGTTGTGGATGGTCGCCGGGAACAACATGGAGAGCGATGTCTGGCGTCTGGAGCGGACCGCAACCCGATGATCCTGCCTCTCGCCGCCGTTGCGCCTTCACGAATCGAAACCAGTGGCGGCCGGCGGATACGCGACCTCTCTAGACGAGGATCTCCTTCACTACGCGCGCCGGGTACTGGTCTGTGAGCCGCTCCTGGAGGCTGTGACGCTCGAACGCCAGCTTCCGGAAATCCATGCCGAGCAGATGCAGCATCGTCGCGTGAAAATCATGGACGCTCACGCGGTTCTCGACGGCCCTGTGCCCGATCTCGTCCGTCGCGCCGTGGACCACTCCCCCCTTGACTCCTCCCCCGGCCATCCACACCGTGAAGCCGGCCGGACCATGATCCCGTCCCGCCCCTCCCGCGCCCTGGCGGATCTGCGAAACCGGCATGCGGCCGAACTCCCCGCCCCACAGGATCAGCGTGGAGTCGAGCAGTCCTCGCTGGCGCAGATCGCGGATCAGCGCGGCGACCGGCTTGTCCGTCTTCGCGCAGCAGTACTTGAGGTCGCGCTCGAGATCCGAGTGGTTGTCCCAGATCTGCCGCTCGATGAAGATCTGAACAAAGCGCACGCCGCGCTCCACCAGCCGCCGGGCCATCAGGCAGCGCCGCCCGTAGGATTGGGAGGGCTCCTCGTTCATCCCGTAGGCTTCGCGGGTCGCCTCCGTCTCCTGCGACAGGTCCAGCGCGTCGGTGGCCGCCATCTGCATCCTCGCGGCCAGTTCAAAGCTGGCGATGCGCGCGTCCAGTTCGCCAAAGCCGGGCCTCTGCGCGCGATGGCCGTCGTCGAGCGCTCGCAGCAGGTCGCGCTGCGCCTCCACCAGCGCCGGAGGCAACTCCTCGGCCGGTTTCAGGTTGAGCAGCGGCAGCCCCTCGGACCGGAAGCGCGTGCCCTGGTAGACCGGCGGCAACCACCCCGACTGCCAGTTCTGCACGCCGTTGACCGGAAGCGCCTTCGGATCGTCCAGCACGACGTAGGCCGGCAGGTTCTGATTTTCCGAGCCCAACCCGTATGTCACCCACGCGCCGAGAGCGGGCCGCCCTGGCAGCGTCCGGCCCGACTGCATCAGATAGATCGACGGCTCATGATTGAAATGCTCCCCGTACATGGACCGGATAAAGGCAACCTCGTCGCACACCGAGCCAAGATGCGGCATCAGCTCCGTCATTTCCATCCCGCACTTGCCGTAGCGCCGGAACTCGAACGGCGAAGGCATCATCACGCCGATCTGATCGGCGAACTCGATCTGGTTCACGATGTCGCGGCCCGGTTTGGATCCAGCGAACTTCTTGAGAGCCGGCTTCGGGTCGAACAGGTCCACCTGGCTCGGACCGCCGTTCATGAACAGGTGGATCACGGCCTTCGCCTTGGGCTCGAAGTGGGGCTTTTTGGGCCGCAGGTCGTACGTCGCATCGGCCCTCGCGCGGTCTTGGAGGAACAGCGAAGCAAGGGCCGCGCCGTAGACCCCGTCCGACATGCGGTCGAAGAATCCTCGGCGCGTCATCGTCTTAGTCGACATAGGCAAACTCCGCGGAACTGAGCATGGCATGTGCCACGTCCCCCAGCGCGTACCAGCGCGCCGTGGCGGCGCGCGGCGCAACAGCTTTCTGCGACTCCAGGTGCGCCTGCCAGTGCCGGGTCAGTGTGTCGATCGACCGGCGCGCCCGCTCGGCTTCCTCCGCCGAGGGAAGCCGGGACACGGTTCTCAGGTAGAGCTCCCGAACCTGCCCGGCCAAGTCTTCCGGCAGCGCGTCGATGAGCCGTGCGGCCAGGAACCGCGCATGCTCCAGAACGACGGCGCTGTTGCGCAGCTCCAGCGCCTGAGTGGAGACCGTGGACTGCGCCCGTTCCGTGCAGTTGGGGGACATGGGGGGAAGATCGAAAACCTCCAGCATCGTCACCGGCGTCGTCCGGCGCTGAAGCAGATAGATCGACCGCCGCCACCGCTCCCCGGAAACCTGCTCCACCACCTCCCCGCCCGGCCGCGTCTCGACTGGAACCGGAGGCCCGAACTGCTCCGGCGACAGCCGGCCCGCCGCGCGCAGCACCGAGTCGTGCAGTTGCTCGGCGTCCATGCGGCGGATCCGCATGCGCGACAGCAGGACATTGTCGGGATCAGTCTGGAGCGCCGCCGCGCCGGCTTGGGAAGACTGCCGGTAGGCCGCCGAAGTCATCATCAGCCTGTGCATCGCCTTGATGCTCCACCTCGACGAGACGAACTCCCGCGCCAGCCAGTCAAGGAGTTTGGGGTGCGAAGGCGCCGCTCCGGTCTTTCCGAAATTCGCCGTGGTGGGCACGATGCCCTGGCCGAAGTGGTGCCGCCACAATCGGTTCACCATGACGCGCGCCGTCAGGGGATGATCGGGCTGCGTCAGCCATCGGGCCAGCGCCAGCCTTCGTCCGCTGGTTCCCTCCCAGGGCGGCTCGACTTGATACGGGGCCAGCCGTCCACGCCCCAGCACGGAGAGCGTCGATGACTGCACGCGCTCGCCGAGCATCTGTGCATCGCCCCGCTTGAGCAAAAAGACGGGCGATGGTTCGCCGCCCATGTCGTACAGCGCCCGGATCTGCGGCTTCGGTGCGAGCTTCCTGTTCAGATCCGCGATCGCCTTTCGCGACGCGTCGAGGAAGGTCTTGAAGTCCGGAAACTCTTTGGCCAGATCGTCCGCGGATGTCTCCTGGTTTCCTTTTCGCGCCCTGTACTCCGCCGTCTTGTCCGCGATCGCCTTTTCCTGCCGCTGGATTTCGGCTTCAAGCGGAGCGTTGTTTCGCTCCGCCGCTTCCTTCTCCGCAGCCTGCGCGATGTCGAGATTGCGTTCGGTGGGTTTGACCCAGTCGTAGGGATCGTAAGATGTCTGCAAGATGGCTGCCAGCCGGTAGTAGTCGCGCTGCGGAATCGGGTCATACTTGTGGTCGTGGCAGCGCGCGCAGCCCACGGTGAGACCAAGCACTGTCGAACTGAGCACCTCGATTTCGTCGGCGATCACGTTCATCCGCTCAGCCACCGACCCGTTGGCAGGCGAGTAGGTCCCGTCCGGCGTCATCCGGAGGAACCCCGTCAGGGCCAGCCGGTCGATGTCCCGTTGCGAGGGAGAACCGATCCGGCGGTAGTCTGCGATCTCGTCGCCGGTGATCTGCTCGGTCAGGAAGGCATCGTAGGGCATGTCCGCGTTGAACGCCCGGATCAGCGCGTCGCGGTAGCGCCAGGCCTGCGGCCGCAGCCGGTCTTCGTCGATGATGCCCTCCGAGTCGGCGTAGCCGGCGAGGTCCATCCAGATGCGGGCCCAGCGCTCTCCGTAGTGAGGCGATTCGAGCAGCCGGTCCACCAGGCGCTCATACGCGTCCGGCCGCCTGTCTTCCAGGAACTCCCGCACCTCTTCGGCTGTCGGGATCAAGCCGGTCAGGTCCGCATAGGCGCGACGCATCAGCGTGAGGCGTCCCGCCTCCGGAGCAAAGGTCAATCCTTTCGCTTCCAGTTTTTCGAGCAGGAAGGCGTCGATGGGGTTTCTCGTCGCGCCTCTCACCCTCGGCGTCTCCGGCCGCAACGGGGGCTGAAACGCCCACCAGTCGAGTTGTTCGCGCGTGAACCTTTCTTCGCTCACCGGAACCTCCGGCGCCGGCGGACATCCCGCGGCGATCCAGGCCCGAAGCGTTTCGACCTCCGGTGAGCTCGGCGGCCGCACAAACGCCGTGAACAACAGCCTGGGTGGCGGCATCTCCCCCGCCGAGATCCGCTTCAGGATCAGACTCTCCTCCGGCCTGCCAGGTACGATCGCCGGACCCGAACGGCCGCCCTTCAACCGCGCCGCCTGCGTGCGCAGATCCAGCCCGCCCTCCTGTTTGCGCTTGCCGTGGCACGAAACGCAGCGCATCTGGAAGATCGGCGTCACGTCGGCCTCTGTCACCGCCGCGCGCGGCGGCGCCAGCCGGTCGATCCAATCCCGAATCGCTGCCACTTGCGTCGGTTCGATCCGTCCGCCGGGAGGCATCTGTCCGGACACGATCTTGGCGACCAGCAGGCTGTCGGCGGACGCGCCGGGCTTCAGTGCGGGTCCGGTCTTGCCACCCCTGACCGCGCTTTCAATCGTCGAAAGGTCCAGCCCGCCTTGTCCGCCCTGGCCTGAGTGGCACGACATGCAAGTTGCCCGGAACAGGGGCGGCATCGTGGCCTCATAGTCGCCCGCCGCGGCCGTCGCGGACACGGCCGCCAGGATCGCCGGCAATCTCATGTCTTATATGATATGCACTTGACTCGGCGCGATTTTCATCTCACGGCGGCGGCTGCCGCCGTTCCCGCTAAGCCTTTTCGGTTCCGCTACCTTGTGGCAACCTGCCTCTACGGGGGAATGCGATTCGAAGAGATTGCCGCACAGGCAAGGCTCACCGGCGCCGCCGCGCTGGACGTCTGGTCCTCTCACGCTGAGCCCGTGCCGCAGCGCGACATGATCGATTCGATGGGCCGTGGCCCGTTTCGAGCCCTTCTTGCCAGCCAAGGCATCCGTCTCGCCGTGCTCACGCACTTCAAACTCGGCCCCTTCGGACTGGACGAGGAAATGTCCGTCGCACGCGATCTCGGCGGCCCCGGCGCCATCCTGGTCGCCGGTTCCCGTTGGCCCGGGCCACGCGTGCCCCCGGGCGACCCGGCGGCGCACAGGCAATCCGTGAAGATCTTCGCCGACCGGCTGCGGCCCCACGTCGAGAAAGCGGAGAAGCTCGGCGTCGTCATCGCGATTGAAAACCACTCCGGTCAACTTCTGTTCACGCCGGACTCCATCCGCTGGCTTGTCGAGTTCATCCCCTCCGCCGCGCTGGGAATCGCATTGAGTCCCTACCACCTGGATCAGGACCCGGCCATGCTGGCGCGCCTGATGGAAGACTTGGGAAGCCGGATGGTCCTGTTGTATGCCTGGCAGCACGGCAAGGGCAGCGTTCACGCAATGCCGAAGGAAGACGAACTCCAGCAATTGCCCGGGCGTGGTCCCCTGGATTTCTGCCTGATGGTGCAGGCCCTCAAGAAGACAGCTTACGCCGGCTGGACGGAGATCTTCATGCATCCGTTTCCGCGTGGCGTTCCGATCCTGCCGTCTGCGGGCGAAGTCACGGCGGAGATCAACCGTTCAAGGCGCTACCTGGAGGAATTGCTGTGAGGCTTGCGATCGTCGTGGGGCTCGTGCCGGCCGCAATCGCCGCCGATGGCCTTCTGCTTCTTGGGGAACTGGGATGCGTTCGATGCCATCGCGCCGGCGCCGGCCTCGACCCGCGTTCCGGCCCGGTCCTGACGGGCGCCGGCTCGCGCCTGACGTTCGCCCATATCCGGGGTGTCGTGTCCGGTGCCATCCCGTCCTCCATGCCCTCCTTTCCTGCCCTGAGCGCGGCCGGCGCCGACGCTCTGTCCCGGTTGATCGCCTCCTCACGAACCGCTCTGCCCGCCTCGCCGCCCGGTTCGGCGCCGCGCGGCAAACAGATCTACGGGCGCGTCGGGTGCGCCGCCTGCCACGGGATCACCACGCCGCCCCTCGTCTCGAAATACCTGCCGGGAGCGCTGGCGGCGTTTCTCCTCGATCCACTTGCCACGCATCCGTCCGCGCGGATGCCGCGCCTGCCGCTCAGTCCGGCTGACGCGGCCGATCTCGAAGCGTTCCTGTCGCCTTCCGCACAGCCGGCCACCGTGGCGCCGCCTCCCCCGGAATCTGCGACGGCGCTGTTTGCGACCGCCGGGTGCGCTCACTGCCACACTCTCGCCATTGGAAGCCAAACCATCCGCGCGGAGACAACACCTCCGCCTCTGGCCGCTCTCACTCGTCTCGACCGTGGCTGTCTCGACCCATCCACCCGGTCGACGCCTCGCTACAGCCTGACACCGGTCCAGCGCGCCGCCCTGCGGGAGGCGATCCGCCAGAGCGCGGAAATTTCCGCCTCCCGGAGGCTCGCCCTTCGCCTGGCTGCGCTCAATTGCCTCCAGTGCCACGCCCGCGACGGCGCGGGCGGCCCCAGCCCTGCCAATCGCGACGCCTTCACCGTCCTCGCAGACACCGGCCTCGGCGACGAGGGCCGCTTCCCTCCCCCGCTCACCGCCGCCGGCTACAAACTCACACCCCAGGCGCTGCGTGACGCCATTCAGGGCCGCACCAGCGTTCACCCGGCCATGGCGACGCGTATGCCGGACTATGGACCGCACGTGGCCGGGCAACTGGAGGCCCTTTTCACAGCCCTTGACATGCCCGCCGGCTTCCAGCCGGTCGAACGCACCGGTCGCAATACCTTCGGGCGTGAACTCGTCGGCGTCAACGGACTCGGCTGCATCGGTTGCCATAACCTCCGCGGAAGGAAGTCCCTGGGCATCGGCGCCTCCGACCTGGCGCTCGTCCCTCGGCGCGTCCGCGTCGAATGGCTTCGGGACTTCCTCATCGACCCCGCCCGCTTCCATCCCGGAACCCGGATGCCCTCGTTCTGGCCGGGCGGCCGTAGCACGCGGACAACCGTGCTCGGAGGCAACACAGTCCGCCAGATCGACAGCATCTACGTCTACCTGATGGAGATCGACCAGACCCGCCTTCCCGCGGGCATGGAGGAAAAGGGAGCCTACGAGTTGAAACCGTCCGATAAGGCCATCGTCCTGCGGGCCTTCATGAAGGATGCCGGCGCCCACGCGGTGGCGGTGGGATTGCCCGGCCAGGTCAACGCCGCTTTTGACACCAACGAGGTCCGCTGGGCGTTGCTGTGGCGAGGCCGGTTCGTGGACGCTGAGAGCGTGTGGGAGGATCGTTTCAATCCTCCTATGGTTCCGCTCGGTGAAAACGTTGTCAGGCTTCCCTCCGGACCGGCGTTCCGAACCCCGTCGGGGAAATGTGACTTCCGGGGCTACCGCCTGGGCGAGCGGGGCATTCCGTCGTTTCTTTACGAGTGCGGCGGCGCGCGCGTCATCGACACCATCGTCCCGGCGGCCGGCGGCTCGTTGAACCGCCTCGTGCAAGTCGATGCGCCGAACCCTGTCGTGTGCCGTCTTGCTCCCGCGGGCCCGGCCCTCCGGATCAATGTTCACGGTGCGACGGCGGTCGAGCGGGACGGCGAGTTCGTGGCGGATCTGCCACCCGGCAAACATGCGCTTCGTGTGGAGATCGCATGGTAGACCGCCTCCTGCTTCCGCTGGCGCTGCTGGCCGCCACGGCGGCCGCCGAAACCGAGAGCCTCTACTACAGGCTCATTACAATCCCCGTCCCGGAAGGCGTCAAGCTCGAGGTGTCCGGTCTGGAGACGCTTCCCGACGGCCGCCTCGCCGCCGCCACACGAAAAGGCGAGGTATGGATTCTCGAAAACGCCTGCGAGGATCCCCCATCCAAGGTCCGCTTTCGCCGGTTCGCCTTCGGCCTCCACGAACCGCTCGGCCTGCTCTGGCGAGACCACAGCCTGCTCGCCATGCAGCGCACCGAACTCACGCGCCTGCGCGACCTCGACCAGGACGGCGAAGCCGACGAGTACGCCACTCTCGCCAAGGGCTGGGGCGTCACCGGAAACTATCACGAGTATGCGTACGGACCCAAGGCGGATCGCGCGGGCAACCTTTGGGTGACCCTGAACTCCTCGATTGGCGCGCGCCTGACGGAGGAGGACCAGTGGCGCGGCTGGAGCCTCGTGATCCGCCCCGACGGCTCGTGGAGCCCCGTCTCGGCGGGGATGCGGTCGCCTTCCGGGATCGGCGTCAACGCGGACGGCGATGTCTTCTACACGGATCAGCAGGGGAACTGGGTCCCGACCAACAGCCTGCACCACATCCGCACGGGCGTTTTCCATGGACACCCGGATTCACTCAAAGATTGTGTCCGCCCGGAGGCCACCCTCAAGCGTCCCCCGGAGATTCCGCGGGACATTCCGATACCGGAAGCGGCCCGGCGGATCCCGGGCTTCGTCCTGCCCGCCGTCTGGTTCCCTTATCGCAAGATGGGCATGAGCGCCACCGATGTGGTCCTCGATACGACCGGCGGACGGTTCGGTCCCTTCGCCGGCCAGTTCTTCGTGGGCGACTTCACGCTCTCGCTGCTGATGCGGGTCTGGCTCGAAAAAGTCGGGGCCGAATATCAGGGCGTCTGCTTCCCGTTCCGCGAAGGCTTCGACAGCGCGGTGGTTCGCATGGGCTGGGGCCCGGATGGGTCGATGTTTGCGGGCCTGACCAATCGCGGGTGGCACTCGCTCGGGACCCGTTCGTACGGATTGCAGCGGCTTGTCTGGACCGGCCGGACTCCCTTCGAGGTGCTGTCCATGTCCGCCCGCCCGGACGGATTCGAACTGAAATTCACCGGACCGATCGACGCCCGGACGGCGCAGAATCCCGCTTCTTACCGGATGTCGAGCTACACCTATCTCTATCACCAGACCTACGGCAGCCCTGAGATCGACACCCGCCCCCTCGCGGTCTCGAGGGCGGTTCCCGGCGCCGATGGCCGCTCCGTGCGCCTCTTCGTCGACGGGCTTCGCGAGGGATACGTGCACGAACTGCACCTTCCTGGGATGCGGTCACAAACCGGCGAGCCCCTTGTACATCCGGCCGCCTACTACACGCTCAACCGGATTCCGCGGTAGGACTCTCCGCGCTACCTCCCCAGCGCCGGCGTATGCTCGATCCCCTTCGATTCCCGCTGGACGCGCAGCGCCTCCTGGTAACGTGCGAAGGCCGCTTCGTCCCGCTTCGCCGTCGCCGAGAAGAAGACGTAGCCGAGCGAACGCCGCTGACGGCTGCTCGTGTTCCCGCCCGCCGAGTGAATCGTCAGGGAGTGATGAACCAGAACGTCGCCCGGAGCCGCCGGGCACAACACCGGCTCGCCCAGCGTGGCCGGATCCGGAATCAGTCCCTGCGAGAAACCGAGCACCGCTGTCGCCCTGTGCGGCAGAACGCCGAGCCGGTGAGAACCACGAACGTAGCAAAGCGTGCCGTTGTCGCGGTCCACGCGATCCAGGGGAATCCAGACGGTGACTGCGACGTTCGGATCGAGGCAGAAGTAAAACCCGTCCTGGTGCGGCGGCGTAGGTCGGTTGTTGTGTGGTGGCTTGTTGAAGTACTCGCCGTGCTGCGGCTCCACGGGGCCGATCAGGAATTCGGCCAGTTCTCGCAGCTTGCCCTCCATACGCCAGCGGTTCAGTGACGGTTCCAGGTGCACGCAGTCGGCCTGCTTGAGGGAAGCCGGGTCCTGCGGATCTTCATACATCACGTGCCCCCGGTCCACCGTCGGCGCGATCTCCCTGAGAAAGCGGTCCAGGCCGAGGCGCAACTCATCCAGGTCCGCCTGGCTCAGGAAATCGTGAATCACGATAAAGCCGTCCCGCTGAAAGCCGGCGCGAACTGATTCCGTCATCTCCGTCAGCATAGAGCATATGGTACCCTTCCCGGGAAAACAGCATGATCGAACTGGTTGACTCGACCGTCGTCTACGAGAATCCGCGCCCCCACGTGCACAGCCGCCACGGATACTTCCCCGGAATGGTGAAACTGCCGTCCGGCGAACTGATCTGTCTGTTCATGCGGGCCGAGGCATTCGAGGCTCCCGACGGGACTACCTGGATCACGCGCTCCTCCGACGGCGGCAGGACATGGGCGTTGCAGGGCCGCCTTTACGACAAGTCCGTGCTCCCGGTGGAGACGACAGACACGTTGAAAGCCGTGCTGCTCCGGGACGGATCGCTCGTCGCCGCCGGCTATCGCTACTTCCGCCACGACCTCGAAGAGGGCATCGCCATTGAAGCCACCGGCGGGATCCAGCCCGGTGAAGTCATCGTCACCTTTTCCCGCGATGGAGGCCGCAGATGGGAGGTCCCGGCCGTCATTCCGCGCACCTGGCCGGAAGTGCTCGAACTCTCCGGGCCGCTGATCGAAACCGGTTCCGGCGACCTTCTCGGCGTGGCCGCGCCCATGAAGATGCCCGACGGAACCAATCCATCCGGCCAGATCGGTGTGCTCCTCCGCAGCCCCGACAAGGGGCGAAGCTGGGACGACCGCACCGTGTTCTTCCGGACCGCCAAAGGCGACATCACTCCGCTCGAATCACGGCTGTGCGAAATGCAACCAGGCCGCATCGTGGTTCTGTCCTGGGCCTACGACTATGACGCCCAGCAGCACCGCGACAACCATGTCACCGTGTCGCACGACGGCGGCCGGACGTGGTCCGCTCCGGCCGGCACGGGCATTTGGGGACAGGCCTCCAGCGTCACCTACGCGGGCGGCGACACCCTCCTCACGATTCACGCACATCGCGGCCCTGACTACGGCATCTTCGTGCGCGTCGTCGACTTCTCCCGCGATCAGTTCCGGGTCAAAGAGGAGTCGCTCATCTGGAACGGCGCCCCCATGCAGGGCGGCGCTCCGACGATGGTCAAGATGTTCCAGTCCCTTCGCTTCGGCCAGCCTTCCCTGCTCCGCCTCGATGGAGACGAATTTCTTGCCTGTCACTGGGCTATCGAGGAAGGCCAGGGGCGCATCCGCCAGCACCGGCTACGGATTCGCCCCTGAAGGCGACGAATCTCCGCGCACCCATACGAGCCACAGCGCGGTGGCGGCGAACAGCCCGCTTGCCAGAAAGCTCGCCGGGAATCCGAGATGGGTCGCCAGAAAACCGTGCAGCACCGGCGCGAAACTTGATACCGGCGTGGCGAGCGTCATCATCGCCAGGTTCATCGTCGACTCCGACGGCGTCGACAGCCGGCTCACGTAGTTGGGCTGGTACACTCCTCCCAGTTCGGCGCCTCCCATCAGACCAAAGGTGAGCAGAAACGCCCATCCCGGAACGCTCCAGCCCCACACGGCGGCTGTCATCGCCAGAACCAGTGTTCCCATCACGCCGGCGCGCAGGCCGTAGCGGACCGCCAGCATTCCCAGCGCCACGCCGGCGGCAGCCTTCGTCCCAAACCGGATCGCCATCATCAGGCCCGAGTAGTCCTTCGGATCCGCTCCGGTGGCGACGCGGGTGTACAGCGTGAGGTTGGACATCACGCTGATGGCGGCGTACCAGAACACGTAGGCAATCCACAGGCTCAGCATCCTGCGGTCCGTCCCGAAGCCCCGCAGCGTACGCCCGAGGTAGTGAACATACGGCGGGCGTACCTTCTCCTCGATCGGCTCCAGATGGAATCGGCTGGCGGCGGCGGCGATTCCCGCTGAACATGGCATTGCCAGCAGGTAAAGCAACGCGAAATCATAGGGATACGGGAGAGAAGCAAAGCCCGGGTTGAGAACATACTGCGCTCCAAGGGACCCCGCCACCGCGGCCAGCGGGGTCACGCCAAAGGTCCGTTTCAGAGCCCGCGCCAGACCCGGCTCGCTCGTGCCTCTCCGCAGGCACTGCATCATGAACACAAACGACGTCGATCCGCTCAGCCCCTGCAACAGCCCCTGAAGAGTCAGCGCCGCGATTCGGACCTCATCCGGAACCGGGACGGCCAGCGAAGCAAAGACAATCCCGATGAACGCCGCGGTGGCGATGTTCGCCCACACCACCATCGATCTCTCCAGCCGGTGCGGAACCAGCCAGCAAACGAACAGAGGCGCGATCTGGCCGAACATGTACGTCGACGCCGGAAGGTTCGCCACGGTTGGGCTGGCCCCGAGCTTGTCCAGCAGGCTGGCCTGTACGACGTCGATGTAGAGCACCGGCGCCGACAGGTAGGTGAGGATGTAGCAGATCGAAAAGATCCACCCGTTGTGCCGGTCCTGGTCCGTGCTGATCATCCCGATATCAAAGAATACTCGATGCTATAGGATAATGCGGCCATGACCCGCAAGACGCTGCTGCGCAACGGCACGATCATCGACGGAACGGGCCGGCCGGCCTACCAGGGAGACCTCCTCATCTCCGGCGATCGCATCGAGGCGGTCGGCGCTCTGGGACCGGTCGCCGACGCCATGGAGGTCGACTGCACCGGCATGCACGTCGTACCCGGATTCATCGACGCGCACAGCCACGGCGACCAGGAGGTCCTCCGGCGTCTGCCCAACAAGATCCTCCAGGGTGTCACCACCGAAGTCGTCGGCAACTGCGGTTTTTCCCTGTTCCCGACGAAGCCCCACACGCCCAAGATGACGGGCGAGTTGTTTGACGGCGAACCGGAAGAGGGGATGGCGTCGGTGGCGGACTACTTCCAGGCGGTCGAGGCCGCCGGTCCGTCGGTGAACGTCGCCGCCTTGACAGGCCACTCGGCTCTCCGTGTCTACGCCATGGGCATGCGCTCAGATCCCCCGGGCGAGGAAGGCTTTCGGTGCATGGAACACGCTCTCGGCGAATCGCTCGCCGCCGGGGCGCTGGGCTTCTCCACTGGGCTCAACTGCGGGCCGGCCAGCTTCTCGACCACAGCCGAACTCGTCCGCCTCTGCGGCGTCGTGCGCCGGCACGGAGGCTACTTCACAACCCACATGCGCGACTACAAGTTCAAGGTCGTGGAAGCCGTCGAGGAGGCCTTGCGGGTGGGCCGCGAGGCCGGCGTTCCGGTGCAGATTTCTCATATGCAGGTCGTGGGACAGAAGAACTGGCCCAAACTCGACACGGCGATCGAGGCCATCGAGAAGGCGGCTGAGGAGGGCATCGACGTCTGCATGGACGCCTATCCCTACCTCGCCGGATCCTGCTCGCTCCTTCAGTTCCTGCCCAAGTGGTGCCAGACCGGCGGCGTCAGCGCACTGCTCGGACACCTGGAATCGCCCGGCTCCCGCGAGAGAATCGCCGCCGAGACCGACGACGGGATGTCGAACACCTGGGACGATATCGTCGTCTGCGGCGTCAGGTCCGCCACCGGACGCTCGCTTCTGGGCCGTTCCATCGCGCGGATCGCGGCCGCCCGGAACGCCTCCCGCCCTTACCGCAATGGATCTGATCCGGGAAGAGAACGGCGACCTGTTCGTCATTTCCTTCAACAATAACGAAGCCAACCTCCGCAAGGTTCTCACGCACCCGCTCAATTCCGTAATCACGGACGGGTTTGTCATCGACGGTGGCATCTCCCACCCGCGCACGTTCGGCACCTACCCCCGGTTCCTCGGCGAGTTCGTGCGCGACAAGCGCTGGATGAGTCTTGACGAGGCGATTCCAAAGACCAGTTCCTTCGCCGCCCGCCGCTTCCGGCTGAAAGGCCGCGGCGAGCTGACGCCCGGCGCCTTTGCCGATGTGACGGTGTTCGATTACGCTCGCATCGGATCCGCAGCGGACTACGAGGATCCCGCCCGCAGTCCGGACGGCATTCGCGAAGTGATGGTCAACGGCCGCTTCGCCGTGCGCGACGGGGTCCTCACCGGAGATCACGCCGGCCGCGCCCTCCGCCGCGCCTGACGCCATCGCCGCCGCCGTGGCATCCCGCCTCTTCGATGACAACCTCCCGGTCGCAATCGTTCGAGACCGCGATGCCGTGCGCCAAGGAAAACCACCGCCTCGGCGCGAGCAATAATCCTGCTGCGGTCGGACTCCGCCTTGACTCCTCGGCGGGCCTTGGGGAAGATATTGGCGGAATGCCGAGGCCAGAACGGGGATGCCGGATCACTGGTCAGGAAGGAGCGAAATATATGGTCGTCCGCGGAATCTTCATCATGCCCCGGTGGGCGTTTGTGACGCTGTGCGTGGCTCCGTGCCTTGCCCAGGATACGCGTGGAACCGTCCTCGGCCGGATCACGGACCCCAGTGGGGCGTCGGTGACCGGCGCCGAGATTCGTCTCGTCAACACCGCAACCGGAGTCGCCAGCACGGCCAACACCAATGAGGCCGGCAATTTTATCGTCCCCAACCTCTTGCCTGGGCCATACACAGCCAATGTTGAGCGCGCCGGATTCAAGCGATTCGTGCGCCAGGGAATCGAGGTGCGTTCTGGGGAGCGACTCACGCTCGATGTCACGCTCGAAATCGGCGCCGTTACCGACGCGATCACCGTGACATCGGAAGCGCCTCTGCTCGAATCAAGCACCGCCACCGTCGGTCAAATCATCGACCACCGCCGTCTGACTGACTTGCCGTCGCCCTCGGCCAGTGTCATTTTTCAGGTGGCGCTGACTCCCGGAGTGACTCCGCTGGTGGCGCCCGGAGGCAACTTCGCCCCCGACAGGGAAGGCGACAGCAACCAGTTTGCGGTTTCTGGGGCTCCTTCGGGCACCAATCAGGTGATGATCGACGGCAACCCCACCGACATACGCGGTTCGATCACCCTCCACGCCATCCCCGAAGTCGTCGAAGAGGTCCAAGTGCAAACTACGCCGATCGACGCCTCCGCTGGCCGCGCCATCGGCGCCTTCGTGAACATGATCATGAAGAGCGGGACCAACAGGTTCCGCGGAGACCTCGTCTACTCCTACATCGGCCGCACTCTCACAGCCATGGACTTCTTCACCAGGCGGAATGTCTACGACCCTGCTTCCGGCCCCCCAACCGAAGAGAAGAAAAAGCGACTATGGCCGGGTGGAGTCACCAAGCGTTATCGCGCCGCCGTCAGCGGTCCGCTTTTCATCCCCAAGTTGTACAACGGCAGCGGCCGGACCTTCTGGACCTTCGGCTTCGAGGCAATGACCTCGGCTCTCCTGACTCCGCAGACTACCACCATGCCGTCCCTCGAGCAGCGAACCGGGGACTTCTCGCGCCTGCTGGCCGTCGGATCGCAGTACCAGATCTATGACCCGGCCACAATCACCCCGGCCGCCGGCGGACGCTTCAGCCGGCAGCCGTTTGCCGGAAACATCATCCCCGCCAGCCGCATCGCTCCCATCGCCAGACAACTTCTCGAATACTATCCGCTTCCCAATGTCCCAGGAAGCGCCGACGGCCTCAATAACTTCTCCTATCCGAACGTCTCCCCGCAAACTTACGACGCCCAGATGGGCCGCGTGGATCACAATATCTCGGCCGCTCACCGGCTGTACCTTACCATCACGCGGAAGTATCATGACCATAACTACGATCCGCTCAGAACCAAAGCCTACAGCTCTGTGATGGACCGCCGGCAGCATACCATTTCGCTGTCCAATTCCATCAACGTCCGTCCCAATCTGCTTCTGGACCTTCGTTATGGCGTGATGCGCTACGGTGACCAGCGCTTCTCGAAGACGCGTGGCTTCGACCTGGCGACGCTCGGGCTGCCGGCCTCCCTGGTGAATCAGTTGGACCGAAACTACACCACGGTTCCCCGACTTGCCATCAATGGTATTTTCACGTTGGGCGGCGGGGCACAGGCCGGAGCGGCCAGCACCTACGCTCCGTATACCTATCACGACGTAGTGGGACAAGCCATGCATCTCCGCGGCAACCATACTCTGCGCGCGGGCTTTGAGCTTCGGGTGAACCAGCAGAGCAATACGAATCTGGGCAACCTGACGCCGTCCTACTCCTTCGCAGAGACATGGACTCGCGGACCGCTGGACAATTCCCCGATTGCGCCCTTCGGACAGGGCTTGGCCTCTTTCATGCTGGGCCTGCCTACGGGAGGCAGCATTGACAAGCGCGACACGAGCGCGGCGACTTCAAAGTATCACGCCTTCTATCTCCAGGACGATTGGAAGCTCAGCCGCAAACTGACGCTGAATCTGGGCGTACGCCTGGACTTCGAACGGCCCACCACAGAGCGTTTCGACCGCACCGCCATCGGCTATGATTTCTTCGCCCCGAACCCGATTCAGGAGGCCGCGCGCGCCAACTACGCGCGGGCGCCCATCCCGGAGATTCCTGCGGCCAGCTTTCGCACCACCGGAGGACTGATTTTCGCCGGCGCCGGCGGCAACCCACGCGGACTCTGGAATACGGACTGGAACAATCTGGCGCCCCGCATCGGAGTGGCATATCTGGTGCGGCCCGACACGGTCCTGCGCGCCGGTTACGCCATCTTCTTCGCTCCCTTGGGCGCGGACAACGTCGCCGTCTACCAGCCGGGCTACACGGCAACCACCAGTATCGTGCCCAGCCGGAACAACGGCGTGACTTTCGAGGCCACCACGCAGAACCCCTTCCCCGACGGGCTTCGCGAGATTGCCGGTAATTCGGCGGGAATGGCCACGTTTCTGGGCCAGGCGATTAATTCTTTGCGCCGGGATATGCGCCACCCGTACATGCAGCGCTGGAGCGCGAGCATCCAGCAGGCGCTCCCGAAGCGGATGATGTTTGACGTCGCTTACATCGGCAGCCGGGGCGTCGGACTGCTGTGGTCCCAGGCGCTCAACGCCGTACCCGCGCAGTATCTCAGTACCTCCCCCGTCCGCGATCAGAGGACCATCGACTATCTCAGCCAGCAAGTACCCAATCCTTTTGCCTCTCTGACGCAATTTACGGGCACTACCCTGGCGACCGCCAACGTCCCGCGCTCGCAACTGCTGCGGCCGTTCCCGCACTTTGCTGCTATCAGCCGGAATGCCCGCAACGGCTTCTCGTGGTATCACGCGCTCCAGGCTCGCCTCGAGAAGCGCCTCTCGTCGGGTTTCACCATGACGGCCTCCTACACCTGGTCGAAAAGCATGGATGCAACCACCGCGCTCAACGAGCCCGACGATGTTCCCTATCGTTCGATTTCCTCCTTCGACCGTCCGCAGAACATCACCCTGAGCGCCATGTATGACCTTCCGTTCGGGTCCAAGGGGAGCCGGCTCGCTGGCCCACGCGCGCTTAGCCAGATTGTGGGCGGCTGGTCCATTCAGGCCTTATACATCGGCCAGAGTGGCGCCCCAATCGGGTTTGGCAACATTATCTTCAACGGAAAGATCGAAGATATCGTACTTCCAAACTCCCAGCGCACGGTGGACCGCTGGTTCAACATAGACGCCGGTTTCGAGCGCAACAACGCCCGGCAGCTCGCCTCGAATCTCCGTACCTTTCCGCTGAGGCTGAGCGGACTTCGAACAGATGGGATGAACTGCGTCAATCTGTCCCTGTTTAAGACCTTTTCTGTGACCGAGCAGGTTCGCTTCCAGCTTCGTGCGGAGGCGACCAACGCCTTCAACCATTCCATGTTCATCAGCCCGCCGAACACGACACCCAGCAGCACCCTCTTCGGCACGCTGCCACCTTCGACCGTTCAGTCGAACCTGCCCCGCCGGGTCACCGTGGGCGGCAAGCTGAGCTGGTGAAACTGGCAGACGCTACCTCTGCCGAACCTTGGCGGAGAGGTGATCTGGCGCCGGGCAAATTCCGGGGCGGCTCGAGTCTCAGGCTGGTGTCTGGGCCGCTGCCGCTCCTCGCAGGAAGGCGGACGGGTCCCGATCATCGCCATGCCGTCTTTGGCGTCGCGGCCCATCCGCCCGTCAACTGAGAACATCACCGACGGCTGCCCGGCGGAAAAATGGCGCCCGGGTATTGCCATTCAAATGTAGAATGAAGCTATGAGCACGCTCGTCCGCCTTGCCGCGCCGCCGGCGCTCGATCCCGGCGTGCTGGCGGCCAAGCAGGAGAGGCTCTTCTCCCTTTTGCGCGGGCTGCAACGCGTCGTCGTCGCCTACTCCGGCGGCACGGACTCCGCCTACCTGGCATGGGCCGCTCACCAGGCGCTGGGCGACCGCGCCCTCGCCGTCACCGCCGATTCCCCTTCGATTCCCGAATCGCACAAGCGCGACGCCGCCGCCTACGCCCGCCACTGCGGCTTCCGCCACGAGTTCATTCCCACGTTCGAATTCGACAATCCGGACTACGTCAAAAACGACAAGGACCGCTGTTTCCACTGCAAGGACGAGCTGTTCCGCCGCCTGGAGGAACTGGCCGCCAGCCGGGACGCCGGAGTGATCATCTACGGCGTCAACAAGGACGACCTTGGCGACTACCGGCCCGGCCAGCAGGCGGCCCTCATCCATTCCGTGAAGGCGCCGCTGGTCGAAGCGGATCTCACCAAGGCCGAAATCCGTGAACTCTCCCGTGCCGCCGGCCTTCCCTTCTGGGACCGTCCGGCCGCCGCCTGCCTGAGTTCCCGCGTGCCCTACGGCACCGCCGTCACTAAAGAAACAATCCGCACGATCGAAGCGGGAGAAGAGGCGCTGGCCGGGCTCGGCTTCCGCGTCTACCGCGTCCGCTTCCATCAGGACCTGGTCCGCCTGGAATTTGCCCGCGACGAGATGGAACGCGCCCTGAACATGGCCATGGCCGGTCGCTTCGTCGAGATCTTCAAGCCGCTCGGATTCCACTACGTCACCATCGACCTTGAGGGTTACCGCCAGGGATCCCTGAACGCTTCGATCGGCGAGTATCGGGCTCATACGCCCGCCGCCGGCGCCTGACCGAACCCGGGCGGCCTTCGGCTACGCCCGCCTTCAGTCGAACTTCATCGCCGCGATCCGCTCCGCCGCCTGCCGCTTCACCCGGTCGTAAAGGCTGTTGCCGTGGGCGTCGATCGCCACCACCAGCGGCCCGAAGTCTTTCACCCGGAATCGCCAGAGGCACTCCGGCATCAGGTCCTCCCACCACACGTCGAGGATCTCCTCGATCTGAAGCGTCTCGAGCGCGGCCGCCCCTCCCACAATGGCTAGGTAGACGCCGCCCAGCCGCCGCATCGCCTCCACGCTTCCTTCGAGCAGGCCCCCCTTGCCCACCACGGCCCGCACGCCGTACTGCTCGATCAATCCCGGAACGAACCGGTCCATGCGCGTGCTTGTCGTCGTGCCGATCGACAGCTTCTCGTAGCGCCCTCCGGGAAGCTTTCGTACACCGGGAGCGGTGTGGATGCACACGGCGCCGGAAAGGTCCGCCGGCGGGGCCACGCCGTGATCGAAGATCCGGATCTGCGTCGCGTCGCGAATCCCGAACAGAATCCCGTCGAGCGAGACCGTGTCTTCCAGTTGCAGGGCCCGCACTTCGGCCTCCGTCAGCGGGGTCGTCAGTCGATGATGCGCCATGTTTCCCCCTCGACCACCGCCGTGGCCCGCTCGCCCCGCCAGCACTGGATGTTGACGGCCACCGGATTCTGCGAGATGTGCGTGTGCGCCCACTCCACGTGGACCGCCAGCGCCGTCGTCGCACCCCCCAGCCCCTGCGGCCCGAGACCGGTCTGATTGATCAGTTCGAGCAGTTCGCGCTCGAGGGATGCGGCGTCAGGGTCCCCGTTCACGCTGCCGATTTCGCGGAAACAACTGGCGTGTTTGGCCAGTTGCATCGCCACGTCTGAAGTGCCTCCCAGACCCACGCCGACGATCACCGGCGGGCACGGCCGCGCTCCCGATTCGAAAATGCACTCGACCACGAATCGCTTCACCCCGCGAACCCCGTCGGCCGGGTTCAGCATCCTGAGAAAGCTCATGTTCTCCGAACCGGATCCCTTCGGAGCCATCACCAGTTCGATCCGGTCCGAGCCGGGAATGAAGTCGAACTTGACGACCGGAATCCCTTCCCCCGTGTTCGTGCCGGTCGGCTTCCGGGTCAGCGGATGGACCGTGTTCGAACGCAGCGGGTACTCCCGCGTCGCCCGCTCGCAGCCCCTGCGAATCGCCTTCCGCACGGCGTCATAGTCCAGCGCCGTCGCCGTTCCGGCCCGCACCAGGCAAACCGGCAGGCCCGTGTCCTGGCAGACCAGCGTGTCGAGCCGGTCGGCCACGTCGATGTTCTCCAGAATCGTGAACAGGACGCGCTCCGCGGTTCCGTTGCCGGCGGTCCGCTCCGCTTCCACGCCCTTGCGCAGAGCCGACCGCACGTCTTCGGGAATCACCTTCAACGCGCGGAGGTAGAGTTCCCGCGTCGCTTCCTCGATCGCCCCGTAGACGCTCATTGCCTCTCCTCGGGCGCCATCCGCGTAAACACGACAGGTTGCGTCGTTAGGCGCATGTCGCCTCCTCTCCATTCGAGCACGATATTGCGGAGCCACTCCGCCGAGGAGTTCGGGAAGTCCTGCCGGAAGTGCGCGCCGCGGCTTTCGGTCCGATATAACGCGCTCTCCACGAGCATCCTGGCGACCGCGCACGTGTTGATCAGATTCAGCACTTCGCCCCACTCCGGATTCGACGCGGCTGCTCCGCCGGCGCCCGCCGCCTCCGCCTCCAAGGCGGTCTCCGCCAGTTCCCGCGCCGCTTCACCGAGCAGGCCCCCGCTGCGGACGACCCCGGCCTTCTGCCACATGAGCGCCTCGAGACTGCGGCGCAGCCGGAACGCCGCGCCCCGGCCCGGCTTGGTCAGCGGCCGCGTCCATCGTTCGCAGAGTTCGCCGATGCGGGAGCCGGCGAACTGGCCCTTCGGAAGCAGACGATCCGGCATGCAGTCGCCGGCCACGCCGCCGAAGACGATCGAATCCGCCACGCCATTTCCCCCCAGGCGGTTGGCGCCGTGCACGCCGCCGGCGTCCTCCCCCGCCACGAACAGCCCTTCCAGGTTCGTCTCGCAGCAAAGGCCGATCTGCACGCCGCCCATCTGGTAGTGCGCGCTGGGCGACACCTCCACGCGACCGTTCACCAGGTCGAATCCGTAATCGCGGCAGCGCTCCACCATGCCTGGAAAATTTTCGAGCATGAACTTCGCGCCAAGGTGCGAGGCATCCAGATAGACCCCTCCGTTCGCCGATCCCCGCCCGGCCATGATCTCGAGGTAACTCGACCGCGACACCACGTCTCGCGTGGCGCGCTCGATCTTCGGATCGTACCGCTCCATGTAGCGCTCGCCCAGCCCGTTGAACAGGCGGGCGCCCGCGCCCCGCAACCCTTCCTCGAGCAGCCCCCCGGTGGCGATGGAACCTCCCACCAGAAGACCCGTCGGATGGAATTGCAGCATCTCCATGTCTACGAACCGTGCGCCCGCTCGCGCGCACATCGCCATGCCGTCGCCCGACTTCTCGAGCGACGGCGAGGAAATCTTGTACATCCGGGCGCCGCCGCCGGTGGCCACCAGCGTCGCCCGGGCGTCGACGGCGATCAGCTTCCCCGTATGCGTCTGGAGCAGCAACGCTCCCCGCACCCGTCCTTCGTCGGCCAGCAGGTCCAGTCCGCGGCATTCCTGCAGCACCCGGATCTCCTCCTGCTCCAGAATGTAGTCCCGGAGATTCGACATGATTTCGATCCCGGTCAAGTCCCCCTTGTGAACCGTCCGGTCGAACGACTGTCCGGCGAACGGCTTCTGATGAATGGTGCCGTCGGCGTTACGGTCAAACAGACACCCGGCCTTGTTTTCGAGTTCCACGATCCTCCGGGGCGCCTCCTCCACGAGCCTCCAGGCCAGTTCCTGGTGGTTGAGGTAGGCCCCGCCCCGGATCGTGTCGCCGTAGTGCAGATCGAGGGAATCGCGCGGATGCAGAACGCAGTTGTAGCCGCCCTGCACCATCCTCGTGCAGCCGCTCTGCCCGAGCAGTCCTTTGACCGCGATCGTCACTTGCAGGCGCGGATGATTCTCGCGCAGATGCAGCGCCGCCATCAGGCCCGCTCCGCCCGCGCCGAGGATCAGGACGTCGGTGGACAACCGTTCGTAGGCCGCTGTCACAGGTTGCGGAAGGCCTCCACGCCCCAGTACATCCACAACAGCCCCGCGGCCGTCAGCACGCCGGTCACGGCGCGGGCGAGCGGCGGCGGGATCCGGCTGTAGTCCAGCACTATGTTGCGCAGTCCGTTCAGACCGTGGAACAGCGCCACGGCCAGGAACGCGATGTCGATGGCCTGCCACAACGGCGTACGGATCCGCTGCTCGATCGCCTCGTAGGTCAGCTCCCCTCTCAGCAGCGGTTCGGTCGCGAAGTGTTCCACCCAGAAGTGCGCGACCAGCAGCACTACCAGCAACGCGCCGGTGACCCGCTGGGCGTGCCACAGCAGCGCGTTCCCGCTCATCGAGCCCCCCTCATCACGCCCGACAGAAACATCGGAACGGCTCCCAGCAGGAACAGAAGCAGCCCAACCCCGACGGCCCCGCCCCAGAACCACTCGCGCTGCCGGCTGTGGCCGATGCTCATATCGTGCAGCGTCAGCCGGATCCCGTTGAGCGCGTGCAGAATCACCACCGCCAGCAGGCCGATTTCGGCCAGTTTGAACGCCGGGTTCCGGAACTGCGCGAGCGCCTCGTTGAATGCCTCCGGGCCTTCGCTCAGCTTGTGGATCGTGCGGACGTGAACGAACAGGTAGAACAGCAGCAGCAGTCCCGTTGCGCGCTGGATCCGGTGCGCCACCATTCCCGCATAAAGCCAGCGGTAGTTCCTCAGCCGTTCCTTCATAGCTTCTCAATCGAACCCGGACGCGCCGCCAGCCTCTTCAGCCGCGCGATCGAGTCCGTCAGGCTGATCCCTTTCGGGCATACCGCCGTGCAGTTGAACTGCGTGTGGCACCGCCACACCCCACTGCGTTCCCCGTCAACGGCCCGCAGCCGCTCCCGCGCCCCGTTGTCGCGCGGATCGAGGATGCGCAGGTAGGCGCGATTCAGCGCCGCCGGACCCATGTACTCCGAACTGGTCCCTTTGATCCCGCAGGCCGAAAAGCACGCCCCGCACGTGATGCAGTCGCGTTTGTCTCTGCTGAGGCGGGCGAAGGCCGAATCCGCCGGCACCCGCCGTAGGCCTGCCCCTCCGTCGCCCGCGCCCCGGAACGCCGGCAGCGCCCTCTTCCATTGTTCGAAGAACGGTTCGAGCGATACGGCCAGGTCCTTGATCACCGGCAGATGGGACAGCGGCTCGATCGTCAGATCCTTCGTGCCTATCTGGCTCGGCCGGGTCCGGCATGCCAGCCGCGGAACTCCGTTCACGCGGACCGCGCACGTCCCGCACATGCCCACACGGCACGCGCAGCGGAACACAAGAGTATGGTCCTGTTCGCGCTGGATCTGAAAGAGCGCGTCGAGCACGGTCATCCGATCCTCGAGTGCGACCGGGTGGCGGCTGAACCCGCTGGCGATTCCGCCCGCCGCGGACCGTGCGATCCGGACCTGGTATGCTGCGCCTTCCGTCATCGCTCGTACCACGCTACCGTGCGACGCAGACCTTCGTCGAGCGGCGTGGTCGCCCGCCAGCCAAACTCCTTCCACGCCCGTTCCGTGTTCAGCTTCCGCCGCGGCTGCCCGTTCGGTTTCGAGGGGTCCCACCGGATCCGGCCGCGGAACCCGCACGCCGAAGCCACTTTTTCAGTCAGCTCCCGAATCGAGATCTCCTCTCCGCTGCCCAGGTTCACTGGCTCGGGCTTGTCGTATTTTTCCGCCGCCTGGACGAATCCCTCCGCGGCGTCCTCCACGTACAGGAACTCGCGTGTCGGCGAGCCGTCTCCCCACGCCACGATCTCCTCTGCCCCCGACCGCCGAGCCTCCACGCACTTCCGGATGAGCGCCGGGATGACGTGCGATGTCTCTGGATCGAAATTATCTCCCGGTCCGTACAGGTTCACCGGCAGCAGGAACACGGCGTTCATCCCGTATTGCCGCCGGTACGCCTGGCACTGCACGAGCAGTGCCTTCTTGGCGATGCCGTAGGGAGCGTTCGTCTCCTCCGGAAAGCCGTTCCACAGGTCGTCCTCCCGGAAAGGCGCGGGCGTGTGCTTCGGATAGCCGCAGATCGTTCCCGCCACCACGCACTTCTCGACGCCCGTTCGCCGCGCCTGTTCGAGCAACTCGATCCCCATGATCGCGTTTTCGTAAAAGAACCGCCCCGGCTCGGCCCGGTTCGCCCCGATTCCTCCCACCACGGCGGCCAGGTGGATGAGCAGGTCGGGACGCGCCGCGTCGAGCATCCGCCGCACGTCGGCCGCCCGTGTGAGATCGAATTGGGCCTTGCGCGGAACGAAGATGTTGTCGTAGCCCGATCTCCTCAGCCTCTCGACAACGAAGCGTCCCAGGAAACCGGCGCCGCCCGTGACGCATACACGCCGTCTGTTCATTCCAGGATCTTTCAGTCTAATCCAACTCGCCAGCCGGCCCCGATCGGCCGCCGACGGCCTCGTATCGGTGATACGATACCTTCGTGCTGACGCCGCGCGGAACCCTTCCGGCACTCCTCGCCGCGGCCGTGTCCGCCCTCGCCGCCCCGGAGGTCGAGTTCTTCGAACGGCGCATACGCCCCGTCCTCGCCGCGAACTGCTTACTCCTGCCACTCGGCGAAATTACCCACTTCCGGCCTCGCCGTGGACTCGCGCGAGGCGCTCCGGAAAGGCGGCACGCGCGGAAGTGCTGTCGTCCCGAACGAACCCGAAAGCAGTCTGCTGTTCAAAGCCATCCGCTACGACGACCCGGCTTTGAAGATGCCGCCCTCGGGCCGCCTCAGCGACGCCGAAATCGAGGACTTCCGCGAGTGGATCGCCTCCGGCGCCGCCGATCCCCGCCAGAGCTCCGCCTCCGCTCCCGCGGCCGCTTCTATCGACTGGGCCAAGGCCCGCGACTACTGGGCCTTCCGCCCTCTTGAGCCGCGCCGTCCTCCTCCCACCCGGAACCGATCCTGGGCCGTGTCCGATGTCGACCGTTTCCTTCTCGCCAGGCTCGAAGCCCGGAGACTGACTCCCGCTCCTCCCGCGGACCGGCGGACCCTGTTGCGCCGCCTCTCCCTCGACCTCACCGGGCTGCCGCCCACCTCCGAAGAGCTGGACGCTTTTCTCCGGGATTCCCGTCCCGGCGCATATGAACGCGTGGTCGCCCGCCTCCTGGCCTCACCGCACTACGGCGAGCGTCAGGCCCGGCACTGGCTCGACCTCGTCCGCTTCGCCGAAACCAAAGGGCACGAATTCGACGCTGAGATTCCGGAAGCGTGGCGCTACCGTGACTATGTCATCCGCGCCATCAACGAGGACCTTCCCTACGACCGGTTCATTCTCGAACACCTCGCCGGCGACCAGCTCCGGCACACCCGCTTCGGTCCCGGACTGCCGCACGCCGACACCCCCCTGGCCACCGGGTTCATGGGGCTGGGCGAGGAACGCAACGCCGCCGACGATATCGCCGAAGTCCGGCTGGAGAAACTCGATAACCAGGTCGACGTCTTCGCCAAGGCGTTTCTGGGCCTCACCGTCTCCTGCGCCCGCTGTCACGACCACAAGTTCGACCCGATTCCAACCGCCGACTATTACGCCCTCGCGGGCGTCTTCCACAGCACGCAAGTGATCCAGGCCGCCGTCGACACGCCGGCCCGCCGTCGGGAGATCGAAATCGCCCACGGCCGCGTCGAGCGCCTCAACGCGGAGCTTCGCGCCAGGGTCCTGCCCTCGCTGCGGGCCTACGCGGCCCAATGGAGGTCGCGCATCCTCGGTGAAAAAGACGCCCTCAAGCGGCCTCTTGCCGAGCCGGATCATCTGCTTCACCCGCTCGCCGTCTTGTCCCGGCCGGACCCGGAGAACCGTCCCTTTGAACAGCGCGCCCGGGCTCTCCTTGCCAGACTCGCCGCCGGCGCGCCCGGACGCGGCGACGTCGAAGTGAGCCTCCGCGGCTGGACCCTGACCGGAGCGGCGTTCGGCGACGGCCCGCGCCACGGAGTGCCGCCCAACCAGGCGCTCGGCGGCTATGGCGGCGGCGACGTGTTGAATTCGATGCGCGGCGGCGCCCAGGCTCTCACCGGAACGGCGGTTTCGCGCGCCTTCCGGCTCACCAAGCCCTACGTTCACGTCCGCGTCGGAGGCGTCAAAGACAGCGGTGGCCGCCGCGAGGTGGGACGTCTGGCCGTTGCGATGGTGGCCGACGGCCGGCCCGAGTTGTTCTCGCCGGAGGGCGACGGCCAGATGGTCTGGCGCACCATCCGCCCGCGCCGCCACCTGGATCAGTGGGTCTATTTTGAGGTGCGCGACAAGTCCCGCGACGGCCACATCGCCCTCGAACGCATCGTGCTCTCCGACGCCAAAGAGCCGCCGCCGGCCCCTCCGGACCCGCGTGTGCTAGAGCTGCTGCGCAACGCCAGGTCCCTCGACGAGCTGCTCGACGGCTACCAGTGGCTGTTTGAGTCCGCCGCCGACGACCGCGCCCTCGCCGCCATGCTGGGCCCCAGGAAAGCCGAGGACCTCGCTCCGCCCGAACTCGCCTCCCTCCTCGCCGAACGGAAGCGGTGGGAGGACTCGATTCCGGAGAGCACCTTCGGTCTGGTCGCCGTTGACGATGCCCCCCATAACCTTCGGATTCACCGGCGCGGCAGCTACGCCAACCTCGGCGAGGAAGCGCCCCGCGCCCTGCCCCGGGCTCTCGGCGGCGGCGAGCCGTTCCGCTCCGGCAGCGGCCGCCTCGAACTCGCGGAAGCCATCACAAGGGGACCCGCTTCGCCTCTGCTCGCCCGCGTCATCGTCAACCGAGTCTGGAAGCACCTGTTCGGCGAAGGCCTGGTGCGCACCGTCGACAACTTCGGTGCGACCGGCGAAAAGCCGTCCCACCCGGAGTTGCTGGAGTACCTTGCGGCCGCGTTTCAGAAGAACCAATGGTCGATCAAATGGCTTCACGCCGAACTCGTCAATACAGCGGCCTACCGCATGTCGTCGGCGGCCAGTGCGGCCGCCCTCGCGCTTGACCCCGACAACCGCCTCCTCCAGCACATGCCCGTGCGGCGCCTCGAAGCCGAGGAGGTTCGCGATTCGATTCTCGCCGTCTCGGGTTCGCTTGACCGGACTCCCTACGGACCTCCCGTGGCGCCCCACATCAGCGCCTATCAGGACGGCCGCGGCAAATCCGGCCAAAGCGGTCCCCTCGACGGCGCCGGCCGCCGCAGCATCTACCTTCAGGTCCGGCGCAACTTCATCACGCCGCTCCTGCTGGCGTTCGACTATCCCATCCCTGTGCAGACCACCGGCCGCCGCCTCGTGTCCACGGTTCCCTCGCAGGCGCTGATGTTGATGAACAACGAGTTCGTGGCCGGCCAGGCTGAGTCCTGGGCGAAGCGCATCCTCGCCCTGCCCGCCGCCGAACGCCTGGACCGGATGTTTCTGGCCGCCTACTCCCGTCCGCCTCTGCCCGCCGAACGCCGCGACATCGGCGCGTTTCTCACCGCGCAGAAATCACGATATCCGGCCGCCGAGGCGACCGAGCACCGCATCTGGGCGGACCTCGCCCACGTCCTCCTCAATTCGAAAGAATTCCTGTTCGTGAGGTAAGCCCATGACCACCCGACGCGAAATGCTCGCCCGCTGCGCCAATGGATTCGGCGCCCTGGCGTTCACCTCCCTGTGGGCGTCCACCGCCGAACCGCTTCGCACCCGCGCGCCCCACTTCAAGCCCAAGGCGAAGTCGGTGATCTTTCTCTTTATGGACGGGGGTGTTTCCCACGTCGACACCTTTGACCCCAAGCCCCGGCTCCGCTCCGAAAATGGAAAACCCATCCCCCTCCAACTCCCCAAAACCGGCAACGGCCATGGCAGCCCCCTGTTCGGCTCGCCGTGGGAGTTCAGCCGGCACGGCCGTTGCGGATCCGAAGTGAGCACGCTGTTTCCCCATCTGGCCCGCTGCGTCGACCAGATGGCGATCATCCGTTCCATGGTCGCCAGCCACACCGAGCACACCGCGGGCAATTATTTCATGCACAGCGGCTCCTCGTTGCAGGGGAGGCCCAGCATGGGCGCCTGGGTCACCTACGGTCTGGGCTCCCCCTCCCGGAACTTGCCCGGATTCATCGTTCTCGACACCGGAATGATCCCGCCCGGTGGGCTCGACCTGTTCAACAGCGGCTTCCTTCCCGCCTCCTACCAGGGAACCCTGTTCCGCAAAGGCGCCCATCCGGTCGCCGATATCGCTCCCCGGGAGAAGAATCCCGAAATCCAGCGAGGCAAGCTGGACCTGCTCCGCCGCCTGGACCTGGCGGCCGCCGCCCGCTTTGGCGGCGACTCGAAGGTGGAGGCCGCGATCGCCAATTACGAACTCGCCTTCCGCATGCAGGCCGAGGTGCCCGATCTCATCGGCCTCGCCGGCGAATCGCAGGCGACCCGGCGCCTGTACGGAATCGACGAGCCCGACACCGAGGAGTTCGGCTCCGCCTGCCTGATCGCCCGCCGCCTCGTGGAACGCGGTGTCCGTTTCGTCGAACTGCTCTCCCCCAAGCGTCAGGGCGTCGACCGTTGGGATCAGCACAGCAACATCGTCAAGGGCCATGGAATCAACTGCAAGGCCACTGACAAACCCATCGCCGGACTCCTCACTGACCTCGCCTCCCGCGGCATGCTCGACGAAACCCTGGTCGTCTGGGGCGGCGAGTTTGGCCGGACTCCGACCGGCCAGGGCGATCCGGCCAAAGGGCTCGGCCGTGATCATCACCCGTTTGGCTTTACTATGTGGATGGCCGGCGGCGGCGTCAAAGGCGGTCTCGTCCATGGCGCCACGGACGAGTACGGGTATTTCGCGGTCGAGAACAAGGTCCACGTACACGATCTGCACGCGACCATCCTCCACCTCCTTGGAATCGACCACAAGCGGCTCACCTATCCCCACGGCGGCCGCGACATGCGCCTCACCGACGTTCACGGCAACGTCGTCGCCGAACTTCTCGCCTGACCGCGTCAGCGGATTCCGGACAACCGCCGCGCCATCTCCGCCCGCGTCACCGGGCCTGTCTTCGTTCCGTCGTGAGGTGGCAGCGCGGAGGGAAATGTCTCCTCCCGCCAGTCCGTCCAATAGAGGGGCAGGTCCGGGTGAAACCAGTTGCGGTGGTCTACGGCCATCCAGCCACGGGCCACCGCGAGCTGCGCCGGCTCCGTGGAGGGCACGCCGAAATAGCGTGTCAGCGCGTGCGCCGCCTCCCGCCGGGTCACCGGGGATTCCGGCGACGCATGAAGGTCGTGGTTGTTCAGGGGATAGATGCCCCGGATCGCCGTCAATTGGATCTCGGCGAATGCCGGGTGGTTCACAGGAAGATCGTCGAACCACACCAGCGGCACGCCGTTCCGCGCCAGCTGCTCCTGAACCTCGATCACGGCCGGCTCCCTGTTCAGCCGGATCCGCAGCGAGGCCAGGGTCGCCGCCGCTTCACCCACGTTCCACTCGACCGGATGCAGCCGGAAGGCTCCGTTGGTCAGGTGCGTCACGCCGAGATTCTTCCCGGCCGCGATCAGGTTGGCCACCTTTTGCGGGATGAGGGAGCGCAGCGGAATCTGGAACGGCTTCGGCATCATCATCCGGCCGCGCTCGTTGGCGCCGCACGGATGGATGTCGACCATGTAGAAGCCTGTCCCCACCGAATCGTCATACCATCTGGCCCGCGGTCCGCTCTGGTACTCGGCGACGATGTCCTGCTCGATCACCCGGTCCCGCGCGGGGATCAGGCGGCGCGATTCGCGGATGTAGGGGTGACGGGACAACCCGTCATCAGTGCCCATCACGTCCTTGCGCAGGCGCAGCTCCGGGTAACCCTTGCCCTTGCCGTCGTCCCGTTCCAGGTCCGTCTGGAGCCAGTGGAGAAAAGACAGCGCCACTCGCTTGGCCTGTTGCAGAATACGGGCCTGGTCGAGCGGCGTGCGGTCCAGGATTGATTCGTCGTGGTAGTCCTGGCGCGGCCAGTTCATCAGCGCCAGGTCCTCCGGCGCGTTGGGCCCCGTGAAGTTCTTCTTCGCCAGCAGCCGTCTCCAGGGAAAGAATGGCCGAGGCGACATGTTGTTGGGAATCGGCGGATCCTCGCCGAACATCGTGTACTGAAAGGCCCCGCGCCAGCCGTAGTCGGTAGGGTAGGTGATGCGCAGACTGAACGGTTGGGAATCGCGGAAACGTTCGTAGCCTTCTGGTTTGGCGATCCGGTGATTCTCCCCGGGGCGAACGTCGATGGCGAAAGTGTAGGTGAAGCTCTGCACGCAGGCTGGATTGGCCTGCACGGCTGCATGAGGTTCGCCGGTGTCGGCCCGGGATTCGGAGCCGGTCGTATAAGGCGCTCCCGCGAGCGGGAGCAGGTCGCCGAGTTCGGTGGCGTCGAGCACCATGCGCGGATGGATGCGCGTGACGCGCTCCCCATTCTGGCGGTCAAAGTGATAGACCAGCGCCGAGCGGATGATGCCGGATGCCTTGTCGACATCCAGCGCGAACACCTTCGACCGCAGCATCAGATTGACTTTCCCGCGCCGCGGCGCCAGCATCTCCGTCAGGACCTCTACGCCCGCCTTCGGCTCGAAGCACAGGGACGACACGTAGCAGGAACCCGGGTTCAGATTCGAGAGCTTGGCCGCGGCCGGCGACAGCGTGTACCTGCGCCGGTAGTAGTCCCGGATCCGCGCCCGCATCTCGTGATACGTCCGCGTCGCCCCGGTGATCTCGATAAACTTGTGTTCGTCCAGAGCCGGCACTCCGCCCGCCGTGATCTGCCCCCCGATCCAGCCGCTCTCCTCCGTCAGGCAGACCGTGTGGCCGTAGTCGGCGGCGCGGAGGGCGGCGGCGAATCCGCCCGCGCCCGCGCCGGCGATCAGGATTTCACAGGATACCGAAGGCGGATTCGCAGGAACCGTCACCGTGCGGAGAAACGAACCCGGGTCGCCGGTGGCCCGCACAGATTCGACGTCTACGAGTTGTTGCGCAGCGGCCGGAGCCAGCCCTAGTAAGAAATAGCCAATTGCGGTGTGTCGAGCCATCTGTGATCCTGAACGCGGGATTCCAGGCCGAACAGCGTGATGCCTGTCGAAAGCAGGGTCCGCTCAATGGGCATCGCCGTCTTTCGGGTCAGTACCAATTCCTCAAAAGCGCGCACCATGAAGCTCCAGTGATTGTGCACGTAGAGCTGAATGTAAAAACAGGACGAATGCACACGTCCGCTCTTTTCGCGGGCGGCGAAAAGGTAGTCCATCGTCAGTCCGTTCAGATTCAGCACGGTCGCCTTCAACCCGTCGCGGTAGCGGACCTCGATCGCCTGCGGGTTTCGGCACTCGCTGCCATATCCCTTGTTGATCCGGCGGCTCAGCGCGGCGTCGAGCAGGTCCTTCGACCAGCCCATCTTCCACACCTCGCTGCCCTCGACGCAGCGGATCGACGCGACGCCGGTCTCCCCGCCCTTCCGGCGCTCCGCCATCGCCTGCATGAGTTCGATGGCATGATAGGCGTGTTCCTCGAGGTCCGAGAAACTCACCGCCAGGACCTCGTCCAGTTCGATCCCGCGCGGAAACTCGAGCGGAGGCCGGCGCCACGTCAGCGGAAGCGACGACCCGCAGAACAGGGGGATCTTCATCGCCCGGACACGGTCGTACATCGCCCGCGCGTCGTCCCACTCGTAGGCGAAGTACTTGTCGTGGAACACCGGCACAGTCCGGCCGTCCTTCTCAAAGACGTCTGTCACCGCGTCAAACCACTTCCGGCGCGGATACATCACGTTGCCGCGCCGGGTCCGCGGGTACTCGCCATGTTCCCCGATAATGGCCACGCCGTCCACGGCAAGCTTGGCGCCTCCGAGCCGCAGGGCGCTGGCGGGATCCGGGTACACCGTGACGCCGTATTCGGCCGCTTGCTCCCGGGCCATGTCGTTGTTCGGGAACTGGTCGACAAAAAACGAGACTGCCTTCAGACGGGGCCGGTGGCTCTCCCCGTTCAGCCGGTAGCCCTCGAGCAGCCGGCCGACGAAAACGTCTGCGTGCGAGTTGGGGAAGTAGACGTTCATGATCACGGCTACCTGCGGACGCCGGCTGGGCCGCTGGGCCGCGGCGAGTGGGGGGGCGAGAAGCAAGGCGCGGCGCGTCATGTCCGTTGCCTCATCTGAGTTGCATCAGGAGATTCAGACCGGCCGGCAGGAGACGCCCGTCGTGATCCCAACCCGGGTTGTACCCGGTGAGCGAAACGGCGCCCAGGGGCAGTTCGCGGGCCACCACCCGCACCAGCGCGCAGGCGTGGTCGGCATCCATCGCGCCTTCGGCCAGCAACCCCATGTCAATGTGAAGATACACCGTCTCGGCATCCACCGGGTACGGCTTCAAATCTTCCGGCGTGTGGATGAGGCATACCAGGGACTCCTTCACCTCTCCGCCCCAGCCCACGCGCGTGCGCGCTCCCTCGTCGAACAACATCGGATCGAGCGACGGATCAGCCGCCATCCAGACAATGCCGGTCTCCTCGCCTTCCAGCCCGGCCAATACGCCCAGGGCGACGTTCGCGTTTCCCGCCAGAACAACCGGTACGACGCCTTGTTCGTGGCTCGCGCGCACTGCCCCTCGGATTTGCCGGTTGACGTCGACGGCGGCGTCCTCTCCCCGGCAGTCGGCGTCGCGAAGGCGGATGTGCTGCACCTCGGCCGGCTGGTCCCGGTGCGACAGCAGTGAGTCCAGCCCGGACTCCAGTAGGCGGCGCGGCCCCGCCCCGACGCCCGTGTCTTCCAGGCCGAGGTCGTAGGGGACTTCGATGATGCTGAATTGTCGCGCCATCGTTACAATCGTCCGGCCTCCCCGCGGCGGGCGCCTTCCGCTCGCCGCGGCATCTGCGCCCGGCCTAGCCGACCACTTCGAGGATCAGCTCGCGATCCTCCGGCGGTGTCGACGAAATCCGGAACGCGTCTTCCACCATCTCGGCAGCTTCCTCGATGCGGTCTTCCTTGGTGTAGTAAATGCGGCACAACACGGCTTCCGCCTCCACCTTCTGGCCGCACTTCACTTCCAGGATCACGCCCACGGCGGGGTCGACGACGTCGTCCTTGGTGTCGCGGCCCGCCCCGATCATCGCCGAGGCCAGTCCGATCGATTCCGCGTTGATCGCGCTCACATAGCCGTTGCGGGGCGAGAGCACCTCGCGCACGCCCGTGGCGTTGGGCAACAGGTCGAAGCGGTCCAACACCTGGGCGTTTCCACCCTGCGCCTGGATGACTTCCTTGAACTTCTTGTACCCCGATCCGTCGAGCAGTTTCCGCTGCGCCAGCTCCCGCGCGTCCTCGAGCGTCATCGTGATCCGGCCCAGGTAGATCATTCGCGCGGCCAGCTCCAACGACAGCCGCGTCAAGTCCGTCGGGCCGGCGTTCTGCAACGTCTGCGACACCTCCATCACTTCGAGCGCGTTCCCGATGGCGAATCCGAGCGGCTGATTCATGTCCGTGATCAGGGCCTGGACCCGCTTGTCCGCCCTCCTCCCGACGCCCACCATCATCTGCGCCATCCGCCGCGCGTCTACCTGCCGCTTGATGAAGGCCCCGGAGCCGACCTTGACGTCGAGCACCAGCGAGTCGATGCCCTCGGCCAGCTTCTTCGACATGATCGACGCGGCGATCAGCGGGATCGACTCAATCGTCGCCGTCGAATCCCGCAGCGCGTAGAGCTTGCCGTCCGCCGGAGCTACCTGCGCCGATTGCCCCATGAAGGCCAGACCGTACATCCGTAACTGCTCGCGGAATTCATCCACGGTCAGATTCGTCCGAAAACCCGGTATCGCCTCCAGCTTGTCGAGCGTACCCCCCGTGTGCCCCAGCGCCCGGCCGGAGATCATCGGAACCACCGCGCCCGCTGCCGCGGCCAGCGGCGCGGCAATCAGACTGGTCTTGTCACCTACCCCGCCAGTACTATGCTTGTCTACTTTGACTCCCGGGACCGATGACAAGTCGATCGTCTCGCCCGACGCCAGCATCTTGTGTGTGAGCGCGTCCGCTTCCTTGTCCGTCAGGCTCTGGTGGAACACCGCCATCAGGAAAGCAGCCATCTGGTAGTCAGGGATGAGGCCCTGCGTGTAGTTGTCTACGAGGAAGCCAATCTCTTCGGGCAGCAGCTCTTCGCCGTCCCTCTTGCGCCGGATTAAGTCGACAGTACGCATGGAAACTCCAAGGCTACCACGTTATGTAATTGAAAGTAAAGGAAGAGACTTCACCGGCCCACACCGGGGCGAGCGATGGGCCGGATTTCGGTAGCCCGAATGCGCAGCAGACCTTCCGAAGAACGCAGCGGCTCTATCTGCCCGCGGATTTCAAACAGACCTTCCTGGATCGCCTCCCGCGCCGCCTCTGGGGCCTGGTCAAGGTCGACGCGGTAGCTGGAGGGCAGGCCGCCCGGACGGATCAACCATCCGGTGTCCTCTTTCCTGATCATACCGGAAACGCGCACCGACGCGGAAAGGGTCTTGGTGCCGTCCTGCTCCAGGGTGTCCCGCACCTGCTCGATCCGGACTCGGTTGATCTCGTTCAGCTGAATCCGGACAATGCCGGCCGTCGCGTCAACCGACACCTGTTCGACGCCCCGCAACCGTTGCAGACGCCCCGGCATCGACTCAATGCAACTGGCGCATCCCACGCCGCGGAAGCGAACCTCGATCGAAGTGAACTGCGCCGCCGCCGCGGCGCTGAACAGGAAAAGGCAACCCGTCAGCCGGTGCATTCTTCTATCTTCCCACGGCGCCGCCCGCCGTCTCGTCCCTCCTCCGCCGTTGGGCCGAGAGGCCGCGGTTCGATGTCGCTAGGCGCGCCGCGCGGTCCGCAGGCGGTCGAGCAGCTTGCTCGGAACGGAAACGTTGTTGTTTTTTCCGGTGCCGAGCTTCACTCCGGGCTTGTTGTCGCCGTGGAAGTCGGAACCTCCCGTAATGATCAACCCGTACCGCCGGGCCAGAAACTGGTAGCGTTCCTGCTGGCGGTCCGTATGATCCGGATGGTAGGCCTCAATCGCCGCCAGTCCCATCTTCGCCATCTGGCGGATCAGGTCTTCTTCGTCTCTGCCCAGCTTGTTCAACCGCACGGGGTGCGCCAACGACGGCAGCCCGCCTCCGGCGCGGATGTTTCGGATGCCTTCGGCGAGCGATGGATCGTGCTTGTCGACAAACGCCTTGCCTTTCTCGTCCAGATACTCGTCGAACGCCTGTTGGATCGTCTGCACGTAGCCTTTTTCCACCATCAGCCGCGCAAAATGCGGCCGCCCCGCCATCGTTTTGCCGATCGCGCGTACCTCGTCGATCGTGATCTCGACCCCGAACGACTGGAGCCGCTCGGCCAGTAGCACGTTGCGCTCATGCCGGATCCGCTGCTGCTGGAGCACCCACTCTCGGAACTCTCCGTCCACTCCACCGGGAAAATAGCCCAGCAGGTGTACAGTCTTCTCGCGCCGGCCCGGTTGCGGCAGCTTCGTGCTGACTTCAATCCCGCAGAGCAGCGGGAGGCCGGCCTCTCGCGCAATCGGAGCCGCTTCGTCGTATCCGGCGAACGTGTCGTGGTCGGTGATGGAGATCGCATCCAGCCCCAGGCTTTTCGCTTCTCCGACGATCTCAGCCGGCGTCAGCGTGCCGTCGCTCGCCGTCGTATGGATATGCAGATCGATCATGATGCTGATGAGCGCCCCCGCAGAACTCCTCCGCCGGGCGCGGAGGCAAACCTCTAACGTACCACTATCTCATCGAGCAAGACGTCCAGCGTCCGGGCGAGTGTCCCGTCCGGACGGACGTGGATCCCGCACTCTTTCTGCCCGTCCTTCTCCCACCACCACCGGCCCGCCCGTCGATCCTCCCCCGGCGCGACCGGCCGCGTGCACGGCGCGCACCCGATGGTTCCGTATCCCGCCGCATACAGCGGATGCCGCGGCGCCTTGTGTTCGAGCAGGTACTCCTCGACCTGCTGCTGCGTCCAGTCCGCCAGTGGACTCAGCTTCCAGCGCCCGTCTATACGCTCCGCCTTCGGCGTTTGCGCCCGTTCTTCATTCTGGTCCCGCCGCAACCCGACTGCCCAGGCCTCCAGGGACTCGAGCCGCCGCTGGAGCGGCCTTGTCTTCCGAACGTGACAACACAGCTTTCGCAGCGACGGATCGTCCCGGAACAGGTCCGCGCCATGCCTTGCCACCATGCGATCCACTTCCCCCGGATCCGCCTGCACCCGCTCGATCCGCACGCCGTAGCGAGCCTCCACCATCTCGATCATCACCGCCGTCTCGGCCGGAAGACGGCCCGTGTCGAGCGTGAAGACCCTCACTCCGGGCCGCAGCTTGCAAGCCATATCCACGATTACCATCCCCTCATCCTGGAAGCTCGTGCAAATTGCGAACCGGGACCCGAATCGGTCCAGCGCCCAGGCCAGCAGCTCCATAGCCGACGCAGATTCATGGTGGATAATGTCGATCAAGATACTATAGTATCGTGGTTCCGCTCCCGAATCTTGCGGATGCTGAACCACAGCGCCCGCGGGATGTGGAAGCACCCCTTGTAGTTGTTTCCTTTGAGCGTGTGCGTGACGGCGCCGCTCCGGTCGCAATATCCGAACCACTCCCCGTAGTCCGGATCCGGAAACGTGTCGTAGGTGTACCCGTGCACCTTCTCGAGCCAGCCGAGCCATTTGGGGTCGCCGGTGAGCACGGCTGCGTACACCAGCGCGTAGATCGCCTCGGTGTGTGGCCACCACAGCTTCATCGGCGCTTCTATTGCCAGCACCGGCTTCGCCTCGACATCCATGAAGTAGTACAGTCCCCCGTATTCCGCGTCCCAGCCGAACTCGAGCGACCGTTCCAGGATGCGGAGCACCCGCTGCTGGCGGTTCCGGTCGGGCAGGTGGCGCAAAATGTCGAGCAGGAACCAGCACACCTCGACCGAGTGGCCCGGCGAAACAAGGCGGCCCTCGGGCAGGTTCCGAAGCGCCGGGTCCGACTCGGACACATTCTCGAGCAGGACCCCGGCGCCGGGGTGCTCGTGCGCCAACGCCGCGTCGAGGCATTCTTTCATGACGCCCAGGTAGGAGGGGTCGGGGTCTGCGGCGGCCAGTTCGAGGGCGAGTGAGGCTGTGACCATAATGTCAGCCAGTTGGCTGGCCGCGGGCGCACCTTCAAGCGAAGGCCGGCCCAACAGCGAAGGATTCGCGATCCAGGCCCGGATCGACGCGAACAGCTCCCGCGCCTTCGAGAGCGCCCATGTTTCGCCGGTCGCCCTGCCGTACTCATGCAGACCGAGGCAGATGAAAACGGCGGCGTACGGCTTGCGCTGGTAGCCCGCCGGACGTCCGTCGCGGGTCAGCGAAAAGTAACAGCGTCCAAGCGGATCGAAGGCGTGGCGCCGAAGGAATTCCGCCCCTCCACGGGCCGCTTCGATCCAGCTTCCCTCCTTCCGGCATTCGTTGTACAACCGCGAGAGCATCCATACCTGCCGCCCGTTCAGCCACATGTACTTGCGATCGTCGTAGAGGCTCCCGTCCCGGGCAAGGCACGTGTGGAATCCGCCGTAGTCACGGTCGATCGAGTGCTCCATCCAGAACGGGATCACCGACTCGAGGAGATCCTTCTCGTAGGTGGCGGCAAGTTGTGTCAGCGTCATGAAGGGGCAGCCCGTTCTCTCTCAGCAAGGTACCATGCCTCTCGCAAGCCGCCGGCGGGTTGCCTGCTCAGCCCTCATGTGGTATCCATGAATCAGACTCATACCGCGAACGAGACAACCCTCGTTCCCCCTTGACCTCATCACAAAGGAGAGCCCCATGGAGGGACCTACCCGGAAGTTGATCCGCCCGTCGTTGACCGACCTCAAGGAGAAGATGGAGGCGAAACGCAATGCCGTCGCGCCTCCGCCGCAGCACCATCCGCCGCAGCCGCAAGGCCAGCACAAGAAGCCCACTCCCGCTGAAACAACCAACGCCGAAAATTTCTATTACGCCAAGCAGATCCAGATGAAGACGCCGATGGTCCTCGTCCTGCGGGACGGCGAATCGGTCGCCGGCACGCTGGAGTGGTACGACAAACACGCGCTCCGCGTAGCCCGCCCCAGCCAGCCCTCCGTGATGATCTACAAGCAGAACATCAAGTATATGTACAAGGCCGAGTAGCGGACCGCGGAACTATCCGCGCGATGCCTCTCTGGCCGCGCTTTCTTCCTTCAGCTGAAGGCGGTAAGCGCGCCTCCTTCCAGCCGCCTCGAATCGCCGCAGCTCGTCCGGTGTCTCCGGAATGACCGGCGGGATCTCGATCCTCTGCCGGTCCCTGTCGAGCGCCACAAAGGTCAGGTAGGCCGAGGAGACGTGCTGGCGCTGGCCGGTGCGCAGGTCCTCCACCCAGACCTTCACGCCTACCTCCATCGATGTCCGGAACACGCGATTTACCGACGAAAGCAGCACCACCAGCTGCCCGATCTGGACCGGCCGGAGGAACGTCATCGAGTCTATCGACGCCGTCACCACGGCGCAGCGGGAATGGCGGGCGGCGGCCAGCGCGGCGGCGATGTCCACAAACTGCATCAGCTTTCCACCGAACAGCGTCCCCAGCGAATTCGCGTCGTTCGGCAGGATCATTTCTGTATACATCGAGGCGGATTCCCGCACCGGCTTTCCCGTCATTCCATTCCGTCCTTCACAACGCCGGAGAGGGCCCGCAGGAACGCCGCGAGGGACTGCTTCTCCTCTTTGGTCAGCCGCAGCGGCTGAATATCCGGATCCAGGTTGGCCGTCCCCGGACTCCCGCCCTTGTCGTAGTGCTCGATGACGTCCTCTATGGTCGCCAGGCTCCCGTCGTGCATATAAGGCGGGCGCAGCGCGGCCTGCCGCAACGTGGGCGTCTTGAACGCTCCGCGGTCCTCTTCCCGCCGCGTCACGCTCCACCGGCCCGGGTCCTGTCCGTTCCCCGCCCCGGTGTTGTGAAACCGCTCGTCGGTCAGGTTCGCCCCGACGTGGCAGACTCCACATCCCGCCTTGCCGCGAAACAGGCGCAGTCCGGCCAACTGGACCTCGTCGAGCGCGGATCTGTCCCCGCGTACGTAGCGGTCATACGGGGAGTCGCCCGCCAGGATCGTGCGGACGTAGGTCGCCAGAGCATACGCCATGTCCTGCACGGTCAGGCCCGGATAGTCGCCCGAGGCCCGCACGCGTGCGACCGCTTCCGCCGGAGTCGTGTCCATCTCGTCCGGGTTCCCGATGGGCAGCAGCACCTGCTCCTCGAGCGTCGCCGTCCGCCCGTCCCAAAAAAAGGATCGGCCCCAGGCGCGGTTCAGAATCGAAGGGGTCCGGCGGGCGCCCTGCCGCTTGTCGATGCCGATGGCCCGCGGAACCCGGTCCGTGAAGGCGTACTTCGGGTCGTGGCAGGTGGCGCAGGACACGGTTCCGTTGCGCGACAGGCCCCGGTCGAAGAACAGCCGCTTGCCCAGCAGCGCCAGCTCGCGCCGAACCGGATTGATCGTGGGCGCCGGGACATGCGCGTCGAGCCCAAGGGGAACGGCAAGTTGCACAGCGGCCATCCAGACGAGCATGCGGAGCTTCGAATGGTAGTATAGCTGCTAAGTGCGTTGGACTGCGTTCATCCTCTTGTCTGCGTCTGCCGGCCTTGCTCAGAACATCGGATCCAACGCCTGCCGCGACTGCCATCCCGCCCAGCACCAGGCTCAATCGAACAGCCCGCACGCGCGCTCCCTCGGCCCGCCCGGCCAGCATCGGCTGGCTGCCAGTTTCGGCCCTGTTCAGGCGCAATGGGCCTTCGGAGCAGGTAGCCAGGCGGTCACGTTTGTCAGCCAGGCCGGCCCGTTGACCTATCTCGAGCACCGGCTTACCTACTACCCCTCGCTAAAGCGCTTCGCGCCGACGCCGGGCCACCAGGGCCTATCCGGTCCGGGAACGTTCTACCCGCTCTACGGCGCCGACGCGGCCATCCTGCGCTGCTTCCTGTGCCATTCGACGGGGGCGCCCGCCGTCAGCGAATCGGGCGCCATCCAGCCGGCCGAGAACGGGGTCCGATGTGAGGTCTGCCACGGCCCCGGCGCGCTGCACGCCCGCTCACCCTCGCCGGCCAACATCCTCAACCCGAAACGCTACTCGGCCGGCGAAATCAACCAGTTCTGCGGCAGCTGCCACCGCAAGCCCGCCGCTGCGGGCGACGACACCGATTTCTTCAATGACTGGAACACCCGCCACCAGCCGCTGTCTCTCAGCCAGAGCCGCTGCTTCACCCAGAGCCGGGGGAAGCTGTCCTGCTTGACCTGCCACGACTCCCATACGCAGGACACCCGCCCGGAGTGCGGCTCCTGCCACCCGCGGCCCCGCCACACCCCGCGCGTCCGGACTGCGCGCAGGACCTGTGTGGAGTGCCACATGCCCCGGGTCCGCCCGGTCGAAGGATTGCGATTCGCCAATCACTGGATCGGAATCTATGCGGCCGGCCAGAATCTCGTGCCCCGCCGCCGTTGACCGCTCCGTAGTGTCAATCTGGAATTGAAAGGAGCATGTGTGTATGGAACCGTTTCTTGACGGCCGCAGCGCGATCGTAACAGGCGGCACGCGCGGTATCGGACGCGCGATCGCCGCCGCCCTTGCCCACGCCGGTGCGCGCGTCGCCATCTGCGGCCGCGATGCCGATTCTACCGCCCAGGCCGTCGATCGATTGCGCGAAGAAACCGGCCGCCATGTTTCCGGCTGCGCCGCCGACGTCCGGAGCCGCGACTCCGTCCGCCGCCTGTTCGACCTCGCCGACCGCGAATTCGGCGGCGCCGACATTGTCGTCAACAACGCCGGCATCGGCGTGTTTGCGTCTGTCGCCGACCTTCCCGTCGATGACTGGCATCGCGTGATTGAGACCAACCTCACCGGCGTGTTCCATGTCAGCCAGGAGGCGATTCACCGCTTCCGGCTGCGGGGCGGCGGATCTCTGATCCAGATCGGAAGCCTTGCCGGCAAGAACCCGTTTGCCGGCGGCGCCGCCTACAACGCGTCCAAGTTCGCCCTCATCGGTTTCTCCGAAGCGATGATGCTCGACCATCGTTATGAAAACATCCGCGTCTCCACGATTCTGCCCGGAAGTGTCGATACGGATTTTAGCCCGCGCGCGGCGGGAAAATCCGAGGACTGGAAGATCGCCCCGGAGGATGTTGCGGAGATAGTGCTGTCTATCCTGCGAATGCCGGCTCGCACGCTCATTTCCCACGTCGAGGTGCGGCCGTCCCGGCCAAGGAAATCCTAGCCCGTTTCTTTGGAATCCGGCGTGCTTCCGTCCCCCTCTGGAGGAGTGACGCCCGATGCTGCCCGTTTCCCTCGATCCCAACCGGACCGGCCGGGAGGCAAAAAGCCTCGACGCCACGCTTCGCCGGCTGGTCATCGGCCAGGACGAGGCGATCGAACAGATCGTCAACATGTATCAGATGAATCAGACAGGCCTCAGCGCCCCTGGCCGGCCCGTCGCCAACTTCCTGTTTCTCGGACCCACCGGCACCGGAAAAACCCGAACCGTCGAAGCAACGGCAGAGGCCCTCGTCGGCAGCCCGCGCGCCGTCATCAAGATCGACTGCGCCGAGTTCCAGCACTCCCACGAAATCGCCAAACTCGTCGGTTCCCCGCCCGGCTACCTCGGCCATCGCGAAACCCACGCCCTCCTCAGCCAGGAGATGATCAATCTCCAGCAGAGCGATAAAGTAAAGCTCAGCTTTCTTCTGTTTGACGAGATCGAAAAAGCCAGCGACGCCCTCTGGAACCTCCTGCTCGGCATCCTCGACAAGGCCACCCTCACGCTCGGCGACAATCGAAAAGTCGACTTCTCCCGGTGCATGATTTTCATGACCTCCAACCTCGGCGCCTCCGAAGTGGATTCCATTCTAGGTCCCAAAATGGGATTCCTGCCCGTCAGCGAACCGACCAACCCCCGGTCTGACAAAGTCTCCCAGCGGATCACTCAGACCAGTCTCGAAGCCGCCCGGCGCAAGTTCACCCCGGAGTTCCTCAACCGCATCGATAAGATCGTCGTCTTCAAACCCCTCGGCCAGCAGGAACTCAAACGAATCCTCGACATCGAGCTGTACTACGTGCAGCAGCGTGTCTTTCAGGCGTCCGACGCAGGAAAAGCGTTCGTCTTTACCGTGACCGACGAAGCCAAAAAGGAACTCCTCGAACAGGGAACCGACGCCAAGTACAACGCCCGTCATCTCAAACGCGCCATCGAACGCCTCGTTGTGCAGCCCATGTCCAACCTGATCGCAACCGAACAGATCCGCGGCGGAGATTGGGTCAAGATCGGCGTCGCCGAAGGAGGCCAGATCACCTTTGAACGAGAGGCCGAAGGGCTTCCGATCCACATCATGGCCCAGCTGGTGCACAACGCCAGCCTCTCGTCTCTGGAATCCTTCTCCCGCGCCGGCGCCGCCTCGGCTCCCCGGCCGGTCCAGCCCGCCAGCCGGACCGCGCGGCGCTAGCCGCTAAACTGATCTGGTGCGAAGTCCCGTTCTTCTGCTCGCCGCTCTTCCCGCTCTTCTCAGCGCCGCGCTCCGCCCGCCGGCCACTCCCCTGGTCGTCCACGATCCCTACTTCAGCATCTGGTCGATGGCCGACTCGCTGACGGCCGAGCCCACCCGTCACTGGACCGGCGCCGAACAGCAACTCGCCGGGCTCATCCTCGTCGACGGAGTCCCGTTGCGTTTCCTCGGGTCGTGGAGGCGCCCGGGCCCCGCCATGCGTCAGTTCGCCCGCGAGGTAACACCCACCCGCACCATCTACCGTTTCGACCAGGCCGGCGTTGAGTTGACGCTGACCTTTCTCACGCCAGCGCTGCTGGACGACCTCGACGTGTTGGCGCGCCCGCTCAGCTATATCAACTTTGACGTGCGCTCCTCGGACGGAAGCGCCCACGACGTTTCGATCCACTTCGACGCCGGAGCGCAATTGGCCGTCAACACCGTCGAGCAAAGGGTTGGATGGTCCCGGCTCAAGATCGCGGATCTGTCGGTGCTGCGGCTCGGATCGCTCGAGCAGCACGTGCTCGGAAAGTCGGGCGACAATCTTCGCATCGACTGGGGCTACGTCTATCTGGCTGTTCCGCCCCAGGACGGCTCGCGGACGCTCATCGCCACCATCGCCGCCCGCGATCAGTTCCTTCGCGGCCTCTGGCCTCAAGACGACGCCACCGAGCCTCCCGAACAAACCTCCCGCGACCAGGTCACCCTGGCCGCCCGCTTCGATCTCGGCCGGGTCGGGCCGCAAACCGTCTCCCGCTGGCTCATGCTCGCCTACGACGACCTGTTTTCGATTCAGTACCTCCACCGCAACCTGCGCCCTTATTGGCGGAAAACCTTGCCCGATGCCGCCACCCTGCTCCGCGCGGCCGTACGGGACTATCCTGCGCTTCAGGAACGCACCAGCCGCCTTGACCGCGACTTGCGCCAGCGCCTCGTCTCCGCCGGTGGTGAGAAATACGCCGACGTGGCCATCCTCGCCTACCGTCAGGCGATCGCCGCGCACAAACTCACGGCCGACCTCGATGGTGCGCCGTTGTTTTTCTCCAAGGAGAACTTCTCCAACGGCTGCATCGCCACCGTTGACGTCACCTACCCCTCGGCGCCGCTGTTTCTCGCCTTGAGTCCGCCGCTCGTCAAGGGGATGATGACGCCCATCTTCGAGTACGCTTCCCTCCCCCGCTGGCCATGGCCGTATGCGCCCCATGACCTCGGAACCTACCCGCTTGCCAATGGCCAGGTCTACGGTGGGGGAGAGAAGACGGAAGAGCGCCAGATGCCCGTGGAAGAGAGCGGCAACATGATTATCCTGGCCGCGGCCCTCGCGCGGGCCGAAAGCAATCCAGGTTACGCGCAAAAATACTGGCCGCTTTTGCGCAAATGGGCCGCCTACCTGCGCGAAAAAGGCATGGACCCGGATAACCAGCTCAACACAGACGACTTTGCCGGCCACTCGGCGCACAATGCGAACCTGTCGGTGAAGGCCATCGTCGCCCTGGGCGCCTTCGCGCAACTGGCCGCCTCGCTCAAGATGCCGGACGTCGCGCGTGACTACGATTCGGCCGCCCGGTCGATGGCCCGCCAGTGGATCAAGATGGCGGACGATGGCGATCACTACCGCCTGGCCTTTGACCAGCCCGGCACCTGGAGCCAGAAGTACAACCTCGTCTGGGACCGCCTCCTCGAACTGAACCTGTTTCCGCCCGACATCGCCCGCGCCGAAATTGCCTACTACAAAACCCGTCAGAACAAGTACGGCCTGCCCCTCGACAGCCGCGACACTTACACCAAGCTCGACTGGATCTACTGGACCGCCACCCTCGCCGATTCGCCTGCCGATTTCGAGACCCTCACCGCGCCCGTCCACCGGTTTCTGGACGAGTCCCCGTCTCGCGTGCCAATGACCGACTGGTACTGGACTCTCGACGGCCGGCAGCGCGGCTTCCAGGCCCGGTCGGTCGTCGGCGGCGTCTTCATCAAGCTGCTCGCCGCGAAACGCTGACCTCGCCAGCATCCTGCGGCCTTGTCCGGATAAACTGGTGGCGTGAATCGACGGCGCTTTCTCGGCGCGCTGGCGGCTGCCTCCCTGCCCGCCCTCTCGAAGCGCCCGAACATCGTCTTGATCATGGCGGACGATCTCGGCTTCTCCGACATCGGCTGCTACGGCGGAGAGATCCGCACCCCCCATCTGGACAGCCTCGCCGCCGGCGGCATCCGGTTCACTCAGTTCTACAATTGCGCCCGCTGCTGCCCCACCCGCGCCAGTCTGATGACCGGACTCTACCCGCATCAGGCCGGCGTCGGCCACATGGTCGACAACCCCCGCCCCTACCCTGGCTACGCCGGCGACTTGAGCGCGAACGCCGTCACCATCGCCGAGGTCCTCAAGACGGCCGGCTACCGGACCGCCATGGCCGGCAAATGGCACGTGACGCCCGTTACCGACTCCCGTCGCAACTGGCCGCGGCAACGCGGATTCGACCGCTTCTACGGCACCATCCACGGCGCGGGCAGCTTCTATGATCCCGCCACGCTCGTATCGGACAACGAACTGGTCAAGCCCGACCGCGCCGACTACTACTACACCGACGCTATCGCCGAGCGGGCCGCCGCATTTATTACAGAAGGCGCCGCGTCGGGCTCGCCCTTCTTCCTGTATGTCGCCTTTACCGCGCCGCACTGGCCCCTGCACGCCCCCGAAAGCGAGGTGGCGAAGTACAAGGGCCGGTACGCTCTCGGATGGGATCGGCTCCGCTCCGAGCGCTACCGCCGCATGACGGCGATGGGTCTGATCGACAGGCGATGGAGTTTGACGCCGCGCGACTCCACGGTTCCCGCCTGGGAACAGGCTCCCCATCGCGCCTGGATGGAGCGGCGCATGGAGGTCTACGCCGCCCAGGTGGATCGGATGGACCAGGGTATCGGCCGCATCCTGGCCAGCCTGCGTGAATCCGGCGTCGACAAGGATACGCTCGTGCTCTTCCTCGCCGATAACGGCGGCTGCGCCGAGGAACTCAACCCCCGCCCCGGGTCCCGCCCGCGCCACATCCCGGAGAAAACGCGCGACGGCCGCAATGTCCGCGCCGGCAACGATCCCGCCATCACCCCCGGCGCCGACGACACCTACCAGAGCTACGGCGTGGGCTGGGCGAACGCCAGCAATACGCCCTTCCGGCTCTACAAGCACTGGGTCCACGAAGGCGGCATCGCCTCACCCCTGATCGCCCACTGGCCCGCCGGAATCACGGGTCGGCGCCGGAACTCGTTCTCCCATCAGCCGGGCCATCTCATCGACATCATGGCCACCTGCGTGGACCTCGCCGGGGCGCGCTACCCGGAATCGTTCCAGGGCCATCGCATCACGCCCACGGAGGGAAAGAGCCTCGCACCAGTCTTCCAGGGAAAAAAGCGGACTCCCCACGAGGCGATCTGCTGGGAGCACGAGGGCAACCGAGCGATCCGCCAGGGCGACTGGAAACTCGTCTCCCGCTACCCCGGCGGGTGGGAGTTGTTTGACCTCAAAGCGGACCGCACTGAACTCCGCGATCTCGCCGCCGCGCATCCGGAACGGGTCCGGGAGATGGCCGCCCGCTGGGATTCCTGGGCGGCCCGGGTGGGAGTGGTGGATTGGGATAAAATTACCCGAAAGACCTGAAACAATGGCAAACCGGCTCCTCGCTGTCATGATCTCGGCTGTGGCCTGCCTGGCCCAGCCCAACACTCCGCGCGTCAGCTTTAACCGTGACATCCGGCCCATTCTCTCCGATGCCTGTTTCGCCTGTCATGGCCCGGACAAGAACACGCGCATGGCCGGACTGCGGCTGGACCTTCGCGAAGAAGCGCTCCGAAAATCCGCCGCCGGGACGTTTCCCATCGTTCCCGGAAGGCCCGACGAGAGCAGCGTCATCGCCCGCGTGTTTGAAGCAAACCCGGCCCGCCGGATGCCGCCGAAATTTTCTCACAAGGAGTTGACAACCCGGCAGAAAGAACTCCTCCGGCAGTGGATTCAGGACGGCGCCCCCTACGAGGGCCACTGGTCCTATCTGCCGTTGAAACCGCCTCCGCTTCCCTCTCCCCCGCCGGGTTTTCCGGTCCGCAACGCCATCGACCACTTCATTCAGACCCGGCTCGCTCAGGCGAAGTTGACTCCGTCGCCGGAAGCCGACCGGCGTACGCTGATCCGCCGCCTGACGCTCGACCTCACCGGGCTTCCCCCTTCCCAGGACGAAGTGGCCCTCTTCCTCGCTGACCGCCGCCCTGACGCCTATGAACGCCTTGTCGACCGTCTGCTTGAGTCGCCGCGCTACGCCGAAAAACAGGCCCTGCACTGGCTCGACGCCGTTCGCTACGCCGACACGTGCGGCTTCCACGGCGACAACGCCATTCCCGCCTGGCCCTATCGCGACTACGTCCTGCGCTCGTTCCTCCACGACAAGCCTTTCGATATCTTCACCCGCGAACAACTCGCCGGCGACCTCATTCCCGGCGCCGGACCGGAGCAGAAGGTCGCCTCGGCCTACAACAGGCTCAATCGCACTTCCGCCGAGGGCGGCCTTCAGCCGAAGGAATACTTGGCCAAGTACGGGGCCGATCGCGTCCGCACCCTGGGCGCTGTCTGGCTCGGCGGCACAATCGGCTGCGCCGAATGTCATGACCACAAGTTCGATCCCTACACCCTCCGCGACTTCTATTCGATGAAGGCGTTCTTCGCCGACATCAAGGAAACCGGCCTCGTGCCCGACCGCGGCCCCATGGCGTTCGGCTCCCAGGCCGAGCTGCCGGATGAAGCCCAGATCCTGCGGCGCGACTCTCTTCGCCGCAAGATCGCCCTGCTTCGCCAGGGTCCGCAGGAGCCCCCGGACCCGGCCTGGGAAGCGCAACTGCTCCGCCGCTTCAAGGCCGGCGAGTTCAACTGGAGGTTCCAGCGCCGCGTCACCGCAACCGCGGCCAACGGAACGATCCTGAAAACGTACGATAAGGAAGAGATCGATAACGCCTACGAACTTCGCGGCTCGGTCAAGACGGACCGCAAACCGGGCATGGGCCTCATAGTCGCTTCAGGGCCGATGCCGGACACCGACGTCTATACCGTCCGCGTCACACCGGGTCCCGGCGTTTGGACTGCACTGGGACTCGAAGTCGTCTCCGACGACTCGCTGGCCGGAGCGCGCCTGGCCCGCGGCAGCGACCGCTTCCTGCTGTCGGAAGTCGAAGCGGAGATGGGCGGCCGGAAACTCCCCATCACCCTCGCCACCAGTAGCGCCACACTCCCCCGGCCCGATGCTCCGGCCATGGCCGCGATTGACGGCGACCCCCGGACCGGCTGGGGCGTGGCCCACTATGGCGAACCGCGAAACCCCTTCCTCGCTCTTCGTCTGGCCGAGCCGCTGCGCACCACTGCGCAAAGCGTGCTCATCTTGCGCCTGCGCCAGGAATCGCCATACCGCCGCGCCACCCTTGGCCGCTTCCGGATTGCTCTCTCGTCCGCAACCCACTCGTCGCCCGGGGCCGGCCGCAACGGGGCGCAGGAGCCGGAGGCAACCCACGGCTTGCCCCCGCTGGTCGTCGAGGCGCTCGAGGATCCGGGCAAGCGGAAGCCGGCCCACGAGAAGGCGCTGGCCGATTACCGCCGCTGGGTCAAGGGCGATGCGCGCTACCTCGAAGCCGCCCGCCTGGAAGCCGAACTCGATCTGCTCGAATCGCGCATTCCGCGCGTGCTGGTCACCGAAACCACCGAACCCGCTGTGACCCGTATCCTTCCCCGCGGCAACTTCCTCGACGAGTCCGGCGATATCGTGGAGCCCGCCCTTCCTGCCTTCCTCGGCACGCTCCAGACAGGCGGCCGGCGCGCCACCCGGCTCGACCTGGCCAACTGGCTCGTCTCCCCATCCAACCCCCTGACGCCGCGCGTGACCGTCAACCGGGTGTGGCGCCAGTTCTTTGGCGCCGGACTGTCCAAGACTCTTGACGACCTCGGCTCACAGGGAGAGTGGCCCGCCCATCCCGAACTGCTCGACTGGCTCGCCGCGGACTTCGCCCGCCACTGGAGGATGAAACGCCTCATCAAGCTGATCGTCATGAGCCACACCTACCGCCAGGACTCGATGCCCCGCGCCGACGCCAACGCTGTCGATCCGGACAACCGGCTGCTGGCGCGCCAGAATCGCTTCCGCGTCGAAGCCGAGTCCGTTCGCGACATCGCGCTGTCAGTGTCCGGTCTGCTGTCGGAACGCTTCGGAGGTCCCAGCGTCAAGCCGCACCAGCCCTTCGGCTACCTGGCCGCTCTGAACTTTCCCAAGCGCGACTATTCAGCCAGCCATGGGGAAGACCTCTACCGCCGCGGGATCTACACACACTGGCAGCGGACGTTTCTCTATCCGTCGCTGGCCATCTTTGACGCGCCGTCGCGCGAGGAGTGCACCGTGAACCGCGCCGCCTCCAACACGCCCCTTCAGGCGCTCGTGCTGTTGAACGATCCGGTCTTCGTCGAAGCCGCCAGAGTGTTCGCCCAGCGGATCCTGGCCGAGGGCGGCGCCACCACCGCCGCGCGCATCGGATGGGCTTGGCGTGAAATCGCCGGCCGCGATCCGGATGAGAAAGAGCGGCGGATCCTGACCAGTCTCTATGAAACGAGTCTGCGGCGGTTCCGGGCGTTCCCCGCTGAAGCCGCCGCCCTGGCGGCTACCGGTGAGGCGCCCCTCGCCGCCAACGGGAACAAGGCGGAGTTGGCCGCCATGACCGTCGCCGCGCGCGCCCTTCTCAATACCCACGAGGCGATCACACGCTACTGAAGGAAACTACTATGGACAGCCAATCGATGCTCCGAAGAACCTTCCTCGGCCGCGGCATGGCCGGACTCGGTGCGGTCGCCTTGCGCTCCCTGCTGCGGGCGGAAACCGCCTCGCGCGGTGCTGTCAATCCCCTCCACCACGAGCCCCGGGCCAAGCGTGTCATCTTCCTCTACCAGGCTGGCGGTCCCTCGCATCTGGAAACGTTTGACTACAAGCCGGGCCTCAAGGCGATGCACGGCAAACCGATGCCCGAGTCCTTCACCCGCGGCCAGCAGATCGCCCAGCTCCAGGGCCGGCCGCTGGTCTGCTTCGGACCCCAGTTTGAGTTTGCCCGGTGCGGAAAGTCCGGCCAGGAGATCACCACCCTCTTTCCTCACATCAGCGGCATTGCCGACCAGGTCTGCATCGTCCGCTCGATGTGGGGCGAGCAGATCAATCATGACCCGGCGCACACCCTCATGAACACCGGATCGATTATCGCCGGCCGGCCGAGCATGGGCTCCTGGGTGACCTACGGGCTGGGCGCCGAAACCGAAGACCTGCCCGGGTTCGTCGTCCTCGTCTCGTCGGGAAAAGGCGGCCAGATGCAGCCCATCGCCGCCCGGCAATGGTCCGCCGGCATGCTGCCCGGAAAGTACCAGGGCGTCAAGCTGAACTCCACCGGCGATCCGGTTCTGTTCATCCGCAATCCCAAGGGAGTCGCCGACGAACTGCAAAAGGCGTCGGTCGACGCCGTCAAGCAGCTCAACCAGGCCCACTACGACTGGCTGAAGGACCCCGAAGCCCTCACCCGCATCGCCCAGTACGAGATGGCGTTCCGAATGCAAACCAGCGTGCCCGACCTCATGGACATGAGCAGGGAACCCCGAAGCGTCCTCGAAGCCTATGGCGCCCGCCCCGGAGACGGCTCTTTCGCCTCCAACTGCCTCCTCGCCCGGCGCTTGGCCGAGCGCGGCGTCCGCTTCATCCAGCTCTATCACCGTGACTGGGATCATCATGCCGGCATCACCCAGAACATGCCTCTCAAGGCGGCCGAAGTCGACCGGCCGACAGCGGCCCTGATCAAGGACCTCGCTGAACGGGGACTCCTCAAAGACACTCTCGTCGTCTGGGGTGGCGAGTTCGGCCGCACGCCGATGTCGCAAAGCGGCGATGGCCGCGATCACCATATCAAGGCGTTCTCGTACATGCTCGCCGGCGGAGGGATCAAGGCCGGGATCACCTACGGCTCGACCGATGAGCTCGGCTATGCCGCGGCGGAGAATCCCGTCAGCGTCCATGACTTCCACGCCACGATGCTCCATCTGCTTGGCATCGACCACAAGCGCCTGACCGTGAAGTTTCAGGGCTTGGATGTGCGCCTCACGGGCATCTCCGGGGATCCCGTGACCGGCATCATGGCCTGACCGCCGCCCCCTTCAGGCGGGGTAGCGCCGATAGGATTCGTCCAGGATCTCGACCACATGCTTGACGGCCTGTCCCTCGCCGTGCATCCGGGCTCCCGCCGTCAACTGAATGATGCAACCTGGATTCGACGTGACGATGGTCTCGGCGCCCGTCCGCTTCACTGCGGCCATCTTCTTCTCGAGCAACGCCATCGACATCTCGTTCTGCACGATGTTGTAGATGCCGGCGCTGCCGCAACAAAGATCCGAGCCCGCCATTTCCCTGATTGTCAGCCCGGGAACGCTTCGAAGGAGCTTCCGGGGCTGTGTCCGGATCTTCTGCCCGTGGCAGAGATGGCAGGAGTCCTGGTAGGTGACCGTCAGCGGAAGGCGCCCCAGCCTCGGGTTCAGCTCCACTGAGGCCAGAAACTCGTTGATGTCTTTGACCAGCGCCGCGAATTTGGCGGCCTTCGGACCGTAGTCGGGATCCTGCTCGAACAGATCGTGATACTCCTTGAGCGTCGACCCGCAGCCAGACGTGTTTGTAAGGATCGCGTCAAACCCGCCGTCCGCCATCGCGTCGATATTCCGCCGCGCCAGCCGCCGCGCATCTTGCCGGCGCCCGGAGTGGACGTGAAGGGCGCCGCAGCAGGTCTGGCCCTCCGGAACTGTCACCTCGCACCCGTTCTTCTGCAAAACCCGGACCGTTGCCTCGTGCAGCCGGGCGAAGGAAATGCTGGCGATGCAACCCCCAAGCAGCGCCACCCGGTAGCGCCGATCCCCTTCCGCCGGAAACACCCTCCCGTACTTGGAAAAAAATGTCGGAAGCTGGACGTCGGGAGAAAGCTGCTCCAGTCTGCCCAGGCGGCCGGGCAGGAGGCCCGAAGACCGCACGAGCCGCTTCAGCCCCGACGCCTGGTAGATCCACAGCAGCCCGGCCGTCGCCCGCAGCAGGAAACGCGACGGCAGCAGGCGCCCGAACACGAACCAGCGCAGAAGCCGCGCGTGCGCGGGCCGCTCCAGCTTCGACTCGATCTCGGCACGCGCCGCCTCGATGAGCCGCCCATACTGCACGCCCGACGGACACGCCGACTCGCAGCCCCGGCAGGCCAGGCACAACTCCAGGTGCTCGACGTAGGATGGTCCGATCGGCGCCCCGTTGGCGACCATGTTCATCTGGTAGATCCGCCCGCGCGGCGAGTCCATCTCGATGCCCAGTTCGCGGTAGGTCGGACATGCGTTCAGGCACAGTCCGCAATGGACGCACCGGTCCAGGTCCCGCTGGGCCGGTGCGTCCATGCCGCCCGTCGGCCTAGATCCGGCCATAGAGCCGCCCCCGGTTCAGTAGATGCCCCGGATCCAGTAGATCCTTGATCCTCTTCATCACGGCAAAATCGCTCCCCGGCCTTGGCCACTGCTCCGAGCCCGAACAGGTTCGCGGCGGCACGGTCTCCACCACGGCGGGCCACTCGCAGGACCCTGTCCATTTCGCGGCCGCGTCGCAGTCCGGAAACATCGCGTAGGTGATCCCGCTTCCGGCGCGCGCCACCACGGGAACCGCCAGCCGGGCGATCACACCGCCCATCTCCCGGAGCGTCGACGAGACTCGGACGACGCTGCCTTCTTCGTGGTCCCTGAGAAACTCCGGCACAAACTCGCGAACCTCCGTCCAGAACGCATCCGCCTCGGCGCCTTCCAGAATTTCCGCGCCGCTCAGCTCCCGCGTGTAACGGTCCATCACCCGGTCGCTCCCTCCGGCCTGCAAGGCCAGCAGGAAATGACGCCGGTCGAACCGTCCGCAGGCGTGAGGATTCAGCAGGTCGATCGACCACGGCTGTAGCACCCCCTCCAGAATCTCATCCCGTTTCGCCATCGCCTGCTCCAGCGTTTCGAACGCCAGCAGAAAAGTCCGCGTGCGCGGCGGAACCGGCGTCAGCTTGAAGTTCGCCACCGCGATCACGCCCAGTGTTCCGAACGACCCGATCATCAGCTTCGCCATGTCCAGGCCCGCGACATTCTTCACGACCATCCCGCCCGATTGCACAATCTCCCCGTCAAGAGTCGCGAACTTCATGCCGATCACCATGTCCCGCGCGGATCCGAATGCCCTCCGCCGCGGTCCGCATGTGTTCGCGCTGAGTACTCCTCCCACGGTGGCTTCGTCATGGAAGGGCGGATCAAGCGGAATCATCTGGTGGTTGGCCGCGAGCCGAGCCTGAAGGTCCGCCCACCTCACGCCGGCCTCGACGCTGATGGTCAGATCCTTCGGCTCGTATTCGAGCACCCGCCCCAGCCCGGCCGTCGAGATGGCGACCTCCGCCGGTTCGCAGTGCCCTCCCATGCGCCTCTTGGACCCCGCGCCTTCCACCTGAATCGATCTCTTGGCCGTGGCCGCCTCGGCCAGCACGGCCGCAAGCTCCCTCGGCGTTGCCGGCGTGACTTTGGTCATCTACTTGGATGAAATGATCAGCCGCTGCGGAGACATTGGAACATCCAGCATCTCCGATTTCGGGAAGCCCGCGTTCGCGAACATCCGCTGATACTCGCCGAACGTATAGGCGTCTCCGTCGGCCGTCGTCGCCAGCATCATGATGGCGAACGCAGCCGGCACGGGCGGACTCACCCGGTCCTCGTCCGGAACGAACTCGAGCGTCACCACCCGCCCTTGCGGCCCGAGCGCGGCGTGCAGCTTCCGGATCAGCGTTTCGCACGTCGCCGCATTGAAGTGATGGAAGAAATTGGTGACCAGCGCCACGTCGTATCCGGACCCGAACTCGATGTCGAACGCGCTCCCCGCCAGCGTGTTGAACCGGTCGGCCACCCCGGCCGCATGAGCGTGCTCCCGCGCCACGTCAAGCACTGCGTCCCAGTCGCAGGCCCAAACCGTGGCGGCCGGGTTGTGCCGCGCCATCGTGATCCCGAACATTCCGTGCCCGGCGGCGACGTCCAGAATCTTGCACGGCGTGCCCGGCGCCATGCCGCACGTCTGGGCGATGAACTCCGCCGGCGGCGCCATCATCGGAACCATCGCGCGGGCGAAATCGCGCCACACCGGATGGTCCGGAGCCATCGTCCCCGTCTCCGGAAGCACCGACGCTCCTTTCCGCACGAACTCGGTCGCGTCGGCCCATGCCGACTTGATCGTGTCGCTGTGAAGAAAACGCACCGTGCCGCCCAGGTAGGCCGGAGAGTGCTTGTTCAGGAATACGGCCGAGTCCTCGGTCAAACCATATCGGCCTGATTCCTTCGTCAGCGTCCCCATCACCACCAGGAAGTCGCACAGAATCCGGATTCCCTTCGGGGATGCCGAGCAGCGCTCCGCCAGGGCTTCCGTCGTCGTCACGCCCTCGGCGATCGCGGTGAAGACTTCCAGGTTGATCGCGGCGTTGATCGCCGCGCTGTTCTGATAGGCGTTGATCGCCTCGAAGAACGGGATCGGTGATGGCATCGGTGGGCTCTTTCCTTAGAATGGTAGCTTAGAATTGTCGCGAGCCGAGCCGCCTCGGCGCGCTGCCTGCCGGGCGGGTTGTGTCACAGTTCCCAGTTGAGCGTTTCCCCGTTGACCGTGACTTCCCGGAAGCGCGGCGGCCAGGCCGGTTTCGCCATCCTGTCGCTCCACGCCTTCCACATCCCCCGCAACTCCGACACCACGTCCGGGTGCTTCGCCGAGAGATCGGCTTTCTCCCCAACGTCCGCCGAAAGATCGTAAAGGCGGGAGTACGTGTCGCCGAACTCCACCAGCTTCCACTTGCCCTTGCGGATGGCTCGGCCGTTTCCCGCCCGCCAGTACAGCGCATCGTGCGGCGGTCCGGCGCGCCCGTTGAGGTACGGCAGCAGGTCCACCCCGTCAAATTCCACCGGAGGGCGGATTCCCGCCGCGGCGAGGAACGTAGGGACGATGTCGCGGGAAACCACCGGCTGGCGGTAGACCTCTCCGGCTGGAATCCGGCCCGGCCACCTCATCGCAAATGGAACCCGGATGCCGCCTTCATAATAGGTGACCTTCTCGCCGTTCAGCGGGCCGTTGGTGCCCGCCCCTGTCATCACCGGACAGCCGTTGTCGCTGAGGAACACCACCAGTGTGCTCCGTTCGAGTCCCGCCTCGCGCAGCTTGGTCAGAATCGCCCCGACGGCGTCGTCGAGCGCTGACGTCATCGCCGCCAGCATCCGATGCTTTTCATTCCGGATGTTGGGAAAGCGGTCGAGATACTTGGCCGTCGCTTGCAGCGGCGTATGAATGGCGTTGAAAGGGACATACAGGAAAAAGGGCCGGTTTCGATTCTCGCTGATGAACCGGACCGCCTCGGCCGCGAAAAGCTCCGTCAGGTAGCCTTCGTCCTCCACCGGTTCGGTCCCCCGTAGCAGGACCGCGCGGCGCTTCTTCGGCATCGCCTCACCTTCGCCCCTCACCTTGGCGATCCTCCCCTTCGGGGTCTTTTCCGTCAGAAAGTCGTTGCCGCCCTCAAGGAATCCCACGAACTCGTCGAATCCCCTCTCAAGGGGATGAAACCCCTTCCGGACCCCGAGATGCCACTTCCCGAAAATGGCGCTGCGGTAGCCGTGAGGCTTCAGCATTTGAGGCAGAATCGTCGCTGAAGCCGGCAGGCCGAAGCCGACCAGCGCCTCCCGCGCCGCGTCTCCCGAATTGAATTCGTGCCCGAAACGCTGTTGATAGCGGCCGGTCAGCAGGGCCACCCGTGAGGGACTGCACACGGCGCAAGAAACGTAGCCGTCGGTGAACCGCGCGCCCGCCTTGGCCAGCGCGTCGATGTTGGGCGTGGGAACGTCGGGCGATCCATAGCAGCCGATATCGCCGTAGCCCATGTCGTCGGCGAGGATGACAACAAGATTGGGTTTCCGCGCCTCCTGTCCGACCGCCTGCCTCCATGCGCCCGCCAGGCTGGCAAGGACGACGCGTCGGGACATCATTCGCCGGATCATCGTCACAATTCTACGCTCCTTCCCCTCCGTGCGCCCGTCGTCCGCCGCGATCCCCGCGCACCGGCCCTCAGATCCGCCGCACCGCGACCAGCGTGATGTCGTCCGCCACCGGCGCGTCCGCCATGAACCGCTCCAGTGCTCGATAGACTCCCTGCACAACTTCGTTGGCCGGCTGTTTCCTCCGCGCCACGAGTTCCGCGATCAGACGGTCCTCGCCGTACTCGTCATCGGAGGGAGAACGAGCTTCCGTCACCCCGTCGCTGAACATCATGACCATGTCGCCGGACTTCAACTCGACCGTCGCAGACTGGTATCCGATGTGCTTCAGGATGCCCAGCACCGGACCTCCCACGTCCAGCGTCTCCACCGAACCATCGGCCCGCACCAGGTAAGGAGGATTGTGGCCCGCGTTGCAATAGGACACGCGGCCCGTCTCCGGATCGGCCACCGCCAGGAAGAAAGTGATGAACCGGTTGCCCGGACAATTCGACGCCACACTCCGGTTCAGCCGCGTCATCAAGGTCGCCACGTCGGCGTCCTCTTCGGAAAGCACCTGGACACGCGCCTGCACCGACGACATCAGCAACGCGGCCGGCATGCCCTTCCCGGCCACGTCGCCGCAGATGATGCCGACTTTTCCATCCCGCAGCTTGAGGTAGTCGTAATAGTCGCCGCCCACCGATCGGCACGCCACGCTCATGCCCGCGATGTCGAATCCATCCGCCTGTGGTGAGCCCTTCGGAAGAAGGTTGCGCTGGATCTCGGCTGCTTGCTCCAGCTCCTTGCGCATCGTCTTGCTGCGCGCCTCCTCCTCGCCCAGCCTGGCGTTCTCGATGCGCATGGCGGCGACGTTCGCCATCACGGTCAGCAGCGTCAGGTCTTCGGCGGAGAAAGGCCGGATGACTTCCGGAGAGTCGATGTAGATCAGCCCCAGAACCTGTTCCTTCGTCTGCAACGGCGCCGCCAGCAGGCTCTTGACTTTCTGCTGCACGATCGTCATGCTCGCCCGCAGGGCCGCGTCCTGGCTGGCGTCGACAATCAGAAGCGACTCCCGCTGGTTGAGCACGCGGTCGCGAACCGCGCTGCTGATGCGAAAATTGTCGCCCCGCGCCGCCCGTGGCGAAAGCACGCCCCCTTCGAAGGTCATGACCACCCCGCGCGTGGCCCCGACCGCGTTCACCGCCAGATCCAGAATCACCTTGAATAACTCCGGCAGCGGCCGGTTCCCGTCCAGTTCCCGCCCCGCCGCCAGCAGCGCCTGCATCGACTTCGGCGTTGCCGCAATTGCCGGACTCTTCAGGGCGCCTTCGAGTCCATGCTCGCTGCCGAGCACCTGCTCGAGATTCGTGCTCACCGAGGCGGCTCGAGCCGTGATGTCCGACTCATCCGGAATAAACACCACGGTCTTATCGGTGCTCCGCGTAGGGTCGTCAAACAGCAGGCTGACCCGGCCCACGATGATCCGGTCACCCACGCGCAGCCGGTACCGTTCGCTCAGCCGCTGCCCGTTGACCACCGTGCCGTTCTTGCTCCCTAGATCCTCCACCCACCATTCCTCACCGTCGAAATCGATCGCCAGGTGGCGCCGCGACAGCACCGGGTCATCTGGGTAGGGAAGATCATTGTCCCCGCTGCGGCCGAGCGTGACGCGGTTCCGGTCCAGAGGAAAGGCCTGGGTGGAACCGTCCTGAAGCTGAATGATGAGTTCGCGCGTCATCGGTGTGGCTTTAGATCAAGACTATCACGCCCGTGCCGCCCGCCATCAGCGGCAAACTGGACAAAGAAAGGACTTGACAGGAACCCTCGGAATCGCATATCAAGGTCACTCAACCCATGTGGCAACAGAATTACACACCCTTGTCCGGTAGCCTGGCCCTCTCGGCCCTCGTCGCCTCGCTCCCGATCTTCGTCCTGCTCTACCTGATCGGAATCGCCCGAAAACCGGCCTGGGTTGCGGCCGTCTGCGGACTGGCCGGCGCCATCGTCGTGGCCTTGGGCGTCTACGGAATGCCTTCCGGACTCATGATCAACGCCGTCCTCTACGGCGGCGCCTTCGGGCTTTTCCCGATCGGCTGGATTGTGTACTGGGCCATCGTGCTCTACCGCATCACCGTTGAAACAGGAAACTTCGAGGTCATCAAGGACTCCGTCGGAGGACTCACCGACGACCGCCGCCTGCAAGCCCTCCTGATCGCCTTCGCGTTGGGAGCGTTCATCGAGGGCGCGGCCGGATTCGGCACGCCCGTGGCCGTGGCCGCCGCCATGCTCACCGGGCTCGGCTTCTCCCCTTTTTACGCCGCCGCCATCTGTCTGGTCGCCAACACCGCGCCCGTGGCATTCGGCTCAATCGGAATACCCGTCGTCACCCTGGCCGGCATCACCGGACTCCCGATGGATCAGCTGAGCGCCTGGGTCGGACGCATCTGTGCCCCGGTCTCTCTTTTCATCCCTGCCTACCTCGTCATGGTGATGGGCGGATGGAGGGCGCTGAGTGGGGTCCTGCCCGCCGCGATCCTCTGCGGCGTCGCCTTCGCCGGCACACAATATTACGTGTCCAATTACATCGGCCCCCAGCTGACCGACATTCTGAGCGCCTTGGCGGCCATTCTCGCTCTCGTCATCTTGTTCAAGGTCTGGCGCCCGTCTGACCATTTCGAACTCGAAGGAGCCAAACCCGCCGCCAAACCGCACCGCCACGACCTGACCGCCACCCTCCGCGCCTGGGCGCCCTATCTGTTCCTCGTCTTTTTCGTCCTGATGTGGGGCAATGACAACCCGGTCGCCGCCTTGCGGATCCTCACTGCTTTCGCGGCCTTCTTCCTTTATCTGATGGCCGCCAATGTGAGCCCTGGCGCTGCCCGGATCGCCGCCATCGCCGGGGCCGTCGCCTTTATTGCGGTCTGGTTTCTCGAGCCGGCCTTCGGAATCAAGGACTGGGCCAACCGGTTCACGATCAAGTTCCCATGGCCCGGTCTGCACGGCATGATCGAGCGGATGCCTCCGGTGGCCGCCACCGCCTCACCCTATGCGGCGGAGTACACGTTCAACTGGCTGGCCGCCTCCGGAACCGCCTGCCTGCTCGCCTCCATCTTTGCGATGATCACTCTCCGCATGTCCGTCGGCAAGTACGTCTCCATCCTGACGGCCGCCGCCAGGCAGCTCTTCCTGAGCATGGTGACCATCGCGTCGGTGCTCGGCCTGGCTTTCCTGATGAACTACTGCGGCGCCACCGCCACCCTCGGCCTCGCCTTCGCCGCCACCGGAGTCGCCTTCCCCTTCTTCAGCGCCATGCTGGGCTGGCTCGGCGTGTTTCTCACCGGCAGCGACACTTCGGCCAACGCTCTTTTCGGCAACCTTCAGGTGGTCACCGCCAACCGGCTCGGTCTCGACCCGATCCTGATGGCCTCGGCCAACTCGGCCGGCGGCGTCATGGGCAAGATGATCAGTCTTCAAAGCATCGCCGTCGCCGCTGCGGCGACGGGAATGCCCCCCTCTGACGAAGCCAAGCTCTTCCGCTTCACCACCCGCCACAGCATCTTCCTTGCGAGCGTGCTCGGGATCATTACTTTCATCTATTCGTCGGCCCGCTAATCCGGAAGGTCCTTGCAGTAGAATAAGACGTCATGTTGGGACCCGCGATTCTGCACTCGGTCAGCTACTCCGGTTCCTGGGGTCAGCACTTTCTGACCGTCGACCAGTTCGTCGACAAAGCGGCCGAGCTCGGCTTCGCCGGCGTGATGCTCATGGCCAAACGGCCTCACCTGAGCCCGCTGGACTACGACCGGGCCGCGCGAGCCCGGCTCCGCGCCCGCCTCGAACAGCGCAGTCTCCGCCACGTGGTCATCGCCGGCTACACGAATTTCACAGCCGACCTCGAACACGCCGAGGTGCCCCACCGCGAGATTCAGATTCAGTACGTCGTCGAGTTGGCCAGACTTGCCCACGATCTCGGTGGGTCCCTCGTTCGCATCTTCACAGGTTACGAGAGCCCCGCTTCTGCCTATCTTCCCCAGTGGAACATGGTCGTCACGGCCCTCCGCGAGTGCGCCCGGCGAACCGCCGCCTTCGGAGTCACGATCGGCGTCCAAAATCATCACGATCTCGCGGCCGGATTCCAGAGTCTCCATGACCTCATCCAGGCTGTCGCCGAACCGAACTGCAAGCCGCTGTTTGACGCCTGGGCCCCGGCGCTGCACGGCGATGATCTCGCCGAAGCTGCAAGCCTGCTGGGCGGCCTGACGCCACACACCACCATCGCGGACTACCAGTTGCGCCCCCGCTTCCGCTACGAACCGGCCGTAGTCAACTACCGCCGTGAGACCGCCTACGCTCAAGCCGTGCCGATGGGGGACGGCTTCATCGACTACCATTCCTTCCTCTCCGCCATGGTCGCCGCCGGCTTCCACGGAACCGTGGCCTACGAGATGTGCTCGCCCCTGCTTCATGGAGGAGATTTAGAGGTACTGGACCGGTACGCTCGACGATTTTTGGAGTATATTGAAAGTTTCCGGGCGTCCCGGCTGACGTCCGCCGGTTCCGCCGTTTCCTGACCCAAACGTGATTCTTCTTCTTTTTGGCCCGCCAGGGTGTGGCAAGGGCACGCAATCCCGGCTCCTCAGTCAGTGGCTCAGCATTCCCGCCGTGTCGACGGGCGATATGCTCAGGACCGAGGCCGAGTCCGGCTCCGAACTCGGCAGGCAACTGGCGGCGATTCTCGCCACCGGCAGCTATGTCAGCGACGATCTGGTCAACCGCATCGTCCTCAGCCAGTTGGACCGCCTCTCCGGCGGCCTCATTCTGGACGGGTATCCCCGCACCGTCGAGCAGGCCAGGTTTCTGGATGCCGCGCTCTCTCAGAGAGGGCTGCCGCCTCCCGTCGCCGTGACCCTGCGCGTTCCCGAAGAGGTCATTGTCGCCCGCCTGTCCTCCCGAAGCCAGTGCTCCAACTGCCGCCGCGTCTTCAACCTCGCGGATCATCCCGCCCCCTACTGCGCCGAGTGCGGCGCCCCGCTCATCCAGCGCAGTGACGACCGTCCCGACGTCATCCAGCGGCGCTTGCTCACCTACCACGAGAAAACCCGCCCGGTGCTCGACTACTACCGTTCCCATACTCACGAAGTCGACGGCAATCAGCACCCCGACATCGTGTTTCAGGCCATCTTGCGCGCCGTCGGTGGGGCAAATGGCGCGTCTGGGTGAAACCACACACACACCGCATCACGTATCACATTCATTCTAAAAGGATAGTGATTTGGCAGCCGCTTTGCCCTGTTAATGGCATAAATTAAGTCGTCATCGACTTAGCATCCCCGGCGACGAGGCCCAGCTCGTCGTCAGCCCCTCATGAGGCCCCGTTTTTCCCAGAGAACGGGGCCTTCCTCATCTCAGGCCTCTCCGAGCCCCTAACACGCACGCCCCGGCCTGCCGATAAACCGCTCAGGGAGGGATCCGTCGTGTCCAGAGATTTGAGGCGGCATGATCGGCTTGCGGTCAACTACAAAGTCGAAATGGTCTGGCTGAACGAGCACGGCGAAACCTGTTTCGCCCGATGCATGTGCAAAGACATTTCCGTGTCCGGCATGCGGCTCGAGTCGCCTGAACCTGTTCCCGTCCGCACCTATGTCAACTTCCACATCAGCCGGCTCGAGTTCCGCGGAACTGGATCCGTTCGTTCCTGCGTTCACAAAGGGATGAAGTATCATCTCGGAGTCGAGTTCGGTGGCAGCCTCATCGGCGAGAGGCTCTTCCAACGGGCGAGCAAGGCGCAGGAAAGCGAACTGGCGACTCTTCCCTCCGTGCCAGTGGTCTAGGCGAACTCGTCGCCACCGGCATTGTGGTAGCATTATGTCCTCCGGCTGTCAGACTAGCCGGCTCACCCGACCGTGCGCTGGATCGGAATCTGTTGGGCCCTCTTTCTGCTCCCTTTCCTCGTCAATCACCTGCTCGTCCGCTCGCGGCGGAGCGCCCTGCCGCCTGAAAATCGTATCCACCGGGCGCCCGCTTCCGACGCCGGCCTCTTCCTTCAGTTCCTCTCCCTTCTGATCGTTTTTCTGTTCCGGTCTTTCGAGCGCCCCTCGATGCTGCCGGCGACGGTGATCCTCTGTCTTTCCTCGGCCGCCTTTGCAGCTCACGCCCTTCACGATCTCGGCCGCCACTGGCGAATCCAGGCGGTCATCACCGACGACCATGAACTCATCACCACCGGTGCTTATTCCGTGGTTCGCCATCCCGTCTACCTCGCCCTCCTCGGGATGCTCGCCGGAACCCTCCTGACGACGGGTACGCCTCTCGTCACGCTCGTCGCGCTGCCGCTCTACCTGGCTGGCACGGAAATCCGGGTTCGCGCCGAAGACGGCCTCCTCCAGGCGTCCTTCCCCGAGTCCTTTCCCGCTTACGCCGCCCGCGTTCGAGGGTATCTGCCCTTCCTCCGCTAGGGGATTCATTCCGTTTTCATCAAACTAAGATATGCTAGTTTCTGATTCAGGGACCCTATGCTTAAACTCACTGCCATCGTTGTGTTGATTTTGTCATCGATGGGCCCTTTGTTCGGCCAAGCTGATGCAAACAAGGGACAAATCGGCGGCACCGTCTACGATCCGAATCAGGCCGTCGTGCCGAACGCCGACGTCACGATCCGAAACGCGGACACTGGACTGGAGCGCACGCTCAAGACGAACGCCTCGGGCCAATACCGGGCTGTTCTCCTGGATGCCGGCAGGTATCAGATTTTGGCCAAAGCAAGCGGATTCGCTGAGGCCAAGGTGGAAGGCGTGCAACTCAATGTCGGATCCTCCATCGCGGTTGACATCGTCCTTCAAGTGCAGGCGACGACAACGGTGGTCGAGGTCGGAGCGTCCCTGCTCAACGTCGCCTTGCCTGCCCCGAGCACCACGATTGGGCTGTCGGCCATTTCCAACCTGCCCATCAATGGCCGCCGCTTCCAGGATTTCGCCGTATTAACCCCCACCGTGCAGGTCGATCCCTCCCGCGGCCAGCTCTCCTTTGCCGGCCAGCGCGGAATCAACGCCAACGTGATGCTCGACGGCGGCGACTACAATCAGCCGTTCTTCGGCGGCATCCGCGGCGGCGAACGTTCGAACTCGATCATCACCGTGCCGCAAAGCGCCATACAGGAATTCCAGGTCATCACGACGGGATACAGCGCCGAATACGGGCGGTCGACCGGAGGCATTCTCAACACCATCACCAAGTCCGGCAGCAACCAACTGCACGGCGACGCCTTCTACCAGATCCGCCACAAAGAAATGGGCTCCAAAGACCCGGTCCAGTTGATCGCCTCCCTCGAAACCCTCCAGCAGTATGGCGGCTCAGCCGGCGGCCCGGTCAAGAAAGACAAGCTCTTTCTGTTCGGCGCCTTCGAAGGGCAACAGTCCAGCCAGCCGCGCCGCGTCTTTTTCGCCCAGCTTCTCAATCGCGCCGCCTCCCCGGCGACCGCCGAGGCGCTCAACTTCTTCCGAAGCCAGGAACGCCCCTTCACCCAGACCAACGACGCTACTGCGTTCACGGTCCGCGGCGACTACCAGTCCGAGAAAGGCCACCGCCTTACCCTCCGCTACAACTTCAGCGACGCTTCCGCCGGCAACGCCGTGTCCGTCGGCGGAGCGCTCGATCCCTTCACCAACCGCGCCTTCTCCAACGATGGCGTCGAGAAGGACCGCACTCACACCGGCACCGCCCAGTGGACACATCTCATCTCGCCCGCGGCTTTGAATGACTTCCGGTTCACCGGAAGCTACGAGCTCCGGCCCCGGCTCGCCAATTCCGCTCTGCCTCAGGTCACCGCGACCCCGATCGGCATCTTCGGCGCGCGCAATTTTCTTCCCACTACCCAGAATGATCGCCGAATCCAGATCTCTGACGCCCTCTCCATCACCCGGGGCTCGCACATTTTGAAGTTCGGATTCGACTACAGCCGCGTCACCGCCGCCCAGATTTTCGGCTTCAATCAGTTCGGCGCATTCAATATCGCGTCCTCCAACGTCGAAGACATTCTCCGGATTCTCTCCGTGAGTCCGGGACGAAATCGCTTCGACGATCCGGCCGTCACCTACAACCGCCAGATCGGCAACCTCACTGCCGAGATGGGTATGACCCAAGCGGCTGTTTTCGCTCAGGACAGCTGGCGCGTCGGCCAGAAGCTCACCATTGACCTCGGAATCCGCTGGGAGGGCCAGTACAATCCCGCCGTCGAGGCCAACAACACGGACGTGATCAACCTCGTACGCAATACGCGTCTTCCGAACAACGTCCAACTCGACCCCACGTTCATTCCTGACGCCACCAAACAGTTCGCTCCCCGCTTTGGCTTCGCCTACACGCCCTTGACGACGCATCATCGAACCGTCATCCGCGGCCACGCGGGCCTGTTCTATGCCTCCACTCCCCTGCTCTGGTTTGCCGGCCCGGCCAACAATTTCCGCATCCCGCCGGGCGACGTATCCATCCTGCTGGCGCCCACTGGCGGCCGCACGGTGTACCAGCAGCTCCTCGCGGCGGGTGTTGACCTCAACCGCACGCCGCTCGACCAGCTTCCCGTCATCCCGATTGAAACCGTCCAGCGGGCTGCTTCTCTGGCTCTGGGAGCCCCGCCCAATCCCTTCAATGGCGCCAGCCTGATCGCGGTCGCCAACGACTTCGAGAACCCGCGCGCCTTTCAGACCGGCATCGGCTTCGACACCGAGCTCACGCGGGCCTGGATCGTCGGAGCCCAGTTCAACCTCGTGAATACCGTCCATCTGGGCCGCAATGTCGACTACAACCTTCCACTTCCCTTCATCCGTGCCAATGACGCCTCGCAACGGCCCACCTTCGGCCTTCGCACGGGCACGACCCGGCCGATCCGGTCGCTCGGCTCCATCACCGCGCGTTCCAGCTCCGCCCGATCCATGTTCCGCAGCACCACCCTCTCTTCGCAGTACCGCGGCAAGCGGCTCCAGAGCGGCGTGCACTACACCTGGGCGCAGAACTACTCCGATGATGACAACGAGCGGGACGCCACCGGTTTCACCTACGCCAATCCGTTTGACTTTAAGGCCGACTACGGTTTCTCCCGGCTCGACATCCGCCATCAACTGGCCGCCTATGCCGTCATTTCTCTTCCGTTGGGTTTCGAAACCGGCCTGAGCGTCCGCGCGCGGAGCGGTCAGGTCGTCAATCCGGTCACCGGCGCCGACACCAACGAGGAGTTCAGCAACAACGACCGGCCCTTCTCCGCGCCCGGCCGCCCGTTGGCCCGCAATTCCTTCCGCAACCGCAAGGTCATCAACAACGACCTGCGCGTGCTCAAGAACTTCCCCTTCGGCGGTGATTCAAAGCGGATCCAGTTCTCCGTGGAGTTCTTCAACCTGCTCAACCTGAACAACGTCGTCTTCAGCGGTCCGAATGGAAGCATCATCACCGGCGGCGTCTACGGCCTGGGAATCGGTACAAATGGCCAGCCGGTCGCGGTCGATCCCCGGTTCCTCCGCCTCCGGAATCCCGACGGAACCTATGATCGCAACAACACCCAGTCGGGAACGCCGCTCCAGGTGCAGTTCGGACTGCGCTTCTTCTTCTAACCATCCCGGCTGCTTCTAACCATCCCGGCTGGGATCCCGGCCTCGCCGTGCTTGTCTGCCCGGACCGCCTCCCGTTGGCCTTCTGCGCGGGCCTGCATCTCCCAGGCCCGCCCGCGGCCCGCGTTTGCACGGAGATCGACGCCAATTCCGGAAACAAGGCCCGCGTTGGCTTCTTCAGGGCTGGGTCGAAGAAGGAGTGGCTGGGAGGCAGGGATTCGAACCCCGATAGGCGGATCCAGAGTCCGCAGTCTTACCGTTAGACGACCTCCCAGCAGGAGGCAACCCTTGTATTATAGCGGCTTTGCGGCCCGATACACCACTGTCCCGCCGACCACCGTCAGCAGCGGCTCGATCTGCCGGATCTCATCCTCCGGAATCGTCGCGAAGTCCCGGTCCAGGACCACGAAATCCGCCAGCTTCCCTTTCTCGATCGTGCCTTTCTCATTCTCCTCGAACGTCAGGTAGGCGCCGTTCCATGTCCACATCCGCAACGCCTCCTCGCGGGTGATTCTCTGCTCCGGACCCAGAACCGCGCCGTTCGACATCCGCCGTGTGATCGTCATCCACATCGCCTGAAACGGGTGGTAGGCATTGATCGAGTCCCGCGCATCGTACTTGATCATGTGGTCGGAACCTCCCGCCACGACAACTCCCGCGTCGAGCATCGCCCGCAGCGGCAGGAACCACTTCACCCGCTCGGCGCCGAACACCGGACCGAGCGCCGGACCGTCGAAGTGATGCCACTGCGGCTGGCAGTCGAACACGACTCCCAGCTTCCTCGCCCTCGCGATCGAATCCGCGTTCGGGAAATTGCCGTGCGTCACCGTGAATCGCCGGCCGCGAATGCTCTTCTCCTTGTCTGCCTCCTCGTACGCGTCGAGCAGCACGTCGATCGCTCCGCCGCCCGTCGTGTGCGCCGTCATCTGCCATCCCAGCCGGTTGGCCGTCTTCGCCATGGCGATCAGGTTCTCCCTTGGGACATTCAGCACGCCGCGGTAGTCCGGATCGTTGTAACCATAGACCTCGGTGTGCTGGCTGTATGGCTCGCGAAGATAGGCTGTGCCGATCAGGATGCCGCCGTCGGCGACCGTTTTGATCGGTCCCACCCGCAGCCACTCATCACCCCAGCCAGTGACGAACGGAATCGACTCGATCTGTCTGGCGACCTCCTCGACGCGGCCCCCGGCGTTCATCATGTACGTTACGGCCGTGCGGACGGTCATCTCCTTGCGCCGCGCCAACTCCTGATAGACGCGGAAACCCTCGGCGTTCTGCCCCCGGTCGCCCGTCGAGGTGATGCCGGCCCGGTTGTAGGCGCGCTGCATCTGCCGCAGCGCCTTGAGCTTCTCTTCAAATGAGAACTGCCGCGACGCCCGCAGCTTGCCCAGAAGCTCCGGCGCCCCGAGGATCAGGCCTGTCGGCTCGCCCCGGGCGTCCTTAATGATCTTGCCGTTGGTCGGCTGAGGAGTCTCGCGGCCGATTCCGAGCCGCGCCAGCAGCGCCGAATTCAGCACCGAGGCGTAGCTGTTATCCGTCATCGCCTCCCGGCCCCCGGAGGCGGCGTCAAGTTCATACCGCGTCGGATAGCGGCGCTCGGCCAGCCGCGTCGAATACACCTTCGGCACAAAGATGAGGCCGTTGCCCGGTTGCGTCGCAACGAGCTTCCGTACATACGCCTGTACGTCGGCAATCGACTTCATCACCGGAACCTCGCCGGCGGCCTCCGCCAGTCCGGCCCCGATCGGGTGTGTATGGGAATCGTTCAATCCCGGAATGACCGTCCGCCCCTTCAGGTCCACCACGTCCGCCGCACTCCCGGCCGCCTTCCGGACCTCGTCGCTGGTGCCGACCAACGCGAATCGCCCCCCATCGACAAGGAAGGCCTCCGCCCTCTTCCCGGGTCCGGTAACCGTCAGGACCTTGCCGTTGACATACGCCGTCGCGGCGCACAACGCGTGGCCAAGGGCCACAGTGAAGAAAAACGTTCTCGTCATTTCTTGTTCCCGTTGGTGCCGGCCTCCGCGACGTGCGCTCCGGATCCGATACCCTCAGCCGTCTTCGCCGCGGACTCCGCATCCACGACGACCGGCCTCGCAGCAGCCTGATCTCGCAACAGGGCGACCCAGTTTGAAGCCGCCTCGTCATTAAAGTCCTGTTGCCAGATCCGGTGGAACTCCGCCAGCAACCGCGTACGGCGTTCCTTCAGCCACGACTGGACCCTCTTCTCACTCCGGATCGCCTTCATGTGCAGCACCGTCTGGCAGTCATTGATCTCCCCGAGGACGTCCTGCACCCGCTTGAGCGACGACAGAAGACGGCTGAGACCCCCGCCGTACACCGGTTCGAACAACTCGAGGGTGTATCGCATGCGCTTCGACCGGATCCGGAACTTGTGGAGTGCCGCCCAATCCGCCTTTACCAGTCCGGTCTCCAGCGCCAGTCTGCGGCCGATCTTCAGGTAGCGCCGCGCCAGCTCCGGCAATTCTCTGGCCGCGTGGGCCCGCACTGCCTCGGTAATGACTGGCCGCGGCTTCAAACCGGAACTCCTTTGGAGAGCAGCCTGGCGAGGCGGCCGCTGGCCTCGTGGCGTTTCCTCCGCACCTTGGCCAACGCCGGGTTGTCCGGGGGCAGACCGGCCTTCTGCAACAGGTCCAACGCGATATCGCAATCCCTGACTTCCCCGGCCAGTTGACGTACTTCCCTCAGTTTCGCCCGCGCCTTGCCGCCGTCCTCTCCGGCCTGGACGCCCAGCACGCGGTACGCCTGCGACAGCCTCCGGATGGCGACCCGCAGATCGTGGATCGCTTCGTCGTCGGGATGGGCCGCCGCCCGCGCCCACTCCTTTCGCACCCGATCCAGCCGGACTGCAAGCTCCGTCCTGGCGTACTGTTCCATTACGCGTTGCTTCCTGTCACAGCCAACGGTCGCCCGTAGACGTCTTCAAATTGCGCCGCTGTGTTTTCGCAGGCCCACTGTTCGAGGTCGGTGTTCGCGCCGCCCCGCGCGACCACGCGCAGGACCACGGCGCGATCGGCCACCGTGCAATCGGCCGCGGCCACGCGCTGTTCTTTCCCGAAATCCAGCGCGTCGCCCAGCCGCAGCAGCGGAATCAGCCATAGCAGCGCGCGCCGGTCTTCGGCCGGCAATTCCTGGAACGTGTGATGCCGGTTGCCGGGCATCGATTTGCGGTGGAACCGGCACAGCATCGAAACAAGCCGTTTTTCCCTGTCGGTGAAACCCGGCAGGTCCGAATGGGCCACCACGTACTCGGCGTGGCGATGATGACCGTTGTCGCTGATGAAGTGACCCACGTCGTAAAGCCACGCCGCCGCCTCTAAAATCCGGGCCCAGTACGGCGTAAGCCCGTGAATCGCGGCCAGGGAATGGAACAGCGCCATGCAAAACGACGCGACGGCGGAGGCGTGGGGCAGCGCCACGCCGTACCGGCTCGCCATGGTTTCCACCGCCGTCCGCTGCTCCGCTGTCATCCCGGCGGCCTCGCCCGCGGCCCACTGCCCCCTCAGATCGGCGATGATCCCATCCCGCACTCCGGCGGTCGAGTAGAACAGCTCCGGGAGCTTGAACAGCTCCATGCACCGTAACAGCACGGCCACTCCTGGCACGATGATCTGCGCGCGCCGTGGTCCGATTCCGGTCACGCGGGCCCGCGCCGCCGTGTCCATTTCAATCAGTTCGTTGTAAAGCTTTCGAACCGCTCCGCGCCCCGCGCTGAGCCGGTCCGCCTCGTCCCGCTGGCCTCGGTCCACGCCGGCGACGGCGCCGACCATCGCGCCGGCCGTCGCCGATGTCGCGATCGCGCGGTCGCACGGCCGCGTGCCCGTCTCGCTGACCACGGGGGCCAGCTTCTCGTCGATGAAGTCCTGCATCCGGCCGAGTTCCTTCGGCTTCGGCGGATCGTTCTTCAGAAACACTCCCGTCAGACGCACCGCGCCCAGGGGTTTGGAATGCGCGTGCTTGATACGGCCTTTCTCCGAGATGATGATCTCCGCGCTGCCTCCGCCGACGTCGACGATCATGAGACGTTCATTCGGGTGCGGCCAGGCGCTTTGCACGCCCTGGTGAATCAGCCGCGCTTCCTCCTGTCCCGATATGATCTCGACCGGCGCCCCCAGCGCCGTCGACGCGCGCGCGACGAACTCCTCCTGATTGCTCGTGTCGCGAATGGCCGCGGTCGCCACGGCGCGGATCGCCGACGGCGCAAACCGGCCGTACTCATTCGAAAAGCGGTTGAGGACCGAACACACCAGCTCCATCGCTTCCTGGCTGACGGCCCCGGCGCGGAAGACGCTCTCTCCGAGCCGGGTCACTTCGCGGTCCGCCGCCAGCACCTTGCGTGTCCCGTCCGCTTCGACCCGCACGGTCAGCATCCGGCAGGAATTGGACCCAATATCGACGGCGGCGTAGACGGGCATGCGTTCTCCTTTCAATCATACCGGGCAATTCGCCGGCCCCAGGCCCGCTTTCTGAGGACGCGCCCCCGGCCGGGAATCCGGTATCCTGAAATAAGATTGCCTGAAAGTGGTTTGAAGATCGGCTTCGTCAGCTTGGGGTGTCCGAAGAATCTCGTCGACACCGAGGTCATGATGGGCCAACTCACGGCTCGCGGACACACCCTCACGCCCGACGCTTCCGAAGCGGACGTTATTGTCGTCAACACGTGCAGCTTCATTGACCCGGCCAAGCAGGAGTCCGTCAGTACCATCCTCGAAATGGCCGAGTACAAAAAAGCCGGATCGGCGCGCCGCCTGGTTGTCGCCGGCTGTCTCGTGGAGCGCTACCGGGGCGACATCCGGCGGGACTTGCCGGAGGTTGACGCCATCATCGGGACCAACGAGGTCGGCCGCATCGTCGCCGCCTGTGAAGGCGGCGAACTGGAACAGGCGCCCACGGCCGCCCCGTACCTCTATCACGATTCGACCCCTCGTGTCTTCACCACTCCGCGGCATTTCGCCTATCTCAAAATCGCCGAAGGTTGCGATCACCCCTGCTCTTTCTGCGTGATTCCTCACTACCGCGGCGCCTTTCGCAGCCGCCGCTTCGAGAGCGTCGTCGTCGAGGCCTCGGCGATGTTCTCCCGCGGCGTGCGCGAGATCAACCTGATCGGCCAGGACACCACCAGCTACGGCGAGGACCTGGGAATCCGCGACGGTCTGGCCGTCCTGCTGGACCGGCTCGCGCGAATCGATACCGGGCACGAGAAGTGGATCCGGTTCCTCTACGCCTATCCCAACCGCGTGTCGCAGCGGCTGCTTGACACCATCGCCGGACATTCTTCTCTGGTCAAATACATCGATATGCCGCTCCAGCATTCCTCGGCCAATGTGCTGAAACGCATGAAGCGCGGCTCGAACGGAGACCAGTTTCTCAAGCTCATAGAGAGGGTCCGCCGGACCATTCCCGGCGTGGCCATCCGGTCCAGCTTCATCGTTGGTTTCCCCGGCGAAACGCCCGCCGACTTCGAAAACCTGTGCGACTTCGTCAAGGCCGCGAAGTTTGACCGGCTCGGGGTGTTCGGATACTCCGACGAGGACACCAGCGCCAGCTTTGCTCTCGACGGAAAAGTGGATGGCCGCACCATCTACAACCGCAAGCGCCGGCTGATGGCTCTACAGAGGCGCATCGCGCGCGACAATCACCGGAAGCTGATCGGACGCGAAATGCGTGTCCTTGTGGAAGGCCCTTCCCGCGAATCCGATCTCCTCTGGGAGGGCAGGCTCGAAACCCAGGCCCCCGAAATCGACGGCGTAACCTACATCAACGACGACAACGGCGCGCCCCTCCGGAGCGGCGAAATCCGCCGTGTCCGCATCTCCGCCGCCCACGACTACGACCTGGTCGGCGGCGCTTCCGGCGAGCCGGAACCGGCCGTTCCGGAAGTCGCCATGCCCCTGTTCCCCATCCTCCCGGATCGCTCGACCCTGGCGATCTCCCGCGGACAAGCCAACGGATGAACTGTCCCATCTGTTCCAAACCGGCCGACCACAGCCGGTACAGGCCGTTCTGTAGCGAGCGTTGCAGCCTCATCGACCTCGATAACTGGATGTCCGGCCGGTACGCGATCCCCGCCGTCGAACAGGATGCCGGCGAGGACGTCCCCGGCCCATCGCCGATTCCGCCGGAACAACACGATGCCTGAGCCCTCTCGCGCGGCCGTCCTGCTGGCCACCGCGTTCGGCTGTGGTCTCGCTCCCGCCGCTCCCGGAACCGTCGGATCCGTCGGGGGCTTGGCGGTTGCCTTTGCTCTACATTCGGCGTTCGCATGGTCACGCTGGCACTGGGTCGCCATGGTGCTGATCCTGCTCGTGCCGGCTACCTGGTCCGCCCACGTCTATGCGAAGTCACATGGCGCAGCCGATCCGGGACAAGTCGTGATCGATGAAGTCCTCGGGGTCTGGCTCGCTCTGGCCGGCGTCACCACGCTGAACTGGAAAAGCTGGATTCTCGCCTTTGCCCTGTTCCGATTCTTCGACATTCTCAAGCCGCCCCCGATCCGTCAGCTCGAAACGTTGCCCGGAGGCGTCGGAATCATTGCCGATGACCTCGCCGCCGGCGCCTGTGCCGCGCTTGTAATCTTCGCGGCCGGGTGCTTCAATCTCTATTAGGACGTTCGATACACTCCAGCTATGCCAGAATCCAAGAAAGCGCCATCGATCGCCCAGGTCCTGCCGGCGGCCGCCATACCTGGAGGGGAGATCCAGATCCGCGGATCCGAGTTGTCTGGCAACGGCCTGCCGCGCGTGCGTCTTGGCGACATCGCAGCGCCCGTCGTCATCGGCTCGAATGAGATGATCGTCGCGCGCGTCCCCGATGGCGCCGTCCCCGGTCCGCTCGTGGTCGAGGCGGATTCGCGCCGCAGCTCGCCCTGGATGTGCCAGATTGGCGTCCAGGTCGCCGATTCGCTCCATCCGGTAGCCAATCCGGCCGTGGATTCGAACGGCAATGTCTACACGACCTTCTCCGGATCGCGGGGGCAGAAGACGCCCGTTTCGGTCTACCGGATCGACGCCGGCTTTCAGGTGAAGCCTCTCATCTCCGACCTGATGAACGCTACCGCCCTCGCGTTCGACCGGGACGGAATTCTCTACGTCTCCTCGCGCTACGACGGCATCGTCTACCAGGTGACCGCGCGCGGCGAGATGTCGGTCTACGTGGAGGGGATGGGCGTGGCCACGGGCCTCGCCTTCGACAAGGAGGAAAATCTCTATGTCGGTGACCGCAGCGGGACTATTTTCAAAATCAGCCGCTCCCGCCAGATCTATGTTTTCGCGACCGTCGAGCCCTCTATCGCGGCCTACCATCTCGCCTTTGGCCCCAACGACGACCTGTATCTGAGCGGCCCCACCACCTCGAGCTTCGATTCCATCTACCGCATTTCCCCCGCCGGCGACGTGCAGGTCTTCTACCGGGGGCTCGGCCGGCCTCAGGGGATGGCCTTCGATTCCTCCGACAATCTCTACGTCTCGGCCTCTCTCGGCGGACGTCGCGGCGTGGTTCGCATCACGCCAGACCGCAATGCGGAGCTTTTCCTCTCCGGACCCAACATCGTCGGCCTTTGCTTTGCCCCGCCGGGCTACGCCTACGTCACCACGACGTCTGCGTTGTACCGCGTCGAAACCGGCGTGCGCGGCCGCCCCTTCCCGAACCTCGCCTGAGCGCCGGCGTCAAAGCATGAACGCCGAAATCATCGCCGTCGGCTCGGAGATGTTGACTCCGGATAAGGTCGACACGAACTCCCTGTGGCTGACAGAGCAGCTCAATCTGCTCGGTGTCGAAGTCGTTGCCAAGGCGGTCATCGGCGACGATCGCGAGCGCCTCCGGGAAGCCGTCGCCGGTGCGCTCCTGCGGTCCGGCATCGTCATCCTTACCGGGGGACTCGGACCCACGGAGGATGACGTCACCCGCGACGCCGTCGCTCTCGCCCTCAACCGCCCGCAAGTCTACCGGCAGGAACTCTGCGACGCCATCGCCGCACGCTTCGCCCGCATGAAGCGCCAGATGGCGGAAAACAACCGCCGCCAGGCTTATCTCATCGAAGGCTTCGAGGCGCTGGACAATGATAGGGGCACCGCCCCGGGTCAATGGACGGTCACCCCGTCCGGGACCGTCATCATGCTCCTCCCCGGCCCGCCAAACGAACTCAAGGCAGTATTCCTCCGCCACTGCCTGGACCGGCTGCGCGCGATCCTCCCGCCCCTCCATATCGCCACCGTCCACTATCGCGTGGCCGGCATGGGAGAATCCGATCTCGATCAATTGATCGCTCCCGTCTACACCCGTTACACCAACCCGGCCACGACCATCCTCGCCTCCCCCGGCGATGTCCACATCCATCTCCGGGCCCGCGCCGGCGAGGCCGCCAAGGCCCGCGAGCTCGCGGAGGAACTCGGCGGCCAGATTGCCGCGCTCCTCGGCGATCGCATCTACTCCCGCGACGGCTCCGACCTGGAGACCGTGGTCGGCCGCCTCCTTAAGGAACGCTCCGCCACCGTGGCCGTTGCCGAGAGTTGCACGGGAGGTCTGCTCGGCGCCCGGTTCACATCTGTGGCGGGAAGTTCGGCTTACTTCGCCGGGGGGTTCATCACGTACACGAACCGCCTGAAAACGCTCCTCGTCGGCGTGCCGGAGGAGTTGATCGCCGAACATTCCGAAGTCAGTGAGCCCGTCGCCATGGCGATGGCCGCAGGCGCCCGCCAAAGACTCGGGTCGACCTACGCCTTGTCAGTGACGGGATATGCCGGTCCGGACGGCGGCACCGATCAGAACCCCGTCGGAACTGTCTTCATCGGCATCGCCGGGCCGGCGGATGTCCGCGCCAGGCGCGTTCACCTGTTCGGCGGCCGGGAACGCATCCGGTCCATGGCTTCCACCACCGCTCTCGACCTTCTCCGCCGGAGCCTGCTTTCGTCATAGCCCGAAGGCCGGCCGCGCGACGTTCGACCTTCCTCAGAACGTACTCGTGTACAGCTGAAACGGACCCCAGTAGAACGGCTTGGCATAGCGGCCGCCCGCCCGGATTTGCGCGAGCTTCGCGAGGCGCAGTCCTTGCGCCGGGTCATGGCCGGCCGCGATCGATTCGTACAGCTTGTCCATGATCGCCGGAGTCGACCGGTCGTTGACGTCCCACAGCCCGGCGATCACCGCCCGCGCCCCGGCCCGCTGAAACCCCCACGCGAATCCGATCATCCCCTCTCCCGCGTAGGAACGTTCCCCTGTGCCCCGGCAGGAGGAAACCGTAACGAGGTCGGCCTCCATCGGTTTCGCCGCGATCTCGCGCACGCGCAACACTCCGCGGCCGCCCGATGGAGACAGCACGACATAGGAATCGAGCGGCGATTCGGAGTTCGCCTTTCCGTGAGCCGTGAAATGGACGTAGCGGAACCTTCTCGGCTCCACCTGCTCGAAGGCCGCCGGCGTGGCTGCCTCCTCGGCCAGAATCGTCGCCTTGTGGAAGTGGCGCGCAACATTTCGCATCTCCGCCGCGCCGTGTTCCAGCCGCCGGAAGCCGCGCTCGGAAGGAATCGGATCGCCGATCACCAGCGCCCCTCCCGGGCGTCCGGGCCCGCTGCGCCGCTCCGTCAGCACCGTCAGCGACGGGACCACAGCCAAGGTGGCCTCCTCGATCCAATAGCGGGGAGATCCGCGAGACACGACCAGCGTCTCGAAGTTGAGCGCATGGAGCGGCCCATCCGGGACCAGATACACCCGCGCCCCCCGTGGAATCTCTTCCTCCACCGGACCGATCAGCGTGCGGTGGAGTTCCCGGCCCAGCCGCTCGGAGCCCGCCAGCGGATCGCCGAACAACTCCACCTGCCTTCTGTACTCGGCCACCATCCGCCGCAGCCGCGCGGCGTCCACCGGCAGGTCGACACGCCGTTGGCCCGAACCGCTCACGATCCTCACATGCCGCCGCGGTGGCGTGATCCAGTAGGCGAGGAATACGATGTTGTGCCGCCGGGCCCGCTCCCGCAGGATCCCGAGCGCCCGTTGAGGATTCGACCGGACTTCGCCTCCGGTCCGGTCGCTGAGCAGACGCGCCCGGCTCGACTCCTCCACTGCGAACGCGGCGTCTTCCTGTCCGGCCTCGATAAGCGCGTCGGAGTATTCGGCGTAGAACGCCAGAAGTGTGTTTTGGAAACTGATCCGGGACTCTTCCCTGCCCTGCGCGGCGCGCGTCGTCTCCGCCAGCGCCAGCGCGGACTCGTAGTGGCGAAACGCCTCCGCGAGCCGTCGCTCCCGCCGCAACACCTGTGCCAGCCGGAAATGAGTTTCCCACCGTAGGCGGGCAGACAGCCCGGCCCGCGCGGCGATGGATCGCAGTTCAGCCTCCGCCGCGCGGGAATCGCCGCGTGCCAGCGCGATCCTGGCGCGGTTGATCCCCACGTACTCGCTGCCCCCCAGCCCGCCCGGTTGCGCCAGGATCCGTTCGGCTTCGCTGTTGGCCGCGGCTGCCTCGTCGATGCGGCCCATGCCCAGCAGCACGATCGCCAGATTGGTCGCATAGCGCCGGATCTCATCGGGATGGCCCCGCTGTCGTGCCAGAGCCAGCGCCCGCCGCAGCGGTTCGACCGCTTCGCCGCCGTCGCCTCGGCCCGAAAGAAAAAGTCCCAGCTGCCCGAGCGCCAGCATCTCGTCCTCGCTTGAGGACCGCCGCAGCAGCGGCAGCAGATCGCGGAACACTTGGATGGCGTTGTCGGTGTCGCCCAGATCGCCATGCAGGCTTGCCAGGTTGAAGGCCGCCCGCGCTTCCATCAGGGGGTTCCCCAGGCGCCGCGCCAGATCCCGCGCCTGCTCGGCGGCGAGCAGCCCGGCGTCGGCCCGGCGCTGGCGCAGATACAAAGCGCTGAGGTTCAGCAGCGTGTTCATTCTCTGCACCTCGTCGCGGTTCTCTTCGGACTGCCGCAAAGCCGAAAGCAACAGCGCTTCGGCTTCCGCCGGTTGTCCCGCGATCCGCGCCAGCGCCAGCTTCGCTTCGATCTCTGCTTCCGGCTCCGGGCACGACGCGCCCAGCGCCCTCGCCTCTTCTAGCAGCCGCCGCGCCGGTTCGCCTTCCGCGGCCTTTCTCGCTCGCGCGAACCCGATGACCCAGGCCCGCCAGGCCCGCGCCGGACAATAAGCCGGGCCCTCCGGAGGCGGCCTGTCCATCAGGGCCGCCGCGCTCTCCGGGTCGCGCGCGTACACGAGAGCTCGCGCCTCGAGAGCCCGGAACCGCCAGTGCTCGGCCGAGCGCTCCGGAAAACGCGATCCGGCCTGCCGCGCCGCTTCCCGCGCCTTTCTCCACTCCCCCTGTTTGAACAGTGACAGTATCGTTCGTTGCGACTCCTCCGGAACCGGCTCGATTCCTGACCCGCACGAGAACACAAGAATCCCGTATGCGGCCGCCAGGACCGCCCGGGTCAGCCGGACATGGAATCGCTCAGGGATGCTCCTGGCCGTTCAGATCTCCGGTTCCGCTGTCGTAACCGCCTCCGTCGTCGCTGCCCGCGGCGATTCGCAGCATGCTGATTCTCCACCGCTTCGGTGAAGTGAAAATCTCGCCGAGATGAATGGTTCCCAACTCGTCCACGACGATCTTGCCTGGGTCCGAAACGCCCGGAATCGACACGTAGCTCAACGGCCGGCATCCCTCCGCGTAGCGGATGTCCGCCACCACCGACGCGTAGGCGTACCCGGACGGGCCGGTGCGAGCGGCCGGGAACACATAACCTTGCTGCTTGCAGCATGGCGCAAAGTCCACGTCGAACCTCACTCCGTCGATCGCCACGTTGACCAGCTTCAGCCACTCGATCACAAAACTCGGACCAGACCCGTCGCGCCGGTCCCGCATCGAAATCCGGTAGCCCAGCTCCGACACGGACAGCTTTCGCGGGCCGTTGACAATCGACAGGTTTGTCACAGACGCTTCCGCGTAGCCATAAACGGGCAGATCGTTGGCCTCGTGGTTGCCATGGGTGAACTCGATCACTCGCTCCGGTGGATCGTAGTCGCCGAAGACTTCCGACCGCGCGCTGTCGAAGCAAACACGGCGGTCAGCGAACTGTTTGCCGTCTACGGCGGCAAAGCTGTGCCCCCCGATGAATGGCGTGGCGGAAACCGCCTGCGCCGGAATCCGCCAGAGGATCGGCTTCGTCTTCTCGATCCGACGGAGCACTCCCGAAAACCCAATGGCGGTGCCGCTGAATTGATAGATCCGATTTTGCATGGACGTGGACGCTCTCTTTGTGACTGTTGTGATTGTTTGCACCGCATTGAGCGGCTAGTTTCGCTGAACCTCGAACTCGTACGTGGCGATAACTTCCGACCAGGACGCCGTCTCCGATGGCCTCTCCCTCATCGAGACGATATAGCGCCCAGGTGTAAATTTTTCCGCCTGCAAGGGAATTTGTACCTGCGCTCCTCCCGATATCGGACCGTCAACCGCCACCCTGACAAACTCCGCCAATGCGCCGTCCGGCCGCCGCATCTCGAATTGTAGCTCGCGAGCGCTGCTTCCCGGATCCACCAGCATCAGCGCGATCCCGTAGGCCGCGTCGGCCGGGATCGCCACCACCGGGATCTCTCCCCGCACATCCGACGGCCGGATCAGCGCCGTTACGGCCGCGCGAGGCGCGAGGGACTGCCGCAACGCCGGGATCCGCACAAATTGCAGGTAGCCCGCCGCGACGCAAAAAACAACGGCCGCTACGGCCGGGACCATTCCCCAAAATCCGGATCCGGGCCGCCACAACCGCCGCCACAAGCTTTCGCGCCCAACGTCCCGAGATGAGACCGCCTCCGCCGCCTCCGCCTTCAGCACCGCCTTCAGGTTGTCCACGAAGGCCGCCGTCTCGACCACCTCCTCGGCGCACTGCGGACAGGCAAAATAGTGCGACTCGAACTGTTCCCGCTCGGCCGGCGTCATCTCTCCGAGCATGTACCGCTGAGCAGCAAGCTTCTTCACTGCTATCTGGTGGTCCATGGGCCTCTAAATACCTTGTGTTCCACGCCGCCGCATCGTATCATCCCTCGCGCCGTTAGCCGAACAGCACCGACACCGTTGCCGCCTTTCCCTTCCGGACGCCCTCCCGGAACCGCGCGCGGGCACGGTGAAGCAGCACCCGCAGGTACTCACGGTCGACGTTCAACTCCCGGCAGATCTCGTCTTTGTCCCGTTCTTCGAGGAACACCGACCGCAGCAGGTGGCGGTCCTTCTCCGGCATCGAAGCCAGGACTCTTCGGACCTCTTGCTTGCGCTCTTCCGTCACCAGCCGTGACTCGCTGTCGGCGCCGGTGTCCGGCGGGTCCAGGTGTTCCGGCATCTCCCCCGCCCGCGACTCCGAACGGAAGTGTTCCATCACCACGTTGTGGCAGACCGTGTGGACGAATGCCCCGATCCGCTCCGGGTGATCGAGTGTTTTGTGCTTTCGCAGGTACGCGTACACCCGAAGAAAGGTTTCCTGGCGGATATCCTCCCGCAACTGCGGCGACCGGACCAGCGCCCTTAGCTTCACCCGGATCAGTTGGCCGAAGTAGGCGGAGAAGTGGTCCTCGGTTTCCGCGTCTCCCGCAACAAGCCGGTCGATGTAAGTCTGGTCGAAAGCCGCCACAGGCATTCTGGGAGCCGTCAAGGCCTCTCGGTAGTCTACTTGCCTCTTGCGGGACCTGCAAGAGATGCCTGAGGAAGGGGGTTGTGTGAACTTGCGGTTCGCCATCGGATGTCTGCCTCTCACACTCTGAAACGCCAAACAGGAAGAAACTCCCTCGCGAGCCAGGTCCTTGTGTGCAACCCTGCCTTCCCGAGATCGAGAACCCTCCCCGGAGCGCCTTGGAGCGCCTGGTCGATTCCACCCTCTAACGCCGCACAAGCCAGTCTCACCTCGCCGGTACACCCCCCTCCGAGAAGGGTCTGCCGCGCGATCCTCCTGACATACCGGGCTGCCTTCGGCCCCGGATGCAGCCGAACCTTCGTCAGGCAGCGGCATCCGGGCTCCTCTCGGCCATCCCGTCATTCCGGTTGTGCCGTTCGCGCAGAAAACGTTGCATGCCAACTGCCATTTCGATGGATTTCTTTGTAAGACGCCTCCCCTTGAAAAAAAGCGGCGCCGTTCCCGCATCGGGACGGCGCCGCCTGTGAGACTCAGCCCGGCTACTGGCCGAGGATGTCGTACGTCGTCGTTCCGGCCACTCGGACCTTTCCGTAGATGCCTTCCCACTCCTTGTGGTACGGATGCTTGGCGTAGGCGTCCAGAGAGTTGAGGCCCTCCAGTTCCATGCACATCCCCCACTGCCGTGGGCGGTAGGTGACGTCCGTCGTGACCGACTTCTCGCCGCCCCGCAGCTTCTTGCTCGCATCGCCCGGGATCTGGAAAATGTTCAGCGGAACACGGAGTTTGCCGTACCAGACCCGCTTGACGATGCCCTTCATCTTCTTGGGCATCTCGTCATTGGCTTTGAACCATGCGTCCCAGTCGGCCTGCGTGGCGGATTCGATAGCGGTGAAAGCGAAGCAGTGCATCATGTTCTTCTCGCCCGCCGAAAGCGAAACGGCGAAGAACACAGTGGCTGCTATGGTAGTGATTGCTTTGCGCATGGGGAGATTGTAGCCCATGCGACACACTGCGCGCCCGGACTGCCGTCAGGAACGGATGCGCGCCATCAGGTCCGTCGCCGCGCTGCGCAGCGCCTCCGCCTGGCGCGACAGCTCGTCGGCGGCGGCCACCAGCTGCGTCGCGCTGCTTCCGGTACGGGTCGCGGCCTCCGTCACCGACTGGATGGTCTCGCTCACCATCCGCGCGCCTCCCGCGGCCGAATGCACTCCGCGGTTGATGCTGTCGGTGGCTTCCCGCTGCTCCTTGATGGCGCCCGCGATCTCGGCCGAGATCCCCGTCAACTGCTCGACATTCCCCGAGATCGCCTCCATGGACCGCACCGCCGCGTCGGCGGCCCGCAGCATGCCCTCGATCTCGCTGCTGATCTCGTCGGTGGCGCTCGCAGTCTGCCGCGCCAGGTTTTTCACTTCGCTGGCCACCACCGCGAAGCCGCGGCCAGCCTCCCCAGACCGCGCCGCCTCGATCGTCGCGTTCAGCGCCAGCAGATTCGTCTGCCGGGCGATCTGCGAAATCATCTTGACCACGCCACCCATCCTTCCCGATACGGCCTGTAGCTCCAGCAGGCCCTTGGATGATTCCCGCGCCTCGGCCGCGGCCCGCACAGCGATCTCCGCCGACTCCTTGCTGCGTCGGTCAATCTCCCTGAAACTCGCCGTGAGTTCCTCCGTCGCCGCCGCCGCCGTCTGAACGCTCCCGGAGGCTTCCGCCGCCGATGCCGCCACCGCGGCCGCCTCCTGCGTCGTCTTGCCGATCATGGCCACCAGGTCCTCCGCCGTCGTGCGCATCTCCGTGGCCGATGATGCAACCGTCTCGACGACGCCTCGCACCACCTGGTCGAACCGTTCCGCCACTTCCCGGCGGTGCGCCTCCGCCTCCGCCAGCGCGCCGTGCTGGCTTTTCATCGCCCCGCTGGCGTTGTTGACCAAACGCGCCGCGTTGCGGAAGCTCCCCGGCATGCCCCGCAAAAGGAACCGCCGGTGGAACTCGTTCCGGGCTGCGTGATCCAGCGACGCCGCCGCCTCCCGCACGAATGCGTCCGTGACGTCGAGCATGTTGTTTATCGCGCCCAGCAGCCTCCCCAGGTCCCCCTCCCGCGGAGCCCCGAGCAGCCTCGCTTCCAGGTTTCCCCGCGCCGCCTCCTCGCAAACCTCGGCCGCGCGCGCGATCCAATCCTGAACGGCCGGCTCATGCATGGACGTGGTCTCCCTGGTCGACCAGCGAGAATACAAACTGGTCGTAGCTTCGCCTCTGCTCCGACAGCATCCTCTCCAGCAGCGCGCGAGCCGCCGCCATCCCCTGTCGGCGGTCCGCGTGCCTCTCCTCCTCCGACTTCAGCCGCGCGTACAGCGGTTCGATGCTGCGCAGCGCCTCGCGGTCCGCCCACCTCCGGTTGGAGTGATAGTTCGATATCCGCCCTTCCCGGTCAAACGTCGGAGTCACGTGCGCCAGCACCCAGTAGTGGTCTCCGCTCTTGGTCATGTTCTTGACATAGGCGAACATCTCCTTGCCCGACTGCAACCGCTGCCACAGCATCTCAAACAGCACCCGCGGCATGTCCGGGTGCCGGATCATCGAATGGGGCTTGCCGAGCACTTCACTCTCGGTATACCCCGACACCCGGAGGAATAGATCGTTTGCGTACGTGATCACGCCGCGCAGGTCCGTCTTGCTGACGATGATTTCTTCTTCGCCGAAATGGACTTCCTTGCCGGTGGGGATTGGTTTGGTCAACAGTTTTCTCGACCTCCTCTTCTCATTTCGGAAGCTTCTGCCCGTCCTTGCACACCAATCGTGCGATTTGCTTCCTCGACCCTGTCCGGAATACGAATCGACTGCACCGGGATCACACCCACCGCCCGCCATCCCGGCGCTCGCCGCCCAGCCTGCCCCGACTTTCGATTATGATTGTGCTGCAAGGAGCCGGATATGCAACGACGTCACTTCCTTCCGCTCGCCCTCGGCGCCGCTTCCCCGGCCCGGCGCTCCGTGGCGGCCACCGACAGAATCACCATAGCCCTCATGGGCGTTCGCGGACGCGGCCAAAGCCTTACCCGGGCCTTCTGCGCCCAGCCCGATGTCAATGTCGCCTACGTCTGTGACGTCGACGAGAACGTTGTCGACGGCGCCTACCGGATCATCTCGGAATCCGGACGCAAACGCCCCCCTCTTGTGGCCGACCTCCGCCGCTGCCTTGACGACGCTTCCGTCGACGCCGTCGTGATGGGCACCCCCCTCCATTGGCACGCTCCCGGCACGATCCTGGCCTGCGACGCCGGAAAGGACGTCTACGTCGAAAAGCCCGCCTCTCACAACATCCGCGAAGGAAGGCTCATGGTCGAGGCCGCCCGGCGCAACAACCGCGTGGTGCAGGTCGGCAGCCAGCTCCCCAGCCTCCCGGCGGCCCAGGCCTTCCACGACTACGTCCAGTCCGGCCAACTCGGCCGGGTCCTTATGGCCAAGGTGTGGAATGTCCAGCTGCGGCGGAATATCGGCCACAAGGAGGATGAGCCCGTCCCCGCCGGCGTCGAATACGACATCTGGACCGGACCTCTTCCCAAAATGCCCTTCAACCGCAACCGGTTTCACTCGACCGTCAACTGGCACTGGCACTACGGCGCCGGTGACATCGGCAACGATGGCGTCCACGAACTCGATATTGCGCGCCGCGCCCTCGGCGTCCAACTCCCCGTGGCCGTCTCCGGTTTCGGACGCAAGATGTACTTCGACGACGACCAGCAGACGCCGGATACCATGAACATCACCTACGACTACGATGGCAAGGTCCTCTTCTACGAGCAGCGCCTGTGGAATCCCTACGGGATGGAAGGATGCGACAACGGCGTCGCCGTCTATGGAGACAAAGGCGTGGCCCAGTTCGGAAAGTTCCGCGGACGCAACTGGGGCTATCGCGTCCTTGATGAAAAGGGCCAGGAGATCCATTCCGATCAGCACGGACCCTCTTCCATTGATACGCCCCACGCCCGAAACTTCCTCGACTGCGTTCGCAGCCGTGCCCGTTGCCGCGTCGACATCGAGGAGGGCCACTGGGCGGCGGCCCTCGCCCACCTGGGCAACATCGTGGCCCGTACAGGCCGCTCCATCCGCTTCGATCCGAAGACGGAGACCGTCATCGGCGACCCGGACGCCGCGCGGCTGGTCAAGCGCGACTATCGCTCGCACTGGTCCACGCCCCGCGGCGTCTGAGGCCAGTGGCCTCCCGCCACCCGCCCCTCCCCGCCCCCGAACTCGCTTGCGCCCGGCACAGGCCCGGGGTAGCATCGCTTCATGCTTTCCCGTTTCTTCAGCCGTCGCGACATCTTCCGCGGAGGCGGTCTCCTCGCCGCCTTCTCCTCGCTTCGTGGCCAGACTGCGGCCAACGCCCTGCGCATCGGGCCCGACATCTATGAATCGATCGGAGTCCGCCCGATCATCAACTGTAAGGGAACGTTCACCATCATCTCCGGCTCCCAGACGTTGCCGGAGGTCAAGCAGGCCATGGACGCCGCGTCGCGTCACTACGTGCACCTCGACGAGCTGATGGACGGCGTCGGACGGCGCCTGGCGGAACTGACACAGGCGGACTGGGGGATCGTCACCTGCGGCTGTGCCGCGGCCCTGGCCCACGCCACGGCCGCCTGCATCGCCGGCGCCGACCCGGAAAAGCTCCAGCGGCTGCCGGATACGACCGGACTCAAAAACGAGGTGATCGCGCCGGCTTCATCCCGAAATGTATACGACCATGCCATACGCACGACCGGGGCGAAATTCATCGACGTGCGCACCAAAGAAGAGTTCATCAACGCCTTCAGCGAACGCACGGCGATGATCATGGTCCTGGCTGGCCCCGGCGATTCCGGGCCCGTCGGGCTTCCGGTGCTCGCCCCGATCGCCCGCGAGAAAGGTGTGCCCATCCTGGTCGACGCCGCCGCCGAACGGCTGACCATTCCGAATGTCCACCTGCTGCGCGGGGCGACCATGGTCGCCTACAGCGGCGGCAAGTGCCTGCGCGGTCCGCAGAGCGCGGGCCTGCTGCTCGGCCGGAAGGATCTCGTGCAGGCGGCCTGGCTGCACAGTGCGCCGCACCACGCCCTGGGCCGTCCGATGAAGGCGGGCAAGGAAGAGATCATGGGAATGCTGGCGGCGGTGGAGGCCTGGGTCAAGCGAAACCACGAGGCCGAGTGGAATGAGTGGGAATCCTGGCTTCAGACGATCGCCGACAGGGTCTCACAAATCGACGGCGTCACCACACAAGTCCTTCAACCGGAAGGACTTTCGAACAATGCGCCGCGGCTTCAGATCTCCTGGGACGGCGAGAAGTCGGGCATCAGCGGCGAGGCCGCCGAAAAGGCTCTCTACGAGGGTACGCCGCGAATCATCCTGGCGGGGTCGACCGGCGGGCGGCGCACAGGACTCAAGGCGAGCTCGCTGACCGTGATGCCGTACATGATGATGCCAGGCGATGCGCCGAAAGTGGCGGACCGGATCCATCAGGTCCTCACGGCCGGCCCGAAACCGCCCCTGAAGGCGAAGCTTCCGCCCTCCGTCAACGTCACCGGACAGTGGGACGTCGAAGTGCACTATTCGGTCGGAAAGGCGTCTCACCGGTTCATGTTCGAGCAGAAGGACGGAGAACTCCTCGGAACCCATATGGGAGAGTTTCTGCGCGGCGACGTGCGCGGGACCATCGAGGGCGACGAGGTCTGGGTGCGCAGTTCGCACCGCTACGAGGGCACCCGGATTGGATACGAGTTTGTCGGACGTGTGACAAGCGATATGATGGAAGGCACAGTGGATCTGGGCGAGTACGGATCGGCCCGCTGGACGGCTGCCCGCCATCAGTACGGCCGTCCCGGTGGCACGGTTCGCCCGGTCAAGAACGTTTAAAGCAGAAGGGAAAGAAATGAAGTTCAGATTTGCAATCGCCGCTGTCTCCGCTCTGGCCGCGTTCGCTCAGACCGACTCGACACAGATTCTGGGACTGGTGACGGATCCGACAGGAGCCGTCATCTCCGGCGCCACAGTGACGGCCAAACGCGTCGCGACCGGCGACGTCCGCAGCACCACTTCCAACGAGACCGGGAACTACATCTTCCCGCTGCTCAACATCGGCGAGTATGAGGTGACCGTGACCGCGCCGGGCTTTAAGAGCGAGGTGAGGACCGGCATTGTCCTGCAACTGCAACAGAAGGCGCGCCTCGACTTCGCCCTCCAGGTCGGCCAGCAGGTCGAGCGCGTGGAAGTGGCCGCCAACGCCCCGCTGCTGCGCACCGAAGACGCCACCCTCGGTTCGGTCGTGGAAAACAAGCGCATCGTCGAACTTCCCCTGAATGGCCGCAACTTCGCCCAATTGGCCACCCTGATGCCCGGCGTCAACTTCGGCGCTTCACGAATGGGCCTGAACGGACAGGGAACCATCGCCAGCGTGCTGGCCATGCCCGGCCAGATCGCCGGCATCTCGGCCAACGGGCAGCGCGACGCCAACCAGAACATCACGCTCGACGGCGTCGTAGCCGTCGACTCCCACCACTCGGCGATGCTGTTCTCGCCTTCGATCGAGGCCATCGAGGAGTTCAAGATCCAGTCCGCCGTGTATTCGGCCGAGTACGGCATGAACTCCGGAGCCCAGGCGAACCTGGCGATCAAGTCCGGTACGAACAACTTCCACGGCACCGGCTTCGAGTTCGTGCGCAACGACGCCTTCGACGCCCGCGGTTTCTTCCTCTCGCCCACCGCCAGAAAGAACAAATTGCGCCGGAACCAGTTCGGCGGCGTGTTGAGCGGTCCGATCGTCAAGGATAAGACGTTTTTTACGGCCAACTACGAAGGCCGCCGCGAGCGCCGGGGCTCTCCGTCGCGCACCGCCGTGCCCACGCTGGCGATGCGCGGCGGCGACTTCTCGGAAATTATCCAGCAGGGCAACCGGTGGTATCCGGCCGATGCCAACGCTCCTGTCAATCGCGCCATCCGCGGAATTGGCGCCAACGCCGTGCCGTTTCCCAACAACGTGATTCCGCGTTCGCTCATTTCCCCGGTCTCGAACAACCTGCTGACATTCAAGAAATCGAGTCCCTTCCCCGACGGCGGCTTTCTGCCCTATCCGAACGAGGATGAAACGGCCCGCGCCAACCGGTCCACTCTGAACTTGGCCGGCATCAACAACCAGGTCCTCGATTCCGATCAGTACCTCACCCGCGGCGACCACCGGTTTTCCGAAAACGACCGCGTCTTCGGCCACTATGTCCTGGTCGATTCGACTTTTATCGATGATCCGCTCACCCGCGTCTTCAAGACCTCAACCGACTACCGGGCCCAGCACTTCGCCGTCGGCTATTCGAAAATTCTCACGCCGTCCCTGCTGAACGATTTCCGCTTCGGCATGAATCGCATGCGGGTCGTACAGGGAGGCATTCAGACCAACACCGACTTCACCCACCGCGACCTCGGCCTCGACCTCCGGGTCGTGGCCGACGGGAATCGGACGCTCCGTCCGCTCGAGGAAGGCGTCCCCTCGATTTCCCTGGCCGGCTACACCGGCCTCGGTTCCGGCAACGCCCAGATCAACAAGAAGATCGTCTGGGAGGGTTCCGACAACGTCTTGTGGACCCGGGGCAAGCACAACTTCAAGTTCGGCGGCCTCTATCGCGCCAACATCGTCGACTTCGCCGGTTCCAACCTGCCCCGCGGCCAGCTGAGCTTCACCGCCGACATCGTCGGAATCCCGGACTCGATGGCCGCTTTTCTCCTCGGAATCCCCTTGTCGGCCAACTCCGCCGAGGGCATGCCTGCCGGCTTCATTCGCCAGACGAAGATGGGCTTCTACTGGCTCGATGATTTCAAGGCGACATCCAAGTTGACCATCAACTTCGGGCTCCGCTGGGACTATTTCGGTCCCGTGGAAGACGCCCAGGGCAAGATCCGGACCCTGTCGTTCGAACAGGGTAAGATCCAGACCATCAACGGAGTCCTGACTCCGATGCTGACGCCGAATCCAAACGTGCGCGAGGCCTTGTACGAAACCAACAAGAAGCAGATCATGCCGCGTCTCGGCATCGCCTACCGGTTCAACGACAAGATGGTGCTGCGCATGGGCGCCGGGAACTTCTATAACGCGCAGCAGACGAACAACTTCTCCATCCTGAACCTCAACCCGCCCTTCTCCGGCTCGGCCGTGTTCCAGAATGACCGTAACGCGCCGACCGCGACCATCACGGACCCCTTCCGCGGCTCGCCCGTCACCGGCTCGCCCGCGGCGCTACTGATGCTTGGCTTCCTCGATGAGAGAGGCCGTTCCCGCTATAGAAACAACGATATCTGGCAGTGGTCGACAGAGATCGAACGGTCGTTCGGCCGGGATTACGTCGTCGGCATCGCCTACGTCGGTAGCGCGGCCTCCAACCTCGAGAACTCGGTCCAGAACTTCAACAACCCCGATCCGGGGCCGGGCGCCGTTCAGGGCCGGCGGCCATTTCAGACCTACGTCGACTCCCGCGAGCCCAACCGACCGCTTCCGCTCGGCACCATCCGCCGGAATGAATCGTGGACGTCGACCAACTACAACGGCTTGCAGGGCCGCTTCGAAAAACGGCTCTCGGCGGGGCTGACCTTCAACACAGCCTTCACCTACTCACGCGCCCACGCCATTGGCTACGGCGCCAACGAAGGAGCCGGCTTCGGTCCGAACTACCCCCAGAATCCGCGCAATCGCGAGGCGGACTACGGGCGGTCCAACATCGATCAGCGCCTGCGGCTCGTGTTTTCCAATCTCTACGAGATTCCGTTCCTGCGCGGGGCCAAGGGGGCCAAAGGGCTGATCCTCGGCGGATGGTCGCTCAACTCCATCGTCACCTTCCAGTCGGGTCTGCCCGTCACCGTGGCCCAGACCGGCGATTCCCAGAACACGGGACCGGCCTCAGCCCAGCGTCCCCACGTCGTGGCCGGCGCGAAAGTGCCGCGCGTGTGGTCCCAGCGCAGCATCACGCGGTGGTTCGACACGTCGGCTTTTGTCAGGTCGAAGTTCGAAGGGTCCACCGCCGACGGCCTGTTCCTGCCGGGTACGCTCGGATACGGCAACTCGGGCGTCGGACTGTTCGATTCCCCGGGTCAGAAGACCTGGGACTTCGCTCTGTTCAAGGAATTCCGCGTCAAGGAAGGCCACCGGATCCAGTTCCGCTGGGAGGCGTTCAACTTCACCAACACGCCCCAGTTCGGCGGCCCGGACCGCACGTTGGGCTCGGCCACCTTCGGACAGATCACCGGGACCCAGGTGAACAACCGCGAAATGCAGTTCGGCCTCAAGTACCTGTTCTAACGCCATGCGCCGGTTCGCGGTTCTTGCGCTGATCGGCGGGGCGGCCCTGGCGGAGGATTCGGCCGGGGCCGCCCGCCGGCTCCTCGCCCGCTACTGCACCGGTTGTCACGGGCCCTCGCAGCAGATGAAGTCGCTGCGGCTCGACCGCCACGAGGACGTGCTGAAGGTGGTGACGCCGGGACGGCCCGACTCGAGCCTGCTGATCCGCGTCCTCGAATCCGGCGCCAAACCGCGCATGCCGATGGGACTGTCGCCGCTCGCTGAAGGCCAGGTGGCGGTGCTCCGAAAGTGGATCGCCGAGGGCGCCGCCTGGAGCGGCGCCGAGCCGCGTGGACAGCACTGGTCGTTTCGTCCGCTCCGCAGGCCTCCCGTTCCTCCCGGCGAACCGAACCCCGTCGACGCCTTCATCCGGGCCAGGTTGCGGCAGGAAGGAGTTGAGCCGTCGCCCGAGGCGCCCCGGACCACTCTCGCCCGCCGCGTGCACCTCGATCTGACCGGGCTCCCGCCATCCCCGGACGACCTGGACGCCTTTCTCGCCGATACGGCCCCCGGAGCCTACGAGCGCTTAGTGGACCGCCTGCTGGCATCACCCCATTTCGGCGAGAAGTGGGCCCGGCACTGGCTGGACCTCGCGCGGTTCGCCGACAGCGAAGGCGGCATCCAGGACTTCGTCCGCAAGTTCGCCTGGCGTTACCGGGACTGGGTGATTGACTCGTTCAACCGCGACCAGCCCTTCGACCAGTTCACCATCGAACAACTGGCCGGGGACCTGCTGCCCCAAGCGACAGTGGCGCAACGCACCGGCGCCGGCTTTCATCGCAACACCGTCACCAGCCGCGAGGGCGGAATCGAACTGGCCAGGCTCCGCTTCGAACAACTCGTCGACCGTGTCAGCACGACGGGGACCGTCTGGCTGGGCCTCACACTGGGCTGCGCCCAGTGCCATGACCACAAGTACGACCCCATTTCCCAGCGCGAGTTCTACCGCCTGCTCGCTCTTTGGGAGAACACGGAGGAACTGGACATGGAGGCGCCCCTGGCCGGCGAGCTCGAACGCCACCAGCGGTACGTCGACCTGTACCGCGAGCAACGGCAAAAGCTGATCGCCGGGCACGGAATCGTTCCCGCGCTCCGCGAGTGGGAGGAGGGTGTCCGCCATGCCGTCGCCCATCCGGGCCAGCGCGTCGACTGGGACGTTGTCTACGACAAGTATTCGAAAGTCGTCGACCACGGCCCCCGGATCCTCCACACGCCGCCCGGGAAACGGACCGAGCGGGAAGAAGAGGCGTTGACCGACTATTTTCTGAAAAACGCCGATGTCCTCGGATCGGAAAAAACCGGCCCGCTGCGCCTCAAGGAGCTTTCGGAAAAACTGGCCGGACTCCGCGAGAAGTACCCGCCGCTCAGCACGATCATGACGTTCGAGGAGCGCGCCGAAAGACACCCGACGCACGTCCGCCGGCGGGGCAACTACGACGACCGGGCGGAAGAGGTGCGGCCCGGCGCGCTGTCTTTCCTGAACGGCGATGCGGTCTCCAACCGGCTCGAACTGGCGCGGTGGCTGGTGTCGCGCGACAATCCCCTGCCCGCCCGCGTGGCCGTAAATCGCCTCTGGCATGAACTGTTCGGACGGGGGCTGTCCCGGACAACCGAGGACCTCGGCGCCCAGGGTGAGAAACCGTCCCATCCGGAACTGCTCGACTGGCTTGCCGCCGAGTTCATGGACCGGGGCTGGAGCCGGAAGCACATCATCCGCCTGATCGTGACATCGAAGACATACCGGCAGTCGTCGGCGGCCCGCAAAGAACTCGCGGCCCGCGACCCCGACAATCTTTTGCTGGCGCGGCAGGCGCGGTTCCGTCTTCCCGGGGAACTCATTCGCGACGCGGCGCTCGCGGCCGGCGGACTGCTGATGGACTCCGTCGGCGGCGAGAGCGTCCGTCCTCCGCAGCCGGAAGGCGTATCCGACCTCCAGTACAGCTTCAAGTGGACCGAGACCCCGGGCCAGGCGCGCTACCGCCGCGGCCTCTACATCCATACCCAGCGCACGGCGATGTATCCCCTCCTGATGAATTTCGACGGCCCGGACCGCACCGTGGCCTGCGCACGCCGCGAAACCTCGAACACGCCGTTGCAGTCGCTGAATCTCATGAACGATCCCGTTTTTGTGGAGATGGCTCAGGCTCTGGCCGCCCGGCTGATCAAGGAGCGCCGGAACGCCGGAGAGCGCATCCACCACGCCTTCCGCATCTGCTATTCCCGTCCGCCCAGCCCGCGCGAGCGGGACCTGCTGGCCAGCTACCTGGAGAAGCGGAAAAGCGCCGCGCGGAACAATCCCGGATTCGCGCAGTCCTTGCCTGCCGGCGGCTTTACGGGAGTGGACCCCGCGGAGGCGGCCGCCTGGTTCGGCGCGTCGCGCTCTCTGCTCAACTCGGATGAGTTCCTCACCAGGGAGTAGCAAGATGGACCTGAACGAGTTCCGGCGTCTTCTGCGGCGGCGCGATTTCCTCAAAACCGCCTGTGGCGGCGTCGGCATCGCGGCGCTGGGCGGGATCCTGGCAGACGAGGGCCGCGCCGCGGACCTGCCCGCGGTGGACACACTGGCGCCGAGGCGTCCACACTTTTCGGGCTCGGCGAAAAACGTGATCTTCCTCTACATGGAGGGCGCGCCCAGCCAGATCGACCTCTTCGACCCGAAGCCTGCGCTCGCCAGGTGGCACGGTACCCCTCTGCCCGAATCGATGACGAGGGGGATCAAGCTGGCCTTCATCAAGCCGAACGCGAAGATCCTGGCCAGCCGCCGCCCCTTTGCTCGCTACGGCGGCAGTGGCGCGGAACTGAGCGACTGGGTGTCCGGATGGAAGGACGTCGTCGACGAAATGTGCCTTATCCGGTCCATGAAGACCGACGCGTTTAACCATCAGCCGGCGGACTTTATCCTGTTCACCGGACACATGCTGCCAGGCCGCCCGACCCTCGGCTCATGGGTGCTCTACGGTCTGGGGAGCGAGTCGCGAAACCTGCCGGGCTTCGTCGTGCTGTCGACGGGCAAGAGCAACATGAGCCAGTCGGCGCAATGGACCAGCGGCTTTCTTCCTTCGGCCTACCAGGGAGTCCTGTTCCGCCGCAAGGGCGACCCGGTGCTCTATCTCTCCCGCCCGCCCGGCGTGAGCGAACCCGAGCAGCGCCTCGATTTCGATCTCGTGGCGGACCTGAACCGCGAGCGGTACGCCGAAACCGGCGATGTTGAGATCGCCTCGCGCATCAGTTCCTACGAAACGGCGTTCCGAATGCAAATGAGCGCGCCGGAACTGCTGGACCTGTCCAAGGAGCCCGACTGGCTGCGGCGATCCTATGGACTCGACGACGCGGTCACACGAGACTTCGGAACCAACTGTCTGACGGCGCGCCGTCTTGTGGAACGCGGCGTGCGTGTCGTGATGGTGACCCATTCCTCCTGGGATCAGCACTCCAACCTGAACAAAGCCTTGAAGGAAAACTGCGACATCACCGTGGGCCCGGTGGCGGCCCTGCTCCGTGATCTCAAGCAACGCGGCATGCTGGACTCGACCCTTGTCGTCTGGGGCGGAGAGTTTGGACGCACGCCGCTCGGGGAATGGCGCAAAGGGGACGAAGAGAGCGCCGGCCGCGACCATCATCCCTCCTGCTTCACCATGTGGATGGCGGGCGGCGGTATCCGCGGCGGAATGACCCTCGGCCGCACCGACGAGTTGGGCATGTCGGTCGTGGAGGATCCGGTCCACGTCCACGACCTTCAGGCGACGATTCTCCACTGCCTCGGCTTCGACCACACGCGGCTCACCTGGCGCCACATGGGCCGCGATTTCCGGCTCACCGACATTCACGGTGACGTTGTCCGGAAAGTGCTGCGCGCATAGCTACCGGCAGGCGCCGGTGCAGACCTTTTCCGAGATCAGCATCGCCGGACCCAGCTTCTCGGAGTCCGTCTGCGGCCGGCGCACCCGGAACGTCTCGGTTACGTTGGAATTGTCGGCCGGCTTTCTTTCGATGATCTGCTGTTCGCGCAACCGCGGCCCCGCGGCCCCGCCCGAATAGTGCGCCGTCGCCGTGACTCCGTAAACGTCGATAACTTCAACCTCAGATCCGTCCGCCTGTTTCTCCCTCCGGCTGATCCTTTGCCCGGCAAACTCCATCTTGCCCGTTGCGGCGGCGTTGTACTCGACGGCGGTTGTGACCACGCGGCCGTCCTCGACTTTGGTTGTCACCCGCTCCCGTGCGGCCTCCGAGAATCCTCCGTTCATGCCGCGGCGGTAGATGCTGACCTCCCGCTCCCGGTTGTTGTCATCCCCGGTGGTGACCGTTGTCCTCTTCTCGGCGACTTCATAGCCGCCGTTGAGATCCGGCCGTTCGATGACGGTCTCAGCTCGGATCGTGCCGCCCGACGGCAGCGATCGCGTCGTCGACCGCTCGCGCGGCATGTAACGCCCGTTGAGATCCCGGTCTTCGATCGAAACGCGGGTGGTGACCGAGCCGTCCGCGCCCGCCACGTCTTCGATGATGTGCCGCTCGGCCCCCGCCGGACGGCCCTCCTGGTCGAACTTCAGGACGACGCGCTCCACAATCTTTCGTCCCGGTTCCTGCGCGATCACCCGTTCCGTGGAGGATTCCAGCGGGGCGACGACCCCATTGACGGTCCGAACTCTCTCCACAGCGGTCCCGCCGCCCGGTCCGAGAGTGCTTTGCGTCGTCGAGGCCGGCATCCGCCGCCCGTTCAGGTCGTAGGTGTACGTGGTCGTTTCCCGCGACGCCGTTTGAGCAGGTAGATCCGCGGCGAGGATCATCGTCAGCAGACACCACCTCATGTTTCCATGATAGGTTGTCCCGGCGCCGGGTGGCCATCAGAAGAACACCTTAGCCCTCTTCCGCCAGGCCGCTGCGCCGCGAACTTCTACCAAAGCACCTTCACTCCCAGTTGGATGACGCGCGGCGGCGAGTCGCGCATCGGTCCGGACGTGGCCCCGGCGTCGCTCGGCAGATAGCTGCCGAAGTTCCCGTTGGCGTCGAGAGGATTCGTGTTGAATCGAACCGTAAAGATGTTGAACCGGTTGAAGGCATTGAACACTTCCGCCCGGAACTGCGCTCGCAGCCGCTCTGTGATTTGCACGGTCTTGTTCACCGAAAGATCCACCATATACTGCGGCGTCATGCGGATCTGGCCGCTCCGGAGCGGATTGGTCCGGTAGGTGAGGAACAGATTGTTCGGCACCAGCCAGGCATACTGCGAGAAGTCGGTGGCGCTGCATCCGTTGATGACCGTGCTGGCCCGGGTCGGGGTGACGCTGCCGTCGGCGTTGGTTTGCAGCACACACGGGTTCCACCCGCGGACGATCGTTTGCGTTCTGTCGATCTTGATCTTCGGGTCCCGCAGCATGAAGGCGTTCCCAGGGAGTTCGGCCGGCTCCCCCGAACTGGCCGTGTAAAACACGTTTAGATCCCATCCGCTGATCACACGGTTCAGGAAGGGCCCGGCGCCGGCGCCGAACTTGCGGTCCCTGCCGAATGGGAGTTCGTAGTGCGTGGCGAACTTGAACGCATGAGGACGGTCGAAGTTCACCAGGCTCCGCTGCGGGATCTGGGCGTATGTGTTCATCCAGCCTTCCTGGGAGATCTGCTTCGAAAACGTGTAGTTGGCGTTGATCATCAGGCCATTCTGGAAGACATAGCGGTACACGATCTGCGCGGAGTTGTACCACATCCTTCCGTCGTTTCGGCCCAGTTGATTCAGGTCGCCGTCAAACTGCGGAAACGGGCGCGTCGCGCGCAGCCGGCTGATGGTGCTCGACAGGCCGAGGCTGGTTCCCGCGAACTCGGGTAGACCGAAGAAAGGATTCGGCACCAGTGCGTCGCAGAAGGCGCGGTTGCCGCCTCGCGAAGGATCGCACTGGCGGATGAAGTCGTCCGTCTGGATGTTCGCCGGCAGGCTGGTGATCATGTTGTAGGTGCGGCTGCCGACGTAGGACACATCGATCGACGATGCGTTGCTGAGCCGCCGCTGGATGCCGAAGGAGAACTGGTGCACCTGCGGCAGACTCGGATTCTGATTCCACCAGTTGAAGTTCTGCCCGGCGAAGGTGTTCAGCCCGAGCCGCGACCCGATGGGCCGCTGCACTCCTCCCGGAAACGGGTTGCGGAGCGCGTTGGGCGACGGGGACCGGCCCCCGTCGAGCGTCGACACCAGAGCGGTCGAGGCGCTGAATCCCTGCGTCTGCGTGTAATCCGTTGTGGGCCAGTTGGCGTAGAAAAGGCCATAGCCGCCGCGCAGCACCATGTTGTCGCCCAACTGGTAGGCGACGCTGAGGCGCGGCTGAAGCGTGGACATCGGCGTGTTGGACGCCTTTCGGCGGTTGCCGTCCACGCCGGCGAACGTGAGTCCACCCTTGAGGTCGCGGAGATTCGGGTAGAGCGCCAGCATCGCCGCCGGAATCTTCGAAGCGATCGGACTGGCGGCCGTCGGGTCGAAACCCGTCACCAGCCGGTCATATTTTTCGTCGACAGTCGGGTTGTAGTCCCAGCGCAGTCCCAGGTTGATCGTGAGCTTTCGCGTGACTTTCCAGTCGTCCTGTAGGAATGGAGCGACGTACCAGTTCCGGAAGAACGGCCGTACGTTGAAATCAGCCTGCCCGCCGCTGGCGGTCCCGAGCAGGAATGAGGCGTAGGAATCGCCGCTGTTGACTTCCGTCGCCGCGTTGTTCCAGGAGGAACGCGTGAATGCGGCGTTCGCCGCCACCCGGAACGGATTTCCCGGAGTGTTTTGGAGGAAGTGCCAGCGCCGTATGTCGACCCCTGCCTTCAGTGTGTGACTGCCGGCGACCTTGGTGAAGTTGGTCTGCGAACTGTACGTGTTGTTGTACTCGAGGCTCGGATTGAACCCGAGCTGGCTGTAGCCTGTCAGCGCCCACACCCCGAAGAAATCCGGGAACGCCAGCTGACCGACGAGCGAGGCAGGCAGGCCGAGCGAGGTCAGGTCGAAACCGAAATTGCCACGCGTGTCCTGGCCCTCCACATAGCGGGCGTAGTTTCCCCGGATGTTCAGCGTGGCCGACGGGCCCAGCACCCGCACCCAGTCGACCATCAAGGCGTGATTGCGCCGCAGGAACGGGTTGTACGCCTGTTCGCCGGGACGGCCAAGGATTCCGTTCAGAGTTCGGTTCTGCGTGTGCTTGTTCGAGGAGTACCGGAAAAAGAAGCGGTCCATGTCCCCGCGCTTCCAGTCGACCCGGCTGTTCCAGTTCCAGAAGTGAAAGTAGTAGGAGAACAGCGGCAGGCTGAAGTTTCCCGCGGCGTAGCGCTGGTTGGGTAGTCCGGGATCGTTCGGCTCCTGAAAGAACTTCGAGACCGCCACCGCTGTCGGGTCGAAGCGCGATGCCGGAATGACGTTGTTGGCGAACGGAACCCGGACCGGGTCCGCCGCCGTCCCGGTCGTGTTCAGGGGATCGAAGATGCGGATCTGGTCCCCGGTGGCGTTTCGGAGCCGGCTGAAGTCGCCATTGCGCATCTCCGGCGTCGGCACCCCGACGCGGATCGGCTGCGGGAACAGTTCCCGGTACTTCTCATACGAGACCAGATAGAACAGAGCGTTTCTGCCGTTCTTCCGGATCATCTTCGGAATCTCAACGGGGCCGGACACCTGGAATCCCGGTTGGTCAACTCCCTGCTCCGGCCGCGGTGCGCCCTGGGCGTTCAGCGCGTAGAAATTGGCGTTCCACTGCTTGCGCCGGAAGTAGCCCCACCCGGTGATGTGATGGTCGCTTCCACCGCCCATGGTCGTGAAATTCACCACGCCGCCCGAAGTCCGACCGTAGGAAGCGTCGTAGGCGTTGGTGATGACGCTCACCTCGCCGACCGACTCCTGAACCGGCATGAGCGCGATGTTGTTGTTGACCGTGGTTGTTCGGGCCGTGTTTGGCGCGCCGTCAACCAGAAATTCGTTCTGAAGCAGGCTGCCGCCGTTGATGGCGAAACTGGCGTTGGCGCTGTTGGCGAACGGCGCCATGAACACGCCTGCCGTGCGTTGCGTGATCCCCGGAAGAAGGTTCGCCACGTTGAGCGGATTCCGGGAACGGATCGGGAGTTCCTGCACCTGAATCGAGTCGGCCACCAGACCGCGCGAGGCGGACTCGGTGTCAAGCGTCGCGGCCTGGGCGCGAACTTCGATGCGCTCGGCCGTGTCGCCGATCTGGAGCCGGATATCAAGGGCGCCGCGCTGTCCGGTCTGTAGGATCACCCGGTCCTGGACGAACGTCTTGAATCCGGAGCTGGCCGCCGAGACGCGGTATTCGCCCGGATCGAGGAATTGAAACAGGTAGATGCCCGCTTCGTTTGAAGCCGTCGAGACCGTGGCCCGGCTGGCGGTGTTCGTCAGTTCCACGCGAACCTTGGCGACAGGCGCGCCGGTTGCGTCTGTGATCTCGCCGCTTAAGCTGGCGCGCGTGTCCTGTCCCTCAAGCGCAGCTCCGAAGACGGCGGCAAGACAGGCCCCCGCAAGCAATCTCCTTGATTTGGCTCCCATGTCGATCTCCCTTCGCTCTCGCCGAACCGCCTGACCCTCTGAGCCCTTGAAGTGGCGATCCGGCTTGCTTCTCATGCCCGTGCCTCCCAGGTTGGCTGCACGGGCAACCCCGATTCACGTACCTTCTATCATCAGCGGACCCGCCGGCGCAACCCGTGCGACTCGGAATACCCGAGCGGGTCCCACTGCGCAGGATACGGCAACAGCGTGACATGACGATGACGGCCAGCTGTTACCCCCCGCCCGCGGCTCCTAGGTGGACTAGCAATAGCTAGACGCGTCTCCCTCGTCGAAGCACCGCTATACGCTGGGCCAGGATCTCGGGCGGGTCGGCCGAATACGCGCGGGCGTCGCCGAGTTGGCCGCGCACAAACAACTCAGCGCGTTCGACGACATCGCGGAAGACAGCTTCCGGCCGGGTCGAGAACGTGTTCCAGACGATTCGGCCCTCCCCCGGATCGAATTCCCACAGGCCCGTCAGACGGCCGCGATCAAAGATGGCGTGGCTTGGCAGCTTACTCAGACTGTCGAGAACGGCGAGGGACCTGCCGCTGAACACCTTCGTGTCCGAATCAGCCAGATCGATGAGCGTTCGGAGATCGCCGCGCAACAAGGCGAAAGGATCGAGGGAGCCGGTGAGGGCGTACTGCGGCCTGCGCGGCGCTGCGGCCGCGCGCCATTCATCCAGTTCGTCCCGGAACAGGAGCCTGCCTCCCGTTTCGGCAGCCTCGATGAGTTCGAGCGGAGCGACGGCCTGCCGGGCGGCGTTGGCGCTCAGGCCGGCGAACCTTCGGAACTCTTGAAGGGATGCCGGGCCGATCCAGCGGAAGTACCGCCGGGCGAGCTCCATGTGAAGTTCAGCCGGAGACAGCTTCACGTCCCGCGCGGGGTTTTCCTCCCAGACAGCGTACCGGGAGCCGGGCCGGTCCAGCCGTCCGGCCGCCGGAATGCGGCGGATGTGCCCCTCCGTCTGAAGCTTTTCGAGGGCGAGGGTCAGCGTCGTGGCGAAACCGAGCCGGGCGCCCTCTTCGCCCAGGTTGCGCACGCTGCCCTCGGTTTCCGCCAGGATTCGGTCCTCGCCTGCCGGTTCCGCGCGGACGGCATCGAGGGCTTTTTCCGCCAGCCGCTCGAGTTCGCCCGCCGTCACTCCCAGCTTTTCCGCGGCTTTGTCCGGACGCCGGAACGCGGTGGCGATCCGCAGCGCCAGCCCGAAATCGGAGGCCGGAACCAGGTATGTACGGCCCGCTGCGCCGGGCACTTCGTGAATTTGCAGCGCGGCCCCGGCGGCGTCGACCGCATCCCTTCCGATCCCCGCGCGGGCGAAAAAACCCAGGTACGGGGCCACCCCGCCCGTCGACGCCATCCAGCCCGCACGCTCGAGGACCTGGGCCGGCGTGGCGCCCGCGAGCCCGCCGTCAAGGCCCTGCCGGCGCCACCACCAGGCGCGAAGCCTCGCGATATCCATGGCCTACCTGGAGTCCGGTGTAGGCGTTGCGGCGCCGGCCTTGTCCTTTTCTTTGAGGCCCAGTTGCTGAAGAATCGACGGCACGTCGAGGCCCAGCGCTTCCAGTTGCTGAAGGAGTTGAAAGGCGACGGCCGGCCCGGCGGCCGCGATCTTGGAGATGCCGCCAGGGCCGCTCCCTCCCGCGCCCGCCGAATCGATCACTACCACCTTGTCGATATTGCCAAGCGGTTGGGCGACGGCGGCGAAGACGCCCTGCGACGCCTGGATGATCGCCGGAAGCTTTTCGAGAATCGTCTGGAGCCGGGCCGCTTCGTTGAACTGCTTCCAGGCCTCCGCCTTCTTGAGAATCGCGGCGGCTTCAGCCACCCCCTGCGCCTCGATCGCTTTGGCCTGCGCCACCCCGATCGCTTCGATCTTCGCGGCTTCGGCCTTGCCTTCGGCCTCGATCGCCGCCGCCCGCCCGGCGCCCTCGCGCCGCAGTTTCTCCTGCTCGGCCTCTGCCATCGCGATGAGGGCGGCGCGGCGCCCTTCGGCTTCGAGAATCGCGGCGCTCTTGGCCGCCTCGGCGCGCGTGATAGCAGCCTGCCGCTCGGCGTCGGCCGGCTTGATGACGGTGGCCTCGAGTTCCTTCTGCCGGCGCTGGACCTCCTGCTCCTGAACCGAGATCTGCTCCTGCGTGCGCACGCGCTCGACCTTGATCTCCTCGATCACCACCGCCTGCCGGGCCTGGGCGCTCGCCAGCGGTCCGGCCTGGCTGGCCTTCGCCTTCTGCACCTCGACCTCGGCCTGATACTGCGCCTGCTTGATCTGAAAGTCGCGCTCGGCCTCCGCGATCGATGCGTCCGCCGCCAGTTTCGCTCGCTCGCCGGCCTGGAGCGCGACCGAAGACTTCTCCTTCGTCTCCTTGGTGGCCTCCGCCTCGCCGATCGTCGCGTCGCGCTTGACCTCCGCCGTCCGGCGCCTTCCCAGCGCGTCCAGGTATCCTTCCTCGTCGGAAATCTCCTGGATGGTCAGCACGTCCACGCCGATGCCCATCTTCTCGAGATCGACGGCCGCCTCCGACGTCAGCTTCTGGGCGAAACTCTGCCGGTCGCCGTTCACCTCCTCGACGGTGAGCGTGCCCAGGATCGAGCGCAGGTGGCCTTCGAGAGTTTGAAAGATGACGCGGTGGATCTCTTCATCCCTCATGCCGAGAAAGCGTTCCGCGGCGGCGTGAAGCGACGCCTCGTCGCCGCGGATCTTCACGTTGGCGATCGCCTTCACCGACACCGGCACCCCCTGGACGGTGTAGGCGCGCTTGATTTCGAGCGGCACCGTGAACACGTTGAGCCGCATGTAGTCGACCTTCTCAAGCAGCGGAATTCGCAGCGCCGCGCCGCCGCGCACCATCCGGTAGCCCACAACCCGGCCGTCGGAA